>ERZ772917.662-NODE-662-length-23268-cov-14.798906_pt1 | contig 23268 bp, 16 predicted proteins | sample MGYA00511187_ERZ772917 | MGnify/ENA primary metagenome ERZ772917 (study PRJEB29015, sample SAMEA2737925) | human oral metagenome | biome: human oral; feature: human-associated habitat; material: dental | place: China | collected 2012 ...
CGCGGCGCGGGGAGTCCGCGCCGGCACCCTCCGGCACCCCCGGTCCCGGTCAGGCGGGCGGGGACACCGCCGCGACCCACGTGCGGCCCCGTAACGAGTCTCGACGCTCCCAAGAGCCCGACGGCGCCGCAGCCGCCCAGCCGGGCGCGGCCGGGCAGCAGCCGGACGTCCACTCCAGCGCGGGCGCCGCCGACGCCGAGATGATCCGGGCTCGCTGGGAGGAGGTTCTGGACGCCGCCAAGCGCTCACGCCGCGCCACCTGGGCGCTGGTGGGCCCCAACTCCCAGCCCGGGGCCATTGCCAATGGGGTCTTCCAGGTGCTCTTCACCTCCCCGGGGCTGGTCGGCGCCTTTGAGAACGGCGGGCACGGCCCAATCCTGGCCGCCGCCATCCACCAGGCGCTTGGACTCCAACTCGAAGTCCACGCCATCCTCACCGGCGGCGACGGTCCTGGAGGCGGCGAGCCCGGGGGAGCAATGACCGGCGCCCCCGGCCGCCCCGGCGCCCCGGGCCGCCCCGGTGGCCACAGCGGCGGTGGGCCTGGCGGGCGCAGTGGCGCCAGGGGCGATGCGTCCAGACGGCCGGAGGCCAAGGGATTGGCCCCGGACCAACCGGCCCCGGACCGGCCGACCCCGGATCAACCGGCCCCGAGCCAACCGGCCTCGGACCGGCCGGCCCCGGGTCCGGCCCGAGGGCCAATGGGAGCCCCGGCCGTGGACGACGACGGCTGGGGAGAGGTCGCGGTTCCAGGCTCAGGGCGAAGGGGCCCCACATCCTCAGCGCCCGACCCCTCAGCGCCTGACCCGCAGCCGGCTGACCCCTGGGGCGGGGTCACGCGGCCGGCCCCTAGTGCGGGCAGCCCTAATGCGGGCAGCCCTAATGCGGGCGGTCGGGCGTCGCGGGACCCGGGCAGCGCCCCGGCGGGCCCCCACGGACAGGCGGGCCCGGGGCGGGGCCAGGCGTATTCCGGCCCCTCCGCGCCGAGCCCACACTCGGCGCCGGCGCCGAGCCCCCACTCCGCCTCGGCGCCAGGATCCCACCCCGCTTCGGCGCCAAGCCCCCTGTCCGTCCCCATCCCCCCGCCCGGCGTCGGCCAGGATGAGACCCGCTCCCCCGCAAGGCGGGGCCGGCCCGCAGCGGCCCACTCCGCAATGGCGGACCGTTCCGCATCCCCGCCCGAAGGGCCCCAGGGGCCCGCACCCGCGCCCCGTCCCGCCCCGGCCCAGGGGACCTCGGCCACGAGCCCGTCCCTGGCCACCGTCCACCGCATCCGCCCCCTGCCCCCGCTTCCCGGTACCCCGGGCGTTGAGAGCCGGGAGGGGGGGACCGGCCCCCGGGGCCTGGCCCCAGTCAGCTGGGAGGGGACGGCGCCGGGCGCGCCAGGCGAGGTGACCGCCTTCTCCGACGGCGTCCCGGTGCCCGAGGAGCCCGGCGACCCTGACGGGCCCGAGGAGACCTGGGCCCCCACGGGTGCTGCCGGCGATCGGGTCGCCGCCGCCATGGAGGCCGCTCGGGCTGCGGCCCGCGGCCAGGGCCGCCCGGCCGCAAACCCCCGCAGCGCCGTCGCCCCCTTGGAGGAGGACCTGCCCAGTGAGGACGACGAGGACGCTGAGGAGGCCGGTGTCGTGGGCCTGGAAGTCGTCAAGCGAATCCTGGGCGCCACCGTCTTGGAGGAGATCACTGTGACCCAGGAAGGACACTGAGCGTGCCCGCCATCTACGAGGGCGCCGTCCAGGACCTCATTGACGAACTGGGCGAGCTGCCCGGTATAGGCCCCAAGTCCGCTCAGCGCCTCGCCTTCCACATCCTGGCGGCGGACGCCGGCTCCGTGGACCGGCTGGTCCAGGCCCTCCAGGCGGTCAAGGCGCGCGTGCGCTTCTGCGAGACCTGCGGGAACGTCGCCGAATCAGCCCAGTGCGCCATTTGCCGCGACCCGCGCCGCGACCGGCGGGTCATCTGCGTGGTCGAGGAGCCCAAAGACGTTGTCGCTATAGAGCGCACCCGCGAGTACCGGGGCCTCTACCACGTGCTCGGCGGGGCCATCGACCCCATTAATGGGGTGGGCCCCGACGACCTGCGCGTGCGCGAACTCTTCGCCCGCCTCGGAGGCGGGGATGTCGAGGAAGTCATCCTGGCCACGGACCCCGACGTCGTGGGGGAGGCCACCGCCGCCTACCTCACCCGCATGCTGCGCACCATGGCCGTGCCCGTCTCGCGCCTGGCCTCCGGACTGCCGGTGGGCTCGGATCTGGAGTACGCTGACGAGGTCACCCTGGGACGGGCCTTCGAGGGGCGCCGCCGCGTCGACGACGCCACCTAAGGCAGTTGGCGGGAACGCCCCTTGTTCTCTTACTGAGCCGAATCCGCCCGCCGTTTGGGACGTGACGAGGAAAGCACCCATATCCGCCACCTCAGGGACGCGCCGCTCCGCCTGGAGCGCCCTGTGGTGGCTACCCTGGTGGGGTGAGTCCGTCCGACCGCCCTGACCAGAGGGTTGCTGTTGTCATCCCCGCCAAGGACGAAGCGGCACGAGTTGCCGCCACCATTCGCGCATGCAGGGCGATTCCCCGCGTCGACCTCGTCGTCGTCGTGGACGACGGCTCCACCGACGGCACGCAGCACCACGCCCGCGCGGCGGGCGCAGTGACCGTCCGCCACTCCGTGAGCCGCGGCAAGGCCTCCGCCATGGAAACCGGGGCCAGCGTCGTGGCCATGCGCGACTACATTGATGGCCCCGCCCGCCTCCTGCTCTTCATCGACGCCGACCTGGGTGACACCGCCGCCGCCTGCTCCGATCTGGTGCCGCCGGTGGTCGACGGCGTCGCCGATATGGCCATCGCCGTGCCCCCCAGGCCGGTCGGGGCCGGCGGGCGCGGCCGCGTCGTGCGCACCGCTCGTGCCGCCATCGCCTCAGCCACCGGCTGGTCCCCGGTCGCCCCCCTGTCGGGCCAGCGCTGCATTACCCGGGAGGCCTACGAGGCGGCCGAGCCCCTGGCCGAGGGCTGGGGCGTGGAAGTGGGCTTGAGCATAGACGTGCTCGTGGCCGGCAAGACGGTTATCGAGGTCCCCTGCGACATTACCCACCGGGTCACCGGCAATGACAGGGCCGGCCGGCTCCACCGCGCCGGCCAGTTCCGGGACGTGCTGAGAACCATCGCTGTGCGCCGCCTGCGCCGTCGCCGCGTCCCCTCACGCCTCTACGAGGAGGCCGCGCGCAACCAGCGGCCCTTCCACACCTACCGGGCCTGGGACCCCGACAAGATCGGCACTGCGAGGAGGTAGAGGAGGCCGACGGCGAGAGCCGGCCGCGGATGACGGCGGTACCGGCCCCTGGGCCGGCCGCACCGCCCGCCCTCAGCGCCGTACCGCCTGCGCCGTCACCCAGGCCAGTAGGGCCGGCAATGCCACGACCACCGTGAAAACCGCCATGGCGGCCCCCGAATCATTGAGGAGCACCTCGACGACGACAAGCACCCCCAGTGCCCGGGTCACCGGCCCCAGCCACGGTGCGGCCGGGCATCCCGCCAGCCACCGGTAGGCGCTGGTCCCCGCCCGCCAGGACCGCAGTTGCAGGCGCAGCCACCACCCGGCCCCGGCGATCGTCAGCACCCCGGCCCCCAGTGCCACCAGGGCGAGCGGATTGGAGGTGAAGGGGGCCACCAGCGCCCAGGCCTTGCGCGCCACGGTGCGGCCCGCCTGTCCGGAAAGCACCTCGGTGGCGAAGCGGCTCAGGTGGGTCGTGGGCCCGGTGCGCGTCATCAGGTCCACCAGGGCGAAGGTGCTGACGGCCATGACGGCTCCCGCCCCCGCCACCAGCCAGCGCCACCAGGTCATGCGCACCTCCGCCAGGCCGGCGCCCAGCGCGACTAGGGCGGGCACCAGTGCCAGGACCCCGCCAATGTCGGCACCCAGCCGGGGGGCGCCGTCGAGGACCACCGCCACGGCGCCCACGGCCCCCACCAGGGCCACCACCGCCAGCCGCCTATTGCGCGGGCGCGTGAGCGCCCGCGCCGTCGGCCCCACCAGGGCGCCGACCGCCACCAGCAGGGCACCCGCGGCGAGGGCGAAAGCCGTGTTGGACATGCCGTAGAAGCGTCCAGCGACCACGGCGTTCATACCCAGCGGCCCGTTGAAGGCCAGATGGGCTCCGGTGGCCCCATCGAGGAGGATGACGGCGCAGGTGAGTATCGCCAGCGGGAGCACCGGGCCCGCCGCCAGTGGGGCGCCCGCAGTCGGTGCGGCGCCCTGGACCGGCCCCGTGTCCGCCGTGGGGGAGGCCCCCCGGCCGGGGCGCCGGCGCGACAGCACCGCCCACAGAGCCCAGGCCGCAGTGGCCAGGAGCACCGCCAGCACCGTGCCCAGGCCCAGCGCCGTGGCCAACACCCACCAAGAGGGCCGGTCCCCGCCGGCCCCCACCCGCCACCAGGGGAAGACGTTGGCCAGCATGACCCCCAGCGGCAGGGCGACCACGAGCAGGGCCGCCCGGTGAACACCACCGGCGGCGGCCGGGGCCCGGTCGCCTGAGCGCAGGACGACTCCGGCAGTCACCAGCACCACGAGGGCCGCAATGGTGAGCGCGACGCCGGTGGGCACCGTGATGAGCCGGGAGGCGCGGGCGTGGAGGGCGTCGTCGGCCAGCCGGGCCGGCCTCCCGTTCATCGGATCCGCGCCGGTCCCTGTACCGGGCGTTGGGCCCGGCCCAGCACCCGGCGGAGTAGCCGTGGCCACTGCCGGCAGGGCCAGCGCCTGGGAGGTGAAGGCGGCGCTTTCCAGCCCCGTCAGCGCATCCAGGAGGGTCGGCGCCAGGTCCGGGAGCTGGATGAGGCCCGCCCGATGCGTGGAGGAGCCGACGACGAGCCCGCCGCTGCTGCCCTGAGGGCTCATGGTGCCGGCGGGAAGCACCGCCATCTGCGGGCCGGGGTCCTGGTCGTCGGCCAGGGAGAGCAGGAGGACCCGGGTCCCGGCGGGCGCCTGCGCCAAGGTGTCCGTCAATGCCGCCGCCAGGGCGGTTACCCGCTCGGCGTCCTCGGTGGGCGACTGGTCGGCGGTTGGGTCGGTGTCAGCGACCAGGAGCGTCGGGCCGCTCAGAGTCGCCAGCGCCTCTGTCAGTGAAGCGGCGGTCTGCGGCACCACGGGCGGGGTTCCAGCGGTGTCCTTGACCGTCAGGGCCAACTCGGCTCCCGGGCCCACTGCGAGCACCGGGACGTCCACGCGCCTCAGGATCCCCGTCAGGGTGCCAGTAGGAGCCTGATCAATGTCGGCCGGCCAGGTGCAGGCGCCCTCCTTAGTGCGCTCGGCGGCGCGCAGGCGGCTCCCCTCCCCCAAGGTGAGCCAGCCGTCAGCCGGGCAGGTGCCCTCACCCACCGTGCGGACCACCAGATTGACCGGCTCGTTGACGGCGGCGGAGGACGCAATGACGGCTGCGGCCCGGGTCGCCTCCGGGCCGGCCTCGCCCGTGGCCAGGGCCTCAATATCGGCCCAGGTGACATTGTGGGTGGCGAGCACCACCACGGGCGCGCGCTCAGCCTCCGGCGCCTGGCCGGGGTCGGCGGCCCGGGCCGCCTTAGGGGAGGCCGGCGGCGTCCCGGGGCCGGTGGGTGTGCCGGGGCCGGCCAATGCGGTCCCGGCCATGGCCAGCACCATTCCCAGGACGATAAGCAGCACGAGAGCACCGACCACGGCCCGCAGAAGGGCTCGACGACGGCGCCGCCGGGGGGAATGGCTCATTGGTTCAGCCTACGCGGGACGCTCACAGACCTGCCGACGGCGGCAGGAGTCGGCCATTCCCCGGGCGCCGGCGAGCCCTTGGGCCTGTCTCAGCTCACCTCCGCCGCCGGCAGGGTCACCGTGAAGGTGGTGCCGTGCTCGCCATCGGCCCGCCCCTGGCGCGAGTCCACCGTCAGCGTCCCGCCGTGGGAGCGGACGATCGCCAGTGCTATCGACATGCCCAGGCCCGTGGAGCCGGTGCGGCGGCCGCGCGAGGAATCGCCGCGCGCGAAGCGCTCGAAGAGGCGTTCGCGCACCTGCGGGTCAATGCCCGGCCCGTCGTCGGCCACGGTAATGACCAGGGTGGCCCCCGAGCGCTTGAGAGTGGTTGTCACCCGGCTGCCGGCAGGCGTGTGAACCCGGGCATTGGCCAGCAGGTTGACCAGCACCTGCCGCAGGCGCGCCTCGTCGCCCATGACCAGGGGCGGTTCGGGCTCGAAGTCCTCAACCTCGCTCAATTCCCCGGCCGGGCCCGCGGGCGGCTCCAGGGCGGTGAGCTCCAGGGCCCACTCGTGGTCGGGGCCGGCGGCCCTCGCGTCGGCGACGGTGTCGACTAGGAGCCCCACCAGGTCCACCTCCTCGCGGCGCAGTTCGCGGCCCGCGTCCAGGCGCGCCAGGAGCAGCAGATCCTCCACCAGTGCGGTCATGCGCACCGACTCGGAGTGGACCCGCCCCAGGGCGTGAGTGGCGCGCTCGGGCAGGTCGGCGTCGGCCCCCTCGCGGGCAATGAGCTCGGTGTAGCCGCGGATGGAGGCCAGGGGCGTGCGCAGCTCGTGGGAGGCGTCGGCCACGAACTGGCGCACCTGCGTCTCAGAGCGGTGGCGCACCGCCAGGGCGGCGTCCACATGATTGAGCAGCGTATTGAGGGCACCGCCGACCTGCCCCACCTCCTGGGAGGAGGCCAGGTCGGCCTCGGTGACGCGCTCGTTAATGCTCACCTCTCCGCGCTCCAGGGGCTGGGAGGCCACATGCTTGGCGGTGGCGGCCACGCGCTCCAGCGGCGCCAGGGAGGAGCGGACCATGGCCCGCCCGGCCAGCGCCGCCACCACCGCCCCACCCAAGGCGATGAATCCCTCAATGAGGAGCTGGGTGCGCACCAGGGCGTTGTCCGCTTTCATGGACAGCCCCGTAATGACCAGGTCGCCGCTGTCATTGTCATGGATGGCCAGAACCCGGTAGTCCCCCAGGCCGCCGATGCGCACAGTGGTGGGGCTCTGGTCGGTGGGCAGGGCGAGCAAGTCCTGGTAGTCGGTGGCGGCCAGAGTCTGGTAGGACCCCTGCTCGTCAATGTAGCCGGCGCGCACCGCCGGCTCGGAGTCGGTCTTGCCCGAGACGATCACGCTCAGCGTCCCCGTCGGCTGTCCCGCGGCGTCCAGTCCGGGAGGCAGGCGAGGCTCGCCATCACCACCGTCCGCATTGTCCGCATCGCCCGCATTGCCCGCATCGTCTTGATGCGCTGGGGGCGTCGACGTCGGGGACGAGCAGCTGGACTGGGGCGTCTTGCCGTCGTGGGCCCCGCCGTGACGACGATTAGCGGCGCGCTCGGAGGCGGCAATGAGCTGATCGTCGAGGCGGTCCATGAGGGTGTGGCGCAGCGTGAGCGTGGAGACGGCCCCCATGAGGGCGGCTACGACCAGCATGATCCCCAAGGTTCCAGCGGCCAGGCGCGCGCGCAGACTGCGCGGCGATCGCTGAGGGGCAGTGCCCTCGCTGTCCTCGCAGCCTTTGTTGTGCTCGCTGTCCTTGCTGTCCTTGCAGTCTTTGCTGTGCTCGCTGTCCTTGCGGCCCGGTCGTGGAGGGAAGAGTCTCACCGCCGGGCCCTACGCGCCTGCGGCGCCCGCGGCGTCGGCCACGGCCCGGGGCGTCTCCGCGGGCTTGAGCACGTAGCCCACTCCGCGCATGGTGTGGATCATGGGTGCGCGGCCCCTGTCGATCTTGCGACGCAGGTAGGAGATGTAGAGCTCAACAATGTTGGCCTGCCCGCCGAAGTCGTAGTTCCACACCCGGTCCAGGATCTGCGGCTTGGATAGGACTCGGCGCGGATTGCGCATGAGGTAGCGCAGCAGTTCGAACTCGGTGGCGGTCAGGTGGATCTCGTCCTGGCCGCGCCACACCTCGTGGGAGTCCTCGTCGAGGCGCAGGTCGCCCACCTCCAGCAGATTCGAGGGCTTCTCCGCGTTGGCCCCCGAGCGCCGCAGCAGGGCGCGCAGGCGGGCCACAACCTCCTCCAGGGAGAAGGGCTTGGTGACGTAGTCATCCCCGCCGGCGGTCAGCCCGGCCACCCGGTCTTCCACCGAGTCCTTGGCGGTGAGAAATAGAACGGGGACGCCGGGGGTGTGACCGTGGATACGGCGCATGACCTCCAAGCCATCGAAGTCGGGCAACATGACGTCCAGGACAATAACGTCAGGACCAATCTCCTGGGCGGCGCGCACCGCGGCGATCCCGGTGCCCGCCGTTGTCACCTCCCAGCCCTCATAGCGCAGGGCGGAGGCCAGAAGGTCGGCGAGCATCTCCTCGTCGTCGACCACCAGGACGCGGACAGGAGAACCGTCGGGGCGGGTGAGGGGCTCGGGCACAGTATTCATAGGCGATATTGAACACACAGCTCCTGTGATTCACCTCCAGTGATTCTGTGACAATGCTGTGTGTCACATGTGGTACCGAGCACTTTTCTCTCGGCCTTCTGGATTGCGCGGTGAGGTGATCTCAACGCGAAGTACCGGTGTGTCTGCACGCCCCGGCGGGAAGTGCGCGGTACCGTGCCAAGTTTTGGTTTGTCGGGGCTCCCAGCGCGATGTATCCTCGTTTTTGTGGTCGCACAGGGGCGAACTGCAACGGGGTAAACGGGATACGGGGAGGGACCGCATGGAGTCTCAGGTCGGATACGAACGCTTCTTCGACCCCGATGACATCTTCTTCTCAACAACGGATTCCAGGGGTGTAATTCGGCGCACAAACAGGACCTTCGAGACTCTGTCGCGTTATCCCCGTGAACGCCTGATCGGGGCACCGCACAACATCATCCGGCACCTTGACATGCCCGCCGGCGTCTTCCGGCTCATGTGGGATGACCTGGAAGCGGGGCGCCCAGTATGCGCTTATGTTATCAACCGGGCACTGGACGGTCTGGATTATCGCGTTTTCGCCACCATCGTCCCGTTGCGCGACGGCTACCTGTCAGTGCGCATCAAACCTCTTCAGACCGCCACCCGGGAAACCGTTGAGGAGATCTATCGGCGGGTGCGGAGCAAGGAGCGCGAGCTCGCCGCCCGCGGCGGCTCCCGGCGCCAGATCGGTGAGCACGGCGCTCGCGAACTGCTGGGCGAGCTGGGCGCCCTGGGCTTCGGCTCCCTGCACGACCTGACCCGGGTGGCGCTGCCCGAAGAGGTCGGCGCGCTGGTCACCGCCGGCGTGCGCGTCCCCGCCGCCGTCGGCCTGCACGGGCCCGTCGCCCAAATCCTGGACGCGGCCGCCCAGATCGAGCGGGAGACCAACCTCCTGGTCTTCGAACTCGACGAGTACCTGCGCCTTCTGACCGCCCTGGCCGCCACCCGCGACTCCATGCTCGGTGTCGCCGACCGCGTTGAAATGGCCACCAACGCCGTCTCCCAGTACCCCGGCGCCAGGGAGTCCTCTCGGGCCCAGTCCCTGGCCAGTCGCGTCATGGAGTTGTCCTCCGAGTGCGTGCCCGCCCTGCGCTCCTTGCCGGCGACCATGTCCCAGGTTCAGGGCGCCGTCCTGGAGTTGCGCTTCTCCGTGGCCCTCATGCGCCTCATGACGCTCATGGTCGGCCGCTTCTCGCGCTCCATCCTCGATGGCAGCGAGGAGGACCCGGTTGGCTCCATCACCGACCTGTGCGAGGCGCTGGAGTCCGGGTTCGCCGAACTCGAGCCCATTTGCGTGGAGGTCGAGCGCGGTGTGGACGAACTCGACGCTCAACTGGGCGCCGTCGTGCCCCAGTTGGACCGGATTGTGCGCAGGCTCCGCCAGTGGGCGGACCTGGTGGACGAGCAGGGGGCCGGCGCCTACGCGGCCCCAGTGGCCACCCTGGCCAACGACGGGACTCCGGAAGTGCGCGACATGGCGGCCTTGGCGGCCGAGTGCCGCGGGCTGACCCTGCCCTATAACGCCGGGTTCGCCGCCCACCAACTGGGCACCATCCGCACCGCGCTGCACCAGCTGCGCTGAGAAACCCCGAGAAACCCCGAGAAACGCTGAGGACCGAGAACACCGAGGGCCGCTGAAGGCCGCTGAGGACACTGCGAGTCCGCGCTGCTGCGGGGCTGCGGCGGGCAATGGGGCCCCGGCGTTGTCGCCCGGCGCTGGCGCGCCGTCCGTTCGCCTGCGAACCGGAATTCTGTGGGCCGGCTCCCAGGACTAACCCGCCCGAGGGCGGCAGGGCCATGCGTTACAGTCGGCGCAGGCCCGCCGAGGGCCGACATCGAATGCTGCGCCACCCCGCCGGCGCGGCGCCCCGCCGTCCCGAAGGTCCAGGAAGGTCCCCGTGCCCACCAAGCTCGTCATTGTGGAGTCCCCCAATAAGGTCCGCTCCATCGCCGGCTACCTCGGCCCGGAGTACGACGTTGAGGCATCAATCGGTCACATCCGGGACCTGCCCCAGCCCTCAGAACTGCCGGCCGCCATGAAGAAGGGCCCCTACGGCAAGTTCGCCGTCGACGTCGAGGACGGCTTCCAGCCCTACTACGTGGTCAACCCCGACAAGAAGAAGACCGTCACGGCGCTGCGCAAGGCCCTCAAGGGCGCCGACGAGCTCTACCTGGCCACTGACGACGACCGCGAGGGCGAGGCCATTGCCTGGCACCTCCTGGAGGTTCTCAAGCCCACGGTGCCGGTCAAGCGCATGACCTTCACCGAGATCACCCGCGAGGCCGTCACCCGCGCCCTGGCCTCCACCCGCCAACTCGACACCCACCGGGTCGATGCCCAGGAGACCCGCCGCATCCTGGATCGCCTGGTCGGTTACGAGGTCAGCCCTGTGCTGTGGCGCAAGGTCCGCGCCGGCCTGTCCGCCGGGCGCGTCCAGTCCGTGGCCACGCGCCTGGTGGTCGAGCGCGAGCGCGAGCGCATGGCCTTCACCTCCGCCTCCTACTGGGGGGTCGAGGCCCAGCTGTCAACGGTACTGTCCGCCGTCGACCTGCCCGAGCGCGAGGCGGCCTCCTTCACCGCTAGACTGACCACCCTTGACGGGCGCCGCGTGGCCACCGGCCGTGACTTCTCCGACTCCGGGCAACTGCGCCCGGCCGCCGTCAAGGCCGGCGCCATCCATCTTCACGAGGGCGGCGCCACGGCCGTGGCCGACGCGGTGAAGCGCGGCACCCCGCGCGTGGCCGAAATCGAGGACAAGCCCTACAAGCGCCGCCCGGCCGCCCCCTTCACCACTTCCACCCTCCAGCAGGAGGCGTCCCGCAAGCTGCGCATGAACCCGCGCGAGACCATGCGCGTGGCCCAGGGCCTGTACGAAAACGGCCTCATCACCTACATGCGCACCGACTCCACCGCCCTGTCCAGCCAGGCCGTGGCGGCCGCCCGCGCACAGATCCGTGAACTCTACGGGCCCGAGTACGTGCCGAACAGGCCCCGCGCCTACGCCACCAAGGGCAAGGGCGCCCAGGAGGCCCACGAGGCGATCCGCCCCGCCGGGGACCACTTCCGCACCCCCGCCCAGGTCTCCGCCGAGCTCAGCGGCTCCCAGTTCCGCCTCTACGAGCTCATCTGGAAGCGCACGGTCGCCTCCCAGATGGCCGACGCCGTCGGCTCGACCGCCACCGTGCGCGTCGAGGTCCCCCTGGTCCCCGCCCACGGCGGCTCGCGGGACGCCGGTTCGACCTTCACCACTGCCGGGCTGAGCGCCTCGGGCACGGTCATTACCTTCCGCGGATTCTTGGCCGCCTACGAGGAGGGGCGCGACGCCGAACGCTACGAGGAGGGCGGCGCCAAGGACTCCAAGGACGTGCGCCTGCCGGCCATGGTCGCCGGCCAGGAACTCGCCGCCCTGGGCGCCCAGGCGGCCGGCCACGAGACCACGCCGCCGCCGCGCTACACCGAGGCCTCCCTGGTCAAGGCCCTGGAGGAGCGGGAGATCGGCCGCCCCTCCACCTACGCCTCGATCATGTCCACCATCTCGGACCGCGGCTACGTCGACCATCGTGGGCAGGCGCTGGTGCCCACCTGGCTGGCCTTCGCCGTCACCCGCCTGCTGGAGGAGAACTTCTCCGAACTGGTCGACTACGACTTCACCGCCTCCATGGAGCGCGACCTGGACCGGATCGCCGCCGGCGAGGAGGACCGGGTGGCCTGGCTGACCCGCTTCTACTACGGCGACTCCCGCAACCCCGAGGGACACGAGCCGGTGGCGGCCGATGAGCACGGGCTCAAGGAAATGGTTGAGGGCCTTGGTGAGATTGACGCCCGGGCCGTGAACTCCATTGAGATCGGTGAGGGCATGACCCTGCGGGTGGGCCGCTACGGGCCCTACCTGGAGGACGCCGAGGGCAAGCGCGCCAATGTTCCCGCCGACCTGGCCCCGGACGAACTGACAGTGGCCAAAGCCCGGGAGCTCTTCGAGCGGGCCGCCGACGACGGGCGCGAACTCGGCACCGACCCCTCCACCGGGCACACGATTATCGCCAAGGACGGCCGCTACGGCCCCTACGTCACCGAGGTTCTGCCCGAGCCCGAGCAGACCGCTGCACCTGGGGAGAAGGCCAAGCCCGCCAAACGGGGGACCCGGGGCGCCAAGAAGGGCCCCAAGCCGCGCACCGCCAGCCTGCTGAGGTCAATGGACCTGGCCACCGTCACCCTGGACCAGGCCCTGAACCTGCTGAACCTGCCGCGCGTGGTCGGCCAGGACCCCGAGTCCGGCACCGACATCACCGCCCAGAACGGCCGCTACGGCCCCTACCTGAAGAAGGGCACCGACTCGCGCTCCTTGGAGACCGAGGAGCAGATCTTCACCATCACCCTGGAACAGGCCCTGGAACTCTTCTCCCAGCCCAAGCGCCGCCGCGGCCAGTCCACCCGCAGCCCCCTGCGCGAGTTGGGCACCGATCCGGTCTCCGGGCGGCCGGTGGTCATTAAGGACGGCCGCTTCGGCCCCTATTTCACTGACGGGCAAACCAATGTGACCCTGCGCCGGGGCGATGACCCGGCCACCGTCACCCCCGAGCGCGCCTATGAACTGTTGGCTGAGAAGCGCGCCAAGGGCCCCGCTAAGAAACGCACCACCGGCAAAACCACGGCGAAGAAGACGACGACGAAGAAGGCGAGCACGACCCGGGCCGCCAAAAAATCCTAATCGGCGCTCTGACCCCCGTCCATCCGGCGCCCGGGCGATGGTGGATGTGATCCACCGGAAGAGTGGATAAGTGTCGTGGCTCACCCGGAGTTCGCCCCTGAGCCGTGTTTTTCATGGTGTTGATCGGCCCTTAAACGGCCGGTCAACACCATGAAAAAGTAGAGGAAGGTGGGAAAAGCTAGGGGAGGGGCGGGAGAAGACGTGGGGGAGGCGGTATTGGGGCGTGTCGCTGGACTGCGACATGCCCGCGACAACCCCGCGCAACCGCTCACCTAGGCTGAGGGCATCGAAAGGCATCGAACCGGATGACCAGTTCTTCGAGCCCCTTGGAAGGAACCACCATGAAGACCCCCTCCCTGCTCTCCCTCGCCGCCGTCCTCGGGCTGGCCCTGAGCGGCTGCTCCGTCTCCCTGTCCGGCCCGGACACGGCCTCCTCCTCGGGCAGCCCCCAAGCGCCGCAGAGCGCGGCCGCCTCAGATGCCGATGGTGGCGCCCAGGCCTCCGGGGGCGCCACCACCGGGGGCGCCGCCTCCGAGAGCAGCGGGTCGGCAACCGGCGAGCCCGCCGTCGAGGCCACCGACATCACCGATGCGACCTGGCGCGGCGTGCTGTCCAACGGCAGCCGCCTGAGCCCTGACTCCGACGGCAATGTCACCATTGAGTCCGCCCTCTCCGAGGTCAGCGTCGTCGGCGACGTCGAGACCCTTGACGTGCGCGGCGCGGGAGTCACCGTCGCCGCCGAGGACGTCAACACCCTCAAGGTCAGCGGCTCCTCCTCGGTGGTCTACGTGCGCAGCGCCCAGAAGATCGAGATCGCCGGGGCGAGCATTGAGGTCTACTGGCTGGAGGGCAGCCCGGTGGTGGAGGACAAGGGCGCCTTCAACACCGCCCAGCAGCTTGAGCAGCAGTGAGAGAACCAACCGCCGCAGTGGGCGCCGGCACCCCAATGGGGGCTGCCGGCGCCCCGGCCGCCGTTGTGCTCCTGGTCGACGACGAGGCCCCGATCCGCGACTCGCTGGGCCCCTACCTGGAGCGCAGCGGCTATCGCGTACTGCTGGCCAGCGACGGCAGGGAGGCCCTGGACCTACTGGCCTCCTACCGGGTGGACATCATTGTCTCCGACGTTCTCATGCCCCGCATGGACGGCCGTGAACTGGTGCGCCGGGTGCGCGGCGGGGGAACCTGGACGCCCATCATTCTGCTCACCCAACTCGACGCCACATACGAGCGCATCTCCGCCCTGGACGACGGCGCGGACGACTACTTGTCCAAGCCCTTCGACCCCGCCGAGCTCGCCTCCCGCATCCGCGCCGTCCTGCGCCGCACTCGCGGGCCCGAGCCGCCGCTGAGCGCCGCCGCCCGGCTGGTCGCCGGACCGCTGGAACTCGACAGGGTCTCCCGCCGGGTGGCGCTGGCGGGCAAGGGGCTGTCCCTGACCCCCAAGGCGGTCGCCCTCCTGGACTACCTCATGAGCCACCCCCGCGAACTTCACACGCGCGAGACCCTTCTATCGGCCCTGTGGGGCATTGACTTCTCCTCCTCCACCCGCGCCGTCGACCACCGTATTCGCGAAATCCGCCGGGCGCTGGGCGACGACGCCAGCGCCCCCACCTTCATTGAAACAGTGCCCTCCGTGGGCTACCGCTTCTGCCATGAGGTTCACCCGTGAACCGGTCCGGCCCCACGGGAGCGCCCCCGACGACGTCGGGCCCCGCCCCCCGGGAGGGGACTGTCGCCGAGGGGCGGGGGCGAGCCCGGTGGTCCTGGTGGCGGTGGGCCGTGGCCTTGGGGATCCTGGCCGCCATGGTGGCCGTGAGCGCCCTGCTGTGGGGCGACTTGAGGGTGACTATGAGCGTGAGCGTCCCCCTGCTGGTTGGTGAGGTTCTGGGCTTGGGGGCGGGGGCGGCCGCAGCGGTGCTCCTGCTGCGGCACCGGTGGGGCGCGGCCCAGCAGCGGGCCGCCGCCCGGGCGCAGGAGTCGGCCCGCGCCCGGCACCGCCAGTTCCTGCGCCGCCTGGACCACGAGCTCAAGAACCCGCTGACTGCGGTGCGGGTCGCCGTCGCCGACGCCTCCCGCGTCGAGGACAGGGCGAAGGCGGCCTCCTCCCTGGAGGTGGTTGACGCCCAGGCCCGCCGCATGAGCCGCCTGCTGACCGACCTGCGCAAGCTCGCCGAGCTGGAGACCTCCCCCCTGTCCTTGGAAGAGGTCGACCTGGCTGAGACCCTGCGCGACGCCGTCGCCGCGGTCCAGGAGGACGGCGCCGCCCGCGGCGCCGCGCCTCCCATCCGGGTGGATCTGCCCCAGGTGCCCTGGCCCCTGCCCGCCGTCCGCGGTGACGGCGACCTGCTCTACTCGGCCCTGTGCAATGTCGTCTCCAATGCCGTGAAGTACACCCCGCCGTCGGGGGTGATCGAGGTGCGGGGCCGGGAGGAGGCGGGCGTGGTCACCATTGAGGTCGCCGACACCGGCATTGGCGTGCCCGAGGCGGACTTGCCGGCGGTGTGGAGCGAGTTGGCGCGGGCGGGCAATGCCCGCGCCCTGCCCGGCTCAGGGCTTGGGCTGGCACTGGTGTCGACCATTGTTGAGCGTCACCGGGGCCGTGTGCGGATGACGTCGCGCGAGGGCGTGGGCACGCGCGTGTGGCTGTCACTGCCGGTCGCCGGGCCGTAAGCCGCCCCGTCACTGCGCCACTGGGCCCCCGGTCATTGGGGCGGGCGCCCCGCCAGAGGCGTCCCCGGCCCGGTACCGCCCCGGCCGCGCCCGGGGCGTGCTGGTCGGCACCGCCGGCGGGGCCGTCGCCGGGCACCGCCCCGGCTACCCTGGGCGCGTGACCGCTCTCGCCGCGCCGCAGCCCGCCCCGCACCCCCACCCGGGGCTGTTCATCTCCTTCGAGGGCGGTGACGGCGTCGGCAAGACCACCCAGATCACCGTTCTCGCCGGACTCCTCGACGCGGCCGGCGCGGATCACCTCGTGACCCGTGAGCCCGGCGGCACCGGGCTCGGCCGCGAGATCCGCCGCCTTCTTCTCCACAGCGGAGAGGTTTCCCCGCGCGCCGAGGCCCTCCTGTACGCTGCCGACCGCGCCCACCACGTCGAGACCCGCGTGCGCCCCGCCCTGGTGCGCGGCGCCATTGTCCTGACCGACCGCTACCTGGACTCCTCGGTGGCCTACCAGGGGGCCGCCCGCGCCCTGGGCACCCGGGAGGTGCGCGACCTCTCCCTGTGGGCCACCGGCGGACTGCTCCCGGACCTGACCATTCTGCTCGACGCCGACCCCTCCATCGCCGCCCGGCGCACCGCCGACCGCGGCGCCAAGGACCGCCTGGAGTGCGAGGCGGGCGCCTTCCACACTGTTCTGCGCGAGCAATTCCTGTTACTGGCGGACGCCGAGCCCCGGCGCTTCGTGGTCATCAACGCCGACCAGGATAGGGACCAGGTGGCCGACGAGGTGGCTCGGGCCCTGCCCCCTGCGATTGAGGCCCGTAGCGCCCGCTACCGGGAGGCGGGGGGCCGGGGGGCGCTCACGCCCCTGGAGCGCGCCGCGGCCCGGATCGCGGCCCGCCTGTCGGAGAGGGGGCGGCTATGAGCGTGTGGGACGACGTCGTCGGCCAGGAGGCGGTGGTCGGCACCTTCGAGGCGGCCGCTCAAGCCGCCCGCCTCGCCGTGCGCGAGCGCCAGGGGCCCGAGGCCGGCGGCGGAACCTCGGCCATGACCCACGCCTGGCTGGTCACCGGCCCCCCCGGGTCGGGGCGATCCAATGCCGCCCGCGCCTTCGCCGCCGCCCTCCAGTGCACCGGGGAGGCGCCCGGCTGCGGGCGGTGCAAGCCCTGCCGGGACGTCATGGGCGGAGCCCACCCCGACGTGGTGCGCCTGACCACCGAGAAGCTCCTCATCACCATGGAGGAGGTCAAGACCCTCATCGGGGAGGCGCAGCGCCGCCCCTGGACCGGCCACTGGCGGGTCATCCTGGTTGAGGACGCCGACCGCATGGCCGAGCGCACCACCAATGTGCTGCTCAAGTCCATTGAGGAGCCCCCGCCCCAGACGGTCTGGCTGCTGTGCACCCCCAGCGCCGACGACGTCCTGCCCACGATCCGCTCCCGCTGCCGCCTGGTGACGCTGCGCATCCCGCCCCCGGAGGCGGTCGCCGACCTGCTGGTGCGCCGCGACGGGGCGGACCCCGAACTCGCCGCCCGGGCGGCGCGCGCCAGTCAGTCGCATATCGGCCTGGCCCGCCACCTGGCCACCGACCCGGGCGCCTGGGAGCGCCGTCGCCGCCTCCTGCTCGCCCCGGTGTCGCTGCGCAGCGTGGGGGACGCGGTCCTGGCCGCCGCCAACCTGGTGGAGGCCGCTGAGGCGGAGGCCAAGAACGCCACCGCGGAGCGCGACGCCCGGGAGAAGGCCGACCTGCTGCGGGCCCTGGGCCTGGAGGGGGAGGCACGGGTGCCGCCGGCATTGCGCGCCCAGGTGCGCCAGCTCGAGGAGGACCAGAAGCGGCGCGCCAGGCGGGCGCGCACCGACGTGCTGGACCGGGCGATGATCGACCTGCTCTCCTTCTACCGCGACGTACTGGTCACCCAGATGGGGGCTCAGGTTGAGCGCGTCAATATCGACCTGAGGCGGGCCGTGGACCAGGTTGCCGGTTCAACGGGGGCGGACAAGTCGCTGGCGCGCATAGCCGCCATTGAGGAGTGCCGCGCACGGCTGCGCACCAACGCCTCCCCCCTGCTGGCCATCGAGGCGCTCATGGTCAGCCTGCGCCCCCAGGCGTAGGGCGGCGCAGGACGGCATGGGCTCCCGTTTCGGGCGGCGGGCCGGCGGCCCCCGGGCCAGCGGCCCCCCGGGGCGCGCGGTCCCGGTATCCGAGGCGGGGAGGAGCGCGGCGGAGCGCAGGGGAGCGCAATGGGGAGCGCAATTGTCCGCGCGCCTCAGGACGCGGAGGGAATCGTCGGGGGCCGGCGGAAAACACAATGCTTCTTCCGGGCCCCGGGGCCGGCGGTGAAAAGCGCTCCTCCACTAACCCCGCTTTTGACCACAATGCGCTGGATCCGCCCCGTCTGGGGAGAATTCCCCCCTAGGGAGGAGAGCGAGCGCACGTTTGTCCTCGTAGGCTGCCCATGTGAGTACCTCAACTGTTATCCCTCGGCGCCGCTCGGGCCGTGCGCAACGGTCCCTGGCGGCGTGCGCAGCCGCCCTGCTGGCCTGCGCGGGCATTGTCGCCTGCGACAACGAGCCCTCCCCGTCCGCCTCGCCAGTGCCTTTGAGCGGTACGCCCGCGCCTGTGCCGGCGGGCCTGGAATCCTTCTACGAACAGAGCATTGACTGGTACCCCTGCGCCAAAGAGGGCGGCATGACCGAGGACCCCAAGGAGACCGGCCCCGGCTCCACCTCCTGCGCCCGCATCTCGGTGCCCCTGGATTACTCCAACCCCGGAGGGGCCACCATTGAGATTGCTTTGAAGCGCCGCTCGGCGTCCAATGGCAACCCCATTGGCTCGCTCTTCATCAACCCCGGCGGCCCGGGCGGCTCCGGCGTGGAACTGGTGCAGAACGCGCCGGGCTACTTCTCCGACGCGCTCCTGGAGTCCTACGATGTCATTGGCTTCGATCCGCGCGGGGTCGGTTCTTCCACCGCGGTTGACTGCCTGACCGACGCCGAGCTGGACGTCGAGCGGGCCGGCGAGAATGAAACCGCCCCCGGGGATACCACCGCCGCCGAGGCCCAGGCCGACGTGGCTCAAGGCGCCCAGGAGCGGGAGGCCCAGTGCCAGTCGCGCACCACCACGCCCGGGCTGCTCGATCACATCGACACGATCTCGGCGGCTCGCGACCTCGATATTATGCGGGCGCTGGTCGGCGACAACCTCCTGAGCTACCTGGGCTTCTCCTACGGCACCTACCTGGGGGCGACCTACGCCGACCTCTTCCCCGGCAATGTTGGGCGCATGGTCCTCGATGGCGCCGTTGACCCGTCGCTGTCCGCCGGGGAGCTGACCCTGGGGCAGGCCGAGGCCTTCGAGAGCAGTCTGCGCACCTACGTCGAGGACTGCCAGGCGGGGAGGGGGTGCCCGCTGACCGGCGACGTCGACTCCGGTATTAAGCAGATCCAGGACTTTTTGGAGACCACCCGCACCAACCCGGTATCCACCTCTGACCCGCAGCGGCCTTTGACCCACTCGCTGGCCTTCAGCGCCGTGCTCGGCATTCTCTATCAGCCCGAGTCCTGGTCGTACCTCACCCAGGGCCTCGACCAGGCCATGAATGAGGACGACGGCTCGACGCTGCTGTTCATCGCCGACTTCTTCGCCTCCCGCAGCGAGGACGGCACCTATGAGGGCAACGGTGACGAGGTGATTAGCGCAATCAACTGCCTGGACAACCCGGTCACCGGCGACGCCGCCTCATGGGAGCAGGAGGCCGACGAGCTGGAGAAGGCCTCCCCGACTTTCGGCTCCGAGTTCGCCTACAGCGACCTGTACTGCCAGGCCTGGGGCCATGAGTCGACTCGCGAGAGGACGGAGATCCACGCCTCCGGTGCCGCCCCCATCCTGGTCGTGGGGACCACCGGGGACCCGGCGACCCCCTACGCCTGGTCGGAGGCCCTGGCCGCCCAACTCGACTCCGGCCAGCTCCTCACCTGGGAGGGGGAGGGGCACACAGCCTACGGCCGTGCCGGGAAGTGCGTGACCGGCGCCGTGGACACCTACCTGCTGACGGGGGAGATGCCCCAGGAGGGGCTGCGCTGCGTCGGATCGCAGTAGGGCGGGACGGCGGATACGCGGCGACCAGCCGGCGCATGCACGGTTCCCGGCCCCACCGCGGGGCCGGGAACCGTGCACGGGCGCGGACGGTTCGGCGCCGCGCACCGTGGAAACGACTGGGACCCGCGGGGACCCTGCGGGCGTGCGGACGGTTCAGGTCGAGGCGGCCGGCGTGAGCTCCCTGGCAATGGGGCGGCCGATCCAGGAGGCGAGTTCCGCACCGCGCAGCCCTTGGCCGAGCAGGAACTGAACCTTGGCGTAAGTCGCCTCCAGGGTCATGTCCCGGCTGCCGACGCCGCCGGCGCGGGCAAGGGCCTCCCCCGCCTGATATCGGCCCAGCGCCACCTCGGCCTGATGGCACTGGGAGGTGACGACGACGGCGACCCCCGACCCGATGGCGTCGGCCAGGACCCCAATGAGGCCGGGATCGTTGCCGGGCACGGTGCCCACGCCGAAGGCCCGCAGCACAACGGCGTCGGGCAGCGGCCTCAGCGCCGCCCCCAGCCGGGCCGCGCCGAGGCCGGGGACCAGGTCGATGACGGCCACGTCGTGGCATCGGTAGGGCAGGGCGCCCCTCCAGCCGGTCCCTTGGACGGGGAGGGGGCTCCATTGCCACGGGGCGCCGGCAATGGCCAAAGGCGGCGCATTGGGCGAGTCGAAGCCCGCGAAGGCCCATGAACTGGTCTTGGTGGCCCGGGCGCCCGCGAAGAGGCGCTGCCCGAAGAACAGGCTTACGCCGGTCACGCGGGTGCTGGTGGCCGCATGCAGGGCGCCCATGGTGTTCGCGGCGGCATCAGATCCCACTGCTCCCAGCGGCAGCTGGGAGCCGGTGACCACGACGGGGACCGGCAGGTCGGTAAGCGCGTAAGACAAGGCCGCTGAAGTGTAGGCCATGGTGTCAGTGCCATGAAGAACAACGAAAGGCTTGTCGGGATCCTGGATGGAGTAACGGCGCAGTTCGTCTACAATCGCCTGCCAGGAAGCAGGGGTTGCGTTCGCGGAGTCGATCAATGGGTTCAGGCGGCTGATGGTCACCTCATGGTCAGATCCGTCAGATCCATGGGCGCGTAAAAGGGTGTTGAGCCACCCCTCCAGATCCGCTCCGGGCACAAGCCCGTGCGGGGAGTCCACCATACCGATGGTGCCGCCGGTGTAGATGATGTGGACGCGCATGGTTGTGCTCCTGGCTCTCATCAATGGCGGTGCGCAGACGCCCCCGAGAATACTGCGTGCGGCGCCGCTGCTCGTGGAGGGGTTGCCGCCCGCCCCGTGGTCGCAGATGCGCCGTTGCTGTGAATAGCCTCAGAAAACTCACTGCGGCGGGCCGGGCGGGCTATAAAGATGGCGGCCCCGGTGATGAGATTGTCGATGGGGGCCGACTCCCCGGGGCGGTGGATCGAGAATGGGGCGGCAGGAAGAGGCGGGAATGATCGGTCAATGGTCGGTCAGGGGCGGGGCGAGCTGAGCGGGCGGCTTCGACCGCGGGCCCCGCAGCGGCCGGGGCCGGGCCGGGGGACGGGGCGTATTCGGCGCCATAACGCCAGTTTTCGGCGATTGTGGTTAGAACCACGACGAGGGCGGTGTGCGCAGGTTTGCGTTGATGGCGGCGCGAGCGGTAACGTCGCCCCCGCCGCCAGGCGCGCCACCTTAGCTCAGTAGGCAGAGCGATTCACTCGTAATGAATAGGTCGTGGGTTCGATTCCCACAGGTGGCTCCGATGGCCCCGGAACCCTCGGTTCTGGGGCCTTGTTGTGCTTGGTTGTACTTGCTGCGCGATCCAACTGCTGTCAAGCGGCTCATGTTGCCGGGGCGGATGGGGCCGTAACTGATGATGTGGGGCTGCTTTGCCGCCCGGCGCGCGCTCGATGCCCCTCGTGGGGCAAAGGTGATCGGTTCGAGCGCGATCGTGGTGAGGAAGTTGGAAGCGCCTCTGGGCGGATGTGTCCGGCGCAGGCGGCGCTAACGAATTGCCCAAGACGATCGAGTAGATTCAGTACAACTTTCCCGTTGCACCGAATACGTTTCTCCATTACTCTGTTTATGTTCGCTGGAGGGTTCGCGCGAATCCTCCATCCGTTTCGTGATTGAGGAACCATGGCTCAGAAGACCCAAGTCATTCTCGTCGACGATGTCGACGGCTCCGAGGCCACTCAGACCGTCACGTTCGCGCTTGACGGCGTCAACTACGAGATCGACCTCAACGACGGGCATGCCGCCGCCCTGCGCGAGTCCTTCGAGGAGTGGACGGTCAAGGCGCGCCGCAAGTCCGGTCGCCGCAACACCGGCCGACGTCGTGCCAGCTCCGCCTCATCCGGTGAGACCCAGCGCATTCGCGAGTGGGCCCGCGCCGCAGGCATGTCGGTGTCCGACCGCGGCCGCATCTCCGCCGACATTCGCGAGGCCTACGCCCAGGCGCACGCCAACTGAGTCCCACCGGCACCGCTCCGCTTTCCGCGTGGTGGATGCACCTTGGCCCGGACTCCCCGCAGTCTCTGCCGCCTGCCGCCCGTGCAGGAGGGCAGGGGCTGCACGCGCTTCGAGGCAAGAACTGCTGAACTCCCCGCGCGAGGCCCGTAAGCCTGGCAGACTAGGTGTCATGGCTTACACCCTCGTACTGCTCCGCCACGGCGAGAGCGATTGGAACGCGAAGAACCTGTTCACCGGTTGGGTCGATGTCCCGCTGTCGGAGAAGGGCCGTGCGGAGGCGGTTCACGGCGGCGAGCTCCTCAAGGAGGCCGGGGTCCTCCCGGAGAAGCTCTTCACCTCAACGCTGCGCCGTGCAATCATGACCGCCAATCTGGCCCTGGACGCCGCAGACCGCCACTGGATCCCGGTCGAGCGCCACTGGCGCCTCAACGAGCGCCACTACGGCGCCCTCCAGGGCAAGAACAAGAAGGAGATCCGCGACGAGTACGGCGAGGAGCAGTTCATGCTCTGGCGCCGCTCCTACGATGTTCCACCGCCGCCCATTGAGCTGGGATCCGAGTTCTCCCAGGACACCGACCCGCGCTACGCCGGCGAGCCCATTCCGGTCACCGAGTGCCTTAAGGACGTCCTGGAGCGCCTGCTGCCCTACTGGGAGGAGACCATTGTCCCGGAGATTAAGACCGGCAAGGTGATTCTGATTGCCGCGCACGGCAACTCCCTGCGCGCCATTGTCAAGCACCTTGACGACATCTCCGACGCGGACATTGCCGGTGTTAACATCCCCACCGGCATTCCGCTGGTCTACGAGCTCGACGAGGAGACCCTCAAGCCCGTGAAGAAGGGCGGCCGCTACCTCGACCCTGAAGCCGAGGCGAAGATCGCCGCAGTGGCCAACCAGGGCAAGTGAGCCCCTTGACTGACTCCCGTGGCCCCGGCCTCCGGGACTGCGCGGCCTGAACCGCGCGACGGCGCCGGCCCACCCCGCTGAGGGTGGGCC
>ERZ772917.668-NODE-668-length-23096-cov-25.862289_pt1 | contig 23096 bp, 17 predicted proteins | sample MGYA00511187_ERZ772917 | MGnify/ENA primary metagenome ERZ772917 (study PRJEB29015, sample SAMEA2737925) | human oral metagenome | biome: human oral; feature: human-associated habitat; material: dental | place: China | collected 2012 ...
GCACGTAGACGAGCTTGCCGTAGAAGGGGTGCGTGGCGACCTTGAAGGCGAGCGCCGCGAAGGGCTCCTTCTCGTCGGCGGCGCGGGTGACGACGACGTCCTCCTTGCCGGGGGCGTGGCCCTCGACGTCGGGCACGTCCAGCGGGGAGGGCAGGTAGTCGAGCACGGCGTCGAGCATGGGCTGGACGCCCTTGTTCTTGAAGGCCGAGCCGGCCAGCACCGGGAAGGCCTCGCCGGCCACGGTGAGCTTGCGGATGCCCCGCTTGAGCTCGTCGACGCTCAGCTCCTCGCCCTCCAGGTACTTCTCCATGAGCTCGTCGTCGGCCTCGGCGACCGTCTCAATGAGCTCGGCGCGCAGCTCCTCGGCCCGGCCGACCAGGTCCGCGGGGATCTCCTCGTACTCGACGACCGCGCCGCGGGTTTCCTTGCCCTTGGCGTCCTTCTCCGGGAAGCGGACGGCCTTCATCTGAAGGACGTCGACGACGCCGGAGAAGCTGCTCTCCGAGCCGATCGGGAAATTGAGGACGATCGGGGTGGCGTGGAGGCGGTCGCGGATGGTCTGGACGGAGAATTCGAAATTCGCGCCCAGCTTGTCCATCTTATTGATGAAGCAGATGCGCGGGACATTGTACTTGTCCGCCTGACGCCACACCGTCTCCGACTGCGGCTCGACACCCTCCTTGCCGTCGAAGACGGCGACGGCCCCGTCGAGCACACGCAGGGAGCGCTCGACCTCGACCGTGAAGTCGACGTGGCCGGGGGTGTCGATAATATTGATCTGGTTGTCCTTCCAGAAACAGGTGGTGGCGGCGGAGGTGATGGTGATTCCGCGCTCCTGCTCCTGCGGCATCCAGTCCATGGTCGAGGCGCCGTCGTGCGTCTCGCCGATCTTGTAGTTAATGCCCGTGTAGAACAGGATGCGCTCAGTCACGGTGGTCTTACCGGCGTCGATGTGGGCCATGATGCCGATATTGCGGACCTTGGTCAGGTCCGTCAGCACGTCGAGTGCCACGAGTGAAGTCCTTCGTTATTCAGTCGGTTCAAAGTGATGACGTCGGCCGGCCCCCGCCGGGGCGGGCCCGGTCGACGCGCCGCCGTCACCAGCGGTAGTGGGCGAAGGCCTTGTTGGACTCGGCCATTCGGTGCATGTCCTCGCGGCGCTTGACAGCGGCCCCCAGGCCGTTGGAGGCGTCGAGGATCTCATTGGTCAGGCGCTCGGTCATGGTGTTCTCGCGGCGCTGCCGGGAGAAGTCCACGAGCCAGCGCAGGGCCAGGGTGGTGGCGCGGGCCGGGCGGACCTCGACCGGGACCTGGTAGGTGGCCCCGCCCACGCGGCGGGAGCGGACCTCCAGGGCCGGACGGATATTGTCCAGGGCGCGCTTGAGGACGGAGACCGGGTCCTGGTCCGTCTTGGAGCGCACGCCCTCCAGGGCGCCGTAGACGATGCGCTCGGCGGTGGACTTCTTGCCGTCCAGCAGGACGCGGTTGACGAGCTGGGTGACGACCGGGGAGCCGTAGACAGGGTCGACGGCGAGCGGGCGCCTGGGTGCGGGACCCTTACGAGGCATTACTTCTTCTCCTTCTTGGCGCCGTACTTCGAGCGGGCCTGCTGGCGGCCCTTGACACCCTGGGTGTCCAGGGCACCGCGCACGATGTGGTAGCGGACACCGGGAAGGTCCTTCACACGGCCACCACGCACGAGCACGATGGAGTGCTCCTGGAGGTTGTGGCCCTCACCGGGGATGTAGGCGGTGACCTCAATGCCGCTGGACAGGCGGACACGGGCGACCTTACGCAGGGCGGAGTTGGGCTTCTTGGGGGTGGTGGTGTACACGCGGGTGCACACGCCGCGTCGCTGCGGGCTGCCCTTGAGCGCGGGCGTCTTGGACGACGTGCGCTTCGTCGAGCGGCCCTTGCGGACCAGCTGCTGAATGGTTGGCACTGAGACTCTCCATCTTGACGTGCATCGAGAACTGTCGCTGCTCTCACGCTGACCCCACCCCCGGGGCGCACGGCACCGCGGTGAGGGCCGGCCCGCCTGCGTCGGCCGGGGGCGCGACTGATGACGTCCGGAGCCCCGCGGATGGGGCCCGTCGGTTCCCGCTGCGGCAGACCCGCATCACGAGGGGGTCGCGTGAGGCCCGGCCTCGCTGGGAACGGAGAAGTGGCGGCCCGCGCTCGGGCACCGCAGGCCAGGGTACGTGCTCGACGCCGTCGCCCGCCATCCCAGGGCGGCCACGGTTTCAGTGGTCCTCACCACTGGAACGGTTTCAGTGGTCCTCACCACTGGAACGGTTTCAGTGGTCCTCGCCGCCGGAATGGTTTCGGTGGTCCTCGCCGCTGGAGGCGTCCCGACGCGCCGGTCGCCCTGCCCCTGGGCAGGCCAGACCATCCGCTACGCCGCGAGCCTGCGCCGCGCGGCCGCCCTGCACCCGGGCGGACCCGGGCGCGCTGGCCGCCCGCCCGGAGCCGCGCCCAACCCGCGAGAACGGTACTTATTCCTCGCGAGAACGGTACTTGTTGGCCGTGAGAACGGTAGTTATAACGTGGATAGGGCAAGGACCTGGTTGCGGGGGTCGGGGTGCCTGCCAGTTGCGTGGGGGCTGGCCCCTCACCGGCTGGCCCTGTGCCGCTACGTGGGGTGTCTGCTGGTTGTGTGGGTCGGGGCCGGGGTCAGGCCGTCAGGGTCAGCCTCCCTGTCGGGGTGTCCGCCGGTAGTGCGGGGGCCGGGGGCGGCAGCTGCCCGGCGGGAGGCCGTGGCGGTTGCCGGTGGTGTGTTCGTCGAAGGCCTGGGTGGCGGTGTTGCACATTCATCCTGGGGTCCCGGCGGGGCCGTTGGCGTGATTCCAACGTTTTTCCGCCCCGGGAGGCGGAGGTGAGCAGGATGAATGTGCAACGCGGGCGCCGTTGCACATTCATCCTGGTTCCCAGGCCCAGGCCACCAAGCAGATCCGCATGATTCCGCCGTTTACTGATCGTGGTTTGTAAAAAGAATGTGCAACTCCGCCAGCCGGGTCGGCTGACGGCCTGCTTATGGCCGCCAGCTGGCCTGCCACTGGGCCGCTAGCCACCGCATCCAGACACGCGACACGACCAGAACACGCCCACAGTCAGGTTCTGCTCCGTTCGCGCCGCGCCTGCCAGGCCCCACGCTCCCGGTCGCGCCTGGCACGGGCCGACAGGGGCGGTTGCAGGCGCCACTGTCTCCTACCGCACCTGGCCACGCCTCCGGCAGTCGCGTACCACATGGCGTGGGTCCCGCACATCTCCTGAGTCAGGCCTGGCAATATCCATTGTGTTGACTATCACGCCAGCTCGCGCCCTGCACCTCCTACGGTGGACCCGACCCCACCGTCCGAGTCACGGTCACGAGGCCCGTACCCTGTACCTCCTGCGCTAGGCCCGACACCTCAGCTGGGCCCGACTGCAGTCCGTACGAGCTTGCCGTACCGCTTACTGCGACTCTCCTCGGAGGATCTCCATGAGCTCCCCGCGCCAGGGGACGTTGATCCCCAGGTCCTCGACCTGGCCAATGAGGGCATCGACATCATCCGGGTTGACCGTTCCCGCTATCTGGCGCGCCTCGGTGAGGGTGTTCTCCTTGAGCACGGGCCACCCGTAGTGGACACCTGCGGCACAGGCCCCCAGGGGCAGGAAGAAGGCGCCCAGCATGAGCGTGAGGGCTGCCGTCTTGGGCTTGGCGCGGGCCACGGCGGCGAAGCTCACGATTACCGTGAAGAAGGCGAGGACGGCGCCGCCTATGACCGCACCTCCTGCCGTCCAGATGGTTTTGTCAACGGTGCCCTGGACGAGGTCGAGGATGTGGAGGGAGGTGAGGAAGGTGTAGGTCCCCCAGCCCAGGAGCCCGATCGTGACGATCAGCATGAGGGTCCCCAGCGGTAGGGCGGCGGTGTGCCGTCTGGCTGGGGGCGGGGGCAGGACGGGTCGGGGGCTCTCGACGGGCCCTCCCCACGGGGCGGGCTGGGGCTCGGCTTGAGGGCGGGCGGCTGGCTGGTAGGTCTCCTGGGGTCGGGGCGTCGGCTGGGGGGCTCGCCAGCTTGGAGACTGGGACGCAGGCTGTGCCGCCTGGTACCACGTGTTCGCCGAGGACTGCGTACTCGTCTGGGGCCGGGGCACTGCTGGTGGCAGAGGCGACTCGACGGGCTCTCCCCACCGGGCGGGTGGGGGTGCCGCCTGGGAGCGGGGCCGGGATGCTGGCGGGGGCGCCGCCTGGGACCACGTACCCGCTGGGGACCACGTACCCGCTGGGGACCGCGCCCCCGCCTGGGCCCGGTGGTCGGGCATGATCGGGGTCCGCACCGGTCCGCCGCCCGCAGGCGCGCCCCGGCTCGGGAAGACGGTGGTCGGGTCGGGGGTGGACATGACTGTGGTGCGGTCGCCTGAGGAGGGGAAGCCCTCGTCGTAGTCGCCTGCGGGCAGGGCGGTGGTGGGGTCCGGTGAGGGGTAGGCCTGTGTGGCCGGACCAGGGGTGGACATGACCGTGGTGCGGTCGGCCGAGGAGGGGAAGCCCTCGTCGTAGTCGCCTGCGGGCAGGGCGGTGGTTGGTGAGGCGCCTGCGGGGAAGGCGGTGGTGGGGTCCGGCGAGGGGTAGGCCTGCGTGGCCGGACCAGGGGCGGGTACGACCGTGGTGCGGTCCCCCGAGGAGGGGAAGCCTTCGTCGTAGTCGTCCTGCCACTCCTCCCTCCACTCCTCCAGCTCCTCGGCCGGGATGGAGGTCGTCGGCTCGTTTGAGCCGGGAAGGTCACCAGAGGAGGTGGCGTGCCGGTGCGGCCTCGCGCCCGCGGGCGGGGTGCCCTGGGCGCCCTGGCTGAGGGACTGCGTGGGTTGTGATCCTGGATCGCGGGAAGGCAGGCGCACGGCGATTAGCTCCTCATGTGGCGACGACCCGTCAGCCTGCGCAGGCTCCAGGCCGTCTACTGGTCCTCGGTCCCCAAAGCCTACGCGCCCGAGCAGGCCGGGAGAAGACACGCCGCCCCGCCCGGGACCCGGCCATGTCGCTGGCGCGGCCAGGAGACGTCCCGCCCTGGGGCCGGATCAGGCTCTATACACGGTCCCGGTGAGGCCAGGTACCTGGTTTTGTCGCAATCTGAGGATCAGAGCCGGACCCACCCCGTTCCCAGCTTTGTACACCTAATGTCCACGCAGCTCAGAGGCCTGAGCCTCGATGAGGTAGGGAGTGCCCACCGCTCTGATCCTCAGATTGCGACACACGCGCGGAACGCGGCCAGCAGACAGGTGGCAGGATATCCAGGACGTCGCATAAACCATTAAGGTTCGCGTCCGCAAGACAACTCGCCACCCAACCGAAAGCTATTCACAACATGACGAGGGCAGTACCCGGCCACAATCTGAGACCACAGGGCGGGGTAGCGCGCTTCATCATGAGGTCCTATCCCGTCCACGCCGTACACCGTAGACGGGTGGCGCATTGGCGGCGCGTCCGCGGCTGCCTCCACCGGTTACCGGTGGAGGCAGCCGGTCAGTAGCGCCGCACTCGTGGGAGCGGCTAGCACCGCACCCGCGTTACGAAAGGCCTCACTCAGAACAAGTCGTTGCCCGACCAGTCACGCACCCAGGCAATCCTCGGCTCTCCTGTGAACCCAGCATACGTGCCCGGTCCTGGTCGTACGCGCCCGTGCAGGCCGAGGAAGGACGCGCAGCGCAGCGTCACGGCATACACGCAGCGTCTGAGTAGGCGTAAAAAGACGACGTTCAGGCAGGGGCACGTGTCCTATGCCAGCAGCCAGACGCGCTCAGGAGGGGTTGGGCGAGACTCGCGGCCTCACCCAACCCATGCCATGAAGACCCCGGACCCGCCTCATCTCAACTACTGAGCGCAAGGGCTGGTCGCCAGCGTACGGACTGCACCCGATAGCGGAGGACGATACGACGAGCCCAGGTCTTCAGTCAGTTATCCCTGCAGGTCAGAGCATATCCGACTAGCAGGGCGGTAGTCACCCCTGCTTGACGTTGCAATGGGGGCACCTGTAGTTCTGGGCATTGAACGTGACGTAGAAGACGCCACTGCAGTTCCCGCATACTCGACGGATGTTGACGTTCCCGTGGGGCGAGGCGTCTGCGACATAGGTGAACATGAGATCTCCTTACTGAGAATGAGTCCCGATACTCTTTGGTCTTAGTCGGCATCGGGAATCTCGACTCTTGCTGACCCACTCACGCTATCACGCTCCTATCAGCGAATGTTGATCTCAGAAGGACAAGAAGTTGTACTGATTGACGCTTGACACCAACACTGTTCAGAGCAAGTCCTGTTCGTAGCCAGGGGCCTCTGGAGCGACGCGGAATCCCGACGGATAAGGCAAAATGGAACCTACGCGCAAGCATCAGGCCGCTGGCGACAGCATCCCTGACCGATGAGGTGAGACACCAGATCTGGTCAGCCACGGCCCACGGCCGCACCAATGCGCCTCAGTAACTGCCAACTTCAACCTCACGTGGCCGCGCCCACGGCCACGCCGACCCGTACAGGCCAGCACCGCTGGTTACCCAGGCGGGTGTCCGCGCACAGGACCAAGGTCTCTGTTCACTTTGCGGACGACGCCGGTCCGCAGAACCAGCGAGCAGATCCCCAAGCCCATTCAGGCCCGCGCGACCCGTCAGGTCGATCTGTCAACGCACCCGGCACCACACTCACCGCAGGCGAATGATACTCTCAGTAACCACTCGACACAATGAGCACAAAGACCAGGACGTAGCATGCAATCCACGCGGCCATGCCAATGAGCCAGCCCTTAAGGAAGGCGTGGTTGTACTGATTGGTCACAGCACCGAGCCTGGCCGCCATGGAGTTCGCCATTGACATGGGAATGAGTCCGAACAGGCCGAAGAAGAAGCTGATCCAGAACGTCGGTGCGGTGGACGGCAACAGGGCGGCAACCTGCGGGCTCACCGGCGCCCCCACAACAGGGGCAGGCTGCCCACCCGGGTACTGCCCGGCCACAGGGGCGGCGACAAACGCGACCTGATGCGACGCAGGCTGCCGGACTCTCGGCTCCCACCTCCCAGCGAACCAGTCCGCAGCCGAACGCCTCAACGGCATGAGCGCCAGAGCAAAAAGAGCGGCACCGACAATGACTGCCTCCATAAAGATCTCCACAACGAAACCAGAATGAAAGAGGATCAATATGAAGTAATAAAAAGTTGACACAACAACAAAGAAGGACGCCCCGGCTGCGGCCACTATCATAAGTACGCGACTTCGCTTTAGCAATCCCGTCACCACAGACAGGATCGACGCGACGATCACAATAATAAGAAAAAGCAAAACAATAGGATGATCGATAAACAGTACACCGTAAATCCAGTTGCAGCTGCTAATCAGATGGAACCATATTTCGAAACAGGAGTCCCTCCAATCAGAAATATGGAAGATCATTCCAATTGTCTGCCACAGCGCATACGCTCCGAGCGCCTCAGCGACTGCCAGGCCGCAGGATACGGATACCGGCCTCCCATTAAACATCCTAGCCCCGGCAAAGCAGGTAATAAAACCGACGACACAAAGAGAGGCCATCATCAAAAACAAGTAGATAGCACCTGTATACAACCAGAAAAGCTCCCTTACCAACGTCAATAGTGGTAACGCTGCCGCTAGGACCATGGAAGTTGGACGGCGTCGAATAAGCATAATAAGCCCAATAGCGAGAAGAATGGGCACGAGACCATAGTATAGAAAACCATATTCGTTTCCGTAACCTTGGACGGCAGGAACCCCTAGGCACGCCGCCGCGACAATGAGCGCCACAACCGTCAAGACAATGGAGGCAATCTCAAGGCCTGACCTCTTCATGCGGTGTGCTGGGGACGGCGGTTGGCCAGCTGCCGCCCCCTGAAATACATACGGGGCAGGAGCCATCGGGACGGGAACCTGCGAGGTGAGAGTCGGAGGCAGCCCAGGCTCAGGCGGAGGAGCAGGAAACCCGCCGGTAGGGGGAGGAAAAGAAGAGGTCATACATCTATCCTACAGCCGGGTCCAGCATGGTCTGTACGAGCACGGCACTACCACTTCCTGCCCTCCTCTCCTGTTGCACGCCGAGTCCACATGATGCTATAGGAGCCAGCAGCACCACAACCACTCAGACGCTACCTTCACCACCTCAGCCGCCAACTCTCCCCCGGGAACTGGTGCGGCAACCTTCTACCGCATGCCGGAAGACACGGAGTGCCTCCAGGCCACCTGGGCACACGGGCCGTACCGGAACGTCAGACCTCCTTTAACACACAAGAAGACCTGATGCGGTTGCAGGACAGGAACTTGTCGCGGAATCTTTCTGCCCCATCTCAACGGGACATAGGTCCCGGAAATGCTCGTCCTAGCTGCGGATATACCCGAGGAGCACCTGCCCGGACAGGATAGTAAAGCTCAGTTCCTGTCATACCGCCAGAAGCCGCGCCCACGGCAGGCAGGCACCTATACACTAGTGGCGTCCCACCCAATCACAGTCTCCTGCCACGTTTTTGGAGCCGTAATGACTAACATCCTGACACCTCGTCGTGCAGTCCTCACCCTGCCCCTGGTCATGGCCGCAGCAGCCAGCCTGGCATCCTGCGGATCCTCCGACAAGTCCGGCAAGTCCGACGTCTTCGACATCACCGGCACCTGGAAGGTCAGCTCCGGGTCCTACGGAATCGTCAGCAAGGGCGACGTCGTGTCGTTCAACGGGTCGAAGACCGCGCTGTTCAGCCCGTCGGACACCTACGCCTTCTACCAGGAGAGCGGCACCTACCACCTGGACCTGACCGGCTTGCTGGGATCCGGGAACAAGTTCACCGTGGAGGTAGTCAACAACGACACGATCAAGCTGTACCTCAGCAAGAGCTCCGAACCGAAGCTGAGCCTATCCCGGGTGAGCTGAAGCCAACGGTGCGAGGCCTTGACAGGCCCCCTGGACAGGCACTCCCTATCATCCTCTCAACGTAAGAAAGGACCTCATGAAAACGCCAACCAAGATTCTGACGGCATCAGTGATCGCCGCTCTGTGCCTGCCTCTGAGTGGTTGTGCCAGCGCAGGCGACACCACCTGCTCGGAGTTTAAAAAGCTGGACCGCGAGGAGAAGAACGACCTCTTGGAGTCACTTCTGAGACAGCACGATCTCAGCACCTCCTCAATGAGCAACGTCCTGGGCGTCAGCGCGGCCGTTGAGAGCTACTGCTCAAGGTCCTCACATGCCACTGACCCCGTTGACAAAGCCGTGAACTGGGAATCCTCGACGTGGTGAGCGCTAAGATCACAGGTAGCAGTCCGGGCACCCACTCAACCTGCTTCCTATTATCCACACATATCTTCTGTAAGGAGTCAAGATGACAACGTTCCTCTCCGTCCTTATTTTTGTCAGCGTGTTCACCCTGATCTGGAACTGGGAGAGCATCAAGTCGCGCCGGGGAGCCACTGGGGCGACGGCCCGGGGGATCTCTGCCGTCGGACACGGGATCCGCTTCCTGTACATCAAGGGACTGGGTATCCTGTGTACCTGCGGCGGGATCATGCTCCTCGTGAACAGCTTCCAGCCCACGTTCTTTGATTGGAAGCTCTTCTTCACCGGGCTGCTCGGAGGGGTCTACGGCGTCTACCTGCTGGCCCCTGGCGAGAGCAAGTGGGTGTGGATTCCCTTCTAGAACCTCACCACCGGTGACATAGCACGTGCGGGCGGGTGCCCCGAGGACTCCCTCGGGGCACCCGCCCGCATGGTGCAAGTCAGCTGACCCTGCCACGAACAAGCTTCTTCCCGGCACCCATTGCGGGTGCCGGGAAGAAGCTTTGCACAGACCTCCAGGCCAGGAGGCGCCTGTCACTGCCACAGACCCGGGAGCCTGGTGGCCAGGACAGGAGTCAGCGCAGCTGAGAGGCCAGAGACTTGTCCGTCTCCTCCAGGGTGCGGACGACCTGGTCCAGGTTCTGGGAGATCGTGGTCAGCGCGTCAATCGTCTTGGTAGCGCTGGTAGTGAACTCCTGGTAGGAGGTCTGGAACGCGCCCGAGGCCGAGTCCGTCACGAACCCGGAGGACACCAGGTTGTCTACCTGCATGCGGGCACGCTGCAGCTCCTGGGTAATCTGGTCGCGCGTGTTGCGCAGCGCCTGGGCCTGCTGACGCATCTCCTCGTACGAAGCGCTGATGTTAGCCATAGTGGCATCCTTTCGTGTGGCGAGGTTGTTCCTCGAGTTATCTTTGGTCCGAGTCTGCCCCAGAATCCACCCACTTGTCAATGGGGATCACCTCATCGACGCCACAGGAGGTACTGGTAAGCAGGATCAGGGCACCCCGTCTTCGACCGTAATCGAGTCCAGGAGCTCCTCGATGGGATCAATAAGTGCAGGCAACAAGTTTGGGCTCAGGCCGAGCCAGGTACGGGCGACTACATCGACATCCCCCATGCGCACGGCATGGCAGCAGAGGTACACGGCTGGGGACTGAGGAGCAGCCGGATCCGAGGGAAAAGATCCTAGTGAACGATGTGCAGTAAGTCCACTGGCGAGCTGGACGGTATCGGGCTCATGCGGGCCACGCTCATTTTTCCCTACGGTAATAAGGGCAGGGAGGGTCTCAGCCTCTTCCCCCTGAGCCTCGAAGACAAGCAGATCCACGGTTACCACCGGCCCGTTCTCCCCTAGAATGCCGAGAGTCGCCGTAGGAGTCGGACCATCATCGTTCTCCGCCTCAACGGGAAGATCTACCCAGAGGTCCCCCAGATCCATCGTCAGCTGCTTCATCAGTCACACCAGCCTCATCGTCTCGATGATGGAGTCGCATACACCAATAATGGCATCCGTGAGCTCACGGCTCTCTGCGTCATCCCTGCTGGTGACGGCACCGACGACAATCCTCCAGTTTTCGACGCTATCTGGGTCCCCTACCAGGTACTGGATATTGACGCGACGGACGCCAGTACGCGGCGGTACGTAAGAAATGTCTAGATCGTACTCTTCTTGAGCCGCCGCAACGTCCTGAGCTATCCCAGTGCTTACGTCGTCAACCGTCGTGGTACGCAGTGCGACCAGACCGTTGGCCTCCAAGACCACCGCGTCTGGCGTAGACGAGGCGACAGCAAGGAGCCTGTCCATGGGGTCTGCCCCATCCTCGGTCTCCAACGGCAGGATCATGAGGAAAGTACCCGTTCGAACACCTCCCACAGGGTCAACCTCCATGAGAAGGAACTCCGCCCCAGCCTCGGCAGCACTGCGCAGCTGAGCCAGTACCTGACCTTCCACGGCGGCACGGATTCGCGCCGCCGAGTCATTGGTGGTAGGGCCTGCAGTCAGGCGCTTAGCTACCTCTCGTGCCTGGGCAGGCAGATCCCCGCCCATGTCAACAGCAGCCCAAAAGTTAGGTACAATGAAGTTAATTGACATTGTTAAGTCCTTCCGGACAGTCAAGGTCAAGCATGTCAGGCCACATCACCGACCCCTCGTTCCAGCAATTCGCTCACCCACCCCTGTGACATATTTGGCCCCAATGTTCAACGGGTCGATTACCCCCCGCCGGAACTCCTTTTTGAACTCATCTTTAGCGTCGTTGAAGCCCCCCTTGGTGATGTCGGTAACTGGCTTCAGATATGGTTTGGCGAGCGCCCCCACGCCCTTCGTGTAGACACGCTTCTGAGCTTCAAGCAACGCCGACTTCCCAAGCTTGTCGATTCCGAAACGCTTGCCGTAAGCATTAAAATCTCTGACAAACTGCGACTTTGCGGCGCTCTTCACTCCCTCGCCTGCGGGATCCTTCAGCCACTTAAAGGATTTTACGGTCTTACTAACTACATCCTTCGCCTTGCCCAGAAGACCCTTCTTAGCAGCCCCTCCAACCTTCTCTGCCGCCTCAACAGCCCCCTTGAGGCCCTTGCCAGCACCAACAGCCTGTTTGGCAGCCTTAGCCACCTTAAAGGCCTTGCCAGCAGCGACAACTTCCGCAGCGGCCCCAATGACGTCCTTCGCTGTTTCAAACAGGAAGCTGCCTACGTCCATTTTCCCGTCGGCACATTTGTCTGCGTTGCTAATAATATTGCAAGCAGCTGTGGCAACAGCCAAGCCAGCACCGATGGCCAGCATGGCTGGAGCAGCCACAGGGAATACTGCGCAGACCACTAGCGAGACAACCGCGAACACGGTACTGATCTTCTCCAGGATCGGCTTGAACACCTCGGCCACCTTGGCCAGTTGATGGAGTGCGTCCTTGCACTTATCCCAGAAAGAGTCCTTGAGCTCGCTGCTGGCATTGGCGTCCTTGAGGATGACAATAGCTCTCTCAGCAGCCTCGTCGCGTGAACGCTCAGCAGCTTCAAGCATACGGATGGCTGCCTGCTGGTCATTATTTGCTCCAGCCAGCCTGCCCTTAACAGCCTTCAGCTCCTCATTGAGGTGCTTAAGGCGCCTTGGGTCCTTGACGCACATTGCTTCCATGGCAATCTGACTGATGCGAGAAGCACAAGCCTTTTTCCGCTTAGCTGCTGGCTTAGCCCTTTCCAAGGCAACAAGCGACCGCCTTTGCGCGTCTTCAAGCGCCGGATGATAGACCTCAAGGGCCTCAGCGGCCTTCTCACAACGACCCTGCGCCTTCTTGACCTCCGTAGCGATCTCGCGGGCACGCTCCTGTATCTTCTTAACCGCCTCGCCTTTAGACTGGTAGGAAAGCCTGTTGAGAGAAGCGTGAGCACGCTCAATATCTTGAGCAGCCTGACGGTAGCGTCGCGCGGCTGCGCTAACCGCGGAGGGATCACCCGGGATCGGGTCCACGCTTCGCAAGAGTGGCATCCAGTTCTGCGCACGTGCCATCAGTTCGTCTCCTTCTTCGCGCTGGCGGCCAGTCGTTCACGCAGACGTCGTGCCAGGCTGGCTCGTTCCTCATCCCGCCGCGTCGAGCTCTGCCCGGCGCCGGCACCAATACCGGCAGCCATTCCCATACCGCCGTACATCATACTGCTATCACGACGCTCCTCGGCAGAGCTGGTTCCCTCCGTCGAGGTGGTAGTCGTGTCCGTGCTGCCGTCTGACGCCGTCGTACCATCGTCAGAGGACGGGTCGACCAGGCCGTCCGTGGGGTTGGGGATCAGTGGGTTATCCGCGCTGCCCGGTAGAGAGTCTCCCGATCCGACGTCGAGCCCACCGACACCATCGCCATCACCGACGCCCTGACCAAGCGCCGTCCTCAGGGCAGCAGTCGCAGAGAGGTCCGCTGCCCCACTACCTGGTGACGCACCACCCTGTCCTGCCTCAGCGTCACCACTGGCATCAGCCCCCAGGACCTTACGAAGGTGGTCCTGGACGTCACTACCACCGACCTCGCGGCCCCCCTCCGCGCCATCACTCCCCTCGGCGGAGCTGACAATGCCACTGGCCCCACCACGGTCTGCCCCGACCTCACTGGCACCGTCCCTGTCCGGCTGAGAGTCAGAACCGGTAGGAGCGGCCTGAACCTGCCCGTGCGGCACTCCTTCCACGGCGCCAGGAGCAGTCTTTCCGGTACCGGTCACCAGACCCAACGCCTTCCTCAGGGCACCGGCCGCACCGGTCTCGGCGTCAGCGGCATTGACAGCCCCGTCTCCCGCCTCGGCCTTCCCTCGACGTGCCATGAGGGCAGTCAGCGCGATAAGGCTCAGACCGGAGACGGAGCCGACCCTGAGAGTGACCCCGCCGTCAGGATGGGACTCCAGGACCACGTCCACAGCCTGGCCCAGGAGTTCCTTGAGCTTAGCGACCTCAGGGTACTTCGTCGGGTCGAGGTCAGGATTCGCCGTAGTGTCAGTGACCTCAGGAGTCCGGCCTGGATCGACAACGTCCGTGGGATTAATGGTCGTGGTAGGGCCAGCCGTACCGGACACCGCACCAGGATCCTTGGCAGGCTCAGTACGCGGATCCGAAATCCCTCCCCCGGAGGAGGAGCCTCCGCCTACCGGAGAAGCATTGTAGTCATCCGTGGACCAGTTACGCCCTCCACCGGAGGTGCCGCCACCAGGGCTGGGAGCCGGGCCCGGACTGGGTGCAGGATCTTTATTGTCCTGCCCTCCATTATTGCCAGGATCCATACTGTCGCCTATGCCCTTGTCCACTTTTTCAAAAGTGTCGCGGACGGCTTCCAACGACTTGGCGTGAGCTTCGATACCCTCGCTTAGCTGCTTACGCTTGACCCGCCACCCCTCATTGAAAAGCACGATCTGAACACCGAGAGCAGCATGACCGACACTAAATCCCAGACCAGCGTCGTCGTACCGCATGGACTCAAACATTGCGTGGACCGATTTCAACGATGAGATCGCAGCGTCGAAGTCCTCGTTGACGATCTTCAGATCTGCCGTCATCGGGCTTCTCCTCTCATTGACCAGAAGGACAGGAAACAGGTCCTAGCGTCTACCAGGCACGAGGCTAGAGCAGCAGGCCCGTGGTGTCGATGGGGAGAGATCCCCATCGAGCCCACCGCGGCGGTCGGCCCGAGCGAACCGGTACCGGCTGCGAGCGCGCCTCACTCCACGAGCGGGATCTGGACCTTCACGGCCTTGCCCGCACTCACCCAGTAGCCCCGCCCGGGGGGCATCTCGCCGCGGCGGACCTTGGGGATGTCGGTGCGCAGGAGCATCTCCCCGTCCATGGAGTCGGGCTGGAGGAGCAGGCCGGTGCGGGCGTTACGGACCTCCTGGAGCAGGGGCCAGGAGGAGTTCCACTGGAAGGTCTCCCCCTCGGCCACCACCAGGTGGCCGTTGCGCTTGGCCTTCTTGACCGCGTCTATGAGCGGCATCTCCACCGGGGTCTGGAGGAACTCGGGGTAGCCCTCAATAAAGAGGGCCACCTGCGGATGCCCCTCAGGGGCCTCGACGGACAGGACCTCACTGGCGGCGGTCAGGGCGTCACGGATCCGCTCATCCCCTGTGACAGAGGTGTCCCACAGGCCCTCGACGCGGGCCAGGGACGAGCGGCGGCCGGAGATGTGGATACGTACCACGTCCGGATCCCAGGCCCTGAGGGTGGTGGCCAGCCAGCGCAGGGCGGCGACACCACCGGACTCGGCCTGCCCGGCCACCAGGACCGCCCCCACCGGGGTGTAGCCCCACGGCCCCAGCGTGTCGGAGGACATTCCCAGGGTCGGCAGACCTGCCACGGTCTTGGGCAGCGCGGAGGTCGAGAGCTCGTCGGGCAGCTTACCCACCCCTGTCGGCCTGGTCCGTCCCCGGCGCTCCAGGTAGTGGCCAAAGGACTCCACCAGGCGCGACTGCGCCAGGACGTTGACATTGTCGCCCAGGATGGCCAGCTGGAGCTCCTCGTCCTTGCGGTCCACCTGCATGGCGCGCCCCGGCGGGCTCTTGGGGGACAGGACGTCCTTGGGCAGGTTGAAGTACATGTAGCCCTCCTCGTCCGTCTGGCGCAGGACCACCTTGCGCTGGAAGGTCCCTGCCATGGAGGTGGAGATCGCCTGGGGGCGCTCGGCCCCGGCCGCCACGTGCACCCCCACGCCGCGCCCGTCCACCAGGATCCGCTGGAACAGGTCCAGGACGGCCAGGCCGTCGGAGTTCTTCTCGTACTCGGTCCTGAACGACCCGATCCCGTCCACCAGGAGCAGGATGCGCGGCTCCTCCTGGTTGCCCGAGATACGCCGGTAGTCGGTGATGGTGGCGGCGCGGGCGGCGGCGTAGCGCTCGCTGCGGGTGTCAATGAGGTCGGTGAGGTAGCGCAGCAGGCGGGTGACGCGCTCGTCGTCGTCGGCCTCCACCACCGCCCCCACGTGCGGCAGGGACTCCAGCATGGCCAGGCCTCCGCCGGCGGCGTCCAGGGCGTAGACGTCCACCGGACCCGAGCGCGGGGTAATGGCCGCGGCGATCGCCAGGGAGCGCAGCGCCGTGGACTTCCCTGAGCCGGAGGCCCCGTAGAAGGCAATGTGCCCCTCGTCGTCGGGGCGGAAGTACTCCGGGTGCTGGTCCTGGTGGTCGGGGTCGTCCACCACCCCCAGGAGCAGCTCGGTGTCGCGGCGCTGGGGCAGGCGGTTGAGGTCGTAGGTGGGGGCCAGCTCCTCCAGCCAGGGCTTGCGGGGCGAGGGGATCCGGGCCGACTCCGAGGCCGCCCTGATCGTGGCCACCACCCTGTCAATGTCCTGGGGCACGGACTCGGTGGAGACCTCCACGCGGGCCACCTGCCAGGGGCGGGGCATCCCGAAGGTCATCTCGTCCACCCCCACCGGGGCGGTGGACACCTCCGAGGTGGTGCGCGCCCCCGGGTAGGCGGACTGGAACTGGGTGATGCGCCCCGGCCCGGTCTTGGCGGCCGCGCGCCCGGGGATCTCGGGCGGGAAGTGGGCGGCGGTCTTCTCCCCCAGGACGTCCTGGGAGTCGGACTCGTCGGCCATGCGCAGGGCCACCCGCAGGTTGGTGTTGGCCCGCAGGTTGTCCTTGATGACGCCCGCCGGGCGCTGGGTGGCCAGGATGAGGTGCAGGCCCAGGGAGCGGCCGCGCTGGGCCACGTCCACGACGCCGTCGACGAACTCGGGGACCTCGGTGGCCAGAGCCGCGAACTCGTCGACCACGATCACCAGGCTGGGCGGGCAGTCGGGGTCACCCATCTTCTCCAGGGTGACCAGGTCCTTGGCGCCCTTCTCGTTGAGCAGGTGCTCGCGGTGGCGCAGCTCGGCCCTCAGGCTGGTCAGGGCCCGGCGAACCAGGTAGGGCGACAGGTCCGTGACCAGGCCCACGCAGTGGGGCAGCTCGGTGCAGCGGGCGAACGCGCTGCCGCCCTTGTAGTCCACGAACAGGAAGGTCAGACGGTCCGGGGACAGGGCCTGGGCCATGCCCAGCACCCAGGACTGGAGGAACTCGGACTTGCCCGCGCCGGTGGTGCCGCCCACCAGGGCGTGGGGGCCGTGGGTGCGCAGGTCCAGGGCCAGGGGGGCCTCCGCCCCCTGCCCCACCAGGGAGCGCAGGCTCAGGGCCTGCTTGAGGGGCACGGCCGGGCCGTCGTGGTCGATGACGGAGTGGTTGGCCCGCCACCGCCCCACCTGGGCGTCGGCGGAGTCGGCCAGCTCCTCGCCCGTGAGCCCCACGAAGGAGATGGAGCGCGGCAGGTCGGAGTCGTCGTCCACGGGCACGCCCATGTCCACCACAGGGGCCAGGTGGCGTCCCAGGTGACGGACCTGGTCGTGGCTCAGGGACTCGGGGACCACGTCGGTGGCGGCCCGGGAGCGGCGCACGTAGCCCACGGTGCCGCCCACGCCCTGGCCCGTGGGCGCGAGCTGGAGGAAGCTGCGGCAGGCGGCGGGCAGCTCGGTGACCTGCGGGGCGATCCAGATGGTGTGGACGCCCACGTCGGGGCCCTGCTCCACCACGCGGATGAGCCGGGCCCGGTCCACGGCGGGGTTGTCCACCACCACCACGACGGCAGGGACATGGGCGTCGTCACCGCTGTCGTCGTCCTCCTCCTCGGTGGGGCCGCGACGTGTCGGCTCGGTGGCGCCCCGCTGGGCGATGAGCTCCTCGAGGCGGGCCAGCAGGACCATGCCGGTGGCGCCGTCGGAGGCCAGGTGGAGGTCACCCAGGGGCGAGTGGGGCGAGCAGGTGTGGGGCAGCCACTCCACCCAGTCCCAGCGCCCCCGCCCGGTGGTGTCGGTCAGGCACACCAGGGCCACCTCGGCGGGCGAGTGGAGGCTGACGAGCTGGGCGACCACGGCCCGGGTGGCCCCCTCCAGGTCGGGGGCCGCGCCGCACAGGCCCAGGGAGCCGTCCTCCCGCAGGTTGACCACGATCGGCACCTGGTCAATGGTGGAGAACCGCTCCCGCAGCACCGTCAGGGCCTGACGGTGCTCCTTGACGGCGTCCTGGTCGTGCGGCTCCTCGATCTCGGTGCGGGGGGTGTCGGTCCCCAGCCCCAGGCGCAGCTGGAGGAACTCGGGGTGCTCGGGGCGGCGGCACCACAGCGCCGGGCCCAGCCCCATGACGTCGGCGTAGACGTCGTTGACCGACGGGTACTGGGCGGTGCGTGCCTGGCGCTCCCGGGCGAAGACCCTCACCAGGTTGGCGCGCGCGTCCACCACCGCCTCAGCGAAGCGACGCCGGTCACGTTTCCACTCCTGCCTGCGCCGCAGCCGCTGCTCCGCCCAGGTGCCGATCATGAGCACCGGGGACAGGCCCACGAACACCAGGCTCATCACGTTGCGGCTGAACAGGTACATGCCCGCCCCCATGACCAGGGGGGCCACCAGCGCCAGCAGGGGGAAGCGCTGGGCCGGCTGGAAGCGCGGCGGGGTGGGCAGGGTGATCTTCTCGTGCGGGGTGCGGGGTATCACCCGCGGTGAGCGCAGGTAGGGCACGTCGGTGCTGCCTGAGCCCGAGCGGGTCCCCGGGACGTTGCTGGCGGTGGTCAGCAGGCTGATCCGCAGGCTCGTCTCCCCTACCGTGACCACGTCCTGGGTGCTGACGGCCAGGCGCTGGACCCGCTGGTCGGCCACGGTGACGCCGTTGGCCGAGTTCAGGTCGTGGACCTCCACCTGGGTGCCCACGGTAATGCGCATGTGCCGCTTGGAGACCAGGGGGTCGTTGAGCACGACGCCGCAGTGCCGCGAGCGCCCCACCTCCGTGGAGCCCGGTGGCAGGGGGAAGGAGGTCCCGGCGTCGGGCCCGCTGAGGACCTGGACGACGGCGGCCTCCATGGCGTGCGCGTGCTCCTTGGGCACAGGGGCGAGGTCGACGACGTCGCCGCTGCCCAGCCCGGACTCGTCCAGGGGGGTCACGGGGGTCAGGACGGTGGGCGGGTGGGCGCCGTCGGGGTCCAGGACCCGCAGGGTCACCGTGCCGGGGTCCACCGGGTCACCGGCCTTGAGCGGGCCGGCACTGGCCAGGGCGGCGGCGACGTCGCCCACGGTGGCGGTGGCGTCGGCGGTCACCTGGAGGTTGGTGGCCTGGCCGGCGCGGCCGCGCACGCTCAGACGGATCTTCATGCGGTCTCTCCTGTGCTTTGTGGGCGTGCGGGGGCTGCGGGGCGGGGCCCGGGTGGAGTGGGGCGGGGCCCGGGTGGGGCGGTAGGTGAGGTGGGCGGGGTGGGGTCGCCAGCGGCGTGGTCCAGCAGCGGCAGGTCCCTGACCGTGACCAGGCGCGCCGCCAGGGCGTACTCCACCAGGGCGTTACGGCGGTAGGAGGCGTGGGAGCGCGGCCCGCCCCGCATCCCCTTGACCCCCAGCCGGTCCAGCTTGTCGCAGACGTTGTCCAGCTTGCGGTTGAAGCGGGTCATGGACCAGCCCAGGCGGGCGGCGGCGTCGGCGTTGCGGGGCAGGTCCACCGGCCCGGTCCCGGTGCGCCGCAGCCAGGGCTCGGCCAGGGACAGGATGAGCAGGTGCTGGCTGGGGGTGAGGCTGACCTGCCCCACCGTGGTCTCCCCCTGGGAGGGGCCCGGCTCAGGGGGGTTGACCTCGTACAGGGGGCCGGGGACCTCCAGGAGGATCTCGTAGGTGGTCGCGCCCGCGGTGAAGACCAGCGCCATGCGGGGGAAGACCAGGGGGACCCGGGCGCCGGGGGCCACCCAGGAGCGTGAGCTTCCCTCCGCCTCGGCCACGGTGGTCCCCAGGCGGCTGCCGACGTTGACCACCCACCACAGCCCGGTCTGCCACTGCAGGATGAGGAAGCGTCGGTGGAGGAAGGGGTTGTCGTCCAGGGCGAGGTCCCCCTCCCGCCCGATGGTGAAGGCCTGGTCGCGGGGGATCCGGTGGATCTCCCCGGCGAAGTCGAGGACCAGCGCCTCGTCCTGCCCGCTCATGGCGTGGGCACGCAGGTGGTCACCGGGGCCGAGGTGGTCCCGTCCTGGGAGCGGGCCACGACCTCCACGCAGGTGCGCCCGGGCAGGGGGTTGACCGTGGCCGTCAGCTCGGTGGTCTCCTGGACCGGCTGGGGGGAGGCCGGGTCGTTGACGCGGTACAGGAAGGTCACCCCCTGCGTGTCCCCCTCCCACATCCAGGTCAGGCGGACGACGCCGTCCCTGAGCACCGCCGTGAGGTCGGTGACGGCGGGGCCGTTGGGGACCCCCGGGGGCGGCTTGAGCTTGGAGGTGGCCGAGGGCCGGGCGGTGGAGGTGGCGTAGGTGGTCGGCTCCTGGCGCACCAGCGCCCGGTAGGCCAGGAGGCCGACGCCCGCGACCAGGAACACGGCCAGGAGGCTGACCAGGACCGTCCGGGGCCGGGGGCGTCGGTCGGCGTGGTCCTGGCCGTCGCCACCGGCGTGCTGTGGGCCGTCAGGGGCCTGGGCGCCGGAGCCGTCCTGAAGGGGCTCCTGGTGGTGCCGCACGGCGTCCGCCTCATCGGGCGACGAGGGCGGGAGGGCACCAGGTGGCGGGCCGCCGGGCGGCAGGGGGGTATCCGGCCTCCCCGGGCGCGGGGCGCGGGGCACCGAGCGGGTGTCGTCGCTGCCGGTGGGGCCGGGCCGGGTACCAGCGGAGCCCGGCCGGGTGCCGGTGGGGTCGATCGAGGTGACCGGTCGCAGGACGGTGGCGTCCGCGCCGTCGGGCCCGGGGGCGGGGGCCAGCTCCTCCTCCATGACGTCCAGGGCCGTGACGCCCAGGTGCAGGTCGGTCTGGATCTGCTGGAGGGCGCGGGCGAAGGCGTAGGCGGTGGGGTAGCGCCCGGAGGGACGCGCAGCCATGGCCGTGCGCAGGACGCGCTCAAGCTGGTCGGGCACGTCGGGGCGCCCGATCGGCGGTATCTGACCGGCCAGGGCCCGCCGGTACAGGGCCATCCGGCTGTCGTCACGGCCGGTGGCGTCCGCGTGGGGGGAGCGCCCCGACAGGAGGGTGTAGACCGTCGCCGCCAGGGAGTACACGTCCGCGGCGGGGGTCAGGGCCTCCTCGTCGGTCTGCTGCTCGGGCGACGCCCAGGGCGGGGAGGCGCCGCCGAACTCGTCGCCGACGACCTGGTCCTTGATCGGGGTGGCGATCCCGAAGTCGGTGAGCACCGGGTGCTTGAAGGAGGTCAGCAGAATGTTGGCGGGCTTAATGTCCCGGTGCAGGTAGCCGGCCCGGTGGATGGTCTCCACGGCACCGGCCACCTGGATCCCCACCTCCAGGGCCTGGGCCACGCTCAGGGGGTGGGCGGCCGCACGCCTGCCCAGGTGGGGCGGCGGGCAGTACTCCATCATGAGGTAGTTGCGGCCGCCCTCCACGGTCCCGGCCCCGTAGACGGACAGGATCGAGGGGTGGGAGGACATGCGGGCCATGAGGTTGGCCTCGGCCTCGAAGTGGGCGCGCTGGGCGGGCGTCGTCCCCTGGCGGATCACCTTGACGGCGACGTCGCGGCGCGGGACGGCCTGCTCGTAGAGGAAGACGTCGGCGAACCCTCCTGCCCCCAGGAACCCCTTGGGGGTGGCTCCGGGGATGGCTGGGGCCTGGGGCTGTGCGGTACTCACCGTGCCTCCTCAATCGTCAGGGTGACGTTCTCACCGAGGTCAATGACGTCGCCTGTGCGCAAAAACGTGCTGCCGTGCTCGGGGACGCGATGGGGGGCCTCGCCGGGGCGCAGCAGGACCGTGCCATTGCGTGAGCGCAGGTCCTCCACGGTCAGGTCCCAGCCCTCCACGCGGATGGCGCAGTGGGACTTGGAGATACCCAGGTCGGGGCTGGCCACGGCAATGAGGTGGGGGGTGGGGCCCCCGGAGCGGGTGGTGACCTGGGGCCTGCGCCCGACGACGACGTCGGCGTCCAGCACCGCGGTGGCGCCGGTGGACGCGCGCAGCAGCCCCAGGGGCGGACGCCGGACCATGCCGGTGGCCGAGGTCACCTCGGCGCCGCACTGCCGGCACCTGCTGGCGTGCACGGGGTTGGGGTGGTTGGCGGGGCAGAAGGCGGCCAGGACCATGGGCGCGGATCCGTCCGGCACCGTCCCCGGGGGCAGGGGGAGGCCCGTCCCCAGGGCCTGGTGCTCCGCACGCAGCTGGGCCGAGGAGACCGTGCACCCGTCATGCCGCCAGTCACCCCCCGCAGCCGGGACCCCGCCGGGCGAGTCCGGGAGCCCACCGGGAGGCCCACCAGGGAGACCACCGGGCGGGTCCGGGACCTGGCCAGGGAGTTCGCCCGGGGCCCCACCGGGCAGGCCGCCTGGGATCCCACCGGGCAGGCCGGTCCCGCCCGCCGGGCCCGGCAGGGCAGCGGCGTCGCCTCCCTGGGGGAGGGCGGCCTGGTGCTCCGCACGCAGCTGGGCCGAGGAGACCGTGCGCCCGTCATGCCGCCACTCATCCCCCGCGGCCGGGACCCCACCAGGGAGCCCGGCGGGCGGGTCCGGGACCTGGCCCGTGCCCTGGCTCGTACCCGGCGCCTGGGGGTCGCCCTGGGGCTGGTGGCGTGCGCTGACCGCATCCAGGGGGCTGACGTCGTCGCAGTGGACCTGGCGGATGGCGGCGTCCTCGACCCGGTGCGGGGTCAGGGACGTGGCATCGAAGAGGTGGCCGAAGTAGTCCTCCTCGACCTGCTCCACGCTGGCCGGTCCGGGGTCCTGGGGCGGCCGGGCCGGAGCCGGAGGTGCGGCCGGGACCGGAGGTGCGGCCGGGATTGGGGCCGGGGGCGCGGGCAGGGGTGCGGACGGGACCGGGACTGGGAGCGCGGCCGGGACTGGGGGTGCGGACTGGGCCGGGTCCGGGGCGGGGGACGGCGCCCCGGAGCCGGGCTGGTCCCCCGGCCCCTCGAGGCCGGCCCTGGACATCCCAGGCGTCCCAGGGACACCAGAAACCTCAGGAGCTCCAGGAGTATGAGGCACCTCAGGAGCTTCAGGCATTTCAGGCGTCCCAGGAGCACCGGGCACTTCAGAAGTTTCAAGAACTCCGGGAATATTAGGTGTCATAAGAACCTCAGGTGCCTCGGGAACCTCAGGAGTCCCAGGCGCCTCAGGAGTATCGAGGCTGCTGACCTGGTCCTCAGGGCCGGGGACCGCGGTCTCCTGGGCACCCTGCGCCCACCGGGGCCCGGCGTAGGGGTCCACGTCCTCCGGCCGCAGGGTCGCCCCGGCGTCGCCAGCGGGCGCGGGCTCCAGGGACGCCGGCTCCGCAGGCACAGGCGCCGGGACGGGGGCCGCCGACCAGGTCGCGGGGACGCGCCCCGCCGGCTCCGCTGGGGTCGGGA
>ERZ772917.669-NODE-669-length-23083-cov-3.460700_pt1 | contig 23083 bp, 17 predicted proteins | sample MGYA00511187_ERZ772917 | MGnify/ENA primary metagenome ERZ772917 (study PRJEB29015, sample SAMEA2737925) | human oral metagenome | biome: human oral; feature: human-associated habitat; material: dental | place: China | collected 2012 ...
CAAGGACGGCAGCAACGTCATGGCGGACATGGCGGTGCAGTGCTTCGCGGGCAACGCGGCGCGCGGCATGAGCCTCGTGGCGCTGCACAACGGCGGCGGCGTGGGCATCGGTCGGGCGATCAACGGCGGCTTCGGCCTGGTGCTGGACGGCTCCTTCCGCGTGGACGACGTCATCCGGAGCGCGATGAGCTGGGACGTCATGGGTGGCGTGGCGCGCCGGGCCTGGGCGCGGAACGAGGCGGCGCTCGAGACGTCGGCCGAGTTCAACAAAAAGCGCACGGGGGAGCACATCACCCTGCCGTACCTGGCGGACATGGACTACCTGACGGACCTCGTGACGAAGCACTAGAGGTCCGTCCGCCGGAACGCCTAAATTGAGGAGGGGTCGGGGTCTGCCCGACCCCTTTTGATATAATAGGCCCGAACGAGGCTGCGGCGCATGGTTTGCGTGGTGGATGCGGCGCAGGACAGGGACCGACGGCCTGGCCCCCTGAGAGGGGGAAAATGACGCGATGATTGTGGAGGGTTTTGGAGTGGAGGAATTGATGGGCGAGGGCCTGGTCCGCGAGGTGGTCTACCGCGGCGTGAGCTCTCCGGAGACGGTCGGGCGCGAGAGGATGCGTCGGATGGAGGAGCGTGCCGCCAAGAAGTTTGGCATCCCCAGCCTCCTCCTTATGGAGAACGCCGCCCTGGCGGTGGTGCGCGAGGTGGAGGACTACAGCGCGTTTGCCGTGGTCTGCGCGCCTGGGGGCAACGGAGGCGACGGCCTGGCCGTGGCTCGGCACCTGTGCCTCCTGGGGCGCGACGTCCGCGTCTACCTGGTCGGCGACCCCGAGGGCGGGAGCGCCGACTTCAGGACGAACCTGGAGATCATGAGAAGGATGTCCCCGGAGTCGGTCTACGCGCTGACGGAGGAGAGCTTCGAGGACTTCGAGTACGCCCTGAAGGGCTGTGAAACCTGCATTGACGCGATGTTCGGCATCGGCCTGAACCGTCCCGTTGAGGGCCTTCCCCGGCGCGCCATCGAGGCGATGAACCGGTGCGCCCTCCACATCGTGTCCGTGGACGTCCCGTCGGGCGTTGACACCGACACGGGGGAGGTCCTGGGCGCGGCGGTGTGCGCGCACAAGACCGTCACCTTCCATCGGATGAAACCCTGCCTCGACCTGGCGCCGCAGTACGCCGGCGACGTCGTCGTGGCCTACGTGGGAATCCCCTGAGCCGGCCGTCCTTCCGGTCGACCGGCGCGGGGCGTTTCAAACAGTTTTTCGGAGGTGTTGTGTTCTGTTGAGTCGTAAGGGTTTTGCGTTGTTCCTGTTCTGTCTGTCCTGCGTCGCCGTCCTGGCCGCGCGAGGGGCGAACGGAGCGCCTGAAAAGCCGAGAAAAAACGAGGGGGTGGAATCCGTGGAGAGCAGGACGAATGGAGAGAGTGGGGAGGAGCTGAGGCAGCGGATCGGGGACCTGGCCTGGAACGTCACCCAGAACGCCGCGACGGAGATGGCCTTCAGCGGGGAGTACGACCATTTCTTCGAGAAGGGCGTCTACGTGGACGTCGTGAGCGGGAAACCCCTGTTTTCCTCCAAGGACAAGTTCGACTCCGGGTGCGGCTGGCCCGCCTTTTCCAAGAGCATCGCGCCGGAGGCGGTGTCCCTGCGGGGCGACTCGTCCCACGGGATGACGCGCGTCGAGGTTCGGAGCACAGGCGCCGACTCCCACCTCGGACACGTCTTCGAGGACGGTCCGGCGGAGCGGGGCGGAAAGAGGTTCTGCATCAACTCCGCGGCGCTTCGCTTCATCCCCTTTGACGAGATGGAGGCCGCGGGGCTGGGCCGTCTGAAGCGGGAGCTGTGGCCTGCGGACACGGCAGCGGCGGAGGCTGCGGCGCACGGGAAGGACGTCCGGGTCATCTACCTGGCGGGCGGCTGCTTCTGGGGGATGCAGAAGTTCCTGGACCAGTTCGACGGTGTGGTGGAGACGGAGGTGGGCTACGCCAACGGGAACGGCGTGGAGCCCACCTACCAGCAGGTCAGCAAGGCGAATACGGGGCACGCGGAGACGGTGAAGGTCCTCTACGACGAGGCGAAGCTCCCGCTGCGGCGCCTCCTGGAGCGCTACTTCATGGCGATCGACCCCTTCTCCAGGGACCGCCAGGGCGGGGACTACGGCCGGCAGTACCGGACGGGTATCTACTACACGGACCCCGCGCAGCAGGAGGCCATCCGCGAGGTCTGCGCCGCGGTGGAGGAGAAGGAGGGGAAGGCGCTCGCGGTGGAGGTGCTGCCCATCGACAACTACTCGCGGGCTGAGGAATTCCATCAGAAGTACCTGGACAAGAACCCGGGCGGCTACTGCCACATACCGGATCGCCTGCTGAAACTGGAGTAGAGCGGTTCGAGAGGGGCGGGCGCTTCAGCGTCCGCCCCTCCTCTTTAAGCTCTTACACCCTCTCCTTCAGCCACTTCGCGATCTCCTGCAGCCGGGCCAGGCGCGGCTGGGGCCGGCCTGAGCGGGAAAGTTCGTGGTTCTCGCCCTTAAAGACGCACATGCGGGACTCCACGCCCCCGCGCTTCAGTGCCGTGAAGAGCTGCAACCCCTGCCCCAGGTCGCAGCGGTGGTCCTCGTCGGAGTGGATGACGAGCGTCGGCGTCCTCATCCGGTCGGCGTACTTCAGGGGCGAACGGTCCCACAGGGTCTCCACGCTGTCCCCAATGTCCGCTCCGTGCTGGTCCGGGTCCCCAACGTCCGCTCCTCAGTGCTGGTCCGGGTCGAAGTAGTACCCGATGTCGGTCATGCCGGTCATGGAGACCCAGTTGCAGATGCTGCGCTGGGTCGCTGCGGCGCGGAAGCGGTTGGTGTGCCCGATGATCCAGTTGGTCATGAAGCCCCCGTAGCTGCCGCCCGTCACGCCCAGGCGGTCGCCGTCCACGAAGGGCAGGGTCTGAACGGCCCAGTCCACGAAGGCCATCAGGTCCTCGTAGTCCACGGTCCCGTACTTGCCCCGGATGTCGTCAAAGCCGCCGCCCTTGCCGTCGCTGCCCCGCGGGTTGCAGAAGAGGACGGCGAACCCCTCCGCCGCCCAGCACTGCATCTCGTGGACGAACACGTCGCTGAAGGTCGCCTTGGGCCCGCCGTGTATGTGCAGGATGGCGGGGTACTTCTTCCCCACCTCGAAGCCGATGGGGCGCATGTACCAGCAGTCCAGCCCATCGGGCGTCCCGTTCTCCAGCCGGATGTACTCCGGGACGCTCAGGTCCGTCCCCTCGAGGGCCGCCGTGTTCAGGTCCGTCAGGCGCCGCTCCGCGCCGTCCTCGATCAGGTAGAGCTCCTGCAGGGACAAGCCCTCCAGGCCCACGACGACCGCGCGGCCGCCCTTCACGTCGAAGTCGTCCACGCTGCGGAGCATCCGCGTGACCTGTACGACCGCGCCCTGCGCGTCCACGGTCGAGAGTCGGGAGCGCCAGCCCTCGGTGGAAACGAACCACGCCTTGTCCCCGTCCACGACGAAGCTCTCCCCGATGGGGCCGATGCCGTACCGGCAGTCGCAGATGATGGAGTTGTGCAGGCTGCGGTCCCATTCCGGGGTCAGGCAGCGGGGGGCGGCGCCCTCCTGCGCCATGAAGAACCGCTTGTTCTCGTTGAGGCCGTGGCGCTTCATGTCCGTGCCCGCCAGCAGGACCTCCCCCTCGAAGAACGCGGCGCAGCCCCACGTGTACTGCCCCTGCGGCAGGCGCTCCTTCAGGGCCTTCGAGCTCAGGTCGATCTCCCAGACCCCCGTGGTCAGCGGCATGACGTCCTCGTAGTCCACTCCGGTGAGGAGGACGCGCGCTCCATCCGACGACAGGCGCACCTGCCGGACGTCCATCGTCTCCGGGGTCAGGTCCTCCAGCACGCAGCCCTCCAGGGTGAGGAGCGATAGGCGGGACCTCTGCTGGGCCGTGAAGCCCTTGCCGTTGGAGTTGAAGGGGATCTGCTGAAAGACCATGTAGTCCGCGTCCTCGAAGCGCTCGCCCTTGCGGGGGTCCGTGGTCTTCAGGAGGAGCCTGCCGTCCCCCAGGTCCCACAGGGCCGTGACCGTGCGAGGCAGGGCGGCCAGAAAGCGGGCCTCGCCTCCGGCGACGTTCATGCGGTAGAGTCGGGAGTCCTTGGGCGCGTCCGGGGCAGGTTCGGGCTCTCCGGGCTGAGGGCTGCGGCCGCTGACGAAGATCAGGTCCCGCCCGTCTCGCGACCAGCAGAAGGCCCGCTCCATCCCGGAGAAGGTCAGTTGGGAGGTGTGAGCGGACGTCAGGTCGCAGAGCCAGAGGCAGGAGAGGTAGCGGTTGCCCTCAAGGTCCCCCTGGTGCACGGCGAAGGCCGCCTTGGCCCCGTTCGGCGAGATGCGCGGCGAGGAGATGAAGCGGTACTTCATGAGGTCGTGAAACTGAACGCGATTGAGCTCGTTTTTCTCCATAGTGTTGTCGTCTCCCTCATCGTGCGCCCGGTCCTGCGGACGCTTTCTTTTTATCCTGCATCCCTACATCAAAAAGACGGCCCGCATCGCCTCGTTCGCCGTCCGTCATCCCCCGGCGGGACACTCGTGATTATTATACCGTTTCGGAAGGGTAGGGTGCGGAGGGACCAGGCGCTCATTCGGCGCGTCACGTCGGAGTTTCAAGCCGCGACCCTGCGGCGTGTGCCCTATGGACCGGATCAACGGGAAAGCATCCGTCCGATCCCTTGAACCAGGGCGTTGAAGCTGGTCGAACGATTGCTTCCGTCCACTCTTAGGCAGGGAGCTATCCTCTCCGAGCCACTCAGTTTCTGATAGCTTTGTTTCGTCAGCATCCTGAGCTCCTGACATGCGTTGGACAGAGCATCCGGCGTCCTGTATTTTTTTTGTTCCTGACGGTGTGTCAGGCCGGACAGGCCAAGCCCTTCTTCGACGGCGTGTAGGTCGCCAAGGTAGAAGCTCTCAAGCTCGTGACAGGCTATCCTGATGAGGGTGCGATCCTCCTTCCCCGTCTTCCTGACGAGTTCTTGCAGGTTTTGTTTGACGGCGATGCAATCTCCCGCATCCTGATCCCTCAGGACGAGGAACCACGAGTCGGGCTTTCTCCACAGCCGAATTCTCCTCACCAGTTGCTTTTCCAAATCCTGTTTGCCCTCGAAGGGGATGTAAACGGCCTCGCAGTCCTCCGGGATGAGGTGCGGCAGAATGCCCCGAAGCATCATCTCTGCCGAGCGCTCCTCCAAAAGGCAGACCAAAGTGCTCATCGGGGATCCACCTTGCCGAAGAGTCCCTGTTTCCAGAGGTATCCCATCTGGTCTCCATCCTTCATATAGTCCACAATCTGGGGGTCGTCGCTGGCACGTCGGATGTCGGTGAACCCGGCTTCGTTCTTCTCCAACCAAAAGACCTCGTCCACCTCGATGGCATTCAGGAAGTCCGGGGAATGCGTGGACACGAATACCTGCCCTCCCCTGAGGGCGTATTCGCGAAACTCCTCCGCAAGTGTGGGCAGAAGTTTGGGGTAAAGCTGATTCTCCGGCTCCTCGACGCATAAAAAGGGATGCGGTTGGGGATCGTGCAGCAGGACGAGGTATGCAAACATCTTGATGGTCCCATCGGAGACGAACTTATCAATAAAAGGGTCCTCGAAGGTGTCGTTCCTGAACTTCAGCAGCAACCTTCCGTCGAGCGTGTCCTCGGTTTCGATGTCGCACACGCCAGGAACCCGATCCTGCATCTTCCGGAGGATGCGTTGAAAGACCTCCGGATGGGAATCATGAAGGTTTTTTGCGACCTGTTGGAGGTTGTCTCCCGTGACCGAGAGGTGATCGGCATCTCCAACCGCCTCCTTGACGCCTCGAGCCATACTGACGTGAAAATCTGAAACGTGCCAGTTTTCTATCAGCTGACGCAGTTCATTGGCTGCCCTGAACCTCTGGAACTGTCCCAACCCCTTGATGGCGAGGACATCCCGCTGTCCCAGGTCCTGCCTCTCCTTCGTCAGCTCCTCGTCCGTCTTGTCGAAATCCTCCTCGTTCGTGACCGCTTCCCCGACGCCGCTGGAGAAGTCCAGGAAGTGGAAGGGCGACCCATGAGCCCCCCTTTTGTAGCGCAGAACCTCGCGCACGATGCACGGCGACTTCCCCTCAAGCCCGATCTCCAGGCTGTACGTCACCAGGCGCTCCCTTCCCGTGATCGGCATACGATACTGCATCTCGATGGAAAGGTTCTCCCCGTCGGCTCCACGTGAAACCACCTCATGAAATCCGCCCCGGGTCCGGAGGGCTCGGGTAACGTTGAACGTCAGGCAATCCCGGAGGAAGCCGAACACGTCAAAAAGGGTGCTCTTTCCGGAGCCATTTGCCCCAACCACTACGCAAAACCGCGGGACGTTTGACATCTCCGCGTTCTTGTAGGTCTTGAAGTTTCGCAGGCAAATCTTCTCGATCTTGATCATCGTATTCCCCCAGTGTCCTTCGTTCGGGACCTTGAAGCTCCAGCGTTGACCCGTTGACGAAGGAAGGTGTCCTTTCCGTTTAGTCGAGTATACTACGAAGTGACCGGCGGCGCTGGCCCGCAGGCTTGACTCTCCCCGACGGGGGTGCCTGCGATGATTCTTGCCGGAGGGCGGGGGCGGAAACGCGAAGGGAGGAAGAGCTTGATGAGCGTCCTGCTGGGGGTGCTGGTCTCCGGCGGGACGCTCGTGATTATTATACCGTTTCGACGGGGGTAGGATGCGGAGGGGCCAGGCGTTCATTCGGCGTGTCGCGTCGGAGTTTCAGGCTGCGATCCTGCGGCACAGGCGACGTGGGGCCGCCGTCTGTGCCACAGGGGCGCCTCTCTCAAAGGGTGAACTCTCGCTGAAACGCCGGATCGGTCTCCCGAAAGTCCAGGCGGTTGTGGGTACCGCGGCTCTCCTTGCGGTTCAGCGCCGCCTCGGTGATCGTCAGGATGGCCAGCGCGGACTGGCGCGTCAGGTCATCCCGCGCCGTTGCCGCGTCGTCCAGGATGGCCTTCACGGCGGAGCGGGCCGCCTCCAGGTCGGGGCCGTTGCGATAGATTCCCAGGGCGTGGGCGGCGATGTCTCGCAGCTTTGGCAGGACCTCCTCGCGCAGGGCCGCGTCCTGAGCGTATCGTATGGGATGAGGGGAGATTGCGCGGTCCAGGCCGCCGTTTTTTGCGATGCCCTCCGCGCAGAGGAGCCCTGAGAGCACGGCCTGGCTCGCGGCGTTTCCGGCGCAGCGGCAGGCGCCGTGTAGCCCGCCGCAGGCCTCGCCCACGGCATAGAGCCCCTGGACGTCGGACCGATAGTCGGCGTCGATCCGGATGCCTCCGGAGAAGCTGTGGGCCATGGGCCCCACCTCCAACAGCTGTCGGTTGGGGTCGCAGCCGTTCTTCATGAGGCGGTCGTAGAACCAGGGATAGGATTGCAGCACTGCGCGGTCGATGTGGCGCAGGTCCAGAAAGACGCCGCCCTTGGGGCTGCCCTTGCCGCTTTGGACCTGCTTCCAGGCCTCGCGGTTGATGAGGGACTTGGGCGCGCCGCCCTCTCCCTGGGGCCGGACGGACAGAAGGAAGCGCTCCCCCAGGGAGTTCAGAAGGTGCCCGCCCTCCCCCAGCATGGCGGTGGGGGCCGGTTCGCCCACCGTGCCCGGCGGGTCCATCATGACCATGGGCTCAAACTCCAGAAACTCCATGTCGATCATCGCGGCTCCGGCCTCTTTGGCCATCCCCAGGGTGTTGCCCTGGACGTCGGCCGGATAGGTGGTGGGGCCCAGGAGGCCGCCCACGCCGCCCCAGGCTGCGACCGTCGCCGGGGCGTAGACGTTGTGCGGTGCGCCGTCCTCCAGGACCGTGAACCCTTCGATGCGCCCGTCCCGCGTCAGGAGGCCCGTCACCGGACACCTGCGGTGGACCTCGACGCCCGCCGCCTCGAGGCGCGGCAGCATGGCCTGCAGGATCTCGAATCCGATGAGCCGGGTGGTTTGGCAGAGGGAGCGGGGGTGCGTGTGACCGGAGACGTGGCGGCGCTTGAGCGTCCCGTCCGCGTTGCGAGCGAAGGTCACGCCCCAGCGGCACAGGAGCTCGTAGCCGTCCGCCGTCCGGCTCGTCATCCGACGCACCGCCGCCCGGTCGGCGATGTCGTAACCCGCGTTCAGCATGTCCTCGCAGTACAGCTCCGGGGTGTCGCCGTAGGGGTTGTCCGGCAGGACGAAGTTGATGGCCGCGATGAAGGGCGTCCCGCCGAAGCCGTTTGCGTAGAGGGCAATATCGCGCACGCCCAGCTCGTGGAGGCGGGCTGCCGTGGCGAGGGCGGCCAGACCGCTGCCCGCGATGGCCACGCTGTGCCGGCTCATTCGGAAATCCCCCCTTCCGCGAGGGCGCGCTTCCGCTTCAGGGAGTTGACGGCCAGGACCGCGATGCCCAGGACGGCCCCCACGACGGAGCTGACGTACTCCGGGGCGATCAGGCACAGGGTTGCCGCGAACAGCAGCGCGCGCTCGAGGACGTTCAGCTCGCCCTTGAAGTAGCCGGCCACGACGACGGCCAGGAAGAAGGTTCCGGCTCCCAACTGAAGCGTCGAGACGGCGATCTCCGCCACGGAGCCCTGAAGCAGGATGGCGGGGTTGTACACGAACACGAAGGGGACCATGAAGCCGACCATCGCGAAGGTGAAGCCCTTCATGCCCGTCTTCATGGCGTTGGCCTCTGCGATGCCCGCTGCGGTGTAGGACGCCACGCAGACGGGCGGGGTGATCTGAGCCATGATGCCGTAGTAGAACACGAACATGTTGGCGCAGAGCCTGGCGACGGGGCCGCTCATGCCGCTGGCCAGCAGGATGGGCTGGATGCAGGGTACGAACAGGATGGCGCCCACCAGGTAGGCGGCTACGGTGGGCAGCGCCATGCCCAGGATCATGCAGCCGATCATGGCGATGCTCAGGGCGAGGAACAGGTTGCTGGTCCCCAGGGCGCTGATCAGGTTGGAGAGGTTGGTGGCCAGGGAGGTCTGCCCCGTGACGACGTTGATGATGATCCCGCACGCCGCCGTTGGGATGGCGATGCTGGCGGCCTGACGCGCGCCGTCCATGCAGCAGGCGGCGAGACCTCTGAGGTTGATGTAGTCGTCCCGGTTGAAGAAGCGGTTGAGGACGTTGCAGGCGATGCAGGCGAAGATGCCGACCATGCCGGACCGCATCAGCGAGGCGCCGCGGATGATCCAGGCCACCAGCAGGATGGCCGGGATCAGCAGGTAGAGGCGGGGCAGGATGGCCCGCTTTATCCGGATGGTCGCGTCCACGTTGGCGTTGAGGCGGGAGGCGCGCCTGGCGGCGAGGCGGTCCACCAGGACGAACACCGCGAAGTAGTAGGCCAGCGCGGGGATGATAGCCGACGCCGCGACGCTCATGTAGTTGATCCCCAGCATCTCGGCCATGATGAAGGCGCCGACGCCCATGATGGGCGGCATGATCTGCCCGCCGGTGGAGGCCACGGCCTCGACGGCTCCGGCCTCCTCCGGGGCGTAGCCGATCTTCTTCATCATGGGGATGGTCATGACCCCCGTGGTGGCGACGTTGGCCACGGCGGAGCCGGAGATCATGCCCATGAGGCCTGAGGAGAGCACCGCGGCCTTGGCAGGCCCCCCTGCGGATTTGTTGGACACGTTCATCCCCATGTCGATCAGGAGCTGGCCGCCGCCGATGGTGGAGAAGAACGCTCCGAACACGATGAAGTAGAACAACGTGCTGGCGCTCGTGTAGAGGGGCGTGCCGAACACGCCGCTCTCCGTCATGGTCATGCCCGCGGTGAACTGGTTCAGGAACTTGAGAAAGCTCTTCGGCTTCGTGTAGAGGATGCCGGGCAGGTGGGGGGACGTCCAAGCGTAGAGGATGAAGACGGCGATGAAGGCGGCCAGGGCCATCCCAAGCGTCCTGTACACCGCCACGAGGAGCAGCGCCACGGTGACGATCATGCAGGCGTAGTCGATGCCGTAGACGGGGGAGATGCTGACCACGTAGTCGGTCAGTCGGGCGTTCTGGGTCAGGACGTACCACAGGAGGTAGGCGATCCCCGCGAAGGCCGGGAGGTCCAGCCAGTTGGCCCATGCGTAGCGGTTGAGCTCCGTCGGGTCCGGTGCGTGCCCCTGGGATTCCGCGGCCTTCCGCACCTTTTTGCGGTGGTTGTGGTCCGCGGGGAAGTAGATGAAGACCAACGTCAGGGCGAACACCAGGTGCAGCGGGCTCTGCAGCATGGGAGGAAACTGTTTCACGAGGGCGATGTACAGCTGAAACGCAAAGAACGTCGCGGTGACGACGACAGCGGCAACGGTCCGCGGGGCGATCTTCTTCTCGGTATTCAAGTCGCTCACTTCCTTCTTGTGAGGATTTTAATAATGGGGAGCCGGGGCGATCCCGGCTCCCCGCACTGCGCCGGCATGGGGCGCAGGGTCAGTTCATGTACTTACCGCCGTTGACGTTGATGGATTCGCCAACGATGAACGTGGACATGTCCGACGCCAGAAAGACGGTCGCGTTCGCGACGTCCGCCCCACAGCCCAGCCGTCGGACGGGGATGGACTTCAGGACCTCCTCACGGTACTCCGGGGCCCACTGCCTCGTCATGTCCGTCTCGATGGGACCGGGGCAGATCGCGTTGACGCGGATTCCGAAGGGAGCCAGGTCCCACGCCAGCTTCTGCGTCAGGGAGTTGATTCCGGCCTTGGAGACGCCATAGGGAAGGGCGGCGTTCGGGTGTGCCGTCTTTCCGGCGGAGGAGGACAGGTTGATGATGCAGCCGCTGCGCTGCCTCAGCATGTGAGGCACCACGCACTTGCACGTGCAGAAGGCGCCCGTCAGGTTCGTTCGCAGCACGCGCTCCCACTCCTCGAGGGATAGGTCCGCGAAGGGGGTTCGGCTGTTGACGCCGGCGTTGTTCACCAGGACGTCGACCCGGCCGAAGGCGTCCAGGCAGGCCGCCGTCAGGCGCTCCGCAGTGGAGTAGTCGCCGATGTCGCCTGCCGCGCACTCACAGCGAACACCCGTTGCGCGGATGCGGTCCCGCAGGTCGGATTGTTCTCGCGTGCCGTGGATCACCACGTCGGCGCCGTTCTCCGCGAAGGCGAGGGCGATGTCCCTGCCGATGCCGCGGGACGAGCCCGTGACGATCGCGGCCTTCCCCTTCAGGAGGCTTTGCATGGCGCCGGAGCTATTCGTCCACCTGGACGCCGATCTCCTTGTAGTATCGGATCGCGCCGGGGTGCAGGGGGGCGCCGTTGAGCTCTTTTTTGGCGGCGGTCTTGAGGTCGAACCAGCCCAGAGAGGCGACGAACTTGGCCATCTCGTCCTTGTTCTCGCAGATGGCCTTGGTCAGCGCGTAGGCGAGCTCCTCGTCCATCGCTGCGGGGACCAGGACGTTCTGCTGCGACCCCATGGTCTTGATGTCCTTGTCCTGCTTGTTCCAGGTGCCGGCCGGCATGACGATGGGGGCGTAGCCCATCTTCTGCATGTTGGCGAGCGTCGCGTCGGAGAGCTGGACGAAGAACATGTCGTGGGTGAGGGCGATCTCGGTGGTGGTGGCCTGTCCCGCGTCGATGTGGTCGATGGTCATCTCGTACAGGTCGTCCTGCAGGCCGCTCTTGATGGCGTCGGTGCCGGTCTTTTCCCATTTGGCAAAGGAGTTGAACTCCTCGACGGAGATGCCGCAGGCCTCGATGACGCGCTCAGCCGTCAGCTCCCCAAGGGACCCGTTCTTCTTCGTGACGATCTTGACGGGGTGCTTTTTCGCGATGAGCTCCTCCAGGGTCGTGATGCCCGTCTCGTCCACGAACTTCTTCGTGAACATGACGTTCGTGAAGGTGTGGCCGAGGCCGCCGCCGATGCTGCGGACGTCCTTGCAGCCGCCGAACTGATACTGATCGGGCGTGCGCTCGTAGCTCCAGAGGGAGGGGCCGGCGTTGGAGACGATCAGGTCGCAGTCCTCGTTCTGGATCAGCATGGGGGCGCCCACGCCGCCGGGGGAGTTGGTGGTGAGGTCGATGGTCGAGCCCTGGGGCAGGCCCTTCATCAGCACCGACTGGATGGCGGCCGCCACCGAGTAGGCTCCGGTCCCCACCTCCTGGGCCGCAAAGGTCAGGTTGACGGGCTGCGTCAACTCGGCCGACGCAGCGGCGGCAAACGCGAGGATCAACGACAACGCAAGGATCTTCTTCATGGTTCTTCCTCCTTCAAAAAGTAAGACGTTTTTTGCTGCACGCCGCCTCAGTCGGCGGCGAAAATCCGGACCAAACCTTCAGGCCTCCTGCGGGGGTTAGAGGAAGGGTGGTTCCATCCCCTCAGGACAAAGGGCCTGAGTGAGTACGAATTTCATGCCAGGTCCCTCGATTCCGTGTGATCGGGCTGCGCCGCAGGGGCGCTGCCTCTGTGTCTCACCGCTTCCCCCGGTGCTCCGCCAGCCGGATGCCGTAGTCCATCGCGTTGACCAGGCTCAGGGCGTTGGCGCCGCCGCTGCCGGCGTGGCCGTACCCCGTGCCGTGGTCCACGCTGGCGCGGATGATCGGCAGGCCGAGCGTCACGTTGACCCCCGCCACAGCCTCCCAGCGCTTTTCGGCCTTGTTGTAGACGAACCCCTTCACCTTCAGGGGGATGTGCCCCTGGTCGTGGTACATGGCCACCACGATGTCGTACCAGCCTCCGATGGCCTTGCTGAAGATCGTGTCGGGCGGCGTGGGCTTGCGGTCGGGGACGTTGATCCCCTGAGCCAGCGCCGTGTCGATGGCCGGCTGAATCTCCTGAATGTCCTCCGTGCCGAACATGCCGTTCTCGCCGCAGTGGGGGTTCAGGCCCGCCACGCCGACCTTCGGGTCCCGGATGCCCAGGGCCAGACAGGCGTCGTTTGCAATTCGGATGCAGTCCAGCACCCGGTCCTTCTTCACCCGGTCACAGGCCTCACGGAGGGAAACGTGGGTGGAAACGTGGACGACGCGCAGGTTCTCGTGGGCCAGCATCATGGTGTACTTCTGCGTGTGCGTGTAGTCGGCGTAGATCTCCGTGTGCCCCGAATAGTGATGCCCCGCCAGGTTGATGGCCTCCTTGCTGAGGGCGTTCGTGATCGTGGCGTCCACCGTGCCCGCCATGGCCATCTGAATGACCCTCACCACGTACTGAAACGCGGCCTCGCCGCCCAGCTTCGTGACCCCCAGCCCAAAGGGTTTCGGGGCCGCCGGGTCGCCGGGGATGTCGGAGGCTTTCACGAGGCCCAGGTCGAGGACGTCAATGACGCCGGGGGTGAAGGCGGCCTCGCTAACGGCCTTGATGGGGTGGACCTCCAGGTCCGCTCCGGAGAGCGTCCGGGCCGCCGCCGCGGCGTATCGGATGCTGGATGCATCGCCCACCACGAGGGGACGGCAGCGATCGTAGACCGCCGCGTCGGCCAGGGCCTTGACGGTGATCTCCGGCCCGTTGCCGAAGGGGTCCCCCATGGTGATGCCGATGATGGGTTTGTCCATGGAACATGCCTCCTTAAAAAGACAGGCTGTGGGCCTAATGGAGCCCGTTCTCCCTGCAGCGCTCCAGGGCCTCCTTCAGCGCCTTCATGCCTTCGTCGGACAGGCGGCAGAAGGGCCTGCGGCAGGCCCCGACGGGATAGCCCAAAAGCCCCGTGGCGATCTTGATGATCGTGTTGGGGTTGCCGTACTTGAAGCAGTTTCGGAAGGTACGGATGCTGTCCTGGACCCTCATGGCCCGTTTGAGGTCCCCGGCGGCGAAGGCCTCGTAGATCTCCGCCATGGTGTGAGGGAAGACGTTGGCGCAGCCCGCGATGCCGCCCCTGCCTCCGAAGACCAGCCCGGGCAGGATCAGGGCGTCGTTGCCGGAGAGGACGCTGAAGTCCTTGTCCAGGGCACTCGTCAGCTCGATGTACTGCTTGAGGTTGTCGAAGTTCCCGCTCGAGTCCTTGGCCCCTGCGATGTTGGGGGCGTCCGTGGCCAGGCGGGCCACCGTGGCGGGAGCCAGGGCGTTGCCCGTGCGGGGCGGGATGTTGTAGAGCACGATGGGCAGGTCTACGGCCTCAGCCACCGCCATGTAGTGGTCGTAGAGCTCGTCCTGAGAGGCCGCGGCGTAGAAGGGAGCCACGATGGAGAGGGCGTCGGCGCCCAGCTCCTGAGCCCGGCGGCTCAGCCGGACGGTGTCTGCCGTGGTGATGCAGCCCGTACCGGCGTAGACGGGGACCCGCCCCCGCACCTCGTCGACCACGGCCGTCAGCACGCGCTCCTTCTCCGCGTCGCTCAGGGCGTAGCCCTCTCCGTTGGTTCCAAAGGCGAAGATGCCGTGGATGCCCGCGTCGATCATGCGGCGGACCTGGCTGCGAAGCTCCCCCTCGTTGACGCTCTCGTCCTCGTTCATGGGGGTCAGGATGGGGACGATGATGCCCCTCATGGCGATCTTCTTCAAGGTCGTTCTCCTCCTCTGTCCTGCCTGTTCGGCTCGTAAAATGCTACAGGATCTCCTGATAGATACGGCGGGCGTCCTCCTCCGTGACGGGGCGGCGGTTGTTCACCAGGAGGCGCGTGACCTGCATTCCGGACTGTACCAGCGATTCCAGGTCTTCTTTGGGCACGTTGAACTCCTTCAGGCTGGTGGGGATGTCGAGGTGTTTCACGATCTCCTCGATGCGGGCGATGACGGCTGCGCTCTTGGCCTCCGTCGAGGAGGCGTCGCCGTGGATGCAGCGGTCGTAGGCATGGGCCAGCAGCTCTCGACAGGCGGGCTCGTTGAAGCGCATCACGGGCGCCAGCAGGATGGCGTTGGAGACGCCGTGTGCGATGTGGTACCTGCCTCCGAGGGGGTAGCTCAGCGCATGGACCGCCGTGGTGCCGGAGGCCGTGATGGCGATGCCGCCGTAGAAGCTCGCGATCTGCATCATGCGCTTGGCCTCCATGGCCTCCGGGTCGTCGCAGGCCCGCTCGATGTTGTTCAGGATCATGTCGAGGGCCTGAAGGGCAAAGAGGTCGCTGAAGGGGTTGGCCTTGTTGCTGGTGTAGCACTCGATGGCGTGGGCCAGGGCGTCCAGCCCCGTGGCCGCCGCGATCTTGCGGGGGAGCTTCTTGATCATCACGGCGTCTAGGACGACGTAGTCCGCGATCATGTGCGCGTTGACGATGCCCACCTTCAGCTCCTTTTCGGGGACGGCCACGATGGCGTTGGGCGTGGCCTCGGCCCCCGTCCCCGCCGTGGTGGGGATCATGAGGGTCTTGACGTGCTTGCGGGCGCGGCCGGGGTCCTCCAGAAGCTCCTTGATCCCGTACTCGTCGGTCATCAGGACGCTCGACAGCTTCGCCGTGTCCATGACGCTGCCGCCGCCGACGGCCATGATGAAGTCCGCTCCGCTCTCGCGGCACTGGTCCACCAGCTTCTGGGCCTGAGCGTAGGAGGGCTCGGCCGGCAGGTCGTCCAGGACGGTGAACTCGACGCCCGTCCTGCGAACCTCCGCCATGGGGGGCTCCAGGAGCCCCGCACCCTCGATCCCCTTGTCGGTGAAGACAGCCAGCTTCTTCACGCCGTTTTCGGACAGGACGTTCCCCACGTTCGTCAGCGCGTCCTCGCCACTGTAGACCGCGCGCGGCATCTTCAGATCGTACTTCGTCAGCATCAGGCTTTCTCCTCTCTCCCGGCGCCAATCCGGTCGGCCAGGCAGCACAAAAGGTCCGGCTTGCCAAACCCTCCGGACTTGGCAAGGATGTAACGGGCCCTTCCCCCGTAGACGAAACTCGTCAGGACGACGCCCGGAGCCATCTCGCAGACGGGCGTCAACTCGTGCGTCCCCACGGCCTGCATCAAGGCCAGCAGCGTGTCCCCGCCGACGCACAGCAGCGTGGCTTCGAGCCCTCGGTCCAGAAGTCCTCTGGTCAACTCAGCCAGCGCTTTGGATACCCGAACCCGGGTCTGGGCCAGGCTCAGTCCCATGGCTGCGGCCCGCTCCTGCGTCTTTGCGCTGCCCTCCGGGTCGTTCGTGTCCAAGATCACCCGGCCGCACCGACGGACCCTCGCCAGGCAGTCCTCGATCAGGGCGGAGCTCTCGTTCCCCGACGGCCAGGCCTCGTCGAGCTTCTGCCGCACGCTGAGATGGACGTGCTGGAAGCCGCAGCCCTCGGCGGCGGCCGCCTGGCGTCGCGTCACGGGGTTGACGCTGCCGCAGGCCATGAGGAGCGCCGGGGGCAGGGAGGGGACCGCGGCGGGGCGCGCGGCCGGCATCAGGAGGTCTGCCAGGACCGCGGCGAATCCGGCGCAGCCCGCCGACAGGCGCAGGCCATCCGGGCCGAGGGCGTGTGCGGTGAGCTTCAGGTCCTCGGCCGTCGCGGCGTCGTAGACCTGGATGCCCCGGCCCGTCCCTGGCTCCCCCGGCCTGCGGACGAAGACCGCCTTTGACGTCTGCTGGGCGATGACGTCGCCGATCCGGGAGAAGCGCACGGGTTCGAAGGGGTCCCGACCGAAGACGCTCTGGTCCAGGGGCAGGCCGTCCACGTAGTGAACGCCATCCCGCGTGATCCGGCCCATGGAGGGGAAGGCGGGGACGAAGGGCAGGCTCTGAACGCCCGCCGCGTCCATGGCGGCCGCCAGCTCGCTGCCGACGTTCCCTCGAAGCCCGGAGTCCGTCTTCTTATAGATGTAGGGGATGCCTGCACGAAGTGCCGCCGACACGGCACGATGGACCGCCGCGTAGGCGACCTCCGGGGCGAGGTGCCGCGTCTCGGCGTCCAGCACCAGCACCTGCGCTTCGTCCCGGCTGAAATCCCGGTCGAGGTCCGTCACGACCCGCGTGGAGGCCCCATGGGCCGCGAACTGCACGCCCGTGTCCAGCGCTCCCGTAAAGTCATCGGCTACGATCAAAAGGGATACCATCGCCCACGCCCCTCAAGCCCGGTTTCGTCGTTCGACCTCGACTGTTAAATAATGAAACAACATGGAACGCCCATTGGTCCGGCCCGCTGTAATCGCTATAATATCTTTGTGGAATCTCCTCGAATGACCTCATTATACAAGGTGATTTTGGATTTGCAAGAATTTTAAGCGGATAGTTTGTTTCGTTTTGAAACAAACCCCGAAGTTGAGGGAAGAAAGGGGAATAGGGATGGAGCGGCGGATCAGGCTTTTGGGCGTCGCCCCCTACGAGGGCATGGGGGTCCTGATGCAGAGGCTGGCAGGGGAGTACCCGCAGGTTGAGCTGACGTCGTTCGTGGGGGACATGGAGCAGGGGCTGGAGGCGGTGCGGAGCAGCTTTCACGGGAACTACGACGCCCTCGTTTCCAGGGGCGGCACGGCCCGGATGCTGCAGGAGCACCTGACGCTTCCGGTCATCGAAATCGAGGTGTCCGCCTACGACGTCCTCTGCGCCCTGAAGCTGTCGGACGACGTGGCGGCCCCGACGGCCATGCTGGCCTTCGCCAACATCACGAACAGCGCGCGTCAGCTCTGCGAGCTCATGGGCCGTCCGATCGAGATCGTGACCATCGAGTCCCCGGAGGAGGTGGAGCCCGCCCTGCTGCGCCTGCGGGAGAGGCGTTTCGAGGTCGTCCTGTGCGACGCGATCTCCCACGCCGCGGCCAGGCGGCTGGGGATGAACTCCTTCCTCATCGCTTCAGGCGCCGACAGCGTCCGGCGGGCCTTTGATCAGGCGGTCCGGCTCTACGACAGCCAGGCGCAGCTGTGGGCGGAGAACCGTTTTTTCAAGGAGGTCATTCAGGGGCAGGTGGGGCAGACGGTCGTCTTCGACGACCGGGGACGGCTCTTTCTCTCCTCCATCGAGAACCCCTCCCCCCGGCTGCTGGCGCTGCTGAGGGGAGAGCTTGAGAGGGCCGGCGCGGCTCAGGAGCGTCGAATCCTGCGCAACATGGACGGGATGCTCTACTCCATCCGCAGCCGGCGCGTCGAGGCCGGGGGGCTCTCCTGCACGGCGTTCTTCTTCACGGCCCACCGGTCGCCCCTGTCGCCCCGCCAGATGGGCATCCGCTTCCTGACGCGGGAGGAGGCGGGGCGCATCTACGACGGCAGCCTGCTGAGCCTTGACGACGGCATCGCGGACTATCGGCAGGACCTGGACCGCATCAATCGGAGCGAAGCCCCCGTCATGATTACGGGAGAGGACGGCACGGGCAAGGAGCCCATGGCCTGCGCGCTCTACGTGCAGGGCGCCCTGAGCCGAAACCCCTTCGTCGTCGTCAACTGCAGCCTGCTGACGGATAGGAGCTGGAGTTTTTTGACGGAGCGCCACTCCTCGCCCCTCTACGGAGAGGCCTGCACGCTCTACTTCTCGAACCTGGACGCGCTGAGCCCAGAGCGCCGCCGGCAGCTCCTGGCCATCCTCTCCGACATGGAGGTGTGCCGCCAGAACCGCGTCCTCCTCTCCTGCGCGTGCCGTCAGGGGGAGTACGCCTCCGAGGTCGGGTCCCTGTTCATGGACAGGCTGTGCTGCCTTTCCCTCTGTCTCCGGCCCCTGAGGGAGACCGCGTCCCGCATCCCCCTTCTGCTGAGCCTTCTGCTGAATCGCCTGAACGCGGACCTGCCGCGCCCGATCCTGGGAGCGTCTCCCGAAGCGCTGCGCCTCCTCCAGGAGTTCCCCTGGCCCCACAACGCCACTCAGTTCCGAAGGGTGGTGGGGGAGCTGGCGGTGACGGCTCAGGGGCGCATCACCGCGGAGGACGTGCGGCGGACGCTGGGGCGTGAGCGTCATGTTGGGACGCTCTCGCCCAACGCGGAGAACGCCTCCACCCCCCTGGACCTGAACCGCACCCTGGAGGAGATCAACCGGGACGTCGCCCTTCGGGTGCTGGAGGAGGCGGGGGGCAACCGCACCGCCGCAGCCGTCCGGCTGGGCATCAGCCGCACCACGCTCTGGCGCATGATCCGCCCGCGTTGAAGTCGGAGGGCAGGTGGCAGCGGGGAACGACAAAGGGGGGCCTCCGTTTGGAAGCCCCCCTTGCGTGCGATCGGTAAAGGGTTTAGCCCTTCACCACGATGTTGACCAGGCGGTCGGGCACCGCGATGACCTTGAGGACGGCCTTGCCCGCGAGCTTCTCCTGCACGGTCGGGTCCGAGACGATGCTCCTCTCGAGCTCCTCCCTGGAGAGCCCTGCGGGGCGCTCCAGCTTGGCGCGGACCTTGCCGTTCACCTGAACGACGATGGTCGCCACGTCCCGAACCAGCGCCTCCGGGTCGGCCTCCGGCCAGGGGGCCGTGCTGATCACCTCCTGGTGCCCCAGCATCTCCCAAAGCTCCTCCGCGATGTGGGGGCAGAAGGGAGAGAGGCAGTGCAGTAGGGCCTCCACGGCCTCGGCGCGCAGGGAGTCCGCCGTCTCCCCCGTCTCCTTCAGGGCGGTCAGGCTGTTCGTCAGCTCCATCAGGCGGGCGATGGCTGTGTTGAACTGCTTCTCCGTCTCGATGTCGCACGTCACGTCGCGGATGGTGGTGTGGATCTTCCGCTTGAAGTCCCGCAGGGCGTCCTCCTTGAGCTCTCTCATGGGGACGATGCGCCCCCTGTGGGCCTTGAGCGTCGCCAGGTTCTCCTCCACGCAGCGCCACACGCGGCCCAGGAAGCGGCTGGACCCCTCCACGCCCTTCTCCGACCAGTCCAGGTCGTTCTGGGGCGGCGCAGCGAACAGGATGAAGAGCCTCACGGTGTCCGCGCCGAACCGGTTCACGATCTCCGTGGGGTCCACCACGTTGCCCAGGGACTTCGACATCTTGGCGCCGTCCTTGATGACCATGCCCTGCGTCAGCAGGTTGGTGAAGGGCTCCCGCACGCGGATCAGGCCGATGTCCGCCAGGAACTTCGTGAAGAACCGGGCGTAGATCAAGTGCAGGCAGGCGTGTTCGATGCCGCCGATGTACTGGTCCACCGGCATCCAGTAGTCCACGTCGGCCCGCTCGAAGGGGCGCTCCACGTCGTCGGGGGAGCAGTAGCGATCGAAGTACCAGGAAGAGCAGAAGAAGGTGTCCATGGTGTCGGCCTCGCGCTTGGCCGGGCCGCCGCACCGGGGACAGGTCGTCGCCAGCCAGTCCGGCAGGTCCAGCAGCGGGGAGTGCCCCACCTCCTTGACCGTCACGTCCTCCGGCAGGCGCACGGGCAGCTGGTCCTCCGGCACGGGCACGTCGCCGCACTGCGGGCAGTGTACGAAGGGGATGGGCGTGCCCCAGTAGCGCTGGCGGGAGATCAGCCAGTCGCGCAGGCGGAAGGTGACGGTCCTCTTGCAGTAGCCGTTTTTCTCGCCCCAGTCGATCATGGCGGGGATGGCCTCCTCGGTGGTCATGCCGTCGAAGTGGCCGGAGTTGGCGACGATCCCGTACTCCGTGAAGGCCTCCGTCATGGTGTCGCCGTCCAGGAGCGTGCCGTCCTTCGGCTGGACCACGGGGACGACGGGGATGCCGTACTTGCGGCAGAACTCGAAGTCGCGCTGGTCCCCCGCCGGCACGCCCATGATGGCCCCCGTGCCGTAGTCCGTCAGGATGTAGTTGGCCAGCCAGATGGGAGCGGGCTTGCCCGTGACGGGGTTGATGCCGCTGAAGGGCGTCTTGAAGCCCAGCTTCTCCGCGCTGGCGTCGGAGCGCTCGATGGAGCTCTGAGCCGCAGCCTTCCGAACGAACTCCCGCATGGCCTCGGCCTCGTCCTGGGGCATGTGCTCCATCATGCGCTGCACCAGCTCGTGTTCCGGAGCCAGGGCGATGAAGGTGACGCCGAACACCGTGTCGAAGCGCGTGGTGTAGACCTCGATGCCGCAGTCCAGCTCAGGGACCCGGAAGGTCAGATCGGCGCCCTCGGACCGACCGAGCCAGTTCGTTTGCATGATGCGCACCCGCTTGGGCCAGCCCTGCAGGTCCTTCTCGATGTCGTCCAGGAGCTCCTGAGCGTAGTCCGTGATCTTGATGAACCACTGCTTCAGGTTCTTCTTGGAGACGGGGTTGTGGCACCGCCAGCAGCGGCCGTCCTCCACCTGCTCGTTGGCCAGCACGGTGCCGCAGGTGTCGCACCAGTTGACGGGCGCCTCCTTGCGGAACACGAGGCCCTTCTTGTACATCTGAAGGAAGATCCACTGGTTCCAGCGGTAGTACTCGGGAAGGCACGTGATGGCCTCACGGTTCCAGTCGTAGCTGTAGCCCATGCGCTTCAACTGCTTCGTCATGTAGTCGATGTTGTTGAGCGTCCAATCGTGGGGTTTCGTCTTGTACTTGATGGCGGCGTTCTCCGCAGGCATGCCGAAGGAGTCGAACCCCATGGTGTAGAGCACGTTCCGGCCCCTCTTGCGCAGAAAGCGCGCCAGCATGTCGCCCATGGAGTAGTTGCGGATGTGCCCCATGTGAAGCGCTCCGCTGGGGTAGGGGAACATTTCAAGGCAGAAGAACTTCTCCTTTGACGGGTCCGGCTTCGCCTCGAAGCAGCGGGTCTCGGTCCACTTCCTCTGCCACTTCGACTCTATCGCCTGAAAATCGTACGGCATTGCAGAATCCTCCCTCGGCCGCCTGAGCAGGCCTTAATTAAGTACAGACGATTATAGCCTTTTGGGGCGCTTGTGCAAAGGCCGCCCCCCTTGCCTCAATTGTATAGATGCTATACAATAGGCGCCATGAAGATCATCAACGAGGCCAACGAGGAGAAGGTCAGCTATCGCCTGCTGAACGTCATGCTGAAGCTGCAGGAGGCGCAGGAGCGGCTGCACCGTTACGGCACCGACACGCCCCTATTTGCGGCGGAGATTCACCTGATCAAGTGCGTTAAGGAGAACCCGGACCGGCACATGGCGGCTCTGGCGGAGGTGCTGGGCGTGACGCGGGGAGCCGTGTCTCAGATCGCGATGAAGCTGGAGGAGAAGGGGATGCTCGTCAAGGAAAAGGACGAGGGCAGCAGCCTCCGCCGCATCCTGAGGGTGACGCCCGACGGCGAGCGGGCTTACCGCTTCCACGAGCGCCTTCACGCGGATTTCGACCGCCTGGTGGAGGGCCTCCTCTCGGGCGCGGCGGAGGGAGAGAGGCTTTTTCTGCTGAACTTTCTGGGCTCGCTGGACGCCGCTCTGGAGGGGAAATTTCAGTCCTGCGCCCACCGGTGAGTTGGTTGGGGTTTTTAGGGGGGGTACGCGTTCTTAATTGTATAGCAACTATACGTATTGGAAAGATATCGGGGAGGTTGGCACGATGACTGAGGAAGCACGGGATTTTCGGGGGAAGGGCAGGGCCTTCAAGGGCGCGTTCGGAGGGGAGAACTACCGGAGGTTTGCCGCACTGTTCGGCTTTCAGGAGCGGTTTTATCGTCAGGCCGTGGGGGACCTGCGGCTTGGGGAGGGCGGTAAGGCGCTCGACCTGGGCTGCGGCCCCGGTGGGCTGAGCTACGCTCTGGCTGAAACGAGCCCCGCCAGCGCGTCGATCGTCGGGGCGGATATCTCGGACGACCAGCTGGAGTGCGCGCGTCGGGGAGCGGGGGCCTTCGCCTGCAAGGTGGAATTTTTGAAGGCGTCCATGGACGAGCTTCCCTTCCCCGACGGGTACTTCGACCTGGTCATGACCTCGATGGCGCTGCACGAAACGCCCCCTGCGGTTCGGCGCGCCGCCATCGCGGAGACGGCGCGGCTGCTGCGGCCGGGCGGGACCTTTCTGCTGGTGGATTGGAGCCGGCCGCGCTTCGGCCTCTGGGGGATCGTCTGGTACCCCTTCTGCCGCTGGGGCGAGCGTAACCGGGACAACTGGAACAACGCCTATCCCGCAATCTGCCGCGAACGGGGCCTGAGCCTGACGGAAGACCGCTACATCAACTCCATCTCCCGGCGCCAGGTGTTCGTGAAGGAGCGGTGAGGGAGGGGTCCCATGCGGGCAAGCCGTGAGCCCGCCCGCCAGGATGAAATCCTTGGAAATCCCCATTGAAGAGAACCGTGGAAAACGCTATAGTATAAAAGATCGTGATGCTGTCGATGCGGTTTGTTGATGCTGCGAGGTCTGAGCGAGCCGGAGGGTTGAGAGCGGGTTCGCGCCGTTTGGGATTGCGGGGCGCGGAGCTTTTTTCGGAAAACGTTTTGTCGAACGAGGAGTGAGTGGTATGGCGGAGAAGTTCATCTACAGTTTG
>ERZ772917.670-NODE-670-length-23047-cov-3.790405_pt1 | contig 23047 bp, 23 predicted proteins | sample MGYA00511187_ERZ772917 | MGnify/ENA primary metagenome ERZ772917 (study PRJEB29015, sample SAMEA2737925) | human oral metagenome | biome: human oral; feature: human-associated habitat; material: dental | place: China | collected 2012 ...
GTGAGCTGGGTTTAGAACGTCGTGAGACAGTTCGGTCCCTATCCACCATGGGCGTAAGGTATTTGAGGAGAGCTGTTCCTAGTACGAGAGGACCGGAATGGACGAACCGCTAGTGTATCGGTTGTGGCGCCAGCTGCAAAAGCCGGGTAGCTATGTTCGGCCGGGATAACCGCTGAAAGCATCTAAGTGGGAAGCCCCCTCCAAGATGAGATACCTGACTCTTTAAGAGATAAGACGTCCGCAAGACGAGCGGATAGATAGGCCGGAAGTGTAAGCGTTGAGAGGCGTTGAGCTGACCGGTACTAATACGTCGAAACTTTGCACTCCAAATCATCGATGTTTTCTGTTTGGTTGTTGGTATATGCAGGGTAAAGAATTGTTTTCTGGTGGCCATGGCGGCAGGGGAACACCCGGACCCATGTCGAACCCGGAAGTTAAGCCTGCAAGCGCTGATGGTACTGTGTGGGGTACACACGGGAGAGTAGGTCGCTGCCAGAAAACTGATTTAAAGACGGAGGGAGCTGAAAATACTTCAGCTCCCTCCGTTGCTTTATATACCTATCCCTTCTTCTCCGTCACCAGCCCTTCAAACTCTAAAATTCATTCCTACCTCCTCACCACGGGCCCTCCGTCAGAAGCTTGCGGGCGTGCTCCTGAGCCTCGGTCAGGTCGGGTGAGCCGGAGAGCATGCGGGCGATCTCGCGCACGCGCGCTTCCCCCTCTATCGGCTCGATCTGCGACTCGCCTCCAGCGCGTTGGATCAGGACGTGAGCGTCCCCCAACGCGGCGATGGAGGCCTCGTGGGTCACCAAGATCACCTGAGCGTTTCGGGACAGCTCCTTCAGCTTCATGCCGGACAGCACGGCAGCCCTTCCGCCCAGCCCGGCCTCCACCTCGTCGAACACCAGGGTCGGCGGCGTCCACTCCTGGGGCAGCGAGAGCTGCAGCGCCAACAAGAGGCGGCTCAGCTCGCCGCCCGATGCGATCTTGTCAACGCGCCCGACCCTCGTACCGTCGCGCAGGGCGAATTCCGCCTCATCCGCGCCGTCCCGCCGCAGCTTCCCCAGCTCCCGCAGGTGCAGCTCAAAGGAGGTCCCCTCCATGGCTAGATCCTTCAAAAGTGCGTTGACCCGCTGCGAGAGCGCGGCAGCGGCCTCTTGACGGCTGCGCCTCAATTCCATGGCCAGCGCATTGGCCCGCTTGCGCAGCTTCAACGATTCCCCCGTGAGCTCCTCAAGCTTTGGGTAGCTCTTCTCAAGCCATTCAAGGTTGAGCGAGGCCTCCTGGCAGTAGGTCAGGAGGCCCTCCTCGTCCGCAGAGCCGGACAGGCGCTTCAGTCGGCGCAAAGCCCCAAGCCGTGCCTCCAGGCGGTCCCGCTCCCCCGCGTCCTCCTCCTGTCCGCTGAGCTCCTCCCGTGCCTCCTCCACGGCCTCCTCTATCGCGTGAAGCCCCTCTCGGAACCGCTGCTGAACGCGCTGACGGGCCTCGTCCGGCAGGAGCTCCTCAAACGTTTCGACGGCGTTTTTAACCCCATCCAGAAGCCCCGACTCGGAGAGGCCTCCGAAGAGCCGGTTCAGGGCCTCCTGAGCCCGCTCCCGGCGGGCGATGCGGCGGGCCAGCCCCGTCAGAGATGCCTCAAGCCCGGCCTCCAGTCCCGGCTCCGGCGCCACCTTCCGAACGAGGCCCAAGACCTCCTGGGCGTTGGCGTACCGGCGTTCGATCTCCTCCCGTCGGCGCGACATCGCCCTCAGCTCCTGGCCGCGGGCCCTCGCCTCGTCGAAGACGCGGCACAGCTCAAGGGCCGTATCGCGCGCCTCCCTGGAAGTGCAGGAGTCCAGCATGGCCAGCTGTCGAGCATCGTCCAGGAGCTCCATTTGCGCGAACTGACTCTGGATTCGGAGCAGCTGGGCCGCTGCGACGGAATAGGTGGCGAGGGGGATTTGTAGGCCCTGGAGCGAGGATCGGGCGCGGCCGCCCCTCAGGAGGGTCCGCCGGGCGAGGAGGGTTCCTTCCTCGGGTTGAAGGGCGTCCGAGAGCTCCGGGAAGCGGGCATCGGTCCTGAAGCTTGCCTCGGCGCCCCCCTCGTCCTCCCCCGCCCGCAGCAGCTGCACCTCGCCCCTCTTGCCCCCCACCAGCTCGATGGCCCGCACGACGCTGCTCTTGCCCGCTCCGCTCTCGCCGGTGATGACGGTGAGCCCCCGTCCGAAGGCGAGGTCCGCCCTTCGGATGCCGCCGATGTTCCACAGGGTCAGCCTCTCCAGCATGGGCTACTCCCGGTTGACGCCCGGCCTGCTCTGCCCCCAGCCGAGCTTCTCCTGGAGGAGGTCCAGGAAGTTGCGCCCCGGCAGGACCACGGTGCGGAGCAGCTTGTCCGGCGGCAGATCGACGTCGATCCTGTCGTCGGTGAAGACCTCGTAGGCCAACTGCCCGTCTTGGGTCAGGGTGATGTCCCTGGAGCTGCTCCTGGGAATGAGGGATATCCGGTCGGTCGCCGCCGCGATCAGGGGGCGGGAGTAGAGCGTGTGGGCGCAGAGGGGGGCCAGCAACATGCTGTCCAGATGTGGCGGGATGATGGGCCCGCCGGCGGAGAGGGCGTAGGCGGTGGACCCGGTGGGGGAGGAGATGATGACGCCGTCGGCGGGAAGGATGCAGAAGAAGCGGCCGTTGAATTGCACCTCGATGTGCAACAGGCGGGCGATGGCGTTCTTTGAGAGCACCACGTCGTTCAGGGCGTAGACGGTGTAGCGGGGGACGCCGTCGCGGTAGAGCACGCAGCGCAGCACGCGACGGTTCAGGACGTCGAAGCGGTCCTCCAGGATGCTCTTCAGGTCACACTCCGCCTCCTCAGGTTTGCTGGAGGCGAGAAAGCCAAGGTGGCCCAGGTTGATGCCGTGAAGGATGATGTCCGAGTCCAGGACGTAGCGCGCGGCGCGCAGGAACGTCCCGTCGCCGCCGATGACGACGGCCAGCTTGACGGTGTTCAGCCATTCCTCGTCGCTCAGCCCCGCTGCGGTCAGCGCCGAGGCCTCCAAGTGCGGCAGCAGGAAGCTGCATCCGTTCGCCTGTCCCCACCTCAGGAGGCGCCGCGCCATCTCCACCGCCTCCGGCTTATGCAGGTTGACGATCATCCCCAGGTCGTTCATGCCGGGTCCTCCATTTCGTGTCCGCGCTCCGTGCCGCGGGGATCGGGGTAAAAGTGAAACATCAGCCGCGGTCCCGCTGGAACTCACGGTACATCAGGCTGGGCTGGATCCCCCGGTTGTTCTGGTACTTGCCGCTTTTGTAGAGGTCGTATTCCCCCGCGATGGTGTGGTAGTAGATCTGGCATATCTCGACCCCCGCGTAGATGCGCACCGGCTGGATGCAGAATATCTCAAGCGTCCAGTAGCCCGCAAAGCCGATGTCGCCGAAGCCCGCCGTGACGTGGATGCAGAGGCCCAGACGCCCTGTGGAGGAGCGGCCCTCCAGCATGGGGATGTACTTCTCCGTCCTCGTGTACTCTGCTGTGCGCCCCAGGTAGAGCCGCCCCGGCGTCAGCGTCAGGCCCTCCGGCGGGATGCGGATGGTTTCGGTGGCGTTCGGCGTCTTCATGTCGAGGACCTCGTTCCGGTAGACGAGCAGCTCCCCGTGCAGGGACAGGTTGTAGCTGTTGGGGTTCACCCTTCGTTCGTCGAAGGGGTCGATGACGATGCCGCTGCCCATCTCCCGCACGATTTCCCTTCCGGAGAGGATCATGTCGAAAAACTCCTTCCGCGCCCTGGCGCAGGGATGAGGGGACGGCGCACCGCCCCTTCGTCTATTGTACCCGTTTTCCCCTGACCGGAGGGTGGCGGGAGAGGAGATGCCACAAAAATCATATATAATTCTTAGGTGAAACGGCTCCGCGCAGGACGCATCGCCGGGGCCGCACGAGAAAAAGGGAAGAGGACATCGAACGCAGATGAAAGAAAAGAAGAACGCAACGGTGATAGAGGTTCGGCAGCTTCCGCTGGACGCCACCTTCAACGTCCTGGGCGTCGTATCCCGGCTGACCCGCAAGAAGGACAGGAACGACAAGCCCTTCTGGGATATCTCGATCACCGACGGAACCGGGGACCTGGAGGGGAAGATCTGGGGCGGCTCCAACTGGTGGAACCTGTCGGGAGGGGATCGATACCCCCTTGACCCCTTGAACCTGGGCGAGCTGAAGTTTGAGGGGGCCACGGTGGGGCTGCAGGGCAAGGTTTCGGAGTTTCGGGAACAGACCCAGTACAACTTCAACGACGTCTACTACGTTGATCAGGAGAAGTACCCGCCCCACAGCTTCGTCCGACGCTCCCCCCTGTCCGACGAGAGGATGGAGGGCGAATTCCGCGCGCTTCTGGCGGAGATGCGCGAGCCCCTGAAGTCGTTTTTGGAAGCGGTCTTCTTCAAGCACGGGCTGTGGAAGAAGTTCATGGCCTGGCCGGCCGCTGTCTCCATGCACCACGCCTACGTCGGGGGGCTCCTGGAGCACTCCCTGGCCGTCGCCCTGGGGGCGAAGGCGCTGGCCCGGCACTACGAGGAAAGGGGCTACTCGGTGGACGTGGACCTGGCGACGGCCGGTGGCCTGCTTCACGACCTGGGCAAGCTGGACAGCTATGCCCTCAGCCCCGCGCCGCAGATGACGATTCCGGGCAACGTGGCGGAGCACATCGTTTTGGGGTACCATCGCTTTATGGCGCTGGCGGAGCAGGAGGGGCTGGACGGCGAGGTGGCCTTGGCACTGGGACACATCATCGTGAGCCACCATGGCCGGCGCGAGTACGGTTCCCCCGTGTTGCCCGCGACCCAGGAGGCTTTGATCGTCGCCGCCTCGGACGACCTGGACTTCAAGATGTTCTGCTGGCGCTCGCAGATCGACGGGCTGGAGGCAGGGCATGACACGACGGACTACATTCCCCTGCTGGAGCGCCGCTTCTGGCGCGGCCTGCCGGCGAAGGCCGCTGCAGGCGAGGGGACGGGGGATGGGCCGGAATGAGCTTCAGCCTCCGCCTGAGCCAGGACCACGACGGCAGAAGGCTGGATCGGACGCTGCGCTCCGTTTGGCCCGAACTGCCCCTGTCGGCCATCATGCGGGCGATCCGAAAGGGCGAGGTGCGTCTGGACTCGATCCGCGTCAGGGAACCGGGGGCCCGCGTTCAGGGAGGGCAGGAGCTCTGGGTTCCCTGGGAGGCGCCGGGCGGGCGCCCTGTGGTCCCGCGCCGCGGCACCGTACCCATCCTGTGGCGTGGGAACGGTGCGCTGGTGGTCAACAAGCCGGCTGACCTTCTGGTACAGCCCGACGTCAAGGGCGGGGATAGCGTCATTACGCGGGTTTGGAGTATGTTGGGTGCGGCGGAAGGCGGCTCTCCGGGCTTCGCTCCGACGGCGGTCCATCGGCTGGACCGCAACACGACGGGCGTGCTGATCGTGGCCTTGCGGGGTGACGCGTTGCGCGCCCTTGAGGACGCTTTCAGGGAGCGCCTGGCGGACAAGCGCTACCTGGCGGTCGTCGTGGGCAAGCCGTCCCGCAAGCTGGAGGAGATCGACGTTCCCCTCTTGAAGGATTCGGAAGCCAACGTGGTGCGGGTTTCTCCGGAAGGAAAGAGCGCCCGCACTCGCTGCCGATGTCTGGCCTCGGGCGGGGGGCTCTCCCTGGTGGAGCTGGAGTTGCTCACGGGCCGGACGCATCAGGCCCGCGTCCACCTGGCTCACATCGGCTGCCCCATTCTTGGGGACCGGAAGTACGGGGACTTCGAGGCGAACCGCCTCTGGCGCGCCGCGGCCCGACGGCCCCTCCTGCACGCCCTTGAGCTGAGCTTCCCGGATGGATTGAACTCCGCCCTTCGGGAGCTGGCCGGCCGGTCGTTCCGCGCCCCCGTGCCGGAGGACATGCTGGCTATCGCGGAGGACCGGGAGTGGGCGCTTCCGGCGGACCCGATCTGCCCCGATGAGGACGAAAATGGGGACGAATGAGAGGAAGCCCTCGATGCGTCGTCTCCTGGGGAAGAGGGGGCATGTCCTGGGCTTGATGCTGCTGCGCCTGCTCGTGTCCCTGGCGGCGGCGGTGGCGGTCTATGAGGGAACGGACTACTGGACGACGCGGATGTGGAACAGCCAGGAGTCCCTGATCGTCCGCGTCCTCGGCATGGGACCGGAGACTCCCGTTCCTTCCGCCCCTGGAGAGCAGGAGAGCTTCCCGACCCTTCAGCGGCAGCTCACGCTTTTGATCCTCACGGGGGAGCAAAGAGGAGTGACGGCCAACGTCAAGGTCGTCCGGCTCGATGGGAGCGGATTGGATCCCATCGAGGGACGGTGCTACCTTCTGGTCCATGACGTCTTCGAGGGGGGTGAGGTGCAGTACTCCATCGCCGACGCCTACCGAATTCCATCGCTCGTGGCCTTTGTCGTGGCGGTGTGTCTCTGCCTCCTCGCCCTCACCGGTGCGGCCGGTTTCTGGGCCCTGGCGGGGCTTGCCCTCTCACTGGTCGTGCTGATCTGGGGGATGATCCCCCTCATGACCAGGGGGTGGAGCCCTATGGCCACGGCCTTCGCCGCGATCCTGCTCGTCTCGTCGGCCACGATCTTCTGCGTCGTCCGGCGTTCGTGCTACCGCAGCGCTGCCCTCCTGGGGAGCCTCAGCGGGGCGGGCTGCGGCTTTCTGCTGGGGGCGTTTATGGTATGGGGGTGGCAACTGTCGGGACTTGCGGGGGAGGGGGCGGCCCTCCTGGCCTCCACCCTTCCGGGGATCGACATGCAGGGCATCCTCCTGGCCTCGATCCTGGTGAGCGCCATCGGAGCCGTGCTGGACGTCGCGGTCTCGGTGACGGCCTCCATGGCGGAGCTGGTGAGCTACGCGCCGGACATCCCCCTGCGGCGGCTCTGGACGGCGGGCATCAGCGTGGGCAGCGAGGTGTTGGGAAGCATGATCAACACGCTGATCCTGGCCTACCTGGGCAGCGCGCTTCCGATGGCGATCCTGATCAGCAGCGCGGGAGCCAACCTGCTGGGAATCTTGAACGACCCCTACATCGGCCAGCAGATCGTGCAGAGCCTGGCTGGAACCGTGGGGCTCCTGTGTACCATCCCGACGACGGCGTTCTTTTTCGTGGTGCAGGAGGGCTGGAACCGCCGCCGGCAGGGCGCGGGGGAGGATCGGGATGGGTAGCTCCGGAGGGGGCAGGGTCTGCGCGGCGGTGGATATCGGCAGCAACTCCATCAAGCTGAGGGTGGGGCGCTGCGCTGCCAGGGGGGTGCAGGTCCTCCTGGACACCACGGAGGTGGTGCGCCTTGGAAACTGCCTCCGGGATGGGGCGATACCGGAGGAGACGATGCGCAACGCCGCGCGGGTCGTCGCGGAGATGGTGGGCCGCGCCCGAAGGATGGGCGCGGAGCCCTGTCTGGTGGGCACCATGGCCCTGCGCGTCGCAGTCAACGCTCACGAGTTTTTGTCCCTGGTCCGCCGGCGGACGGGGCTCGAGATTCGAATCCTGTCCGGTGAGGAAGAGGCGAGCTACTCCTGGAAGGGAGCCTCGGCGGACTTCGCCCGAAATGGGGGGAACCTGGTCCTGTTCGATACCGGTGGCGGCAGCACGGAGTTCGTCTTCGGCCGGCGGGGGGCCATCGAGAGGATTCAGAGCGTTCCCGTGGGAGCCGTCTCCCTGACGGAGTGCTTCTTCGCGGAGGACCCACCTTCGGGGGCCGCCCTGGACGAGGCCATGGCCTGCGTTCGGGAGGTCCTGAGCGCGAACGGCATCGTCCGCGTTCACCCAGGGGCGGCGCCGGCGGTCCTGGGCCTTGGAGGGGGCGCCGTCGCCATAGGCTCCGTCAAGGACGGCTCGCCGGCATTTATCCCCACGAGGCTGCACGGCATGATGCTGACCCGAAAGGACGTCGCGGAACAGATGGCGCTCTACTCATCGCTCCCGCTGGCGGAGCGGCGGAGGATCGTGGGCCTGCCGGCCTCCCGCGCGGACATCGTCCTGGGCAGCGCCTGTATCATCCTGGGCGCCTTGAGGGCTCTGGACGTGGAGTCCTTCACCCTCAGCATCAACGGCCTGCGTCACGGTGTGCTCCTCGAGAGGTGCGAGGGGCTGTGTTCTGAAGTGTAGTAACAGTTTCGGGGGCCTGTGGCCCCTGGAGGAGGAGGAAAACAGATGTGCATCATGAAGGTTCGTAAGGGGTTTTGCGCGTTTTTGGCGGCGTTTCTGGCGGTGGCGGTCTTTGCCTCTGCCGCAGACAGGGCCTGGGCGGCATCGGCTCAGGGGATCATCAGCGACTCCATCGAGGTGCTGCGTGACATGGCGAAGCAGGAGGACGCGGACGCCATGGCGGACGTCCTGAAGGACGCCCGTGCGGTGGCCATCGTCCCGGCGATGGTCAAGGCGGGGCTGATCATCGGCGGCGAGTACGGCGAGGGATTGATCCTGCGTCGTGAGAAGGGGCGGTGGTATGGCCCCAGCTACTACAACCTGGGCGGAGGGTCCCTGGGGCTGCAGATCGGAGCCCAGAAGATATCCCTCGTCCTGGTTGTGACCAACGAGGACGGGGTCCGGGCGTTTCTGAACAGCCGGACGAAGCTGGGCGCCGACGTGTCCGTGGCCGCCGGTCCCACGGGGCGCCGCGCCGAGGCGGCGACGGACGCGCAGGCCAAGGCCTCCATCTACAGCTACTCTATGACGAAGGGCCTCTTCGCCGGAGTGTCGCTGGAGGGCTCGGTGATCAGCGTCAGCGTCAAGCGCAACGAGGACTACTGGAAGAAGAAGCTCAGTGCGGACGACGCCCTGAAGCAGCCGGCGAAGGACAAGCGAATCCTGCCGCTTACGGGCGCCCTGGACAACCTGGCCAAGAAGGCGCGATAGGCCCCACTTTAAGAGGCGGAGCGAGCCGCGCCCGAAACTTTGCGGCCCTGCTTGACAGAAACGACAGGGGTAGGTATACTATCTTTCGTGCTTGAGGGCGGATAGTTCAGCGGTAGAACACCTGCCTTACACGCAGGGGGTCACAGGTTCGAACCCTGTTTCGCCCACCAATGAAAAGCGGGGTCGTAGCTCAGTCGGTTAGAGTGTCGGCCTGTCACGCCGAAGGTCGCGAGTTCGAGTCTCGTCGGCCCCGCCATTTTCAGTTGTTTTTCGTTTATGAGGCGGGATAGCTCAGATGGTAGAGCAGCGGACTGAAAATCCGCGTGTCCCCAGTTCGATTCTGGGTCCCGCCACCAGGTAGGAGCAAATGCGGAAGTAGCTCAGGGGTAGAGCACAACCTTGCCAAGGTTGGGGTCGCGGGTTCAAATCCCGTCTTCCGCTCCAGAATTTAAAAGAGTGAGGCCCTGCTGAAGCGGGGCCTCTGTTTTTTTATGGGGTATCCCCTGAATAGTCAGGAGCGGGGCGAGGACTTTCGATAGCTTGGAATGGAAACAATGCCTCCTCATTATAAAAGCCTAAAATTTTTTTAGTGGACCTCGTTTTTTTACGGATTTTCATATACAATCAACAAGGTATCCCAGCAGGGTATCCTCAGCGTGCTTCCTGCGGAGGCGGGATGCGCCTCTCCTTCGGGAGGAGGGCGGGAAGGGGATATAGCGATGATTGAGGTGCATCGCCTGAACGGCGAACGTTTTTTGCTGAACTCTGATATGATTGAAACCATCAACGTGACGCCTGATACCGTGGTGCGGCTTTTGAACGGCCACCGCTATATTGTGCGCGAGGGGATCGACGAGGTCTGCGAGAAGATCGTTGCGTTTCGAAGGTTGGCGGGGTACGCCTGCATCGTTGCAAATTCTGCGGACGAGGCGGAGGATTCCGAAGGAGCGGGATCGTGATGGAGCATGCTGCTGGACTAGGGGTGAATAGGCTTTGGATTTAACGAGTATCGTTGGATTTCTCATATCTTGGATTCTGGTCCTCGCTGCCATGGCTGGGGGAGGGAACTTCGGCGCCTACATCGACGTCCCCTCAATGATGATCACGATCGGTGGCGCGTTGGGCGCGACGATCCTCTCAAACCCTGCGGAGAGGCTGAAAGCCATAGGGGGCGGACTGAAGAGCACCTTCGTCTCCCACGAGCCCAACCTCGTTGGGATGGTGCAGATGATCGTCAGCTTCGCCGAAAAGACCCGCAGGGAAGGGTTGCTCGCTCTGGAGAGCGACGTGGCGGAGCTGGACAACGAGTTCCTGAAGAAGTCCATTCAGCTGGTCGTGGACGGCACGGACCCTGAGCTGGTGCGGGCGATCCTGGACACCGAGATCGGTGTCCTGGAGGACCGCCACTCCGCCAACAAGTCCGTGTTCGACACCATCGCGGAGTTCGCTCCCTCCTATGGAATGATCGGAACGCTGGTGGGTCTCATCGCCATGCTGGGGAACCTGGCGGACGTCAGCTCCCTGGGGCCCAACATGGCCGTCGCCCTCATCACGACGATGTACGGGTCCATGATGGCCAACATGTTCGGCATCCCCATCGGCAAGAAACTCGCTGCCCGCTCCGCCCAGGAGGTCGTGGCCATGGAGCTGATGGTGGAGGGGATCCTGGCCATCCAGGCCGGAGAGAACCCCCGCATCGTCGAGGAAAAACTGAAGGTCTACCTTCCCCCCAAGCTCCGCAGCAGCTTTGAGAAGAAGGAGGGCGAGTAGCCTTGGCGCGCCAGAAGAAGCCGGAGCCGCCGGGGCTGAGCGCCCCCTTCTACATGGGCACCTACGGAGATATGGTGACGCTCATCCTGTGTTTCTTCATCCTGCTGTTCGCCATGTCCTCCATCGATGCGCAGAAGTTCCAGAAGGCGCTGATCTCCCTCAGGGGTTCCCTTGGGGTTTTAAAGGGCGGCGTGACCACGGAGGAGTCCACGGACCCGAACCAGAGTGGCGAGCAGGGGGTGGACGCGGGGTCGTCGCCCAGCGTGGAGCTGGATACCCAGCACGTCGCCTACACGATCAACAGCTACCTGCGGTCCGAAGGGCTGGGCAAGTCCATTCAGGTGACGATCAACCAGCGCGGCGTTTCCGTTTCCATCTCGGATCAATTCCTCTTCAACTCCGGCAGCGCGGAGGTGAAGCCCGAGGGGCGGCGGGTGCTCTTCAAGATCGCCTCCCTGGTGCGGGACAAGGTCCCGGCGGTGGCCGTAGAGGGGCACACGGACGCCACGCCTCTCTTGGGAGGGATCTATCGCGACAACTGGGGGCTCTCCGCGATGCGGGCAGCCGTCGTGGCGTCCTACCTGGAGCAGGATGGAGGCTTCGACCCACTGAAGCTCCAAGCCGTCGCCTTCGGCCCCAACCAGCCGATGGTGCCCAACGACACGCCGGAGCACCGCGCCCTGAACCGCAGGGTCGAGATCGTGTTCCTCTCGGAGTATCCCAAACGCTAAGGGGTTGATGGATCAACATGAAACGGATGATTATCTTTGTCGTTATCGGTTTGGTGATGTTCGGCGCGGGCTTTGGAGGAGGCCTGATGCTGGGGAGGACGATGGCGTCCGGCAGCGGCGAGGGCGGAGCCGCCAAGGCCCGCGAGGTTGCGGAACCGGGGCCCATCGTGACCATCGGCGAGTTCACCAGCAACCTGGCCGGCGCCGGCAGGCACGTCGTGAGCTTTACCGTGTCCCTGGAACTCGTGAACAAGAAGGAGGAGATCGCCGCCGCCGTTCAGAACATGGGGTGGCTCGTGAGGATCAAGAACGAGATCCTCCTCATCGCGAAGGACAAGACCTACGACGACCTCAACAGCGCGGAGGGGACGGTCCAGTTTCAGGGGGACATCAAGAGGGTGCTCAACTCCATCCTTCCCAACGTGGGAGGGGAGGCCCCCATCGCTCAGGTGCTCTTTGAATCCTTCGTGCTTCAATAACGATTCAAACAAGGCAACGGAGAAAGATTTTTGGTTTTTGTTGTGTCGGGGCTGCGAAAAACGGCGGCAGGTGTGATATCCTGAATACGTAGTTTTTCTTCGGGGCTGCGTCCCCGGAAGGCAGGTGAGGACTTCTGACTCCTGATGTGTTGTCACAAAGCGAGATCGATTCGCTCTTAAACGCTCTCACGAGCGGTAACGTGGATATCGACTCCATGGCTGAAAAGGCCGACGAGCGGAACCTCAAGGTCTACGACTTCAAAAGACCGGATAAGTTCAGCAAAGATCAACTTCGAGCCATTCAGATGATCCATGAGGCCTTTGCCCGCCAACTGACGACGGTCATGTCCACGCTGATCCGCTCCATCGTTTCTGCGGAGGTGGCCTCGGTCGATCAGCTGGCCTACGAGGAGTTTCTGAATTCCCTGGTGCAGCCGACGGTGATCGGGATGATCGAGATGCATCCCTTTGACGGCAACATGCTCCTCGAGATCAACCCGAACCTCGTGTTCGCCATCATCGACAGGATGCTGGGCGGCAAGGGGAACTTCACGGGCAAGCTGCGGGAGCTGACCGACATCGAGAAGACCGTCATTGAGCGCGTGCTGATGCGGATGCTGGAGCTCCTGGAGGACAGCTGGAGCACCGTGGTGGACGTCCGCTTTCGCTTCGAGAGCATGGAGAGCAACCCGTTCTTCGTGCAGATATGTTCTCCGCGCGATATGGTGCTCCTCGTCATCCTGAAGCTGAAGGTCGGCGATCTCGAGGGGATGATGAGCCTCTGCTTCCCCTACTTCCTGATGGAGCCCATCGTCGACAAGCTCTCCTCACAGCAGTGGTTTGCCGCGACGAAGCATGAACGGGACGAGGAGGAGCAGCGGAACCTGCTCTCGTCGATGCACCGCGTCAAGGTTCCCCTGGCGCTGGAGTTGGGGCACACGATCCTGAGCCTGTCGGACGTCTATGCCCTCCAGGCGGGGGACGTGATCAAGCTCGACGAAACGAAGGACAGCGACGTCGCCGTTCGGGTGGGCAACCGGGTGAGCTTTATGGCGAAGCCGGGGACCGTCGAAGGACGCCTCGCGGTGGAACTGACCCGGATCCTGAAGCGATCTACGGACGAGTCGTCAGAGGGAGAGGAAAAAGATGGATGATCTGCTTAGTCAGGATGAAATTAACGCCCTGCTTTCCGGCGGCGACCTAGGCGGTGGGGACGATTCGGACCTCTCCATGGAGGACTCCCACCTGCTCAGCGAGGTATCCTCGATCTTCGCGGGCGCCGAGAGCAGCGTCATCGGCATGTTGTCCGGCAAGGAGGTGGACACCGCTGTCAACGATGCGGAGGTCGTGACGCAGGCGGACTTCCGGGGCAGCCTGCCGGAGGGCCCCTTCCTCTTTACGGCGACGTTCGGGGGCTTTGACGATATCCCGCTGGCGCTGGCGGTGGAGCAGAAGGGTGCCCTGACCCTTGCGGACCTCATGATGGGCGGCGAGGGGAAGGACCTGCCGGAAGAGCCCAGCGACCTCTACCTGAACGCGGCCCAGGAGGGACTGAGCCAGGTGGTGGGTTCCTCCTTTACGAGCCTGAGCGGCCTGCTGGGGGGAAAGCGCCTGATCCCAGAGAACACGAACTCCGGGCTGGCGTCGGGGGACTGGCTGGCCTTCTCCTCCATGGCTCCGGAAACGAAGCTTTGGATGAGCCCGATCGAGGTGAAGATCGAGGGCTTGGACCCCTTCAAGATCTGGGTTGCGCTGCCTTTGGACTCAGCCCTCAAGATGGTGGGGCTGATGCGGGAGATCATTGGCGAGCAGGAGCCAAAGCAGCCGGAGGAAGCGGCGACGGCAGCGCCTTCGCCCGCCGCGTCCGCTCCAGCGCAGTCCGGAGGCGGGATGAGGGCACCCATGGGCGCTCCGGCTCCGCGGGCCGCGCAGCAGCCCGCCCCCATCGTGGACGTGCATCCGGCTGCGTTTCAACCCCTGGGGGGTGCGGCTGCCAGCGGTGCGGCGAGCCCCATCGACATGATCGCGGACATCCCGGTCCGAGTGACGGTGGAGCTTGGCAAGACGCGCAAGAGCGTTTCGGAGGTCCTGGCCCTGACGACCGGGTCGGTCATCGAGCTGGACAAGATGGCGGGCGAGCCGGTGGACATCCTGGTGAACGGGAAGCCGATCGCAAGGGGCGAGGTCGTCGTCATCGACGAGAACTTCGGCGTGCGCATTACGGACATCATCGGAGCCGCGGCAGGAGTGCGTTCCGCCTCTTAGGCCCAGGCCGAAGGGCTGAGCCACGAAAGCTCTCGCCCCGGTGTGTGGCTTTCTTGCGGCGAACGCTTGCCGGACGATTTTTCATGATATAATCAATGCGTCGTGTGGTTGCTCCATTGGCGGGGCGTCCATTGATCTTAGTTTTTTATGAAGACCTTTTCTCTATCAGGCGCAGGGACTGACGGCCTTGCGCGAGAGATTTTGACGTAAGCGAGGGATCACAGGATGGGCAAGAAAGTTCTTATCGTCGATGACGCGGCCTTTATGCGAATGATGCTGAAGGATATCCTTCAGAAGAATAATTTCGAGGTGGTCGCCGAGGCTGAAAACGGCAAGGCGGGGGTCGCCGCGTATCAGAAGTACAAGCCCGATATTGTGACGATGGACATCACGATGCCGGAGATGAACGGCATTGACGCTGTTAAGGCCATCAAGGCCCTTGATCCTAACGTCAAGATCGTGATGGTGTCCGCGATGGGGCAGCAGCCCATGGTCATCGAGGCGATCCAGGCGGGCGCCAACGACTTCATCGTCAAGCCCTTCCAGCCGGAGCGCGTGATCGAGGCCATCACCAAGGTCCTCTCCTGAATCTGAAGGGGCGTTTCGCCGCTGCCCTGGCGACGAAGGCCGCCGGAAGGCCGGAGTTTCGTGTGCGCCGTCGCAGCGGTGATCGCGGATGGCGGCGCAGTTGTTTTATGTTCTATTGAAACCTTACGGAGAAGTCGGTGCCTGAGGGAGAATAAGTGATCGCAGACCCCAGCCTTGTGTCCTACCTAACTCGGGTTTCGCTTGCCTTAGTTCTTCTGATGCTTTCCGCCGCCCTCCTGGTGCGCTTTGCGCGGAGGAGGCGTGAGGGGGTAAGAGATGACGGGGCCGTTAAGCTTTTGGCGTCCTTACCCGTGGGTAAGGATGTCTTTTTTGTGTTGCGCTGCGGACCCGACGTCGTCGCGTTTACCTCTGGGGCGGGGGGAACTTGTCTGATGGGCAGGTGGAAGTATGAGGAATGGGTTGGCGCGGGAAACGCTCCAGCGAAACGGACGGAAGATGGCGCGCGCTAGAGGGTTCCCCCTCATCCTGGCGCTCGCGGCGTTCCTCGTCTTGAGCGCAGGGCTTGCCCTTCCGGCTTTGGCCGCGGATTCGGAGGCGCTTTCCGGGGTGCCGCTCCCGACGATACAGTTTGGCGTCACGCCGGCGGACTCCCCGCGGGACGTGGCGCTCTCCCTGCAGATCCTGGCTCTGATGACTGTGGTGAGCGTCGTTCCGGCGATCTTCCTCATGGTGACGAGCTTCACCCGCATCATCGTGGTCCTGGGCTTCGTGCAGCGCGCGATAGGGCTTCAGCAGTCGCCGCCCCAACAGGTCATCGCGGGGCTCTCGCTCTTCCTGACGCTCTTCACCATGTACCCGGTGTGGGATCGGGTCTATCAGGAGGGGCTTGCGCCATACCTTTCGGGCGCCGCCAGCGCCCCCCAGGCCTGGCAGAGTACGATGACGCCGATCCGTGAGTTCATGTTTCGCTATACGCGCCAGGAGGAGCTGTCGCTCATGGTGTCCATGTCCGGGACCGAGCGCCCTGCGTCGCAGGACGCGGTGCCGACGCGCGTCCTGATCCCTGCCTTCATGCTGAGTGAGCTCAAGACGGCCTTTCAGATGGGCGTCGTCATCTATATCCCCTTTATCGTGGTGGACATGGTGGTTTCAAGCGTCCTTCTGGCGATGGGGATGATGATGCTCCCCCCCATGATGATCTCCCTGCCCTTTAAAATCCTGCTCTTCGTCATGGCCGACGGCTGGAACCTGGTCGTCCTGAGCCTTCTGAAGAGCTTTGCCAACGTCCCCTGATGCAGGACGGCGGCGCTCCCGTTCCCCTGGAGGCCACGGTAAGAGAGGAGGTACCCGAAGATGGCGGAAACGACCCTGAGCCTTTTTGATCTCCTAAGCCAGTCCATCTGGACCATGTTGATCGTATCTCTGCCCGTGCTCCTGGTGGCCATGAGCGTGGGGCTTTTGATCGGCATCCTCCAGACGGCCACCTCCATACAGGAGCAGACGCTGATCTTCATCCCCAAGATATTGGCCGTGTTCGTCTGCATCGTCCTCCTGTCCCCCTGGATGGGGCAGAGGATGCTCGTGATGACGCGGGAGATCCTGGGGCAGTTGGAGCGCTTTATCCAGTGATGCGGGGCGGCGCTTTTTCATGAGGGGGATCGAGCTGCCGGCCCAGCTGCTGATCGTCTGTCTTCTCCTTCATCTTCGCTTCGTGGGGCTCGTGTTCAGCGCCCCCGTGTTCACTGCCGTCATGGCCCCGACGCCCGTGCGCTATCTCTTTGCCGTGCTCCTAACGTTCTCCGCGACGGGGGCGTTGGGCGGCGCGGAGGTCCCGCTCTTCTACTTCGACAGCGTCTTCTCCATCGCCCTCCTGGGCGTTCGCGAACTCTTGATCGGAGTGGCCCTCGGCTTCCTCTCCGCACTGCCGCTGGTGGCGCTGCGCGTGGCGGGAGAGCAGGTGGGGACGGTGATCGGCTTCTCCATGGCTCAGGTACTGGACCCGACGACGCAGACCGAGAGCTCCATCATCGGGCAGCTGGAATTCCTGGTGGGGTTGTGGTTTTATTACCACTGGAACGGACACCTCCTCATGATTCAGGCGGTGATGGAGAGCGTGCGGCTGGCCCCCGTGGGGCGCCTCCTGCCGTTCCCGCCCAACCTGATCGAGGTGGGGGCCTGGCTTCAGGACCTGTTCATCCTGGCGATGCGGATCACCCTTCCCTTCTTCTGCTCGCTGGTCCTGGCGGACGTCGGCCTGGGCTTTCTGGCGAGGACGGTCCCTCAGATGAACATCTTCGTCCTTGGGCTCCCGATCAAGGTGGCGCTGGGCTTTATGGTCCTTGCCGCAGTCCTGCCGCTGACCGTTGACCTGATCTACACTCAGTTTGAGCGCTGGATCGAGTTTGCCTTGGAGGGGGTGCTGTCTTGGAGCTCTGCGCCGTGAGGTGCCGCGTCGCCTTTGACATCCAGTTTTTTGCCCAGGAGCGCACGGAGCCCGCGACGCCCCGGAAGCGCGAGAAGGTGCGCTCCGAGGGCAGGGTGTGCATGAGCAAGGACCTGACGGCGGCCGTGGGGCTCTTGACGGGGCTCTTTGGGCTGGCGCTCCTGGGGGCCTTCATGTGGCGTGTGATGAGCCGCCTTCTGAGGCTCTCTCTGAGCTTCGTCGGGGATGCGGCCCTGGAACAGGACGGGTGGTTTCACTACCTCTCCTGGGAGGTCGTGAAGGACTTCTTCATCGCCTGGCTCCCCCTGGGGTGCCTGATCGCCTTTTTCTCTGCTGCCGCCGTCATCTGTCAGGTGGGCTGGACGATGACCAGCGAGCCCTTCAAGCCCAATTTTGGGCGGCTCAACCCCATCAGCGGAATGAAGAAGATCATCTCCCTGCGCTCCGTCGTCGAGCTCTTGAAGGGGCTCTTGAAGGCAGGGGTCTTCGCCGTCGTGATCTACTCCGCGATCAAGAACTACCTTCCCGCCTCCTCAAGGGCCATGCAGATGCCGCTGGTGCACGGCGCCGCCTCCTTCTGGGACATGCTGTGGACGCTCTCCATGCGGCTTGCGGCGATGCTGCTGGCGATGGCGTTGGTTGACTACCTCTACCAGCGCTGGGAGTTCGAGCGCTCCATCCGCATGAGCCGGCAGGAGATCAAGGAGGAGTACAAGCAGATGGAGGGGGACCCGCAGATCAAGAGCAAGATCCGCCAGAAGCAGCGGGAGCTGGCCAAGAAGCGCATGATGGCGGACGTCCCCAAGGCGGACGTCGTCATCACGAACCCGACGACGCTGGCGGTGGCCCTCCTCTACGATCGAAGGTTGATGAAGGCGCCTCAGGTCGTGGCGAAGGGCAAGGGCTTCGTGGCCCAGAAGATCCGAGAGCTCGCGGAGGCCGCAGGCGTCCCCGTGGTCGAGGACAGGCCCCTGGCCTGGGCGCTCTACGGAGGCGTCGAGGTGGGGGATGAGATATCTCAGGACCTCTACCGCAGCGTTGCGGAGATCCTCGCGATGGTCTACCGGCTCAGGGCGTCGTAATAAAAGTGAAAAAAGCGGCGGAAACGCGCGTTTCTGTTGTATAATCATGCCGTAGTCCTGTTGGCGTTTGCGTTCGAAGCGTTATCCGCTCTGAACTTTATCTTTCGAAATTCTATCTTCTTTATTTTTGTGAAGGGAAATCATTCAAACATGAAAAAGACAGCATGGCTTGTGTTGGCGCTTGCGATATGCTTCGTTCCCCAGGCGGCCTTTGCGGCCGACTCGCCGGAACTCGCGAGGTGGACGCGCGCCAGCGACTTTGCGGCTCGTGACGGGGCACAGAGGGTGAAGGTGAGCGTGGTCTATTACTCCAACGAGTACGTCGAGGCCCTTGTGAAGGCCGAGGCGGAGAAGAACCTCTGGACCCGCGACGAAACGGAGAACTACAAGTACACGCTCCTGAAGACGCTGAACTTCCACGACGCCATCGCCTTTCAGCTAACCCTTTACGTGGAGGGCCTTCCCATGTACGCTCAGCCCTTCGACCGTCACATCAGCCTGTGGATCGGCAACAAGCGCTACGACCCCACGGACTACGACAAGCGGTTCAACGTCAAGATACTGGGGGATCGGGACGGGATGGTCTGGTTTCCGCGGTACGACCCCAAGACGGGCGCAGAGCTCCTCAAGGGGGCGAAGGACATACGCCTCGTCCTGGACGGCGCCATCAGTCAGGCGATCTCCCCCCGCGGCGACGCCATGTGGGTCTGGGACATCACAAAGGACGTGGAGGGGGCCCTGGGGGACGGCAAGGCCATGGACCGGCTTGAGCTGGATCGCCTGATCAAGCGCCTTGAGAAACTGAATAAGGAGCGCGGCGCGCTTCAGCTGCAGGTAGATTCCATCGACCAGGAGTTGAGCGAGGTCAATTCCCGCATCGATGAGCTGCAGGGCAGGTAGTTCGAGGAAAGGAAGGAGAACGCCATGGATCGTATCGCCGTATTGACCAGCGGAGGGGATTCGCCCGGCATGAACGCAGCCATCCGTGCGGTGGCCCGCACCTGTCATTACAACGACAAGGAGTGCATCGGCGTCATGCGGGGTTATGAAGGGTTGATCGAAGGGGACTTCAAGCTGCTGGACCGCGCCTCCGTGGGGGGCATCATCCATCGGGGCGGCACGATCCTCAAGACCGCGCGCAGCGATCGCTTTAAGACCCAGGAGGGGCGTGAGGCGGCCCTCCTGAAGATGAAGGAGGCGGGGATCGAGGGCCTCATCGTGATCGGCGGGGACGGATCCTTCCATGGTGCGAAGGCGCTGCACGAGATGGGGATGCCCGTCATCGGCATTCCCGGCACCATCGACAACGACGTGGCGGGAACGGACGAAACCATCGGCTTCGACACGGCGGTGAACACGGCCCTTGAGGCGATCATGCGCCTGAGGGACACGGCCTCCAGCCACGACCGCCTGTTCATCGTCGAGGTTATGGGGCGCAACGCAGGCTTTCTGGCGCTTGAAACCGCGGTGGCCTCCGGCGCGGAGTACGCCGTCGTCCCAGAGATCCCGTTGAGCATCGGCAACCTCTGCAAGCTGCTTCGGGAGTCCCACGCGGAGCACAAGAGCCACACCCTCATCATCCTGGCGGAGGGGGTCATGTCCGCCACGGAGATGCGGGACAAGCTCCAGGACACGGGAGGGTACGACGCCCGGGTCACGGTGCTGGGGTACATCCAGCGGGGCGGAAGCCCCACGTCCTTTGACGTCGTCCTCGCCACCCGCATGGGGGCCTTTGCTACGGACAACCTGCTGATCGGAAAAAGCGGCTTTATGGTGGGGAACGTGAACCACAAGCTGGTCCTGAGCGACCTGGAACGCTCCTGGGCCGAGCACAAGAGCCTGAGCCCGGAGCTGCTGAACCTGGTCCACAAGATGAACTGACATGTGCGCCGGGGAAGGGGCGGCCTGCAGAGGCCTTGACGTCGCTGCGCTCCTGCGGATCGTCGCCTCGGACCTGGGGGGGCGAAAGGTTCCCGCCCTCTCCCATCCCTCCGGTTGGGAGGAGGCCCTGGCCCTCTGCCTGGCGGCTGAGGGTGTGACGATCGTGACGGGGTTCTTTATCGCGTCGGCCGGCGCTCCGGAAACGGACGGCCCCGCGGGGAGCGTTGCCCTGGGGCGGGCCATGGAGCTTTTGGGCCGGAGGGTGCAGTTGGTGACGGATTCCCGCAACAGCCTCGTGTTGTCCGCCTGCTCCGCCGCGCTGGGCGGTCCTCCCGTCGCAGCGATGGACGGCCCTCACCCCGCCGCGCTGGAAGGAGCGGACCTCCTGATCTTCCTGGAACGTCCGGGGTGCGCCGGTGACGGACGGTATTACAACATGAGGGGGAATGACATCTCGGCCTCCGTCGTGCCCCTGGACGACCTGGCCGTCCGCGCTCTGGAACACGGACTTCCCGTCATCGGGATCGGCGACGGGGGCAACGAGGCCGGAATGGGCGCTCTTTACGAGCCGCTGAAGCGGCTGCTCCCGGAGTATGCGCGCTGTCTGTCCCGCGTGCCCGCAACCGTCTGCCTCCCCGTGGACGTTTCTAACTGGGGTGGGTACGCGCTGGCCGCCCTCCTGTCCGCCGCCTCGGGCCGGTGGGTGGGGCTCTCCCCCGGCGAGGAGGAACGGGCTCTGAGGGCTGCCGTCGGCGCGGGAGCGGTGGACGGAACGACGGGCTGCCGCACCCTCTCCGTCGATGGGTTTTCGTTGGAGCGGCTGGAGCGGGTGACGGTGCAGCTCAAAGATTGGTATGGTATCGCTGCGGAAAAGACGTTCTTAAAAAGACAAAATCATGCCTGAAGTGTGATGCCCGGTGAAGCACAAATCCTTTTTTCCTCTGCTTTTGATATCCTTTGCGGTGGCGCTTACGATCCTGTCCTTTTGGGTGGTTCGGAAGAACAGCCTCAATCCGCGACAGGGCTTTATGATCTCCAACGTTTCGGTCAGCGTCGATTTCGACGATCGCCGCTTCCTGGCGGGGACGGCCTCGCGCTTCCCCTATGGGGCAAGACAGGTGTTCGTGCGCTTCGATTACAGCTGTCTTGAGGCGAACAGCTCGATGGACCTTTCCTGGGACTGGGGACAGAAGCGGGTGCAGTCGGAAACCTATGAACTTTCCGCGCCGTCGGGCACTCGGATGTACTGCCTGCTGAAGGAGGACGGCTCCCCGCTGCCGCGGGGGATGTACACCGTCACGATCCAGTGCTTGACCGAAATCATGCCGAACTTTCATTTTGAGATCTATTGACGCTGCCCCTGGGGCCGGCGCGAATCGACGCGACGAAAAATCGGCCATTTTTTCGGAGGGGCGTTCCCCGAAGTTTTATTTTTTAAGATGCTCGATTGAAGATGAAGTTTGAGGTGAAAGACGATGAAGTACAGCGAACAGGACATGGAACGGTTATGGTGAAGGTCGTTGACGAGAAGGCAGCGGCCCCTCGCAGGAGGGGGCGACCGCCGCGCGTGAAGGAGCCTGCAGAGGCCCTTGAAGAGGCGAAGGTGACGCAGTCTGTAGAGGCGGAAAGCCCCTCCCCTGCGGAGGAGAGCGCCGCGGTGAAAGTGCGTCGTCCGCGGGGCAGGCCGCCGAAGAACGCGGCGAAAAAAGTGGAGGAGGCGGAGGCCCCCCAACAGCTCCTGCTCCTTCCGGACGTCCGGAGGACGGAGGCAATGGAGCTGTCCGAGGCACCGAAGGAGGCGCCGGAGACCGAGGACCCCACGGAGGAAACAGTGGCGTACGGGAAGGACCCCGTGCCTAAGATGCAGGGCGTCCAGCCCGGCGAGGACCCGGAATTGCCGGTCCCTGCCGAGCCGGCCCCCGACGAACAGGAAGAGCCCTTGGCCCCCTACGCCCGCGCGTCGGTTCACGAGGTGACGCCCCACCCGAAGCCCAAACACACCTACGCTTACCTCGCGGCCCAGACCCTTACGGACCTTCGGAAAATTGGACGAGAGTTCAACGTCGCGGGGCCCACTACGATGCACAAGGACGACCTGATCATCTCTATCCTGAAGGCCCAGGCGGAGAGCATGAACTACCGCTTCGGCGGCGGGACGCTCGAGATCCTGCCCGAGGGGTTCGGCTTCCTTCGGCCCAAGGGGATGCTGCCGACGGACAACGACGTCTACCTCTCGCTGTCCCAGATTCGACGCTTCGGGCTTCGGAATGGGGACGTGATCTGGGGTCTGATCCGCCCGCCGCGGGACCAGGAGCACTACGAGGCGCTCCTGCGCGTGGAGACGGTGAACTTCTCGGACCCCGAGTCCTCCCGCCGGCGTCCGATGTTTGCCCACCTGACGCCCATCTTCCCCAACGTCCGAATCAACCTGGACTCCGGCCCTGGAGACTGGGCGACGCGCCTGGTGGACATGTTCGCCCCCATCGGCCTGGGGCAGCGTGCGCTGATCGTCTCGCCCCCCAAGGCGGGCAAAACGACACTCTTGAAGCGCATCGCCAAGGCCATCTCCGCGAACTCGCCGGACATCATCCTGATGGCCCTCCTGATCGACGAACGCCCCGAGGAGGTGACGGACATCTCCCGCTCCATCGACGGAGAGGTGATCGCCTCGACGTTCGACCGCCCTGCGGACGAGCACATTCGGGTGGCCAGCCTCGCCATCGAGAAGGCGAAGCGCCTGGTGGAGGCGAAGCGCGACGTCGTCATCCTCCTGGACTCGATCACGCGCCTGGCCCGCGCCTCGAACCTGACGGTCCCACCGTCGGGCCGCACCCTGTCGGGTGGTCTGGACCCCTCCGGGCTCTACTTCCCGAAGCGCTTTTTCGGCGCCGCTCGAAACTTCGAGGAGGGCGGGAGCCTGACGATCATCGGGACGGCCCTGACGGATACGGGCAGCCGCATGGACGACGTCATCTACGAGGAGTTC
>ERZ772917.672-NODE-672-length-23025-cov-19.570657_pt1 | contig 23025 bp, 19 predicted proteins | sample MGYA00511187_ERZ772917 | MGnify/ENA primary metagenome ERZ772917 (study PRJEB29015, sample SAMEA2737925) | human oral metagenome | biome: human oral; feature: human-associated habitat; material: dental | place: China | collected 2012 ...
ATCTCGGGCTGCACCTGGGCCCCGCCGCGCGGGAGCGCGCCGAGCGGGCCGACGCCGCGGCCGTCGCCCAGCACTGGGCCGGGCCGCGCACCATCGCCGTGGTCAACGGCAAGGGCGGCGCCACCAAGACGCCGACGGCGATCCTCCTGTCGGCGGTCTTCGCGCGCTACGGCGGCGCAGGGGTCATCGCCTTCGACAACAACTCCACGCGCGGCACGCTGGGGTGGCGCACCCAGCAGGGGCCGCACGACTCCACGGTCATCGACCTGCTGCCCCACGTGGACCACCTCCTGTCCCCCCAGGCCCAGGCCGCCGAGATATCCGGGTTCGTCCACCACCAGCGCGAGGACCGCTACGACGTCCTGCGCAGCCGGCCCGAGGTCCTCGCCGATGCGAAGCCCGGCGACGCGGACACCTTCGACGCCGTCCACGCAGTGCTGACCAAGTACTACCGCCTCGTGGTCGTCGACTCCGGCAACGACGAGTCCAGCCCGCAGTGGCGCGCCATGATCGCGCGGGCCGACGCCATCGTCGTGCCCACCACCACGCGCCCCGACCACGCCGAGTCCGCCCGCCTCCTGCTGGCCGAGCTCGCGGGAGCCGACGACCACGCGGCGCGCCTGGCCGAGAGCGCTCTCGTCGTCGTCTCCCAGGGCTCGAAGGCGGAGCCCTCTCCCGCTCATCTCGTCTCGACGTTCCAGGGGATCGCGCGCGCCGCCGTCGGCATCCCCTACGACCCCGCCATGGCCGGCAGGCCCCTGATCTTCGACTCGCTGGCGCTGGCCACGCGCCGCGCCTGGCTCAGGGCCGGCACCGCTCTGGCCGCGGGGCTCACGTAGCGGCCGGCCGGCGCCCCGGCCCCGCGGGGCGGCCCGGGCCTCGTCGGGGCGAGTCGTCCAGCCCCTCTCGCAGGGCTCCACAGGGGCGGCTGCGCGGCCGTCGCCCACAGGGCTCGAACCGCCTCGTCGCGCGCCGAGCCCGCCGGTCGCTAGCGTGCAGGCACATGCTGCGCATCTGGTCGCGCAGCCCCTGCAGAGGAGTCACCATGCCCACCACCCACCGCCGTCGTCCCCGTTCCCGCCCCCGCCCGACCACCCCGGTCCAGAGGCTTCACACCGGTGCGGCCTTCGGGCTGGCCAACGCCCCCGGCGCGACGGAGAACACCTTCGAGGAGACCACCCTGCTCGAGATCGCCCTGGCGATGCGGGGCAAGCTCGCAGCCCGCGGAATCACCACCAGCCTGGCCAGCGGCGCGGCCGGCCCGGAGCTGCACGGCACCGGCGCCTACGAGGGCATGGTCCTGTACCTGGACATGACGGCCTTCGAGCTGGCGAGCCACGACAGGTCGGCCTGGGACGAGATCCTGGACGTGAGGGTCGCCCAGGCGGTCACCATGACCAGCAGCGTCAAGAAGCCGCTGCGCACGCCCGAGGAGTGGCGCGCCGCCGTGCGCACCCGGCTGGTCGACCCGGCCAAGGCGTCCCCCTGGGGCGAGCCGGTCCACCGCCCCTTCGCCGGGAACCTCGTCCTGGGCCTGTACAGGCGCTTCGACCACGGGGTCGCGCCGATCTTCTCCCAGCTCCTGGAGGACTGCCCGCTGAGTACCGACGAGCTCTTCGAGGCCGGCCAGCGCAACACGGACGAGGCGCCCCTGGTCCACTCCGGCCCGATCGGCGCCGGGGCGTGGGCCCTGCACGGCGAGGGGTTCTTCACGGCGTCCAAGGCGGCGAACCTGGGAAGGATCCTGGGGCAGATCGATGCCGACACGAGCGCCGGCGTGCTCTTCGCGGTCCCGCACAAGCACGCGCTGGGGCTGCACCCGGTGGACCGCCGGGACCCGCAGTGGGCCCTGCGATCAATGGCGCTGTTCATCTACGACGAGACCGCCCAGCACATCGACCCGCTGCTGTCCGCGTTCATCTTCTACCGCTCCCCCGACGGCGAGGTCGAGGCGGTGGCGCTGCCCGAACTGGCCGAGGTGCCCGAGGGCGGGACGAGAACGCTCCTGTCCCTGCCGGCGCCCCGTTTCGACGAGATCCTCGAGGCTGCCAGCGTCCTGGACCCGGCCACCGGCTGAACCCGCCCGACGCGCGCCGGGCGGGTGCCAGGCGCCGGGCCCGGCCGACGCCGTTCACCGATCCCGCCGCTCGGCCGGCCCGCCTCGGAGGCTCAGCCCTCCAGCGCGTGGCCCGTCACCGGTCCGGCTGTGTTGGGCTGCCAGCCCAGGGCCGGTGCCACGTGCTCGGCGAAGGACTGGAGGATGTGGAGGTTGTAGTCCACGCCGAGCTGGCTGGGGATGGTGAGCATGAGGGTGTCGGCGGCCTGCAGGGCCTCGTCCTGCGCCAGCTGCTCGATGAGGACGTCGGGCTCGGCGGCGTAGGTGCGCCCGAAGGTCGACCGCAGGCCGTCGATGATGCCGATGTAGTCGCGGGAGTCCTCCCCGCGCAGGGCGAAGAGCTTGCGGTCGGTCTCGGAGACGATCGGGAAGACCGACCGGGAGACGCTCACGCGCGGGGTCCAGTCGTGGCCGGCCTGGCGCCAGGCCTCGCGGTAGCGGCGGATCTGCTCGGCCTGGAGGGCGGCCAGGCCCTCGCCGGTGGCCTCGGTCAGCAGGGTGGAGCTCATGAGGTTCAGTCCCTGGCGGGCCGTCCACTCGGCGGTCTCGCGCGATCCCGCGCCCCACCACAGGCGGCGGTCCACGTCGGGCACGTGCGGCTCGATGCGCAGGCGGGCGGAGGCGCCGGGCGCCATGCCGTTGCTGGTGTCGAGGTCGGCCTGCGGGACGCCCCGGACGGCGTCGAGGAACTGGGCGGTGTGGGCGTGGGCGACGTCGATTCCGCGCTCGTCGTCGCCGCCGGTGTAGCCGAAGGACTCCCAGCCGCGCCTGGCCTGCTCCGGTGAGCCGCGCGAGATGCCGATGGCGATGCGCCGGTCGGTGAGCAGGTCGAGGGCGGCGATCTCCTCGGCCAGGTGGAGCGGGTTCTCGTAGCGCATGTCGATGACGCCGGTGCCGACCTCGATGCGCTCGGTGCGGGCGCCGGCCGCCGCGAGCAGCGGCACGGGAGAGGCGGCCTGGCGGGCGAAGTGGTGGACGCGCCAGTAGGCGCCGTTGACGCCGATCTCGTCGGCGCCGACGGCGATCTCGACGGCGTCCTGGAGCGCCTGGCGCGCGTCGGGGTCACCGGGGCCGCGACCGTGTCCGTAGTGTCCGAAGCTGAGGAATCCGAATGCTTTCATGCAGTCTTCAACTACTTGAATGCCCGACCCATTCCCGACGGCGCCCTGCGACACTCGTCACCCGCCCGGCAACCGCCTTTCCCGGACTCACGGCATCCTGGTGGGCGATGGCATGCACCGCACAGCCGGTGCGAGCACAATGGTCAGCGCGCAGAAGAAGTAAGAAGGTATGGCGGTCCCCGCCGACAGAGAGCCGGAGGCCCTGAGGACGGCCGCGCCCGCCACCGGGGATGAGGACGTCGCACGGCGACCGCGGGCCGGGCCCCGCTGCGCCATGCTGGCCGCTGCTATCAGAACCACAGGGGCAGCCGCCTCCCGCCCTCGCTCTCACCAATGCTCCGCTTCACCGCCGCCCCTCTCCCGGACAGGATCACATCCGAGACACATGTCAGCCCCGCCAAACCTTGCAGCCCCGAGTTAGACAAGGTAACTTGTTGTCGTGGATGAGCCGGTGATCGCCCAGTCAGCCCTCAAGCACGGCCTCGCCGAGGTGGAGATCCTCCACACCTACCGAAATCCCATCCGCGCCTGGGACCTCGGCGATGGATTCACCATGCTGATCGGCGCTAACCAGGCCCTGATCATTCTGGAAATCGGCTACATTCAGGGCAGCACAGCCAATGTCATCGTTCACGCGATGCGAGCCCGCGAGAAATTCCTGAGGTGATGCACATGCCCCGGTCCGTTGAAGAGATCCTGGCCCACGCCGATGAGCTTGCGGCACGATTCGAGTCCTATGAGCCGGACCCTGCCAGCGAGCTCGACGTCCGTGCCGTTCAGCTGCTGCGGCATGCGGTTGCGGAGCGCTCGGCCGCCGAGCGACACGTCGTCGAAGCCATCAGATCGGCCCGCCGCTCCGGGATGTCCTGGAACGCCATCGGCAGCTTCGTCGGCACCACGGGTGAGGCCGCCAGGCAGCGCTACACCGGCCTCACCGCATAGGGGCGGCATCCTGCACGGAGTGCTTCCCCATACCCGTCCGATCGGCTCCGGTACCGGGCCGCTGGTGGGGAGCTCCCCTCGGAGCGCCCCACCAGCAGCACCGCCCGCCCGGCTCAGCCGATGTGGAAGTACCGGGCCACCAGGTCCTCGACCTGGATGCGGGCGTCGGCGATCTCCTCGCGCAGGTCCTCGTCCCCCAGGGCGACGAGCCTCTCGGCCCAGGAGTCGATGAGGCTCGACGGGAAGACGCCGAGGGCCTCGTAGCTCTCGCGCTGGGCGAGCAGCCGCCCGGCGGCCTCGGCGCAGGAGACGGGCAGCTGGTCCAGACCGCTCAGCTTGGAGGCGTCCCCGCTGACGTAGCGCTCGTTCGCGTACTCCAGCATGGCGGAGTCGGTCAGGCCGATCCGCGCCGCCACGGTCACCCCGGCCAGCAGCAGGTGGACGGCGGCGCTGCCGTCCGGGGATCGCAGCTCCACGGTCTGGGAGTCGCTGGGCATCTCGCCCACCGCGGGCTCGACGGGGTTGGCGTCTCGGAACATGCGGTCGTCGAGGTTCTGCCACCCCAGCGGCACCCGCACCAGCACCGAGCGATTGCGGTCCCCCCAGCAGATCGCCGTCGGCGCCTCCTGGTGCGGAACCAGCCGCAGGAAGGAGACGGGCACGGTGTTGCCGAAGGCGGTCAGGGAGGCGGCGTGGGAGAGGTAGCCGCCAATGACCCGGCGGGCGGTGTCGGTCAGTCCCGCCCCCTGGGAGAACTGGTTGACGCCGTCCCTCATGAGGCGGGTGTGGAAGTGCATGCCGGATCCGGCCTGGCCGACGGCGATCTTGGGGGAGAAGGAGACCTCGATACCGTGGGAGCGGGCTACCTCACGCACTACCCACTTGGCCAGGACCATCTGGTCGGCTGCCCAGGTGACGTCGGTGGGCAGGAACTCGATCTCCTGCTGGATCACCTGGCGCCCGTCGGTGACGAAGTTGCCGACCTCGGCGTGGGCGTACTTGACCGAGCAGCCCATGGACACCAGGTGGTGCAGGGCCTCGGTGCGCACCTGCGACCACTTGGAGAACGGGGCGGCCTCGTGGTAGCCGCGCTGCTCCTCCACGGGGAAGAGGTCGTCGGCCGGGGAGAACAGGTAGTACTCCAGCTCGCCCAGGGCCTCCAGGCGGCACCCGGTCTCGGCCTCCAGGGCCTCCTGGGCCTTGCGCAGGATCTGCTGGGGGGCGCTGGCCAGGGGGTTGCCCTCGACGTCGTAGAAGCCGCACAGGATGTCCAGGGTGGGCAGGGTAGTGAAGGGGTTGAGGTAGGCGGTGCGTAGCCGGGGGACCACGTACAGGTCCGAGCTGGTGGCGTCCACGACGTCGAACAGGGAGGAGCCGTCCACCCGCTCGCCCATGGTCAGGATCCGGTCCAGGTGGGCGGCGGACTGGATAGCGAAGTTCAGCTCCTTGAGCCGCCCGTCCCCGCCCACGTAGCGCAGGTTGAGCATGGGGACGTCCTGCTCGGTGACGAAGCGGATAATGTCCGCGCGGGTGAACGCCTCGGCGGGCTTGCCCAGGACCTGGACCCTGGACCAGCGGGTTGGGGCTGAGGGCGAGGGAGTCGGTGACGAGCAAGGTGGGAACTCCTCATTGGGCTGAGATCAGGGAGGCTGTGCCTGGCGCCGGCGACCGGTGGCCGGGCGGCGTCAGGGCCCTGGCACGGACTGTATAGTTCGGGACCAGGGCACGGCAGACCTGTCCGGGTCGGGATCCGGGCCCGTACCGCGAACTGCTACGTCGCCTGTGCGGCTTGAGGGAGGCTCGGTGACCCGACCTGACGCTACCGGCTCCCGGCGTGCGGACCTTGCCGCGCTCTGCCTGGGGCTCCTGGACGGGGCCGAGGGCGCTGACGGCCTCAGTGCCGAGGAGCAGGACCTGGCCGCGGCGGGCACGTGCCCGACCGAGGACGTGGTGGCCGCGACCCGGGACCTGGTCCTGGCTGGTGGCGACCCGCTCGGTGACGCCTACCGTCAGGCGGTGCCCCCCGAGGGCAGGCGGGCGCTCGGGCAGACCTACACGCCAGCGTCGATTATTGAGGCGATGACGGCGTGGGCGGCTGACCACGGCAGGCCGGTGCGCGTCGTGGATCCCGGCTGCGGCTCGGGGAGGTTCACGCTCGCGGCGGCGACGGTGTTCCCCGGGGCGGACGTCGTCGCCTGCGACGTTGACCCGTTGGCCACGCTCATGACTCGGGCCAGTACCCATGTCATGGGCCTGTCCGAGCGTGTCGAGGTGGTACTGGGCGACTACCGCGAGCTCAGGCTCGACGCGGTCGATGGCCCCACGCTCTTCATCGGCAACCCTCCGTTCGTCCGCCACCACGGCATCGCACCGCGGTGGAAGACGTGGCTGACCGAGACCGCCAGGGCCCAGGGGCTGCACCCCAGCGCCCTGGCCGGGCTGCACATCCACTTCTTCCTCGCCACCGCCCGGCTGGCGCGTCCGGGGGACTTCGGAGTCTTTGTCACCAGCAGCGAGTGGCTGGACGTTCAGTACGGACGTATGCTCCGTGAGCTCCTCCTGGGTCCTTTTGCTGCCTACTCCGTGCACGTCCTGGACCCTGAGGCGGTCCCCTTCGCCGATGCGTTGGTGACAGGTGCGATCACCTGCTTCACCGTGGGAGAGGCCCTGCCCGGGGTCCTCATGCGTCCGGTCAGGGGCGTGGAGGAGCTCGGGCGCCTTGGCCAGGGGTGTGAGATCCCGCGTGACCGCCTTGCCGCCGCCAGCAGGTGGTCCGTGTTCGTCCGTGACACGCCGCCCCCGCCTGAGGGGTACATTGAGCTCGGCGAGCTGGTGCGGGTGCACCGCGGGGCCGTTACCGGGGCGAACCGGGTGTGGGTCGCGTGGGCGCAGGACCTGGACCTGCCCAGGCGGGTCCTGTTTCCCTCAGTCACCCGTGCGCGAGAGCTCTTTGCCGCCGGGGACGCCCTTGAAGACGACAGCGCGCTGAAGGTCGTTATCGACCTGCCCGTGGATCTCGACGTCCTCGACCCCGCCGAGAGGCGTCAGGTCAACCGGTTCCTCAGGTACGCCAGGACCCAGCATGCCGACCAGGGGTATGTGGCCAGCAGGCGGAGGGCCTGGTACTCCGTCGGTCTGCGTGAGCCGGCGCCCGTCCTGGCGACCTATATGGCCCGGCGTCCCCCGGCCTTTGTGCGCAACAGGGTCGGGGCGCGTCATATTAATATCGCCCACGGGCTCTACCCACGTGAGCCGCTGCCCTCTCACGTGCTTGACAACCTCGCCCTGTACCTGAGGTCCGCGGTGACGTCGTCGCAGGGCCGAATCTATGCTGGCGGATTGGCCAAGTTCGAGCCCCGGGAGATGGAGAGGCTTCCGGTCCCCACGCTGGCCTCACTGGCTCGAGGTGATTTCTCGTGACAGCTCCGGCACGTCCTCCTGCCTGGACGGACGAGCAGTTTAGAGCGGATGCTGAGCGGGCCGTACAGGCTTTCCGTGAGGTCCGCCTGCGCGAGCCCTTGGAACGGTATCTTGAGATATTCAGTGAGTACCAGGGCGTGGTGAGAGAGGTCATTGTGGGCACCAGGGACCTGGCCGCCCTGAAGGAGGGTGCGGTCGCTTGCCTCAGTGACCCTGACCTGCTTACGGTGGTCCGGTACCTGGCGTCGCCGGCGATCAGTGAGGACGACCTCAAGGTCCTGGCCCAGGCTACGCTGACCCCCAGTCGGCTTCGTGAGGACGAGGAGATGGCCGGGAGGGTCCTTGACACGGTCCTGCTGGCCCTTGACCGCAGTCGTTTTCCGTGGGTGGCGCAGGAGCGGGAGGCGACCCAGGATGAACGCTGGGCCGCGATCGTCTCCACGACTGCGCTCATAGCCACCCAGCGCGTCCAGACCGAACGACGTAGCGCCTCCAAGGACGGTCAGGAGACGCGCGTGGCCAGTTACCTGGAGGAGAACGGTCTTCGTCGTGCTGGCACGCGCCAGGTTAGGAGCGTCTCGGACCTCCCGGTCCCGGGAGAGTTCTGCCGCGAGAGCCAGTTCGGCTCCCGTAAGGCCGACTTCGTCGTGCGCCTGTGGGACGGACGCACCATGCCGGTCGAATGCAAGGTCAGCAATTCGTCAACAAATAGCGTCAAGCGCCTCAACAACGATGCCGCAGTAAAGGCGGTGACCTGGCTCCGAGAATTTGGGTCCGTGAACACGGTCCCCGTGGCTGTCCTCTCCGGAGTATTTAAGGTACACAATCTCAGGCAGGCCCAGGACCAGGGTCTCTCAATATTCTGGGAGCACAGCCTCCAGGCCCTGGGGGAGTTCGTGGACGCTACGCGGGGCTGACCTTGCCCGGGGCCACGGCGGCGGCCCGGCCGGTGGGTCCGGCCTGCGGGCGGTCGGCCGTGCCCGGCTCACTCCTGTCGCGCTGCCACTGCGCACCCGCGCCTATGTGCGCTGAGATGTCTGGCTCGCGCCTGGCTGCCGCCACCCCCTGCCTGCGGTAGTGTGTGCCCGCGTGCTGCTGCGACGAGAGGGTGGAGACGTGTCCGGGACCCAGGTGACGACGTCGGTCATTATCCCCTGCCACGACGCCGGGCGGACCCTCGGCCTCCAGCTGGAGGCCCTCTGGCGCCAGCAGGATGCCGAGCCCTTTGAGGTCGTGGTGGTGGACAACGGCTCCACCGACGACACCGTGGCCGTGGCCCGCTCCTGGGCGGACCGCCTGGACCTGCGGGTGGTGGACGCCCCCGACAGGCCGGGCGCCGCCTACGCCCGTAACCGCGGCGTGGCGCTCTGCCGGGGGGCCAAGCTGCTCTTCTGCGACGGTGACGACCTGGTGGCCCCCCACTTCGTGGCCCACGGCCAGCGGGCCCTGGAGGAGGTCCCGGTGTACGTCACCGCCTTTATCGGCGTGGAGGAGAAGGTCTTCAGGCAGGGCTACGACGCCGTCACCGACCAGATCGAGGAGCACGACTACTGCTCCCCCCAGGAGGAGCGGCAGGACCAGGACTGGCCGGTCCTGCCGGGAGGCTGCTTCGGGATCCGCCGGGACCTGTTCCTCAAGGTCGGGGGCTTCGACCCCTCCGCGGAGCCGGGGGCGGAGGACAACGACCTCGGGATACGCTGCACCGACGCGGGGCACCTGCCGCCGGTGCTGCCCAGCACCATGCTGGCCTACCGGATCCAGCCGGCGGGGGACCGCGGCTACGCCCTCTTCCGACGCCGGGCACGCTCCACCGCCCTGCTCCTGACCCGCAGCGGCCGGTGGGGGCGGGCCTCCATTGTGCAGGGCCCGCCGGTCCTGGTGCTCCTCAAGACCTGCCTGGCCGTGGTCAGGCCCCTGGCCAGGCGCGACCGGCTCGCCTGGCGGGAGTGGCGCATGCGCCTGGCCCGGGACGCAGGCCTGGCCGACGGCTACCTCAGGTACCAGGTCCTGCACCGGACCCCGCGGCGCCGCACCGGCGAGGGCCTGTCGGGGTGAGCCCGGCACCCACCGGGCCTCCGCCACTGGCGCGGCCTGCCACCGACGTACTTTAGACGCCGGGGACGTACCTTAAGCGCCGGAGACGTACTTTAGGTGCGGAGAACAGCGCTCTAGGGTACGTCCCCCATGCATAAGGTACGTCCCCGGCGCCTAAGGTACGTCTAGGATGGGAGACTCAGCGGCTCAGGCTGCCTAGGACCAGGTAGGAGACCCGGCGTGCCACCGACGTGGAGTGGTCCCCGAACCGCTCCAGGAAACGACCCATGAGGACGGCGTCGACCACCTGCTGGCGGGTGAGGTCGTTGGCCGGGTCCAGGATCATGGTGAAGGAGCGTCGGTGGAGGGCGTCGAGCTCGGCGTCCTGGGCCTCAATGAGGGCGGCGAGCTCCAGGTCGCGGGTGGCCACCAGACGGGAGGTGTTCTGGCCGGCTCGCACGGCGGCGTCGGCCATCCGCAGGATCAGGCCCATGACCGGCTCGGGCACCGGCGGCTCGGGGTAGCGGCCGCGTGCGATCGAGGCCACGTGGCGGGCCAGGTCGCCCTGGCGCTCCAGGGTCTGGGCCATGCGCAGGGCGGAGATGACCGCGCGCAGGTCGCCGGCCACCGGCTGCTGACGGGCCAGGAGCATGACGCACAGGTCGTCAATATCACGTTGAAGGTCGTTAATGCGCTCGTCGGCGTCAATCACCTGCTCGGCGACGATAATATCGCCGTTGCGCAGGGACTCGGAGGCACGCTCAATGGCGGTGGCCACCTGACGGGCCATGGACTCAAGGTCGGAGCCCAGCTGCCTGAGCTCCTGGTTGAAGATGTCACGCACGAGACGGCTCCTGTCCTTGCGAGGCGGCGGCCCCCGGGCTCGCCGGGGGCACGGGGCACTCACAGTGTGGACTGTCACCACGCCAGGTGCCAAGCGCCGTGTCCCACTGCCGGTGCGCTGGCCCAGGTCCCGGTGCCGCCCCACCGCGGAGCCAGCCACCGCCGTCGTCTAACCTAGGTGCGTGGACCACACCTGGCTGCTTGTCGTCGTCGCCCTCCTGGGTGCCACGGTCGGCGTGGCCGTGGGGCTCGCCATTAGCGCCTCCGCCTCCGTGGACCCGCAGGCCACCGGCTCGGACGACTCCCTGCTGGGCGGGGGTGACGGCGTCCTGCCGGTCCTGGCGGCCCTGCCGTCCACGATCGTGGTCCTCGACGACGACGACGAGGTCCTGCGCGCCTCCGCGGCGGCCTACACCCTCAATATCGTGCGCGACGACACCCTGCGTGAGCCGCAGGTCGCCGCCATGGTGGCGCGTGTGCGGGCCACCGGCAGGATCCAGGACGACACCATTGTCGTGGCCCGGGGCCGGGTGAGCGGGGCCGGGCGCTTCCACCTCCGGGTGCGGGTGGCGGCCATCGGGCGCGGCCGGGTCCTCATCCTCATTGAGGACCGTACCGCCGCCCAGCGCCTGGAGGACATGCGCCGGGACTTCGTGGCCAACGTGTCCCACGAGCTCAAGACCCCCGTCGGCGCCATGGCCCTGCTGGCCGAGACCCTGGAGGAGGGGGCCGAGGACCCCGCCCTGGTGCGCGACTTCGCCGGGCGCATGCGCAAGGAGGCCTCCCGCCTGGGCACCCTCGTGCAGGAGATTATCGAGCTCTCCCGCCTCCAGGACGGTGACGCGCTGGTCAGCCCCCAGGAGGTGGACGTGGACGCCGTCGTGGCCGAGGCCCTGGACCGGGTGCGCGTGGAGGCCCGCTCCCGCGGCATCACCCTGGTCTCCGGGGGCGTCAGGGGCCTGAGCCTGTGGGGCGACGCCGCCCTGGTCACCACCGCTGTGCGCAACCTGCTGGACAACGCCGTCCGCTACTCCGAGGAGCGCACCCGCGTCAGCGTGGGGGTCAGCGTGGACGGGGCGCACCCGGACCTGGTGCGGATCGCCGTCGTGGACCAGGGCATCGGTATCGCCAAGGCGGACCAGGAGCGGGTCTTCGAGCGGTTCTACCGGGTGGACAAGGCCCGCTCGCGCGCCACCGGGGGCACCGGCCTGGGGCTGAGCATTGTCAAGCACGTGGCCGCCGACCACGGAGGGACCGTGGAGCTGTGGTCCGCCCCCGGCCGGGGCAGTACCTTCACCCTCGTCCTGCCGCGGTTCCTCCCGGCGCCCGAGGACGACGAGGAGGTCCCCAGCGCGGAGGAGATCCGTGCCGCCGGGGGCGCCTTCACGGCGCTGGCCGCCATTAACCCCCCGACCGACCCCACCGACACCGTGGGGACGCTCCGTTCCCAGCCCCGTGGAGAGAGGACCGTCCCATGACCCGCATCCTGCTCGTGGAGGACGAGGAGAACTACCGCGCCCCCCTGGCCTTCAGGCTCCGGCGTGACGGCTACGAGGTGGTGGAGGCCGGTGACGGCAGGACCGCCCTGCGTGCCTTCCAGGCCGCCGCGGCCCCCGGCGGGGGCGGGGCGATCGACCTGGTCCTGCTGGACCTCATGCTGCCGGCGGTGCCCGGCACCGAGGTGTGCCGTCGTATCCGCACCGTCTCACGGGTACCGGTCATTATGCTCACCGCCAGGGACTCCGAGACCGACAAGATCCTGGGCCTGGAGACCGGTGCGGACGACTACGTGACCAAGCCCTACTCCTACCGTGAGCTCATTGCCCGGGTCCACGCGGTCCTGCGACGCAGCCGGGAGGCCGCCGCGCCCGCCGAGCCCCGGGAGAAGATCCTGACCGTGGGGCGGGTGCGCATGGACGTGGAGCGCCACGAGGTGACCGTGGACGGGCAGGGCGTGACCATGCCCCTGCGGGAGTTCGAGCTCCTGGAGCTCTTCCTGCGCCACCCCGACCACGTCCTGACCCGGGGGCGGATCATTGAGCGGATCTGGGGGGCGGACTACGTGGGGGACACCAAGACCCTCGACGTGCACGTCAAGCGGATCCGGGCCAAGATCGAGGTCGAGCCCTCCCGGCCCCGGATGCTCACCACCGTGCGGGGGGTGGGTTACAAGCTGGAGGCCGGTCAGTAGGGACCCTCGTCGGCGTGGCGGCCTTATGTGAGCAACCTCCCCAGGAAGTTCACGTGTTCTCCTGATAAAGTGGAGTATCACTATGAGTCTGGAGTGACGTCACACATGACCTTTAAAGTCGGAGAGACTGTCGTCTACCCCCACCACGGCGCGGCCCGGATCATTGACATCCGCCAGCGCAAGGTCCGTGGCGAGGAGAAGACCTACCTGCAGCTGGAGGTCGCCCAGGGCGACCTCACCATCCTCGTCCCCGCTGACAGCGTCGAGCTCATCGGCGTGCGCGACGTCGTGGACCAGGCGGGCCTGGAGAAGGTCTTCGACGTCCTGCGCTCCCCCCTGACCGAGGAGCCCTCCAACTGGTCCCGCCGCTTCAAGGCCAACCAGGAGAAGATCGCCTCCGGTGACGTCAACAAGGTCGCCGAGGTCGTCCGTGACCTCTCCCGGCGTGACACCGACCGCGGCCTGTCCGCAGGGGAGAAGCGCATGCTCTCCAAGGCCCGCCAGATCCTGGTCTCCGAGCTGGCGCTGGCGGAGAAGACCGAGGAGGACGCCGCCGAGGCCAAGCTGGACGAGGTCCTGGCCTCCGGCGTCGCCGCCTGAGCCGTCCGCGCTCCTCCCGCATCTACGGGTACGTCTCCACCAGCTGGCCTGCCACCGGGCTGCCAGCCAGTGCTCCTCCCGCACCTACGGGTGCGTCTGACAGTTCCCCCGGTGCCGCGGCGGGTGGCCTGGCGGGGCCTCCAGGACGCCGCAGGCGCAGTTCCCCCGGTGCCGCGGCGGTGGGGTGCTGAGGGACGCCGAGGGGTGACCGGACCCGGGAGCGCCACGTCCCGACGCCGCCGACCCCACCTGCCCCGAGGGGCGGTGCCCTCCAGGGCGGTTGCCCTGTCCCGCGGCGGGTGCCGGGCAACCCACCAGGGGCGCTGGTTCGCCCCGGCCCCGGTGACCGGTAGGATCTCCCCATGAGCACACACGCGGTGGCGGTCCTGACAGCAGCCGGTTCGGGGACCCGCCTGGGGGCGGACGGCCCCAAGGCCCTGGTCGAGGTGGGGGGGCAGTCGCTCCTGCGCCGTGCCGCCCAGGGGCTGGTCGACTCCGGCGTCGTCAACCACATTGTGGTTACCGCCCCTATTGACTCCCTGGCGCGTTTTGCCGCCCAGGTCAGCGGCCTGCACGGTGCCCTCCAGGGTGAGGCTGACGGCCTCGCCCCGGCACCCTCGGACAGCCTGCCCGACGGCGTGAGCGAGCCCGCCTGCACCATTGAGGTCGTGGCCGGCTCGCCCGTCTCCCGCCAGGCCAGTGTGGCCCGGGGGCTGGAGGCTGCTCTGCGCGCCGTGCCCGACGCCGACGTGGTCCTCGTGCACGACGCCGCCCGGGCCCTGACCCCCCCGGAGGTGGTGGTGCGCGTGGTGGGGGCCGTGCGCGGCGGTGCCTGCGCCGTGATCCCGGCCCTGCCCGTGGCCGACACCGTCAAGGAGGTGGAGCTGGCCCCGGCCGGTTCCCCGGAGCTCGTCGTCGGCACCCCGGACCGCTCCCGGCTGCGCGCCGTCCAGACCCCTCAGGGCTTTGAGACCGCCGTCCTGGTGGCCGCCCACCACGCCGGGTCCCGTCGGGCCCAGGACGAGGGCCTCGCCGCCAGCGACGACGCCTCCCTGGTGGAGGCCCTTGGACGGCCTGTCACGGTCGTGGCCGGGGACCCCCTGGCCTTTAAGGTGACCACGCCCCGGGACCTGGCCCTGGCTCGCACCCTCCTGGGCACGAGCCGGGCCTAGGCCGTCCCCCGTCGTCCCCCGTCCGCGAGAACGGTACTTGTTCGTCGCGAGAACGGTACTTATTGCCCGTGAGAACGGGCGGGGCGTTCAAGGGATCTGACGTGTAGCGAGGTCTTTTTAGGGACCGCGCTGGTTCTTGTAGGACGCACGACGTCCTGCAGAGGTGTCCGAGGTCCTACGGGATAACGCGGGTACCTCGGGATGCGACCGAGGGGTCGGCCGCTGGTAGACACGGATCGGCCGTGGGCTGGCCGCCAGCGGGTACGGGTCGGCCGCCAGCGGGCACGCGCGGGCGGGGCCAGCTGGCTGCCGCGGCCCGGTGTGTACCGGGGCGCAGGCACGCGCCAGCGGGTACGCGTGCAGGGCTGGCGAGGTGAACGCTGGCTCGGGCTCGCCTGTGGCGCGCTGGCTGGCACGTGCGCGGGGCTGACCGTCGACGTCGGGGTCAGCCGTCACCCAGGCTCCCAGGCGGGCACGCGCACGCAGGGCCGACCGCCTGAGGACGAGGACCTGGACGCCCCGCCGCAGGGCGGGCACACGCGCAGGGCCAGCCGCCCTGGCGTACAAGTTCCTGCCCCGCGCGTCGCCGTCGCCTGGTACGACGAGCGCCGCCAGGAGCCGTAGGCTGCGTGCATGACCCCATCATCCCCGCCCCCACGGTCAGCCCAGGACGAGAGCTGGGCACCGTCGTCGGACAGTCCTGAGACCACCCCCGGCCCCGGCACCATGGTGCCCCACCACTCACGCCTGCTGACCTGGCCGGTCCTGGCCTGGGGGCTGTGGGACTGGGGGTCGGCGGCCTTCAACGCCGTCATTACCACCTTCGTCTTCACCGTCTACCTGACCACGAACCCCGGCTTCGGCAACCCCACGGAGAACACCTCCGCCCTGTCCCTGGGGCTGACTGTCGCCGGGGCCTGTATCGCCCTGCTGGCCCCCGTCACCGGCCAACGCGCCGACCGCCAGGGGCGTACCGTCTTCTGGCTCGGCGTCTACACCGCCATCGTGGTGGCCGTCTCGGCCTCCCTCTACCTCATTATCCCCGAGCACCGCTACCTGTGGGCAGGCATCACCCTGCTGGGGGTGGGCAATATCTTCTTCGAGCTGGCGGGCGTCAACTACAACGGGCTGCTCAACCAGCTGACCACCAAGGACCGCGTCGGAGCGGTCTCCGGGCTGGGCTGGGGCATGGGCTACCTGGGCGGGATCGTCCTCATGCTCCTCCTCTACTACGGGCTCATTAAGGAGGGCAACTGGTTCGGGGTCAGTGACGCCAACGGCCTGAACATACGTGTGTCCATGCTCGTGGCCGCCGCCTGGCTCGGGCTGTCCGCGCTCCCCCTCCTGCTCAGCCAGTCCGGGCGCTCCGCCCGACGCCGTCGGGCCCGCCTGGCCCACTCCGCCACCCGGGGCTCGGCGCGCGACCAGGCCGCCATGGAGAGCGAGCCGGCCGACTGGGAGTCCGCCTCAGGCGGCGTGGCCAGCCCCGCCCGGCGCGAGTCCGTCCTGTCCTCCTACCGGCGCCTGTGGCGCACCCTCGTGGGCCTCTACCGCTCCCACCCCGAGGTCCTGTGGTTCCTCCTGGCCGCCGCCATCTACCGTGACGGGCTGGCCGGGGTCTTTACCTACGGGGGCATTATCGCCAAGAGCACCTTCGGCTTCACCCAGGACGACGTCCTCGTCTTCGCCATTGTCGCCAACGTGGTAGCCGGCGTCGTCACCATTGTCTCCGGGTACCTGGACGACCTGCTGGGGCCGCGGCGCGTCATTATGGGCAGCCTGGCCGTGCTGGTGGTCATGAGCCTGCTGATCTTCGCGCTGCACGACGGCGGCCCGGTCACCTTCTGGGCGCTGGGGCTCCTGCTGTCCTCGTGCGTGGGGCCCGCCCAGTCGGCGTCGCGCACGTTCCTGGCCCGGCTCATTCCCAAGGGGCGTGAGGGGGAGATCTTCGGCCTCTACGCCACCACCGGGCGCGCGGCCTCCTTCCTGGCCCCGGCCATGTACGGCGTGGCCATCTGGGGCGGGGCGTTCGTGGTCGGCAAGGACGAGGCCGGGTACTGGGGGATCCTGGGGATCGTGCTGGTGCTCGTCCTGGGGATGGTGCTCATGCTGCGGGTCTCCGACCCCAAGGGGCACATTACCGACCTGGACTGACTCCCGGTCCAATGCGGGCCAGCTCCTGGTCTGACGACCTAAGGCGGACGGTCTGCTTGGGCCTCGTGCGCGTAGGGCTCGGGGCGCGCTCGCTGGAAGGCCTCGGCGTCGTCCTGTTTGGTTCCTTGTGCGCGTGGGGCCCGGGCCGCCAACGGCACACTCCACCTCGACGGCGGCGTCTGGCCCTTGTGTGCAGAGTGGCGTTCTGCGCAGAAAGCAGCCTGGACCCGTCCTACGCACAGTCGGCTACCTTCTGCGCAGAACCGCGCGCACGGCCCCGCTCAGCGGCTAAAACGTACCGCCGTGCCCGAGGCGGTGACCATGAGCATGCCGTTGTCGGCCCCCAGGGTCTCGTAGTCAATGTCCACGCCGACCACGCCCTCGGCCCCGAGCTCCTGGGCGCGCTGGACCATCTCAGCCAGGGCGGTCTCCCGGGCCTGCATGAGCTCACGCTCGTAGGACTCCGCGCGCCCGCCGACCAGGTTGCGGAAGCCTGCAGCAATGTCCTTGAAGGCGTTGACACCGGCAATGGTCTCCCCGCAGACCACGCGCAGGTACTGGGTGACGGGGTAGCCCTCGACGGTGGGGGTGGTGGTAACGAGCATGGGCGGCTCCTTCATGGTTCCTGGTAGGACGGTCGGGTGCTCCCGGCGGACCGGGACACCGCCTCATCCATCCTTGCAGTCTCCCGACGTCGTGGCCAGTTCCGTCGCAAGTGCCGGGGCCGGGCCAGCTCAAGGTGAACGTGCCCTCGTGCGGGGGAGCGTGCGTGGAGGAGGTCAGGGCCGTGTCCCACAGGTCGGAACGTGCCCTCGTGCGGGTGAACGCCTTCTTGTACGGGTGAACGCCTGTTTGTGCGGGTGGACGCGCTGGCCTCCGTCCTGCTGGTGGGGTGGTTCCGTTCGTGAACGCCCTCTCGTGTGGGTGGACGCCACTTTGTGCAGGTGAACGCGCTCTTGTATAGGTGAACGCTACCTAGAGTGGCGTTCACCAGGGTTAGAGAGCGTTCAACCGTATGAAAGGGCGTTCACCTGGGTCAGGGCGCGTTCACCACGCGAGTGGACGTCGCGCCTACCAGGACCCGGATGAGGTCAGGTACCGGCGTGTTCACCTACGCGAGGGGAAGCTCGCATTTCCAAGCCGGTGTCGGCGGCGGGGTACGTGCGTTCACCACGCGAGGGCAAGCTCGCCCGCACGAGGGGGCGCCCTCGGGGCAGGCCAAACTTAGGTGCCGTGGGCCATCAGCAGGCCAGCTGCTCCCGGATGCTCCTGGGATTGGATCCGGTCTCGTCGTGCTGGGAGGCGCGCCTACGCGAGGGGACGCTTGCAGCTGACAGGCCGCCGGCGAGCCCCGACGTCGGCAAGCTCGCCCGTACGAGGGCGTTTACCCGCACGAGGGCGCGTGCCAGCCGTTACCCTGCCACCATGGATCTGCCCGACGTCCTGGCCCTGGCGCGCTCCCTCATGGACGAGCACGGGGTCGGGGACTGGGACCTGGCCTGGGACCGGGCCCGTCGTCGCGCCGGGAGCTGCGACCACGGCCGCCGCCGTATCACCCTCTCGCGCCATCTCATGGCCCTCTATTCCCAGGCCGAGGTCCGCGAGACCGTTGTCCATGAGATTGCCCACGCCCGGGTCGGCACCCGCCACGGGCACGACGCCGTCTGGCGTGCCGAGGCCCGGCGGCTCGGGGGCAGCGGTGCGCGGCTCGTGGCCGCTGACGCACCCCGCGTCCCGGGACGGTGGGTAGGGGTGTGCCCGGCGGGCCACGAGGTCAGCCGGATACGCCGCCCGACCGTCCCGCTCTCCTGCTCGCGCTGCTCGCGCCGCTTTGACCTGAGGCACCTCATGGCCTGGAGCCGTGACGGCCACCCGGTGGCCCACCAGGACATAGGGGAGCGGTACGCCCACGTCCTCGCGCGTCTGCGTGCAGCTGAGGGCTGACCGAGGGCTGACCGGGAGCCGGGCATGAGTGTGGCAGCATGGCGGTGATGTCCTTGCCTTCTCCGCGCCGCCCCCCTCGCCCTCGTCGTGCTGCGCCCTCCGGCCGTCAGTCGGGGCCGGGTCGGTCGCAGTCACCGTCGGGACCGACGGCGCGCTCGGCGTCGGCCCGCGAGGGGGCGTCACCCACGGGGCCGGGGAACGGTCAGGAGGCCGGATCCGCCAGCACCCCTGCCGCCTCTGGATCTGCCGCTACCCCCGGGTCCGGCACCCCTGTCACCCCTGGATCCGCTGGCACCCCCGGGTCCGGTACCCCCGACGTCGCCAGTGCCCCTAGGTCCGGCACCCCGGGCACCGCCGGCGCCTCCCGCGGCACCGCCTCCCGGATCCTGGCGTGGGTCCCCCTGACGGGCCCCTGGTGGCGCCGTCGTCGCACGGCCAGCCCGGTGACCATTGCCTTGGTGACCTTCGCCGCCACCCTCATGGCCGGGCTCATTGTCGCCAACCTCATGTCCCCTCCCGCCTCCTCTCCGGGGTCCACCAGCAGGAGCTCCCCCGCCCCCGTCTCCCTGGACATGACCGGCTACGACCCCAACCACCTCATTGACGACGAGGTCTTCTACAACAGCCAGGCCATGACCTCCGCCGAGGTCGCCAGGTTCATCTCCACCGTCAACGACGGCTGCGTCCCCGGCATTGACGGCACCCCCTGCCTGGCGGCGTCCACTTTCGACACCGAGGACAAGGAGGCCACGAGCACCTGTGAGGCCTACCGCGGGGCCAAGGGCGAGACAGCGGCGGCGATCGTCTCCAAGGTGTCCACCGCCTGCGGCGTCAACCCCCAGGTCCTCCTGGTCCTCATCCAGAAGGAGCAGGGGCTGCTCACCGCCTCCGGGCGCACCCTGACCGCCCGGGCCTACGAGGCGGCCGCGGGCTACGCCTGCCCGGACGGGGCCACCTGCAACGCCCAGTGGGGGGGCTTCTTCCACCAGATCTACGCCGCCGCCTCCCAGTTCCAGCTCTACCGCCTCAACCCCTGGGAGTACGGGGTGGTCCAGGGGGTGACCACGCAGGTGGCCTACTCCGCCGACCCCGACTGCGGGGCCGCGGACCTGACCGCCGCTACCCAGTCCACCGCTGGCCTGTACGACTACACGCCCTACCAGTCCAACCAGGCGGCGGCCTCGGGCGGGGACTCCTGCACCTCCTGGGGCAACTGGAACTTCTACGGCTACTTCCGCACCTTCTTCGGCGACCCCACGCCCTCGACCCCGGAGGCAGGCTCATGACCACCTCGCCAGACCTGCCCGCCCGCCCCGGGACCGGCCCCCAGGCGGGGGCGCCCACCCAGGTCGCGGACCTGCCCGCCCATCCCGGGACCGGCCTGCTCATCTCCGTGGAAGGGGGCGACGGCGTGGGTAAGACCACCCAGATCGGCCTCCTGGAGGCTGTCCTGAAGGAGGCTGGGGTCGAGTACGTCCTGACCCGGGAGCCGGGAGGCACTGAGCTCGGCGCCTCCATCCGCAGGCTCCTCCTCCACGGCGGGTACATCTCCCCCCGCGCCGAGGCCCTGCTGTACGCGGCCGACCGCGCCCACCACGTGGCGACCTGTATCCTCCCGGCCCTGGAGCGCGGCGCCGTCGTGCTCACCGACCGCTACCTGGACTCCTCCGTGGCCTACCAGGGGGCCGCCCGCGCCCTGGGACCCCAGGAGGTCCGCGACCTCTCCCTGTGGGCCACCGGCTCCCTCCTGCCGGACCTGACCGTCCTGCTCGACGCCGACCCCGCCCTGACCGCCCAGCGCGCCAGGAGCCGGGGCCTGGGCGACCGGATCGAGCAGGAGCCTGACTCCTTCCGCGCCACCCTGCGCCAGGAGTTCCTGGACCTGGCCGCCGCCGAGCCGCATCGCTTCGTGGTGGTCGATGCCGCCCAGGGGATTGAGGCGGTAGGACGCCAGGTCAGCGCGGCGGTGCTCCCGCTGCTGCGAGAACGGCTCGCCCAGGGGCGGCTGGCCCGGCAGGGGAGCGCTGGGCAGCCGGCCCAGCGGGCGCAGGAGGTGGGGCAGTGAGTGTCTGGGACGACGTCGTCGGCCAGGAGGCCGTGGTAGCACGGTTTACTGAGGCAGCCCGGGCGGCCCGGGTAGCCGCCGAGGAACGTGAAGGTCGCCTCACCGCCTCGGATATGGGGTCAGCCACGGCCTCGGGGGCCGACGCGGGATCAGCCACGGCCTCGGGGGCCGACGCGGGGTCAGCAGCCACGGTGCAGGGCGCCGACGCGGGGCTGGCCGTACTGCAGGGCGCCGAGCCTGCTATAGCCTCGGGGGCCGACGTGGGGTCGGAAGAAGCTGCCCCATTGGCGGAGGACGGCCGCGCCCAGCCGCAGCCAGTCCGTCCCCAACGGAATACCCCGTTGACGGAGGGCGCCGGCCAGTCGGAACGTACCGGGCAGCTGGAGCGTACCGGGCAGTCAGAGGGCGCCAGCCAGTCGGGGGACGGCATTCCCCGACTGGCCCCTGCCCGGTCCCGCAATCCGCGTCCGGAGGCCTCGGCCATGACCCACGCCTGGCTGGTCACCGGGCCGCCCGGCTCGGGCCGCTCGGTTGCCGCCCGCGCCTTCGCCGCCGCCCTGCAGTGCACCGGCCCCACCCCCGGCTGCGGGCGGTGCAAGCCCTGCCGGGACGTCATGAGCGGCACCCACCCCGACGTGGTGCGCCTGGCCACCGAGAAGCTCCTGATCACCATGGAGGAGGTCAAGGGCCTCATTGGCGAGGCCCAGCGCCGCCCCTGGACCGGACGCTGGCGGGTCATCCTGGTGGAGGACGCCGACCGCATGGCCGAGCGCACAACCAACGTGCTGCTGAAGTCCATTGAGGAGCCCCCGTCCCAGACGGTCTGGCTCCTGTGCACCCCCAGCGCCGACGACGTCCTGCCCACCATCCGCTCCCGCTGCCGCCTGGTGACCTTGCGTGTCCCGCCCCCCGACGCCGTCGCCGAGCTCCTGGTCAGACGTGATGGGGCCGACCCGGCGCTCGCGGCCCGGGCCGCCCGGGCCAGCCAGTCCCACATTGGGCTCGCTCGGCACCTGGCCACCGACCCCGGGGCCTGGGAGCGGCGCCGCCGTCTGCTCATGTCGCCGGTGTCCCTGCGCAGCGTGGGCGACGCCGTCCTGGCTGCCGCCGACCTGGTGGACGCCGCCGAGTCCGAGGCCAAGGACGCTACCGTCGAGCGTGACGCCCGGGAGAGGGCCGCGCTCCTGCGTGCCCTGGGCCTGGAGGGCGACGCCAGGGTCCCCCCGTCCCTGCGCGCCCAGGTCCGGGCGCTGGAGGAGGACCAGAAGCGCCGGGCCAAGCGGGCTCGTACCGACGTCCTGGACCGGGCCATGATCGACCTGCTCTCCTTCTACCGTGACGTGCTGGCCACCCAGATGGGCAGCGACGTCGAGCGGGTCAATGTGGATCTGGAGGACGAGCTCGACCAGGTGGCTGCCACGACCGGGCCTGAGCAGTCCCTGGCCCGGATCGCCGCGATTGAGGAGTGCCGGGCCAGGCTGCGTTCTACCGTCTCCCCACTGCTGGCCGTTGAGGCCCTGATGGTGGCCCTGCGTCCCCAGGCGTAGCGCGCGTAGTTTTCCCATCGTTTGTGCGCCCAGATCTCCGCCTGTGTCGCAATCTGAGGATCAGAAGGAGGGGCACCTGTGGCTCCGTCAAGACTCGGGCCTCTGACCTGCGTGGACATTAAGTGCACAAAGACGGGAGCGGGGTGGGGTCGGTTCTGATCCTCAGATTGCGACAAACCACCCCTCGGCATGGTCGCAGTCGTGAATAGTCCTCCGGCTTTCCCGGATTCGGTGCTGTAACTGCCCGGCCGCTGACTGCCGCGCTGGTGGTGCCGGGGCCTTTGGCCCGTCCCCGGCACGGGGCAAGGTCCTGCGAGGGCTGGAACGGTCCAGGTGGCGCGGCGCGTGCAGCAGGGCCCTGATCAGCCCAGGGTCCGTACCCACGCCGCCCCTGGTACGCAGGGAACTCCAGTCAACCCCGTAGTCACCACTCACGCCAGGATCCGTTCTCCTTACCTGGTGTGCCGGGTGCGCTGCGGTGGAAGGGTGTTAGGCGGCCGATTGATCCGTAGAGTGAGAGCATTCGGGCCTCGTAGGTGGGGTTCCAGGTCCTGGTGAGTAATCCTTCTGGGGTGGTGGTGACCTCTATGCTGCACGGTCCGTTGGGGTGTCCGTGGGCGTGGATGTCGAGTAGGTTCGATACCTGTATGCACAGGCGTAGGGCGTTGTTGCCTCGGGCGGCCCACCTGGCCGGGAGGGGGTCGGGGGCGTCGGCCAGCTCCACGACCAGGTCGATATCCTCGGGGACGTGGGAGAAGCAGGTGCGTAGGCACACCGCCCCCTCCAGGGAGGCGGGGCGGCGGTTGAACACCTCGAACAGGCCCCGGCACCCCGAGAGGCCCGCGGCCCACCAGCCAGTCGGGATGCTTATGCCAG
>ERZ772917.673-NODE-673-length-23006-cov-3.736308_pt1 | contig 23006 bp, 32 predicted proteins | sample MGYA00511187_ERZ772917 | MGnify/ENA primary metagenome ERZ772917 (study PRJEB29015, sample SAMEA2737925) | human oral metagenome | biome: human oral; feature: human-associated habitat; material: dental | place: China | collected 2012 ...
AATAGACCTTATAGGTGCGGGAACAAAGGCATACGATACTGTAAAAGGAACGAGTGCCAACAATGCCGAAGCCTCGCGTTTGCTGGCTGAGGCGGAATTGGCAAGACAGCAGTCTCGCTCCAATATGGGGCTTATACTCGGTATAGCGGGTGCTGTTATTGTGCTCGTGGTGGTAATAATAATGATGCGTCGATAAAATGCGAACAGAGTGGAGGGCTATAGGAAGTACTCCGGCTGCCGTAAATCATTTTTACGGCATATTGTATTTGCATCCGGTGTTGTTTCCAAAACTCACGCCTTTTCAGCAGAAATTTGTGTACTGGCACGAACTCGGTCATTATTATCTCAACACTGCTTCCGAAATAGAAGCGGACGCTTACGCCTTTGACCGTTTAGCAGGCTCAGAATTTCGTTCTCTCAAACAGTGTCTTCGGTCTTTGTCGGAAGTTCTCGATAAAGACAATCCAACACTACGACCTCGGTATGAAGCTTTATATCGGCGTGCTTTGAAGTGGGACGCCGAGCGTGGTAATGAAAAGGCAGGGCAAGAACTTTCCCGCCGCCTGCAAAGCGACATATCCGGCTTTTCTCTTCTTAACACCGAGAATACCGGCGATGCCATCACCAAAGCGATGCAGTCGCTTCAATTGGTACTGCAACAGACTGAGGCGGAGCGTATTAACGAAAACGCAACCCGTAAATCTCAGCAAAACTTAATAATTTTAATAGTGGTTGCTGCTGCGGTGTATTGGTTTATTTTTAAGGATTGAATGGTATGAGTGGGGTTGCTTCTGTGGGCGGCGGTTTTAGTTTTGGTACTTTATGGCAGGAAGCTACGCGTGCGGTAGGCTATATTGTAGACGGGCTCGTACAAGGTACTCTTATTGCCTCCAACGAACGTACCGGTCGAGACGTATCTATATTGAAGGGGAGACAACAAAATGCAAAATCAGCATACGAGAGCACTCTTCCTACTATTTTAATAGTGATTATAATACTTGCGTTGCTTGGCTTCGCGATTTTCAAAAAAATAAAAAAATAAAAAAATGTTAGGAATTGATTTTAAAAATAAATTTACAGGAGGGCTTAACGAAAATTTAAGGACTACATTAGAATCTGTGTCTCCTTCAATAGAAAAAGACAGTTTAACCCCCCGCGAAAAAATTGGCGAAACTTCCATAAAAGACACTGTACTTGATGAAAAACCAAATAAAAAACCGGATATTCCTGCGTCAGGCACAATAAATAAAAAAGAAGGCAATAATCCTGATTTTAACGGCGATTTGGTTGTTATTCCCAAAGGAGCGTCGGGAGTGGTGTTTGTTCGTAGCGACAAACAGAACTACAAACGCAAAATACTCGATTTCGCCGAGGATTACTCTCGTGTATTGGCTGTTACTTTCGGGGTCAGTGCTTTTTTGTTCAATCTTGGCAGCACTACGGTGCTCAATAAGCGTTCACTTATATGGTCGGGTATGGCTGTAGTAATAATAGTGGTAGCTTTTCTTGTTTACCACGACAGGGAGAAACTTTTTTATACGGAGGGTTTAAGGAATGGACAAAATACTAAGAAATAAAAAATTCAGGTATGCCGCAATAGGTATTGTACTGTTGGTTGTTTTGTTTTTCTTTGCAAAAAAAATGAAACAAAGGGATATTGTTGCCGACGGCAAGCAGGGCGACGGCAAACAGAAGTCTCCCGCTGCGAGCTCGTTTGATTTTCTCAACCCCAAAGAATTGCCATCACCTCGTACCCCTGCGGAGGCGGCTTTCTACGCTGAGTATAAGGAAGCTGTCGGTAAGGAGGGAATAGAACCTCCTGCAACAGATGCAGAGGTTACTGCTTTCAAAAGGTGGCAAGAGGCGGTGTTTGCCCAACAGAAAGAAATGGATGAACTGGGCGGAAAAACAACAATAGAGGCTATTAAGCGAGTAGCAAGAGCAAAACTTGAACTCAAAAGACTGCAAGACATTCGGAAGGGAAAATTAAACCAAAAAGGCAATCCTATTGACGAGAATGGAGTAGAATTGGTATGACTAAAAAAATATTCTTTCTTATAGTAGTCGGACTTTTGTTGCTTTCTTATATTTCAAAGAAAAAAGTCGAAAAAAAACAAAAGGACAAAGAAGATGCTTTTAAAGATAACATTAAAAGCAACAATATTAAGGGATATGAGACGCTTGACACGGGGCAGTACGGAGTGGCTACCTTTACAAAAGAAACGTACGACTATCTTAGGACTGCAGCTATTACCATAGCGAAAGACCTCATCGAGGTAAACAACGGACATTGGGACACTTGGTGGGCTTATGAATTTGTGGAAAAGCTCGCCGAAACAGAAGACCCTCGCAAGTTGTGGTATTTAGGATATTTAATTAAAAAACAAATGGGTTTGAATGGCTCGTTGTCGGAGCGGGCTCGGCGAGAAAACTGGCGTATGCTTTCGTGGACATATCTCAGTAAAAAGGACGCCGACCGACTTGCTCAATTGGGACACGGTTTTGTTGAAGCAATGGCTCGCGTAGGACACTAAAATAAAAACAATTAAAAAAAATATATATGGAAGAAAAAAAGACATTGACGGACATCGGTTTCAAAATAAACATTCCGGCTCGCACATTCCTTTATCTTGGGCTTGCCATAGGTGTGCCACTCATTTTTTTTGCAATTGTAAGTTTTTCCCTAAAAAAAGCATAATAAATTATGATGAACACAGGATTTACCAAGACCGTTACCAAAGTTAATTGGGTAAAGTTGGCTATCACTATCGTAGTAATAGGAGTAGCCGGATGGATTTTAACCTGGCTTTTGATAAAAGGAATTACTTTTTTAAAAAACAAAGCCTTGGAAAAAAAAGTAGTAGATAAAGCGAACGCAGAAATAAAGGACACAGATGTTACTCTTACTCCTTCGGAGCTGAGCAATTTAGCGGATAGACTCTACTCTGCTATGTCCGGACCGGGCACGGATGAGGAGGCAGTTTATGCGGCTTTTCGGCTCTTACGTACTCGTAGCGACCTTATGTCTTTAATAAAAGCTTTTGGTGTGAGAAAGGGAGAAACACTCCCGCAATGGCTTACGGGAGACCTCAGTCGTCGTGAAATAGAAAAGTTGAATGCTATTTTAGTAAGCAATCGCATTAATTATTCTTTTTTTGACGGTGTGGGAGGGGGTATATGAGTTTTTTTGATAGAAACAAAGTTTTCCCGTCGTCGTCAGACGAACAAATACGTCCAGACTGTATATTTTCCTTAGAGAGGGAGGGGGACACCGAAGACACTTTTTTGTGCAGATTACAAACGCCACTCGACTCGTCAAACGTCGGTAATATAAGCGATATGCTCGACAGTCCGTACTGGCAGATACTTCTTATCAGGAAAGTTTGGGACACCGGAGATAAATCTTACACTGTCTATTATCTTTATCCCGAAGGTAGTAGAGAATATAAGTTTTCGGCGAACTTATCTGTATTAAAAACACACAATTATATTTTTGCGTTATGAAAAAAAACAAAAAAACATTAATCATAGCAGGAGTTGTAATAATCGTTTCCGGTGTGATAGCTCTTTTTTGGACATTATGGCAAGACGGATTTTTTGCCTCTGTCCTAAAAAAGAAAACTCCCCGCCTGCCTCAAAATAACACCACACCTGTGCCTGTACCTACGGATATGTTCCCTTTGAAATTGGGCAGCCGAGGCGAAAATGTAAAAAGGCTACAGCTTAGGCTATCTGCCGTATTGGAATACTTTGCTTTTGCTCGTCCTTTTATATACAATGGAAAAACACACACAAAGCTCAAGGTGGACGGCATTTTTGGCGGCATGACACAGGCAGCGGTTGAATGGTGGTTTATGATGAAAAAGAGCGAAGTGTCAGAAGCCGAGATGAATAATATAAAAGCAAAATGAGTATGGGAAAAACTAAGTACAATCCGCTGTTGAAATATGGCTTTCAGGAGGTTGATGCTTCTGTCGGCGGTGGTGGCGGTGCTGTCGATGTTGTGGGCATAATGGAAAAAGAAATAATTTCTCGTAGTTCCGGATACGAAATTTACCTTTCGGACGATGAGCTACTCGGAATAGAACGGATGGATATTGTAGAAGACCTCTCTTGCGTTTACGTGTGGGTGGAACTTATCGCCTTGAAAGATATAGCTCCTTCAGGTGCAAACTCTTTACCTGGCGGTCAATTTTTCAGCATAGAAAATCCCAGTGTCGGGGCAGCTTTACAGCTCCCTGCGACGAATATGTCTCTTATGATAAGGGAGCGGACATCCCAAAAACCAATAAACACGAAAATAAAAGCGTTTTATACCGGAAGATTTGCCATCCTCTACGATATGGAGCCCATAAGCGAGGGGAGTACGTTATTGTTCAGTTGCGTAACAAAAGCACAAAAAACAGGTTTATCATGAAAACTTTACCAAGAGGACTAAAGAACAACAATCCCGGCAATATCGTTAAAGACCGTCAGGTGTGGCTTGGCGAGGTAGTGCCGAGCACAGATGTGAGGTTTAAGCAGTTCAAAACGAGGGCACACGGCTATCGGGCTATATTCGTTAATCTTAGTTCGTATATTCGTAAGGGACACAATACTATCCAAAAGATAATCACGCGTTGGGCTCCGGCATTCGAAAACAACACGTCGAGCTATATTGCTCACGTGGCGGCGATGTCGGGAATAGGAAAAGACACCCCCATATCTGTGGGCGACAATGTTGCTCTGATAGAACTTGCAAAAGCGATTTCGAAGATAGAAAACGGTGTACCGGCTGTGGAGCGAGAAGTTCTCGACGGCTTTAATATGTGGCTCTCCGGCGTCGAAAAAAAAAAATACTGACACTATCGGGGTTGAGTATCGTAGCAGTAGGGTTAATAGCGGCAGGTATATATTTGTTTGTCAAAGGAAAAAAGAAATAAAATGAGTGAGTTGGAAATCATTCTTAGTTCGGGTGTTATAGGAGGCGTGTTGTCTCAGGTAGGAGGGAAGCTCATAGACAAGTTTATCCGTACCCCAAAAGAGAGTACCGAGCAACAGCACGACGAAATAGCCAATATCGACGCTATACTCGACGTGAACAACAAGATGATAGATCAACTCCGCAGTATCATCGAAGACCTCAAAAAAGAGGTCTGTTTTCGCTCGCCGTGCGATATTCGGCTCTCGGGTAACGACTTTCTCGACCTCAAAAGCAAACTTTCTCAAGCAAAAAAAAAGTAATCTATTATATTTTAACATACAACATATATGACTACAAAAAAACAAACCAAAAAAGTTGCTACCACAAAGAGAGCAACCAGAAAGACAACAGATAAAAAAAGAGTCGTTACAAAGCGTACAACTCGGAAGACAACCACCAAGAAAAGAGTTGCCGCAAAACCAAGAGTAAGTAAACCCAAGAAAAAAAACAGCGACAATTATAAGATAATCGATGTCTGGGAAGCTCCAAAAACTTTGATAAGAGACCTCGGAGGCTCTGAAGAAGAACCATCTGGTATTTATTTCGAGACAGACCCCGACTTTGTCATTGCCAACGGGTACAAAGTACCATTTCTATGCGTAGGCAAAAAAATCATCGTCTACGATTTAGACAGGGAGACGGAGAAAGTAATAGAACGATGGCTAAACGGCGAAGGTAAGCATATAGAGAATGCCAGCTGGGAGCGTTTCAACAAAATGAAAAATGCCGTGGCTTACAGAGGAAACAGTGGCTATACTTACGCCATATATGAATTATAAAAATTAAATAATATGAGGTCAAAAACAAAGAAAAAAACATTTGCAGTAGCGTCGCAGACAAAAGCGGTCGTTATACGTTTCAATAAGGTCGCACGGAAAGGTGCGGTAAAGAGAAGCAAGAAGTTTACTGTGCCACGCGAGGCGGTACAGGTAATCATTACCGCAGTTCCCAAACGGACAGCCCCAAAGAGAGCAGCCAGTAAGACAACCGCCAAAAGAACCACAACCAAAAAGACAGCACGCCGATGAGAAAGCTTGTTTTCGTGCTGCTTGCGGTGGTTTGTCTTGGTGTCTCGCCCGGGTGTCGAACTCGCTACGTTGTCCGGACCGAAGAGAAGGTAAAGACCGAGTACAAAACGAAGCTCCTACGCGATAGCGTTTACTTTTCCGACACCGTCCGCGTGCTCCAAAAAGGCGATACCGTCTTCGTCGAAAAGGTAAAATATACACAAAAGTACAAGACGCTCATCGACACAGTTTTACGTGTCGATACCGTAGTGCAGGTAAAGAGAGAGAGCTCTCCATCCGCACCGCCTACTCGATGTGGCACACTTCAAGTGTGGGGCATACTCAGTACCGCCATACTCCTTTTTATTTTGGCGAGGTGGACTGTGTCGCGAGTAAAAAGATTTCTATAAAAGCAGACGGCTCATATCGTCTACAACCTTTTTCCCTAAGAGTTTCGCGTAGTGTTGGGTCATCCGTATGTTAGTGTGCCCCATTGCTTTGGCAACTGTCTCGATAGGTATGCCTTTGTTTAGTAAATACGTGGCAAACGTGTGTCTGGCAGCGTGAGATGTGAGGCGTTTGTCGATACCGGCACCGACAGCAAGCAGCTTTATATAGTCGTTGTATTTTTGGTTGCTGATTTTCGGCAGCGTGTAGTCGTACTTGTCGAGTATCGCCTCCGCCTGTGGCAGGAGCAGTGTTATAAACTCCTGGTCTGTCTTCTGCCGAGAGCTGTTTATCACCTTGTACCCGTGGACGATTTCGATATACGACTTATCGAATTTACTCATATCTACATACGCAAGCCCCGTAAAGCATTGGAATAGAAACAAGTCTTTGACCTTCTTTACCTTGTCGACGGTCGGAGTATAGTCTATTATCTGCTGTATCTCCTTTTCGTTTAGAAATACCGGCTTTTTGCTCTGACCAGGCTTCACTTTAAATAGGTCGTACGGATTGCTGTCGCATAGCTTCCGATTGATAGCCTCTTTGATAATACGTTTCAGGGCATTGTGTCGCTTATACAGCGTGGGCTGCGACACTATAAACTGCCGCAGATAGCCGTCGAAATCAACTATATTCTGGTAAGTTATGTCGGGGAAAGTTTTGATTTTGCCGAAGCCGTCGAGTCTCTTTATTAGTGAGTTGTAATGTGTTACAGTAGCAAGCGATGCCCGCCATCGACTCAGTTCCGCCTTTATGAAGTCCTTTAAGAGCAGCGTCTCGCCCGCTTTGTCCTTCCACTTGCCCACATCGGAAAACGTCCTACACTCCCGCGAGAAAATAAACGCCTCGATACGGTTATAGATATAACGCCCTTTACCCGTAAGCACTTGCGAGTGCGGGTGATTGATGCAGGTGAAGCCGTTGGTGTCCGAAAATTGAAGGGCGGTGAGTCTAACACCTGTCGAAAAAAATTTCTTTGTAGAGGTGCCGGTTACCCGAACCTCTATTTGCAGCAGTCCCGTCTGGGTTTCTGTTGCGGTGTGTTTTCTGTCGAACACATAACGCATTGATAAGTTGTCCATTATTTAAAAAATTTTATCAATAAAAATTTTTATACCGTTTTTTATACCATTGCCCATTTTGGTATAAAAAATAGATACAATTCTGTACAACTTAATACAACCTAACACATATAAGGAGCTGACTATAAGACAAAAATGAGAATACTCAACCCCTTTTAGTGATCCGGAAGGGATTCGAACCCCTGACCCACAGCTTAGAAGGCTGTTGCTCTATCCAGCTGAGCTACCGGACCTGTACACGACTTTCTCGTAAAAAATCTTGGCAAAGGTAATACTTTTTTGTATTTTACACAAAAAATAATAGGAGCGAAAAATGCTTTTCACACACAACCGATTGATTATACGCATATTAATGTCTCATACGAGCATCAACAGGGAAAAGCTTGCTTGGCTTTTAGTCTCTATCTAATTATCAATTAGTCTAATATCTACATTTCTTATATCGCAATGCTTCGAAAACCTTTGGTAAGGGCACAAAATTAAAATAAAAAAATCTGCTCAAAGCATTACCTATGAGCAGATTAAATTATTATGAGCAAACACGTTTATTCCTCGTTGAGAGTAACTCGCTTGAAGCCTGTCGGCATAGCGTTGTTTGCTTTCGCATACTGTTCTACAGACTGTTTGCTGTCTTTGATAAACTCTTGCGAGAGGAGTGTGGCTTCTTTGAAGAATTTAGCCAAACGACCCTGTGCAATATTTTCGATAATATTCTCGGGTTTACCTTCTTGACGTGCTTTGTCGCGACCGATTTCGAGCTCTTGGTTAACGATTTTTTCGGGGATACCCTCTTTGGTAAGAGCAATCGGGTTCATAGAGGCTACCTGCATAGCTATATCGCGAGCCACTTGGCGATCGACGCCGGCTTTCTCGAAAGCCACGATAGTAGACAGCTTATTGCCAGTATGGTTATATTCTACCACATAAGCTCCTTTTACAAACTCATAGTATCCGAGTTCCATCTTTTCGCCCGTAACACCCGAACGTTCGGTAATCAATTCGTTTACAGTATGTCCATCGATACTGATAGCAAGAAGTTCGTCCAATGTAGAGGGTTGTTTATCGAGAGCTGCGTCGAGTATCTTTTGTGTCAGACCAACGAAATCGGCATTTTTTGCCACGAAGTCCGTTTCGCATTTCACTGCCACTATTGCAGCAAAATCGCCTTTGATACCTGCCAGAACACAACCTTCCGACGCTTCTCTGTCGCTACGCTTAGCGGCGATAGCCTGCCCGCGTTTGCGTATGAGTTCTATTGCTTTTTCCATATCGCCGTTTGCCTCCGTAAGAGCGTTCTTACAGTCCATCATACCGGCGCCTGTCATTGTGCGGAGTTTCTGTATGTCCGCCATTGTTACTGCCATAATATTTATTCCTATATTTTTAAATTGTTTGTATTTGCTTTTTTTACAACAAAAAACGTTACCGTTCACACTGTTTGGATGTGAGGGCAACGTCTTATTTTTTCGATAATATTCAAAATTTACTCTTCGTTACCTTCACTTTTTACTTCGTTGCTGCCTTCGGTCTCGCGACGCGTACGTCTTGCTCTGGCACGTCTCTCGCCTTTTACTTCGATAGTAGCGGGCGTATCCTCTTCTGCTTTGTTCATCTTCATCTCTTGACGTCCCTCTTTGATAGCATCTACCATGACAGACAATATTATGTCTATTGCTTTGGTGGCATCGTCGTTGCAAGGTATTACGAAGTCGATGTTGGTCGGGTCGGAGTTGGTGTCTACGATACCAAACACAGGTATACCGAGCTTGTTGGCTTCGGAGACGGCAATGTGTTCTTTCATTACATCGACAACGAATATAGCAGCAGGTATTCTGGTCATATCCGATATGGAACCGAGGTTAAGCTCGAGTTTCTCGCGCTGACGGCTGATTTGCAGTCTTTCGCGTTTCGACATTGTATCCAGAGTACCGTCGGTAGACATTTTGTCGATAGCATCCATCTTTTTTACGGCTTTGCGTATCGTCTGGAAGTTGGTAAGCATACCGCCCGCCCAACGCTCTGTAATGTACGGCATACCAGCTTCGGCAGCTCTGTCGGCAACTATCTGCTTTGCCTGCTTTTTGGTTGCTACGAATAATATTTTCTTGTCAGACATAGCTATCTGACGTATTGCCTTGGCTGCCTCTTCTATCTTGGCAACGGTTTTGTGCAAATCCATAATATGTATGCCATTACGCTCCATAAAGATGTAAGGAGCCATAGCCGGATTCCACTTTCTTTTCATGTGCCCGAAATGAGCACCTGCTTCCAATAACTCTTCGAAGTTTGTTTGACGCATTTTCTTTAAAAAATTTTTATGTTTACATTCTTTTTAGCAGTGCCAACCACTGAGTAGCCACCGCACTACGCAATGAATCTCAATGATTTAGATACTAAACATTATCTATTAAATTCGAAGTGCAAAGATAATAAAATTTATTGGATTACAAACACAAGCACTTTCTATTTTTTCGAGGGAAATTGTGGCGTTTTTTTTAAGATATTTTCTTCTCATATCCACATCACTATAAAACCAAAGTGACAGGCAAAACATATAACCACGTCAATTACAGGCTGTTACTATCATATTTAGTTATAATATTACGATGTACAATAAACCAAAAAAGACCTCTTACCTCTGTGTACAGTAAGCGGTCTTTTCGTGTGTGGTCCCACTTGGGCTTGAACCAAGGACCCCCTGATTATGAGTCAGGTGCTACTAACCAACTGAGCTATGGGACCTAAATAAACTTAGTAACAAATTTACGGCTGCAAAGGTAATATTTTTTTCGCACAGAACAACACAAAAAAGCATTTTGTTGGTAATTTATTTTATGTGCCATTCTTATTGCGTTATATAATAACTGTTTATACATTATCAAGCATAGCTTATAACCTTCTCTGAAAAGAAACAGAACAACAAGAACCTCTACAAAAACCTGCTTATCAGAGGATAGGATTCTATTTTTGCTCCAAAACCTGCATAAAATCGGGCAACTCCATCTATCGATGAGCCTTCGAAGTCGAGAACGACAGGTCGGTTCTGATTTCGTTTGATTATCTCGTCTACAAGGACGAACATAGCAGAGAGTCTTCTACCTTCGGCATCGGATACGGGGAGAAGATATATAAGCCTCTGCCGCGACTTAAGCACCGCCAAGGCAGCTATGACTCTTGCCGAGCTACGTGCAAAATAGAGGTCTACCGCCCCTCGTACAAACCCTTCTGTAATCAACAATTTAACGATATCTCTGTCGGGAGGGTAATACGACAATACCGACTCGTAATAAAACTTCAAAAATGTCTCGACTGCAATCGATTGGTCTATCTGTGAATTAATATTTTTCCCGTATTGCTCTATTTCTATACCAACACTTCGGGCTTTGGCGATGTTTCTTATTGTATTACTACTGAACCGCTTATAGACATCCGAATAATTTTGTCGCAAATCAAGCGTATAGTTCGGCAGAGATGTCTGCTTACAGACCTTGTTGGCATAATTGAGTTTCAGTCGATAAGGCAGCAGAGGAATTTTCTTAACGAAACTATCCACAATATTATCCGACTCAGTGTCGGCAGCGAATACTCCGAGCTGCTGGCAAAGCGGAGGCTGTACAAAGTAAGGTATGCCATAACGTCTTGCTATCGGCAGAGGCATAACAGCCTCGTAATCACCACCGACCAAGCCTCCCCACCGACGACAGACTATATCCAGATACCAGCTCTCAGCATATATCAAAGAGTTGGAAGCATCGGCAACACACCTATCCCACCGCTCAAAATCTATTTTCGAATGGCAGAGATATTTTATTTTCATATAAATGACCGAAGGGATTGCTTTTACTTCCCGCCTTTTATCTCGTTCAGCTTGCGTTCGGTGTCGTATAGTCTTTGTATGAGTTCAGGCAACTGCCTTATTATCACCGACGAGCGTCTGAATGTATTGAGCGGCATAGCAGGAGCACCTATCCACACCTTGTTTGGCTCTTTGATATTACCTGAAACACCTGTTTTGGCACCCAATATTGTGCCGTCGGCAATACTGATATGCCCCGTGATACCTACTTGCCCTCCGAATACACATTTTTTACCCACCTTGGTAGAACCTGCTATACCGCTCTGGGCAGCAATAGCCGTGTGGTCGCCTATCTCCACATTATGGGCTATCTGCACGAGGTTGTCTATCTTGACTCCGTTGCCTATGACGGTAGAACCCATTGTGGCTCTGTCGATAGTGGTATTTGCCCCAATCTCCACATTATCACCTACAACAACGTTACCTATCTGCGGTATCTTGTCGTAATGTCCCTGTTGGTCGGGAGCGAAACCGAAGCCGTCGGCTCCTATGACTGCTCCGGCGTGAATGATGTTATCGGCACCTATGACACAATGGTCATAAACAGACACGTTCGGATAGATTACGGTATTGTCGCCAATAACCACATAATCGGCTATTTGTACGTTTTGATATATTTTTACGTTGTTGCCTATCTTGCAGTGTTCGCCGATAGAGGCAAAAGCTCCCACGAATACATCTTGCCCCACAACAGCAGATTCCGCAATATCGGCTTTGGGAGATATACCCGTTTTCGAGGGTTTTGCATTCTGAGCCAGAGTAAGCAGCCGACTGATAGCCTGATAAGCATCGTCTACCTTTATAATCGTAGCTTTAACCTCTCTGTCGGGCACAAAAGATTTACTCACCAATACTATATCTGCCTCAGTTTCATAAATATAGTGTGTATATTTAGGATTGGCAAGAAATGTGATAGTGTGTGGCTTGCCCTCCTCTATTTTAGAGAAGTTGTTTACTTTGACATCCTTATCGCCAATTACTTCGCCGTTGAGGAAATCGGCTATCTGCTGTGCTGAAAACTCCATTGTTATTATATAATAGATAAATTATTCAAAATTCTTCCTTGATATTGTAATAGTTGCGCTCGTTGGAGCTACGTGCCACTATCTCGCCCAAAAATCCGACAAGGAACATCTGCGTCCCCAGTATCATCATTGTCAGCGATATGTAAAACCACGGCGAAGAGGTAACCAACGGTGCCGGCGTGCCGTAGTGCAGATGATGCAGTTTTATTGCTCCAACTATACAGATAGCGATGAAACCGACTACAAACATAACGGTACCCCAAAAACCGAAAAAGTGCATAGGTTTTTTACCGAACCTATTGAGAAACCACAACGAAAAGAGGTCTAAATATCCGTTAACGAAACGTTCGATACCGAACTTAGACTTACCGAACTCTCTTTTCCTGTGCTCGACTACTTTCTCGCCAATTTTGGAGAAACCCGCATTTTTAGCCAAATATGGGATATATCTGTGCATCTCGCCATACACCTCAATGTTTTTGACGACTTCGTTGCGATAGGCTTTCAGTCCGCAGTTCATATCGTGCAACTTGATACCCGTTACCTTGCGGGCAAACGAATTGTATATTTTCGACGGTATGTTTTTGGTAATGGCGTTGTCGTAACGCTTCTTTTTCCAGCCCGACACGAGATCGTACCCATCGTCTACCACCATTCGGTACATTTCGGGTATCTCGTCGGGTGAGTCTTGCAAGTCGGCATCGAGAGTAACGACCACATCGCCCTTGGCACGTTCGAATCCGCAATACAGGGCAGGAGATTTGCCGTAGTTTTTACGGAAACGTATACCGCATACATTGTCGTACAGCTCACGTAGGCTCTCGATGACACTCCACGAGCCGTCGGTCGACCCATCGTCGACGAAAATCACCTCATACGAGAAGTCATTGTCGTTCATCACTCTCCGTATCCACTCGAATAGCTTAGGTAAACTCTCTGCTTCGTTGTATAATGGGACAATTACCGATATTTGCATCTACTTGATTATTATTTTGTTTTGCAAAAAAATCCGTCAAAAAAAGATATTCTTAATACGACTGCAAAATTAATATTTTTCCCGCAAACGGGATTACTGCCCAAGATCAGAGGTTGCCCATTTTGATAGCAGTAAAAGCCCCTTCCACGCCCTTATTGCCGTGTTTGCCACCTGCTCTGTCGAGAGCCTGCTCGAGTGTCTCGGTCGTGAGGACAGAGAAAACAATCGGAGCCATTCCGTTGGCATTGAGTATAGCAAGACCTGTGGTTACTCCTTGGCAGATATAATCGAAGTGAGGAGTATCCCCGCGTATGACGCAACCTATTGCTATTATCGCCGCATACTTATCTTCTTCTTGCAAGATACGCGAAGCGTGAGTCAGCTCGAATGTACCGGGCACGTACTTGATATCGATATTATCTTCTATCACACCGTGTTCGATCAGTGTATCTACCGCTCCACGCAACAGAGGATGCGTAACCTCAGGGTTCCACTGGGCAACGGCAATAGCGTATTTTTGGTTTGCCAACCTCTCTCTGGATGGTAGAATGGAAGAGTCATATTCCGACAAGTTTTTCAGTATTGTAGCCATATAATGATTTTTAATTTATATGAGTGCAAAAGTACAAAAATAATGTAACATCAGAATATTTTTTATATCTAAAAAACAAAAAAGTAGAGACCCTCTCTGTCTCTACCGACTGTCGGGATACCAAGATTCGAACTTGGGACCCCCTGCTCCCAAAGCAGGTGCGCTAACCGGACTGCGCTACATCCCGTTTATACTACTATTCTATCGAACTGCGGGTGCAAAGGTAATATATTTTTTTCAACCAACAAAATATTATTTATAACCGAATATAAAATATCTTAATTTACCGATAGAGTAATTTTATTTCGAGATATTGATTGTATCTTTGCAAAAGTTAATCGACATTTTATGTGTAAATATCGGAATAAAATCATTAATTATGCTCAGAATATTTTTTTTGTTTGTCGTATGTAGTTGTACTCTGCTTGCCGTGGGGCAAGAGATATCCGGAAACGTTTACGACCAAGAAGGTGCTCCGCTACCCTTTTCAAACGTAATACTTTTGAATACCAGAGACTCGTCGTTCGTAGACGGGACGGTAACGGACACAAAAGGATATTTCTCTCTGCCAACCGTAAAAGAAGGGAGCTATTTATTACAGGTCTCATCGATAGGATATAATACGAAAATACTCCCCATCGATGATTACAATAGTGTTTTTGATATTTATTTGCTGCCTGAGAGTCAAAACCTGTCGGGAGTTACCGCCAAGGCTGAGCGTCCTGTCATAAAAGCCGACGACAGAGGAATTTCGGTCGATATACAGAACAGTACTCTACGAGACATAGGTACGGCTAACGATGTGCTTGGGCAACTGCCTTTTGTATCCAGAGACAACAGACGCCTCAGCGTCTTGGGCAGAGGTGCTCCCGTCATCTATCTCAACGGCAGACAGGTTCGTAATCTGTCGGAGCTCGACCAAATAAACTCGAATACTATAAAAAAGATAACGGTAATCACCAATCCGAGTGCGGAATACAGCTATTCGGCAAAAGCGGTAATAAACATAGAAACATCGAGACCCGCAGGAGAAGGCTGGAGCGGCAACGCAATGGCAGGCATAATAGCGGCACGGAAACTGTCGGGCAATGTTGCGGTCAATCTTAACTATCGGATAGATAAGTTAGACATATTCGGCTCGACATATTATTACCAAAGACAGAATCTGCAGAATATAACGAGAGAACATTCGATAACCCAAAACAGTGTATTCAAAGTCGATGAAAATATCGTCAAACACACCAATCGACAAATATTCAAGTTCAGTGGGGGAGCAAATTATGCTTTCGACGCCGACCACTCGGCAGGCATAAGATACGAGAGCGGGCTGACGCCTCTGAACCAATCGAAGTACAATTCGGTTTTCCATACCAATCAAGCTGCTGCCGACGCGGCAACAATGCTTCAGGATAGAGACAACGAGCGAATAGCACACTCGGTAAATGCTTATTATCAGGGTAAGGTTGCCCCGTGGCTGACGATGAAAGTAGATATGAACTTCATTCACAGTAGCGAAAAAAGCGATTTATCGTCCTCCAACAAAATAGCCAACAAGCAGGAAAACATATATACCAAAGGCAACAGGCAATCCAATATGTTCGCTTCGAAAGCGGTATTCACCTCGCCCATAGCCAATAGCGATTTACTGTACGGTGTAGAAGTGGTCTTCACCGGCAACAAACAACTTTTTGACGTGCAAAATCAGGGACAGGCTCACGCCGTAATACCAGGCAACAATACTGCACGGCAACGACTATTAGCCGCTTTCGTGTCTTATTACAAAAAAATTGGACGACTGTCCGTCGATGTGGGTATGAGGTACGAACACGCAGGGTTCGACTATTTCGTAAATAACCAATTGCAACAAGAGCAAAGCAAGACATACGATAATCTGTCGCCGAATATAAACTTATCTTATTCAGACGGGAATATCCGAACATCGCTCGGGTATTCGCAGCATATTTCGCGTCCGAGTTACTATCTGTTGCGTAACTACACAGAATACAGCAGTCCTTACTCGTACGAACGGGGCAACCCTCTGTTGAGACCTTCGATAGACAACAACATAACATATTCGTTCCGATATCGGAACTTTATACTTAATGCCAATTACGACATATACAAAGACTTTATAATGCTTTTGTCGAAGCCGTATTCGGACAAAATCTTAATATCCCAAGCCGAAAATATCGAAAGGTTCGACAATCTGTCGATTGCTCTGCTGTATTCCTTACATGTAGGCTCGTGGTGGAAACCGTCGCTGGAGCTCGGCTTCGCAAAAAACTTTTTCGCGTACGGCTCGCCGACAAGATATTACAACAAACCTGTGTGGAGCATAAAATTCAGGAACGGTGTATCGTTGTGGAAAACACTCTATCTGGGAGTAGATATGACTTACAATACCGACGGACACTCCGAAGTAGATTATATGTACGATTCGTTTAGGACTAACATATATCTGTCCAAAACATTCTTCGGTAATAGGTTGAGGGTAACTCTCAAAGGAGACGACATATTCGGTACCGACAGGTACAGAGCGTTGCGGGAAATCGACAATACTCGCTTTTATGTCGACAACGATTTGGACAGCAGAAGTATCGCCCTGTCGGTAAGCTACAACTTCAATACGACAAGAAGCAAATACAAAGGCACCGGTGCGGGCAACAGCGAAAAAGAACGTCTGTAAGCCGTATGCGATATGTAATGACCGCCTCACGAGATAGCCATAGCATCCTTTTCCGATATTTTAACGTCCTGTTTAGGTGTTTTGTGGGAATATATCTACAAAACATACAAACGGTTCTAAATAGCCTATCCGTTTGTACAAAATGTAGCTACGTTTAGGTCGATGACCCTAACGAATATACGTAGCGTATAAATTACGGGACAGGCGAAACAGCCAAGTTACACCTCCAAGAAGACCGACCACATACAAGGGGCATGGTCTAAGGTATACGCGTCGAGGAAATAATGATTATCTTTGCAAAACGGCAACCGCAGCCGTCAATTGAATTACTATTTTTTACAATATCAAAACCCAAGAAGGTATTTATGAGACATCTGTTTTTTTATACAATGATTTTATCGACCGTTGCCTATGCCATAACAACGACCGATTGCAGCAGTGTGAGTAAACAATCCGAAACGACAGTCGCCGACAGCAAACCAAGAGACAATATAGATTCGTTTTGTATCGAGATAGACGGCTTTATGTATACAAGACTCGGAGCGGAATGCAAAAAGGGGAATCTTGGGAAAGTCAAGAAACTAATATCACAAGGAGCCGACAGTGAATACGCCAAAACCGACGAAATTCTAATATACGATGCTCTTAAAGTGGCTATCGAAAACAATCATTTACATATAGTAAAGTATCTTGTAGAGAACAATAAAGCCGACATCGAGAAGCCTTACACCGAAAACTTGCTGACACCTCTGGGGGTAGCCTGCCGAGTCGGTAACGAAAAGATTGTAGACTATCTATTGATAAAAGGGGCAAATCCCGACGGATTATACGACTCTAATACCGAATACAAAGAAATTCCGCTACTTATAGCTATCGACAACGATAATATCAAAATTGCCGAACGATTATTGAAAGCAGGAGCAAGTCTCGAACTCACTGACGAAAAGGGGAATACAATTAGAAGTCTGATTGAACAGAAAGGCGGCAAATGGGATATCCTGAATAACATTATACAATAAAACAAAATAACCGATAATTATTTTATCCTTTATAGCTAAAAATATTATAACTTTGCAATAATTAAAAAAACATCAGATAATATGAATACCTCGATAAGACAAGTATTGTTTTTCTTGACTGTCGCCTTGGCTACTACAATCACCGCTTACGCACAACAGACCTTCCCTACCGCCGTAGAACACGAAGCAGACACTCACCAGCACAAAAGCAGAATGTTTGCCGGAGGAGCCTTCACTGTGTGGAGCGACAATAAAGAGCAGTCGTTTTTATTCGACTTCTGCCCCGAGATAGGTTATCTCTTCAATGACACTTGGGGCTTGGGCGTCTTGGCTGCTTACGAACACGAGTCGGAAAACCACAACGGACAAAGGCATATCTCCAATACGTTCAAGTTCTCGCCTTTTGCCCGATATTACTACTATCACAAAGGTCCGTTCAACTTATACGTAGACGGTGGAGTGGGCGTAAACTTCGGCAATTATCGTATAGACAATATCTCTTCCGACAAATGGGGATTCGAGATGGGCATACGTCCGGGGGCTTGCGTAGACCTCACCGAAGGGCTTTGTCTCTGTCTGCGGATGGGCTTTGCAGGCTACCGTAGAGATTATTTCACCGCCGAAGAACACAGAGTCGGCAACAACGGTTTCGGCCTTCGTTTTGCACCCGAAGAGCTGATGATAGGGATAGAATTCGAATTTTAATTATTTCTTGCAATAAAATAAATTATGGACAACAACGTTCTTATTGCTTTTATGCTTACTCTCCTTGCCGGTATCTCGACAGGCATAGGCAGTGCAATAGCATTTTTTGCAAAACGTACCAACACCTCTTTTCTTTCGGTCTCGCTCGGTTTCTCGGCAGGAGTAATGATTTATGTCTCGTTTGCCGAACTGCTACCGAATGCCATCATATCGCTCACCGATATGCACGGCGTAAAAACGGGAACGATATACGCTACCATATCTTTTTTTGCCGGCATACTCATCATTATGCTTATAGATAAGTTTGTCCCCAAATACGAGAATCCTCACGAAATGAGGAGCATAGAAGACATATCCCAAGTTCAGCATCACGACCGTAAATCGGCAAAACAACCCTCGCAGGGCGGACTGCTTCGTGTAGGTATGGTAACGGCTCTGGTGCTTGCCATACACAACTTTCCCGAAGGGATGGTTACTTTCCTTGCAGGGCTGAAAAACATCAACGTAGCTATCCCCATAGCATTTGCTATTGCCATACACAACATTCCCGAAGGGATATCGGTCTCCGTTCCTGTGTTCTATGCCACGGGCAACCGCAAAAAAGCCTTCTGGCTCTCGTTCCTGTCGGGGCTTGCCGAGCCGCTGGGGGCTCTGATAGGCTATGCCATACTCGCCCCATTTCTCAACGACAATGTTTTTGGTATAGTATTTGGCATAATAGCAGGTATCATGGTATTCATCTCTCTTGACGAACTGCTGCCCGCCGCCGAGACCTACGGCAAACACCATATGGCAATATACGGTATGGTAGCAGGAATGGCGGTGATGGCAGTAAGCCTGCTGCTGTTCTGACACACCGACATTTGATCTCGCTATATTCAGGTATTATACTCGGCTCAATCGTCGTCTTCGAGGCAGAAGAGGTCGTTGACGCTTACCTCGAATACGCGCGACATCTTCAACGATAACACGGTCGAGGGGTTATATTTGCCCAACTCGATGGCATTAATCGTCTGGCGGCTGACACCGACCATCTCTGCCAACTGTCCCTGAGTGATGTTTTTGCGGGCACGCTCTACTTTTATACTGTTAGTCATAATCGTTATTTTTGGGGGAAGTACGGTGCAACAACCAATAAAACCGAGGTATAAAAATCATCGGGATAGTAAACATATTGCCCACGAGTACCCAGAAGAAAGGAAAATCGTACACAAAGACGACCGCAAGCAACAGTACCACACAGTTTATCAGAACCGCCCACGACAGTGCATTAAGCCGTAAGGAGGCGACGAACTCATCTTCGTTCTTCTCTTTGGAAAACATAATCAATATGCCACCGATTATTATCATTACGGCAGCGATTTCGTCGAGAATACTATTCTCTACAATCCCGCAAAAACCGACACCTAAAATACCGATATTATAAAAGAGAGCAAAAACCTTCGTTTGTAATATGTCCGTATCCTGGAGACATATACACAAAACACTTAATAGAAAACCGATGAAAAAAACAATCCAACCGACAGGCTTAAACCTATTTGGCAATAAAAAATTCGATTTCATAAATACATAATAAATTTAAATTATACACCACAAAAGTAATATTTATTTTACATATAGACAAATAAACTTTACAAAAAAATTTTTTTATCCAAAAAAGACAAAAAATCATTAACTTTGTGCGTTTTTTTATACGAGAAATGGCAAAACGAATAAAAGCTGTAAAATGTCCGCAATGCGGCAGCACAAGAGCCAAGGAGCTACGCCCCGACTATTACAAGTGCAGTAGCTGTCAGACAGAGTTTTTCATCGACAGCGACGATATTAACATAAACCACAAGTACGAAAACCCACTAAACAAGATAAACGTAAAACACGCACTGATATCAATATCAGTCATCGTCGGTTGCTTTATTTTCATCAGTATTGTAAGATCTGTTCTCTCACCGAAGACGTTTTATAACCAACCTCCTTCGGTAACCTTTGCCGAAGAGAAGACGGATAAATCAGTTGTCGTTTGGAACAAAATAGTGGAATTCAGAGGATTTGCAAATACCGATGGAGAGGGTATGATACTTATCATCGGTGCCAGGGCGACAAAAAAAGATTATTCCACATACGAAGACGAAACGCCGTCTTACGGCATTTATCGGGCAACGGACAGTAGTGAAGTAGCGATTAAACCCATAAGAAATATAGATAACATTAATTTTACCGATATTATTAAAACAAAGTTGTTCGAAAATGGTAAGATATATGTAATTATCAACAATAAACGGCTTTTCGTATTCGACACGGGAAGATACGAACTCGATGAAGTCCAATTCCAATCGTTGAACCTACCCGAGCTTGCCAAAGGTGTCTTCGAGATAAGATTCGAACCCGAAGAAGGCGACGGATTTAAGGTAATCAACGAATTAGGGAAAGAGCTATATTATTTCCCGATAATCAACAAAGTATACACCGCAGAAGGATATTATGCAGCACGAGGTATGAAGCTACCTAATGCCAAGAAGCGTGTAGGTTTTCTGTTTTCGGCGAAATCGGACGATTTCCCCGACGAAAAAATACAGTTGATAAAATACTACTATTGGTGGCAAATCGGCTATCCCGTATATCAACCCGGGTTCAGGTGGGACAAAGACTTCGGAGGCTCGGGAATATTCACCGACAGGTCGCCATATCGGAAGGTACTCATATTACCATATATAAGAGAGAAATCGCGGATGATTTCGTTCAGCGATTTCACCCCCAATCGCGATTATATATCCGGTCATGTGCTGGCTTACAACGACCAAGAAGTACTGATTGCTTTCAAACCGACACTATCGGGCAATACTATCGTACAGATACTCGATGCCGCCACAGCAGAGATAAAATGGACTATTCCGGCAGATATGCCGTATATTATCAGTGATGATGCTGTCGTACTGAAAGACGGATATCTGTTTACGAAACACGAGAAATCGTGGCTGCTCAATACAAAAAACAAAAAAGGCAAATTAATCGAATGGCATTTAGACGAATAAATAAAGCGTCATAAATAAGGTAAAACTATAAAAGGAGTAAATTATGGGGATTTTCAATATTTTTGGCAACCAGCTTTCGAAAGTAATAAGATGGGACAACGCCGATAGTACAATGCTTTGGTACAAATATCCGAGCAAACGTGACGAGATAATAAACGCAAGCAAACTTATCGTCGCTCCCGGACAAGGCTGTATATTGGTATACGAGGGACAAATAGCCGATGTTATCGAGACAGAGGGTTCTTTCAACCTCGAGACGGACAATCATCCGTTTATCACCACGCTCACGAAACTAAGGCAAAATTTCGAGAGTGAGCATAAACTTGATATCTACTTCTTTCGCAGAGCCCAGATAATCAACCAACATTGGGGGACGCCTTCGCCAATCAAATTTATCGACAGCACATACAATATCCCCGTGGAAATAGGGCTCAACGGCAACTTCTCGTATCGGATAGCCGAGCCGCGACATTTTTTCACACAAATAATAGGTACTCGTACAGAATTATACACCAATGAGATGAGTGCGGTGATCACCGAGCGTATCCTACAGCTTGTGGCAAACGTCATCAACGAAAAAAGATATTCGTACACGGAAATAGACGGTAAACTCGACGATATAGCTCACGATATAGGTGCTAAAACAAACAACGAGTACACAGAAATGGGGTTGTGTCTTACGGACTTCAGGATTGTGGGGACGCAGTTCGACGAGCAGACACAGGAACGAATAGGTCGTGTAGCCGATATCTCTGCCGACATAAAAGCAGCAGAGCAGGCAGGACTAAGCTACACAGAACTCGAAAAACTGCGTGCTCTCCGCGACGCCGCCCGCAACGAAGGGGGATTGGCAGGCACAGGCTTACAGCTCGGCGTAGGTATGGAGCTGGGTAAAAAGTTCAATGAACAGACCGACAGTTTTATATCGGCAGGTAACTCGGACGCTGCCGAAAAACTGCGTAAACTGAAAATACTGCTCGACGAGAAGATAATATCGCAAGCAGACTTCGACACCAAGAAACAAGAGATTTTGAGCAAAATGTAAAAGTATCAGTTCTTATAAAACCTAAGCAAACAATATGAAATATATCATCGGAATTATCGTAACAATACTAATACTTTGTGTAGCTGCTTTTTTCACATTAGACCTATGGGGCATAGAGAACCCCGTTACACTCGAGCAACTGCAAAAAGGTCTGAAAACGACTATGATTGTAAGCGGTACGGCTCTATTATTACTGATAGTTATACCTTTCTTTTTCAGAAACAACGGCAAAGGCTACGACCGAAGCGGAGGCAATGTAGCCAAACCTAAGCAAAAATAGCCCACTGGGGAATTGCCCATTTCTAAAAAATTGCGGATTTTAGCCTACTGTCTATTCGGGATAGAAACAGGTGGTCTAACGGGCAACCGTCAGTAAAAACGACTTGCGATATTCGCCCCAAGTTAACACAATCAACAAAAAGAGGAGCAGCTCTACACTACTCCCCGTTTTTTATCAAAAACTAAGTTAAACGATTCAACGACTGAACGCTTTAACAGTATGTTTATTCCTTAATAATTCTCGTTACCTTGCCGTCGGCACGCACCATATAGACGCCTGCGGGCAGGTGCGATA
>ERZ772917.674-NODE-674-length-22959-cov-156.980789_pt1 | contig 22959 bp, 23 predicted proteins | sample MGYA00511187_ERZ772917 | MGnify/ENA primary metagenome ERZ772917 (study PRJEB29015, sample SAMEA2737925) | human oral metagenome | biome: human oral; feature: human-associated habitat; material: dental | place: China | collected 2012 ...
AGGGGGTGGTGGTCACGCTGACCACCACGTGGAGCGCGACCTTCAGTGTGGAGGGCGGCCCGCCTCAGCCGGTGAGCGGGACGGTCACCACCACCGAGTCCTCGGCCCCCTTCGACCTCGTGCGCCTGGTCGGCGTGCTCACCGACGACGCCGAAGAAGCCCTAGGCCACTGATGCTCAACAGGAGCCCAGCACGGCGGGGCCCCGGACACCTCCTGCTGCTGGTGGTGGTGGTCGTCGTTGGTGCTGGTGGGTGCCAGGCCCTCAGGCACCCGGACGCCGAGGGGCAGCTCTCGTCGTCGGAGACACCCCCAACCGCCACCGCATCCGCACCCGCGTCCGCATCGGCGTCCGCGTCGGCGACGCTGTCCGCGGAGGAGCAGGCCCTGCGCGAGGCGGCACTGAGCACCCCCAAGCCCGAGCGACCAGCGGGCATGGACGAGCTCAGTCCCGAGGGACTGAGGCTGGCCGGCGAGTACTTCCTGTCTTTGCATCCTTATGTGTACGCGACAGGGGACCTGGAGCCGTGGCAGGCGATGAGCGACCTGGAGTGCAGATTCTGCAGCAATGTCGTTGACAACGTCACCGATCTGCACTCCTCAGGTGGATGGCGTGAGCCGTGGCAGCAGGAGGTGGTTGCTGAGCGCTACGGGGTGTCGGAGGAGGACCCCAACGTGTGGGCGGTCTCCTTCCACTACCCCCTCTCAGAGAGCCTGGACCACGACGGCTCGGGAGGCACGAGCAGTGTCAAGGCTGAGGATGTCACCTTCGTGCTCCAGATGCGCTGGACCGGACAGACATGGGTCATCGAGAAAGGACAAGTGCAATGACAACCGCACTGATGCTGGCTGGGCTGGCTGTCTGCCGCTGAGGCCCGAGGACAGCGAAGCCGTCCACATGCGGGCCGGTTGACGGAGGCGCAGTGCTGTGAGTTCCTCCGTCCTCGTCGGAGACCGAAGGTGGCACCGCCCCCAGGTAGCGCTCCTCTCCTGTCAGACGTCGTCGACGTCGTCGTAGGACAGCGGGTCCTCAATGGGTTCCAGGTGTGCCGACACCCGCAGGCTGGGGTCCACCGCCACGAGCTCGTCGATGAGCGCCTCGGTGAAGTCGTGGCCCTCCTTGACCGTCCACGTCCCGGGAACGAGCACGTGCATGTGCGCGAAGCGCCGGTTGCCCGCCTCGCGCACCCGCACCGCGTGGAAGTCGACCCTGCCCGCGACCCGGTGGCCGTCCAGGACGGCGTTGATGGCCGCCAGCGCCTCTGCGGAGGGAGCAATGTCCATGAGCCCGGCGACAGACTCCGACAGGAGCCGGAACCCGGTCCACATGATGTTGAGTCCCGCCCCCAGCGCGACGACCGCGTCGAGCACGGGCGAGTGGAACACAGCCACGAGCCCCACACCGAGCAGCACGGCCACGGAGGTCATGACGTCCGTGGCGAGGTGCTTGGCGTCAGCGACCAGGGCAGCCGAGCTCTCCGCCCGGCCCGTACGGTACAGGACGGCCGCGACGGCAGTGTTGATGACGGAGGCGACGACGCTCACCGCCAGCCCCGGCCCCAGCTGCTCGGGCATGACGGGAGTGAGGATCCGCTCGACGGCGGAGATGATGATGAAGGCCGCCGCCACGAAGATCATGGTGCCCTCCACCGCGGAGGACAGGTACTCCGCCTTGGAGTGCCCGAACTGGTGGTCCTCGTCCGCCGGGCGGATGGACACCTTGAGGACGATGAGGGCCACGACCGCGGCGACGAGGTTGACGAGGGACTCTGCGGCGTCGGAGAGCAGACCCACGGACCCGGTCATCCAGGCGGCCCCAGCCTTGAGCGCGATCGTCGTGACGGCCGCCCCGATGGACAGCCACGCGTAGCCGCTGAGGTCCTTGGAGGGCGCGTACCTGGGAGAGGGCATACCCGAAGTCTGGGCCCGAGGTCCTAGGCTCGCCGTATCAGGGTTTCGGGAATCCGCAAGCCCGGTACCGGTGCCGGTTGGCCGCCCACCGCCCGGTCCGGCCGGAGATGGTGTTGGCGCCTCGCCGTCGCCCTTCCGTAGAGTTCGGCGCGTGCTGTGCGGCATGGCCTCCTCCCTTCCCGCCGTCGTGGACCTGCCCGTCCCCGACGCCCTGCCCAACACCTTTCGTGCGCTGGACCTGTGCGGCGTGCTGCTCAACGGCATCCTCGGTGGGCTCATCGCGCGCCGCAAGAACTACGACATGGTGGGCTTCGTCGTCCTCGCCATGCTCACCGCCACGGCGGGCGGGATCCTGCGTGACGTCATGATCCAGGCGGGCCCGCCCTACGCGCTCACCGACCCCTACTACCTGTACACGGCCTGCGCGGGGGCCCTCATCGCCTGGCGGGTGCCCATGCGCTCACGACTGGCGCGCCGCTTCCTCATCGGTGCCGACGCCGTCGTACTGGGCACGTGGGCCGCCACCGGGGCGTCCAAGGCCCTGGCGAACGGACTGGGTATCATGCCTGCTCTGCTTCTGGGCTGCCTCACCGCCGTGGGCGGCTCGATGATCCGTGACGTCTCCGTGGGGGAGACCCCGGCCGTCTTCGGTGGCAACAAGCTCTACGCCGTGCCCGCCCTGTGCGCGGCCGCGACCGACGTCGTGCTGGTGCTGTCGGGGGCGCCGGAGGCCTACGGGATGCTCGCCGCGACGCTTGTGGGTGCGGGCACCTGCCTGCTGGCCTACCTGCGCTCCTGGCGGCTGCCGGTGATGGAGGAGGTCGAGCGCGAGCGGGAGCGGCGTCGTCAGATGCGGCTGGCGGCGGGCTCGCGGCGCCCGTGGGTGGTTGTCTCCGCGCCGTACATGGACCGCGGGGGGACATCGGCGTCGGGCTGGCGCCGTGCCCTCATGCTGCGGTCCCGGCGGGTGGAGGCCTTGCAGCGCCGACGTCAGCCGCTGGCACCCGAGGACCTGTGAGGAGCGCGGGGCACGCCCGGCACACCCGACGCGCCACGCGCCCTGAGACCCGAGGTGCTGAGCGCGCTTGACGGGGTCGCGCCGGGGCCGGGGTCAACCGGGCGACCCCGTCAGGGCCGGGCTGTGGCCCGCGCGCTCAGGCGCTGCTGGCCGTGCTCAGACCGAGCGGACCTGGGCCTCGTCGACGCGGATCGGATCGGGGGTCTCGGCCTGGCCCTCGTCACGGGTGCGTCCGCCGAAGAGAGTCTCCTTGACGGCGTCGGCGACCTTGTCGGTGACGACCTCGCCCTGCTGGCGCACGAAGGAGGAGGCGCGGGAGGTCGCGGCGTCGACCTTCTCGCGCACGAAGGGCTGCTCGGCGACGCGTGAGGCCGTGGCCTTGATGCGCTCGTACTGCGCCCGGCCGGCGCGGGTGCCCAGGACGTATCCGGCACCCAGTCCGATGAGGAAGGGGATCTTGCTGGCCATGCGGGCCTCCTGTGGTTGCGTGGTGCGGGTGCCGACGGCGTCCGCCTGTGCTCCGGCGCGAGCCTACCGGGTGGGTGCAGAGCGTGCGGCGAGGCAAGGCGGTGCTTGCTGAGGTAAGACTTCCTTTGCTATACGAGCGAATTGATTGCTCTTACCATTGTGGTGTGCTGGCAACAGAGGCTATTCCCACGATCCGCACCGCACCCGACCCGATGGTGGTGGTGGACCTTGACGCACGCCTCAACTGGTTGCGCGCGGGCGTCCTCGGCGCCAACGACGGCATCGTCTCCGTCGCGGGCCTCGTCATCGGCGTTGCCGCCGCTGCCCCCGGGGAGAACCAGGCGATCCTCGTCGCGGGCGTCGCCGGGGTCCTCGCCGGGGCCTTCTCCATGAGCGCCGGGGAGTACGTGTCCGTCTCCACCCAGACCGACGCCGAACGGGCTCAGGCCACGCGCGAGGGACGCGATCCCGGGTCGCTCACGAGCGCCTGGCAGGCCGCCTTCTCCTCCGCCGTCAGCTTCGTGCTGGGATCGCTGCTGCCGCTCGGCCTCGTGCTGGCGGCTCCCGCACGCTGGAAGGTGGTCGCCACGGCGGTGGCCGTGCTGCTCGCCCTCGCGCTGACGGGTGCCGTCTCCGCCCGCCTGGGCCGGTCCCCGGCGCGGCCCGCGGTCGTGCGCAACATGGTGGGTGGCGCGCTCGCCATGGCCGTCACCTGGGGGATCGGCAACCTCATCGGCGTCAGCCTGTGATTGCGCCGCCCTCGCCCGGGGCGCCGACGATCCACGACGGCAGCAGCCGCGCGAGCTCGAAGCCGTCCCGTCCTGTCACCACGGGCACGTCCGCCTCGGCGAGCGTGCGCGCCTCGTAGCCCAGGCCCATGGGGTGCGCGATCTGCGCACCGGCGAGCACCTGCTCCTTCTGGGACAGGCGCCGGATCGCCACCGCGGCCACGCGGTCGGAGTGCTCACGCACGGCCTCGGAGTAGATGAGCGGGTCGTGCTGACCGTCGTCGCCGATAAGCAGCCAGGTGACGTCGGGCAGGTCGATCATGAGGCGACGCAGCTCGGTGCGCTTGTGCTCGATGCCTGAGCGGAACCAACCGGTGGCGCTCGGACCCCAGTCGGTCATGAGCTTGGGCGCCTTCGGGAAGCCGTTGTGCGCGAAGAAGGAGCGCAGCGTCGGCACGGTGTTCCACGGGCCGGTGGACAGGAAGATGAGCGGGGTGTCCGGGTGGGCGGCCTCGATGCGGGCGAGCAGCTGGGCCATCCCGGGGACGGCCTCACGGTTGGCGGCCTCCTTGAACAGGAAGTTCCAGGCGGCGATGAGGATGCGGGGAACCTCGGTGACCATCGCCGTGTCGTCGATGTCGCACACGATCCCCAGCCTGCGGCCGGGGCCGACGACGTGCACGCGCGTGGTGACGGTGCCCGCCCCCGCCGCGTCGATCTCGACCTCGTGCCAGCCGGGACCTAGGCCGTGGTCGCGGACGACGACGTCGACGTAGCCGCCCCTGTCCGCCCGGGTGCGCACGCTGACGTCGCCCACGCGGATCGTCACCGGCAGATAGGGCACGGGCACGTCGATGAGCTGGCGCCAGCCGCGCTGAGCGTCGATGAGGGTGTCGACGGCGAGCTCGCGAACCTGTCCGGGTGTCACCGGCAGGCCGTGGGGGATGGAACGGAACAGCGGGCCCTCGGCGGGAGCGTCCGAGGGGCGCATGAGCATGCGCGCCAGGACGCGCACCATCGAGCCCTCGCCCTGGTGCGCCGTGCTGGTCACGGCGCTCGACCCGGTGCTGGCCCCGGGTGCCGTCGGGGCCGCGCAGGAGCCGTAGCCGTCGTAGCCGATGACGCGCGGGCGCCAGCCCACGGCCTTGAGCGAGGGGATGAGACGGCGGGACAGCTCGATCTCCGCGGCGCGCGCAATGTCGGAAAGAGGCACGTGCCGATACTAAGGGCAGCCGATCGCTGGTGTGGCGCCAAGGAATGGGGAGAACAAGCGCTCGTCGACCACAGGTGCGTGCAGCTGACGCGCAGCCGGACCGCCTGGGTGCGCACGGAGCAGCCGCGCGCGGAGCAGCTGTGCGTGGGCGGACCGGTCGGCCAGGCGCCGGGCTCGCTCCACGACGTGGGCGGACCACTTGTGTGTGGGCGGATCACTTGTGTGTGCGCGGATCACCTGTGTGTGGGCGGATCACTTGTGTGCTGTTGGATCACTCAGTGGCGTCTGTCAGGTGATCCGTCGGGCCGTAGGTGATCCGCTGGTGGGGAGGTGATCCGTCGGGCCGTAGGTGGTCCGTTGGTGGGGAAGTGGTCCGCCTGGGTGCGCGCGGAGCAGCCGCGCGCGGAGCAGTTGTGTGTGGGCGGATCACCTGTGTGTGGGCGGACCACTTGTGTGCTGTTGGATCACTCAGTGGCGTTTGTCAGGTGATCCGTCGGGCCGTAGGTGATCCGCTGGTGGGGAGGTGGTCCGCCTGGGCGCGCAGTGATCCGCTGGGGGGCAGCGGCGGGGCGGGGGAGCGGTCCGCCTAGGCGTTGGGGGTTCCTGACGGAGCGGGGGAGCAGGCTCTCGGGCACCGCTGTGCCCACTGTTCCCGCCGTGCGTGCCCGCGCCGGCTGAGGCTCATGCCGACGCAGACACCAGCCACCACGGCCCACCACGTGTAGGAGGAGCCGAGCAGCTGCTGCCACCACGGCCACTCCCGCTCCACGTGATGCCCCTCGGTGAACCACCAGTGCGCCGCTGCGACGAATACGAGCCCACCGCCGAGCGCAGCCCCGAGCAGGCCCCGGCTGCCCCACCGCCGCGCGGCGGACACGAGCGCGAGGAGCGCAGGAACCGCCCACACCCAGTGGTGCGACCAGGAGATGGGCGAGACGAGCAGCCCCAGCACCATGGTGGCGCTCAGCTGAAGCAGGAGCACACTGCCGCTGCCTGCGCTGCCTGCGCTGCCTGCGCTGCCTGCGCTGCCTGCGCTGCCTGCGCTGCCCGTGCTGCCTGCGCTGCCTGCGCTGCCCGTGCTGCCCGCGCCAGCCCGCTCAAGCCGACGCAGCAGCATCCAGGTCCCTGCGACGGCGGCCACCACCACCCCGGCCCACACCGCGGACAGCGCCGACTCCGAGGCCCACACCGGCCAGGCCCGTGCCAGGACGGCGCGCAGGTTCTGGTTGCCCGCGTAATCGGCCAGGCCCGCGCGCGTCGGATCCCACATCGCCTCACTGAAGAAGCGCCAGGACTCCGCCGGAGAGACCACCCACGCCCCGGCCGTGACCGCCAGCGCTGCGGCCACCATCGTCGTGGCCGCCCGCCACTCGCGTCGCGCCAGCAGCACGAGCACGGCGATGGCGGGCGTGAGCTTGAAGGCCGCAGCGAGCCCGCTGAGCACCCCGCGCCAGCGCGAGCCCCGAGGCACCGCCAGCAGGTCGACGGCCACGAGCGCCATGAGCACGGCGTTGACCTGCCCGTACTCCATCGTCTTGTAGACCGGCTCGATGAACCCCACGCAGGCCGCTGTCAGCCAGGGCACCGCGACAGCGACACGCGCCGCACGCCCCCACCCCGGCAGACGGCCGACGGCGCAGCCCGCCGGGTCCTCGGGCAGCACCGCGCGCAGGCAGGCCCACAGCGTCGCGGCGACCGCCAGGGGCGTGGCGACGGTGAGCAGCGTCTGGGCGCTGTCGTCACTCATCCAGCTCAGCGGCGTGAGCGCCCACGCGGCGAAGGGCGGGTAGGTGAAGGGCCACAGGTGCTCGACCGGGTTGGCCCACCAGTCGTAGAGGCTGCCGCCCGCCTGCCACTGGGACACCGCCGCACGGTAGATCCAGGCGTCAAGGTGGAAGAAGCGCCCGCCGTCGTCGGACACGAGCCACGGCCGGGTGGCGAGGGCGACGGCACCCCACCCCAGCAGGGCCGCAGCGACGGCGAGCGCCGAGCGCGCCCACGACGACCCGCGGACCGCGCCCGTCCCACTGCCGGGCCCGGGGGCCCGTCCTCCTCGCCTCCCGTCCACGCCGCTCAGTCCTGCTCCTCGGTGGGCTCGGGCAGCCGGGCGACCCTGTGGGCGCCACGCAGGGGCGGCAGGCCGACGGCGAGGGCGACCACCGCCAGCCAGGCCATGCCGGCGGTGAACAGGTAGCCGCCCGCGGAGCCCTGGGCGTCGAGGATGACACCGCCGACCATGGACCCCAGCGACACCCCGATGTTCAGCGAGGTGCTGATCCACGCCAGCCCCTCGGTGAGCCGGGACCGGGCCACTGTCGCCTGGACGATGTTGTTGCCGGCCGCGATCGTCGGAGCCGTTCCGAAGCCGACGAGCACGTACAGGACGGCGAGCACTCCCAGGTTCGGCGCCAGGACGAAGGTGGAGGCGCCCAGCGCGAGCCAGACCACCCCCAGCATGAGCTGCTTCCACAGGGGCCAGCCCCAGGAGCGCGCGCCGTACAGGAGCCCGGCCACGCAGGATCCCGTCGCCCAGCAGGCCAGCGCGGCACCGGAGTAGCTGCGCTGACCGACCTCCGTGGCGAAGGCGACGGCGGACACGTCGTTGGCGCCGAACATCGCGCCGGAGAAGAGGAAGACGATGATGACGGACACGACGGCGCCCTGTCGCAGCACCGGGACGGGCCGGGAGGCGAGCAGCGCCTCCATCTCCTGGCGGGAGGCGGCGTCACGGCGGCGCGGGCGCCGGGCGCGCGGGTGGGGGGCAGGTTCGGTGGAGCGCTGGGACAGGAACAGCAGCCCGCCCACCATCTGCAGGACCAGGGAGATGATGAGGCCGCTCGTCACCGGCAGGACGTCCGAGGTGGACACGACGGTGGCGAGCACCGGCCCCACCATGAAGGCGAGCTCGTCGACGGCCGCCTCCAGCGACAAGGCGGTGTGGATGTCCTCGGGCGTGTGCAGCAGCGTGGTCCAGCGTGAGCGCACGAGAGAGCCCATGGAACCGCCGAAGGCCCCGGCACCGGCGGCCAGGAGCACGAGCACCCACAGGGGGGCGAGCAGCTGGGCGGCCACGATGAGGCCCAGGAGGCAGGACCCCGACACGAGGGTCGAGGGCAGCATGATGCGCCGCTGGCCGTGCACGTCGATGAGGCGCGCGAGCAGGGGCGCCCCGACGGCGACCGCGACGATATTCGCCGCCGAGACGGTGCCTGCGGCCGTGTAGTCGCCGTAGAGCGACTGGACCGACAGGATCGTCGAGATCCCCACCATCGACATGGGGAAACGGGCCATGAGGCCGGTGCTGGAGAACAGGAGTGCGCCCGGCTGCGACAGGATCCGCCGGTAGGCGCCCGAGCTGGGAGCGGCCATCGGCTGTGCTCAGCGGTTTGTTGAGTAGGCGCCCGCGCGGTTGAGGGAGAAGCCCTCGCCGGTGACCTGGCTCCAGCACTCGATCCCGGCCTCCGAGGAGGTGCAGGCCATCTGCCCGTTCTGGGCGGCCGAGCCGTAGTTGAGGGTGGCCCCCGCCCCGCCGACGCCGGGCACGTCACAGCCGCCCGAGGCGGTGCCGCTGGTCTTGAGCACGACCGTGTACGGCAGGGAGTTGTCCGCCCCGCAGGTACTGTCGGTGAACTCGTGCTCCGCGATCGTGCAGGTCACGGAGTCGGAGTTGACTGAGCAGCTGATGTTGCCTGAGGGCGAGGTGAAGGAGCTGAGCGTGATGGCGCCCTCCGGGGCCGGGTAGGGCATGGCTGAGGGGGTCGGTGAGGGAGTGGCCGACGGCGAGAGGGTGGGCGACGGCGTCGGCTCGGTCGTGGGCGCCCCGGTCGGCGCGGTCGCCACCTGGGAGGCGTGCGTCGGCACGGTCTCGGGGTCGCCAGCGGCCCCGTCCCGGTCGCCGAGGAAGTACCACACGGCGAGGGCGACGACGAGCACGAGGGCGACGGCGCCCAGCAGCCACAGCCAGAGCGCGTGGCCGTGGCGGGCGGGCTCGTCCTCGGCGCGCCCGACGCCGAAGACGCCCGCCTCGGAGGAGGAGGGGCGCGGCGACCACGCCGGCGTGCTCGCGCCACCGCTGTAGGAGCGGGAGGCGCCCGACCGGTACCGGCTGGGGGTCTGGGACGCCTGGTAGCTCGTGTGGGCCTGGGAAGGCTGTGCCGCCTGGCTGGGTGAGCCGGGCTTCTGGGAGGCGGGGACGGCCACGGTCGGCTGCGCCTGCGACACGGCGCGGGAGACAACCGTGGGCGCGTTCGCCCCCGAGGTGCCGGGGCCGAGGTCCAGGGCCGTGCCCGAGGACAGCATCTGGGTGGCGCCCGCACCGGCGCCACCGGGATACGTCAGCCCGGCGGCCCGGCGTGCCAGGGCCGCGTCCACCGCCGGGTCGCCCAGGGAGCCGAGCCACTCCAGCAGTGCCGGGTAGGTGCGCGGGTTCTCAGCAATGTAGGGACGCAGACCCGGGTAGTTCTGGGCGAGCGTGTGCAGAGTGGTGAGCTCGGCGTGGGGGTCCGTCGCGCGCGCGACGAGGTCTGCCTGAGCCTGCGACATATGCGGAGTCCTTAACACGTTCCAGTGGCATGGCGCGCTCGTGGCCCCTGAGCCGGGACGAAGACGGCACCGGGCCGACGTCGGACGGGTGCGCCGGGTGACCGGCGGGTACCGGTCCCCATGAGCCTACCCTGAGGGGCCCGCGGGGGTCCTGCGAGGTGGTCTGGCCGGTATTGTCCTCGGGGTGGCCCCGGTCCGGGGGCTGCGCAGAAACACGGAGCGACCGCAGGAGCACGCATGGCACAGAACACCGACGGACGTGGTGCTCAGCCCGCGTGCACCGACGGCCCTGGAGCCCGCGACGGGAGCCGGGCCGCCTGCGGCGGTCTCGTGCCGCTGGTCGGGGCCGTCACTGACATGGGCCGGTTGCGCAGCGTCAACGAGGACGGCTACCTCGCCCTCGACCCGGCCTACATCGTCGTCGACGGGATGGGCGGCCACTCCGCCGGACGCGCCGCCACCCGCGCGGCGCTGCAGGCCCTGCTCCCGCTGGGGGGCGCCCTCATCACGCGGACCGACGAGATCGTCGACGTCGTGCGCGCCGCGGCCCAGGCGGTGCGCTCCATCCCCTCCCAGGCGGTGCACCGTCCGGGAGCGACGATCGCCGGCGCCGTCCTCGCCCAGCTGCCCGGGCTCGACAGCGACGTGCCCACCTGGGTGTCGCTCAACATCGGTGACGCCCGCGTCTACCTCCTGCGCGACGACGTGCTCTCCCAGCTCAGTCGCGACCACTCCCAGGTGCAGGAGCTCGTCGACTCGGGACGTCTGACGCCCGCGGCAGCGCGTACCGACCCGCGTCGCAACATCGTCACCCGGGCCCTGGGCGGTGGTATCGAGGACGACGGCGTTCCCGACCTGCGGCTCGTGCCCGCGATGGCCGGTGACCGCGTCCTCGTGTGCTCTGACGGCCTGACCGACGAGCTCGACGATGACGCCCTGGCGACTGTGCTCGGCGCGGGCCTGAGCCCGCAGCGCACAGCGGAGTCCGTCGTCGCCGCCGCCCTGGAGAGCGGGGGCCACGACAACACGACCGCCCTCGTGGTCGACCTGGCGGAGCGCCCCGAGCCCCTCGTCGGCACCCCGGACTCCGAGGGCGAGGAGACGCGGTCGGCGTGAGCACGGGTGTGGGGCACGAGGCGCTCGGCGCGCCGGAGGCGGACGGGCTGATCGAGGTCAGCGGTCCGCTGGGTCGTGCGTGCCTGTACCCGCAGGCGCCCGCCGACGTCGTCGCCCAGGTGCGTGCGCTGCTGTCGGGCGTGCCCGCTCCCAGCGACTCTGCTTCCCTCTCGGCCGTCTCCGACGTCGGTGTGCCCCCCGTCCCGCCGGTGCCTCCCGTCCCGCCGCCTCCCAGCCGGTCGGCCGTGACCGCTGACGCCCCTGAGGAGGAGGGCGACGCACCGCCCCTGGAGGACGCCCCGGTGACGATGACCTGGACCGAGGCCGACGAGGCGCGGGCCAGCGCCGCCCAGACCGGAGTGTGGGTGGAGCCGCCCGCCCTGCCTCCCGTGCCCGCCTATCCCGAGCCCGAGCCGGGGTCGGGTCGCCGTCGCCACCGTCACATGCCGATGCTGGACTCCCCGGACGGGACCGCCGACGCCGTGTCCTCCGCGCGGGTGTCGCAGTCCATGACCGCTCCGGTCCCCGTTGCGCCGGAGAGGGTCGTGCCCTCAGCCCACAGCGTCCCGGTGCCGGTCATCCAGGTCGGAGAGCCCGACGCCGTCCCGCTCGTGTGGGGCTCGGAGTGTGCCGCCGGCCATGTCAACCCGCTCGACGCGAGCTGCTGCCTGTCCTGCTCCGCCCCCCTGACGGGTGGGCGTCGGCAGGTCCCCACGCCGGTGCTCATGGTCCTGGCGCTGTCCACCGGACAGCACGTGCCCGTGCGCAGCGAGGTCGTCGTCGGCCGGGCTCCGCAGCCTCGGGCGGGGGCCGCGGGCGCCACCCTGCTCGTGCCCGTCGCCAGCCCCACCCGCGTGGTCTCGCGCTCCCACCTGCTCATCTCAACCGCTGGCTGGTCCGTCCTCGGACGCGACCTGGGCTCCCACAACGGCACGGTCCTCCTGCGTCCGGGCATCGCCCCGGTGCTGCTGGGCAGTGCCGTGCCGTCACCGCTGCTCGTGGGCGACGTACTGGATATCGGCGACGACGTCACGATCCGGCTCGACCCCCACACCTGACCTGTCCTGACACTGTCCGAAGGAGAACCTCATGAGTGAACCGACCTGGAGCGACCTGCCGGAGGTCGACCCGAAGCGCCCGGACGAGCTCGTCCTCGACTTCTCCGGCGAGATCCACCGTGTCGGCACCGGCCAGACCCTTGTCATCGGCCGGGGCGGCGATCTTGACATCGACGACAACCCCTACCTTCACCGCCGGTTCCTCGTGTTCAGCCACGAGAACGGCCTGTGGTGGATCGCCAACGAGGGCTCGCGCCTGTCCGCCACGCTCACCGACGGGGACGGCCTCGTCCAGTCCCGGCTCGCCCCGGGGGCGCGCATGCCCCTCGTCTTCCCCCGTGTCATCCTCACCTTCTCCGCAGGACCCACCACCTACGAGATCGACCTCATCACCGCCGGAGAGGACCGCTTCACCGGTATCGAGGCGGCTCCCGGGTCCAGCGGCCAGACGACCATCGGTGTCACCCCGATGACCAAGTCCCAGCTGCTTCTCGTGCTGGCCCTGAGCGAGCCCGTGCTCAAGCGCGCCGGCACCGGTGCGGCGGAGATCCCCTCCTCCGCCCACGCCGCTGCGCGCCTGGGCTGGCCCCTGACGAAGTTCAACCGCAAGCTCGACAACGTCTGCGAGAAGCTTGACCGGGTCGGGGTGCGGGGGCTGCGTGGCGGGCGCGCCGGGGGCGCGGCCTCCAACCGCCGCACCGCCCTCGTGGAGCACGCCGTGTCCACCCTCATGGTCACCGCTGAGGACCTGCCCAAGCTTGACGAGGAGTACGCCGCGAACATGGCGGCTCGTCGTGCCTCCCAGGACACGAGTGACGCACAGACCGGGGGCGCGAGCACCGCACGGGTCACCGGCGGGCGGGAGGTCTGAGCGTGACCGGCCCCGAGGACGCCCGCGACACCGAGACGCTGGAGACCGGCAGACCGGTCCCCGACGTGCCGGTCCCCGACGTGCCGGACGCTGTGAGCACCGTGAAGCTGGAGACCGCACGGCCCGTCGTCGGCGCCGCACAGACCGTCGGTGCCGACGCGCGGGAACCGGGAACCGAGGTGCTCCAGCCGGAGAACGCCCTGGCCCTGGAGACGGGCGCTGAGGCTCCTGAAGCCGAGGACGCCGACGCGCCGGAGACCGAGACGACCGACGCCGAGGCACCGGAGACGGAGGCCGACTCGACGGAGACCGAGACGGCCGTGGCCTCCCCGGCCCGCCGGTGGCGCCGCGTGTGCGCCGTCCTCGTCGTCGTCGCCTGCGTGCTCGCCGTCGCCGCCGTCGGTGCCGAGCTCTTCGTGCGCAACCGGATCGAGTCCGTGGTGCACGGGGCGCTTCCGGGCCTGTCCGAGGACGCCGTCGTGGACGCAGGCGGCCTCGTGCTGCCCCAGGTCCTCACAGGCTCCCTCGACTCCCTGTCCGTCAGCGGCGCGCAGCTGCGCCTGGACCAGAGCGTCGGGGGTGTCCCACTGGGCTCCCTCGACCTGCACGACGTCACCGCCACCCTCAGCGGCATCGAGCTCACGCAGCCGCACCACACCGACTCCCTCGATGCCAGTGGCACGATCACCTGGGAGGACCTGGCCGTGATCGTCCGCATGTCCTCGCCCAGGCTCAAGGAGACGACCCTCGTTCCGGACGAGCTCGGCACCGTGACCGCGCCGGGGACCTTCACCGCCACGGCCGAGGTCTTCGGGACGGACGTCGTCTTCCTCATCGTGCCCTCCCTGACACCCGAGGGGAACCTGCTCATGACCGCCACCGACGCCACCTTCGGCGGCATCACCTTCGACCTGACGCAGGAGGACTCCCTCACGATGAGGCTCCTGGGAACCGAGACGCCCGAGTTCGTCGTCGACCACGCCGTCCTGCCCGCGGGGACGACCTTCAGCGCCGTCGTCGTCACCCAGGAGGGCCTGCGCGTGGCCCTGAGCGGACAGGACCTGGATCTCGCCCCCGGCCACTGACCGCCCGGGGGCGGGACCGAGGACTCCGGCACCGGGCCGGACGGGCTGTGCTCCCCGTCCACAGCGTGGGGATCGTGCCCAGCCGGACCGTATACCCTTCCCATGGCGCCCGTCCCGTGGTGCCCGTCCCGAGGAGAGACATGAGTACTCACAGTGAGCCGCCCCGCGGCGCCCACGCCGCTCCGTCGCAGCGCGCACTCGCCTACGGCACAAGCCCGTCCGCCGCCTCGGACGCGGGCTACGGGCAGGCTCCCGCCGCCCCCTCGGGCGCCTCCTACCCGACCACCGGCCCGCTGCCGACCTCCAGCGAGCTGCGGCGTGAGGCCGCGCGCACCGCCAGGGTCGACGCGCGCCCCACCAGCCCCGAGGAGGACGTCGACCGCGCGGGCGAGCTCGTCGGGCGCGTCACCAAGGTCTTCTCCCAGCGCGTCGTCGGGCAGGAGCAGCTGCGGATCGGGCTGCTGTCCACCCTCATCGCCGGCGGCCACATCCTGCTCGAGTCCGTGCCCGGACTGGCCAAGACCACCGCCGCCCAGACCCTCGCCTCCGCCGTCTCCGGCTCCTTCCGGCGCATCCAGTGCACCCCGGACCTCATGCCCAACGACATCGTGGGCACCCAGGTCCTCAACTACGCCACCGGTGAGCTCACCACCCAGCTCGGGCCCGTGCACGCCAACATCGTCCTGCTCGACGAGATCAACCGCTCCTCGGCCAAGACCCAGTCCGCGATGCTCGAGGCCATGCAGGAGCGCCAGACCTCCATCGGCGGCGTCGTCTACCCGCTGCCCCACCCCTTCATGGTGCTCGCCACCCAGAACCCCATCGAGGAGGAGGGCACCTACGTCCTGCCCGAGGCCCAGATGGACCGCTTCCTCATGAAGGAGGTACTCACCTACCCCAAGCCCCAGGAGGAGGCCGACGTCCTCGACCGCATCTCGCGCGGCACCTTCGACAAGCCCGTCACCACGCCCCCCATCACCACCGACGATGTCGAGTGGCTCCAGGGGGCCGCGGAGCGCGTCTACGTCGACCCGGTCATCAAGCAGTACATCGTCGCCCTGGTCAACACCTCGCGCGGAGGCGGCCCCCGCCCGGTGCCCGGCATCGAGCGCCACGTGCGCGTGGGCGCCTCCCCCCGCGGCGGCATCGCCCTCATGAAGGTCGCCCAGGCCATCGCCCTGCAGGCCGGACGCACCTACGTCACCCCCGACGACGTCGGCCTGCTGCGCCACTCGGTGCTGCGCCACCGCCTCGTGCTCACCTACGACGCCCTCGCCGACGCCGTCGCCCCCGAGGCCATCATCGACGCCGTCTTCGCGGCCGTGCCCACACCCTGAGGCCCAGGACGCCACCGATGACCTCGTCCTCACCGTCCTCGCGGCTGGCACGTGTGCGCGGACGCCTCGAGCTGCCGACGCTGCGGCGTGCCACCGGCCTGCTCGACGGGCGCCACAAGTCCGTTTTCGTCGGCCGCGGCCAGGACTTCGACGACCTGTCGGTCTACCGTCCCGGTGACGACGTCTCCGACATCGACTGGAAGTCCTCGGCGCGGGTCGGCCAGCCGGTCATCAAGCGCTTCCAGCGCGAGTCCAACCTGCCGCTGGTCCTCGCCGTCGACACCGGCCGCACCATGGCGGCGCAGGCGCCCGACGGCACCGACAAGCGCGACCTCGCCCAGGCGGTGGCCGACACCCTGGCCTTCCTGGCGCGCCAGCGCGGGGACACGGTGGCCCTCGTCGCCGCCGACGCCACCCGCATGGTGGACCGCCCGGCCCGCTCCGGCTCCAAGCACGCCGAGATGATCCTCGCCCTGCTGGACCGCCAGCTGGGCTCGCTCACCACCGAGGTCCGGCCCCCCGGTGCGCAGGCCGACGCCGAGGCCGCCCCCGAGGTTGTCCCGGCGGCCGGGGCGCCCGTCTCCCGGGTGTCCGCCGTTCTGGCGCGCGTGTCCACCTGGCACCGGCGGCGCAGCCTCGTCGTGCTCATCACCGACACCGCGCACCCGGATGTCCAGACGGACCCGGACTGCGCCCTGTGGCTGCGGCGCCTGTCCGCCCAGCACGAGCTCATCGTCGTGCAGGTCGCCGACGACGCCCCGCTCGGTCCCGGTCGGCGCCATGACGTCGAGCTCGCCGCTGAGGTCCCCGCCTTCCTGCGCCAGGACAAGGCCCTGGTGACCTATCTCAGTGCGGAGGACAGTGCCCGGCGGGCCCGTGTGGCCGCGCTGCTGGACTCGCGCCGCGTCGAGCACGTGACCGTCTCCTCGATGGAGCGCATGGTCGACGAGCTGGCGGACCTGCTGGCCCGCCAGCGCCTGGCCTCGTCACGGAAGAGGAGGTGAGCCCGTGGCCCCGACCCTTCTCCTCGCCTCCGTCACCGTCGCCCGTCCCGTCCTCATGCCGGTGTGGATGCTCGTCGTTGCCGTCATCGTCGTGCTCATCGTCTCCGGGTGGCTCATCGGCACGCTCATCGGCACCCGGCGGGACACCTCCCGGCAGGTGGGCGACGTGCCCATGGCCCCCGAGGACCGCAAGAGCTGGATCACCGCGGTCGACACCGCCGCCGCCCGCTTCCGTGACGGCACCACCGACCTGCGTGCCCTGCACCTCGAGCTTGCCACCGCCCTGCGCGGCTTCGCCTCCGAGCGCAGCGGTGAGGACCTGGAGAGCGCCACCGTCCGCGAGATCCTCGACATGGCGGACACCGCCGGGCCCCGCTCCATCGACGAGCGCATGCGCCTGGTCAAGCGCGGCGGGCGTCCCCTGGACACCAATCCCCTGGGTCATGTGGGCGAGCTGCTCTACGTGTGGGAGCAGCCCTCCTTCGACCGCGACACCGCCGCGGCCGCCGAGGAGGCCGTCACCCTGGCGCGGGAGGTGGTCACCCGATGGTGATGGCCTGGCTCGCAGGGGCCCTCGTGGGGCTCGCCGCTGTCCTCGTCGTCCTCGCCGTCTGCGGCGTCCTGCCACGGCAAGGCTGGGGCGCGCGTGCGCGCGCCGTGCTGCGTCTGCCGGTCAGGCGCGCGCGTGCCGGACGGCCCGCCACCCGCACCGCCCCCGTGCGGGTGGCCAACGCCTCCGCCCTGCTCGCAAGCCCCCACGTGCGCTGGACGGTGAACCGCAGGCGTGGGTTCCTCGCCTTCCTCTCGCTGCTCGCCGTCGGCGCCCTGGCCGCCTCCGCCACCATCGCGGGCCGCCCGGTCGCTGTCACCGAGCGCTCCGACACCCTGTCCAACCGCGACATCGTCCTGTGCCTGGACGTGTCCGTGTCCATGCTCACCACCGACGCCAAGATCCTGGAGACCTTCTCCGAGCTCCTCGACTCCTTCGAGGGCGAGCGTGTCGCGCTCGTCGCCTGGAACTCGACGGCGCAGACGATGGTGCCGCTGACCGACGACTACACCCTGCTGCGCAACGAGCTGCGCGAGATCGCCGACGTCCTCGACTTCGTCCCCGTGCGCGGCAACCCCAAGGTCTACAGGTACGCCGACACCTTCGCCGGCACCTTCGGCGACGTCGACGCCTCCTCCCTCATCGGTGACGGTCTGGCCTCCTGCGCCCTCGCCTTCGACCGGGAGGTGGAGGACCGCTCGCGCACCATCATCCTCGCCAGCGACAACCAGGTGCAGGACCCTGACGGGCTGCAGATCTACAGCCTCTCCGAGGCCGCCGACCTGGCCACCGAGCGCGGGATCCGCATGATCTCCGTCTACGGTGCGGACCCCGAGCTGCTCGACCCCGGCCTGACCGGGGACGACCTTGAGCGTGCCCGTGCCGAGCTCAGGACGGTCACCACCGAGCACGGCGGCCTGTTCTACGAGGTCGACGACGCCGACGCCGCCGCCGGCATCGTGCGTGAGCTAGAGAACGACCAGGTCGAGGAGGTCCAGGGCAGCGTCGTCACGCTCATGAGCGACGAGCCCGCCGTGCCGACGGCATGGTTACTGGGCTGTGTGCTGGTGCTGCTCGTCCTGGCCGCATGGAGGCGCGCATGAGACTCGTCCCCGTCCTGTCCGGTGGCTGGTGGCTGGTGCTCGTCGTCGCCCTGCTCATGGCCGCCCTGCTCGCCTGGTCCGCGCGCGCGGCCCTGGACCCCGCCTCCGACCCGGGCGCCCGGTCCTCCTGGGTGCGGCGCGTGCTGCTGTGCGTGGTCACCCTCGTGCTCCTCGCCGGACCCTCGCTGCCCGCCCACGAGACCCAGTCCGTGTCGAACGTCGAGGTCTACCTCGTCGTCGACCGCACCGGCTCGATGGCCGCCGAGGACTGGGCAGGAGGACCCTCCGCCGGGGGAGGGACCCGTCTCGACGGCGTCAAGGAGGACCTGCGGGCCATCGTGGCCGCCCACTCCGGCGCCCGCTTCAGCATCATCGCCCTGGACTCCGTCGCCGCCCGCGAGCTGCCACTGACCAGTGACGTGGAGGCCGTCTACTCCTGGATCGACTCTCTGCGCCAGGAACGCACCGACCGCTCCACCGGCTCCTCCCTCGAGCGGGCCCTGCCGCTGCTGTCCTCCACCCTCACGGCCGCTGCCGAGCGCGACCCCGAGGACGTGCGCGTCGTCTACATCCTCAGCGACGGCGAGGCGACCGACGAGGGCGAAGGAGCCGCTGACGCCCGGAGCGCCGGGGCCACCTGGCAGGGCGCGGGCGAGCTCGTCGACGCCGGCGCGGTCCTCGGCTACGGCACCGAGGCCGGGGGGCCCATGCGGGCCTTCGACGGCACCAGCTCCGGTGACTACATCCCCGACCCCGCGACCGGCTCACCGGGCGTCTCGGTCCCCGACACGGCGGCCCTGACGGCCGTCGCCACGGACCTGGGCCTGGAGTACGTGCAGCGTGACGGCACCGACGACGCCCCCACGAGCGAGTTCACCGACATGGACGCCGCTGTCACCACCGCCCTGGCTGACGGGCGTGAGCGCCGGGGCGTCCACCGCTACCTCACCTGGCCGCTGGGGATCGTCGCCAGTCTCCTGCTGACCTGGGAGCTTGTGCACCTGGCGGCCACGGAGCGCGGCCTGCGACGCCTGACCCGACCGGTGGAGGACGGACGATGAGCGGCACGACCTTCCCCCTGCCTGACGAGGACGCCCGCTTCGCCCCCGGAGGCGTGAGCGAGGAGGAGCAGACGGCCTACTCCCGTGCTGTCGACGACCCCAAGCGCCAGGACGAGGACCCGGGGGCTCGCGCCCAGCGCCTGCGTCGACGCCGTCGGCTCCTGGCCTACGGGACTGTGCCCGCGCTGCTCGCGCTGACGTCGGCCGGGTGGATGGGCTACCTCAGCCTCATGACGATGGCCGGGCACAGCGCCGTCGACGCGGGTGACTACCAGACAGCCGTCAGCCGCTATGAGGCGGTGTCGGCGGCCGACCCGTGGCTGGAGCAGTGGCGCGTCCACTACAACCTCGGTACCGCGCACCTGCTGGCCGACCACCTTGACGAGGCACAGACCGAGCTCGAGCGCGCCCTCAAGGACGCACCCCGTGCCGACTGGGTGGACGTGACCTACACGGACGGCACGAAGGGACGCGTCCGTGACCCGCAGGCGCCCGAGTGCCTCGTGCGCACCAACCTCTACGCCGTGCACACCTCGCGCTGGGCCCAGGCCACCGCCGCCGGTGACAGCGCGGCGGCAGAGGCGGAGCGTGCGGCGATGACCCAGGCCGCGGGGGAGTGCGAGGTGGACCCGCCGCCGCAGCAGCAGAACCCGGACGATCCCAGCGGCGGCTCCAGCGGCGAGCCGAGCGCGGACCCGTCAGCGGACCCGAGCGCGGAGCCCTCAGCGAAGCCGAGCGAGGGCACCTCCTCGTCCCCCACTCCCTCGCCCGAGCCCTCCGCCCAGCCGAGCCCGACACCCTCCGTCAGTGACCAGGAGCGTGAGCTTGAGGAGCGCAACGGCGAGGCGAACCCGACGGAGTCGGCCGGAGTGAGCTCGGACGAGCGCCGACGCTGGTAGTAGCCCCGGCAACGGCTTGCGGGCGGTGCTGGGCGGGGTGCCACACGGGGCCGGGCGGGCGGGCGGGTGACAGGGCCCTGCTGGTGCCCGGTCCGCGGCGCTCAGCCGGCGGCGGCGACGCGGCGCCCGGCTGCGGGCTCGGGCTCTGCCACCACGGAGCGCATGAGGACCGGGACCTCACGGGAGGGCATCGGCGCGCCCACGGCTCGCAGCACGAAGGCGTCCAGTGCCGTGAGGTAGGCGGCGCGCTGCTCGGGGTCCGTCGGCGTCGGGCGCCCACCCATGACGCAGGCGTGCACAAGCGGAATGACCTGGGAGGGGTCCTGACGCGGGATGACGCCGGTGTCCATCGCGTCGCTGAGGATCTGCGCGAGCATCTGCGCCATGAGCCCGGCGTGTGCCCGCAGCCGTCCGGCGGTGCCGCGCGAGACCGAGGACGACAGCGGGCCCGTCGTCGGGAAGTGGTAGCTGCGCTTGACGAGGGCCTGCTGGCGCACGTAGACGCGCAGACGGTCGATCGGGTCCTCCACCCCGGTCAGGGCGCGCGAGAGCTGCTCGGCGTAGCGGGCGGTCTCGTGCTCCATGAAGGCCAGGAGCAGGTCCTCCTTGTCCGCGAAGTGGTTGTACACCGCGGTGCGGCCGACCCCGGCGTGGGCGGCGACGTCGGAAAGGGTGATCCTGTCGAAGGTGCGCTGGGACATGAGCTCGGCGAGCGCGTCGAAGAGCGCGGCCCGCGTGCGCTCGCGGTGCTCAGCGAGAGAGTTCCCCATGATCTTCGGCATAAGGCTGACCTTACCTGCGGGGAGGCTCGGACGGAATCACCGTCCGTACGTGTCGGGTGCTGGACGGCGCGGTCGACGGCATCGTCTCACCGTGCGAGCAGGGCTCTCAGCCGAGCGAGAACCGGCAGGTCGGCCAGCAGCCACGGCAGGTCCTCCACCTGCGTGAGCGGCACCCAGCGCACGCAGGCGTGGGCGGCCCCCTGCCGGGGGCCGCGGGCCGGGTCCGCGGGCTCCGCGAGCCACACCCGCATCCGGTAGCCGTGCATCGCAGGCCAGGCCGGGGCGTCGTCCCCGGGATAGTCCGGGTGAGGAGACGTGCTCACCGCCAGCTGTGGGGGCGGGCACACCTCGGCGCCCAGGCGCACGGCGAGGGCGAGCTCCTCCTCGAGCTCGCGCACGAGGGCCTGCTCGGGGGTCTCCCCCGGGTCGACCTTCCCACCCGGCAGCTCATACTGCCCCGCGTGCTCCGCCGGGTAGGAGCGGGCCGCGCACAGCATCGTCGTCGGGTGCTCCAGGGAGTCGAGGACGGCGGCGGCGACGACGAGCCGGGAGGGTGAGACGGGCATGGAAGGACCCTAACGGCTCCCGCCTGGCACACTCTGCCCCGTGAGTACCACAGACAGCATTCTTCAGACGGTGCTTGACCGCCTGGCCCAGGCGCCCGGACCCCTGTGGCCGGCGCTCGTGCTCGTCGTGGCCGTCCTGCTGGTCCCGAGCGCCCGGCGCTGGGGGCGTGCCGCCGGGACCATCGTGCACGAGAGCGGCCACGCCCTCGTCGGTGTCCTCGTGGGGCGGCGCTTCCACGGCTTCACCGTCGGCAAGGACCTGTCCGGGGCGGCCGTCACCAGCGGCCGTGAACGGGGCCTGGGCCGCATCCTGACCACCTGGGCCGGCTACCCCGCGCCCGCGGCCCTGGGAGCGGGCCTCGTCCTCGCCGCCCTGCACGGATGGGCCGGGGTGGTCACCGCGGTCTGCACCGTCGCACTGCTCCTGCTGCTCGTCATGGCCCGCTCCGGCCGCACCGTCGGGCTCGTGCTGCTGGCGGCGGTGGCCACCGGCCTCACCTGGTGGTTCGGGGACACGGTCGTCGGCGTGCCGCTGCGGACGGGGATCGTCGCCGGGGTCGGCCTCGTCCTGCTGCTGGCCGCGTGGGACTCGCTCATCGATGTCGCCCGCTCGCGTGACCGCACGCAGGACCCGGGTACGCTCGCCAGGCTCACGCACCTGCCCGCATGGTTGTGGATCACGACCTGGGGCGTCGCCGACGGCGCCGCGACCTGGGCCGTGTGGTGCGCCGGAGCCGGAACCCTGTTCTAGGGGGGGCGAGGGGCTGGGGAGCCCGCCGACGTTCGTCGTCCTGGCGACGACGAACGCCGGTCCCGTAGGGGACCGGCGTTCGTGTCCGCCAGGACGTGGAGCGGGTGACGGGAATCGAACCCGCGCTGTCAGCTTGGGAAGCTGAAGTTCTACCATTGAACTACACCCGCGCGCTCACCCTTCGGTGAGGTGCTGGTGCAGCATACAACAACCAACTCAGGGGCGGGAAATCCTCGCCCGAGAGGACCACAGCACGACCAGCAGCCCTTACCCCTCCGGACAGGAACCGTACGGTTCCGGCGACGGTGTCGACACCCAGGCCGGAGCGAGCCAGGACAGCTACTTCCCGTCCTCCACCGGGCAGCCCGACGCCTCCGCGTACGGCACGTCCCAGGACCCGTACACCCAGGGGGCCTACGCCGGTGACGCCCAGCAGGGCTCCGGTTTCCAGCAGCCCTACCAGGGCCAGGCCTACCAGCAGTCGTACCAGCAGCCCTACCAGGGGCAGGCCTACCAGCAGCCGTACCAGCAGGCCTACCCGGGCGGCTACGTCCAGCCGGGCGTCGCGCAGAAGTCGAAGATCGCCGCGGGCCTGCTCGCGATCCTCATCGGCACCCTCGGTGTCCACAACTTCTACCTCGGCCACACCGGACGCGGCGTCGCCCAGCTGCTCATCACGGTCCTCTCGCTCGGCTTCCTGTCCTGGGTGTCGTGGATCTGGGCCATCGTCGAGGGCATCCTCATCCTGTCCGCTCAGCCGGGGCAGCAGCCCTGGGGCGTCGACGCGAACGGCTACCCGCTTCAGGCCTGAGCCCGCGCCACGTCCCGCTCGGGCGCACCCCCCTCCCACGCGGCCCGCGTCGGCGGTCACTGACCGCCCGCGCGGGCCGCGCCGTCG
>ERZ772917.675-NODE-675-length-22952-cov-16.806307_pt1 | contig 22952 bp, 13 predicted proteins | sample MGYA00511187_ERZ772917 | MGnify/ENA primary metagenome ERZ772917 (study PRJEB29015, sample SAMEA2737925) | human oral metagenome | biome: human oral; feature: human-associated habitat; material: dental | place: China | collected 2012 ...
AGCTCGGGGAACTTCGCATCATGGACCCCGCCTGCGGCTGCGGCAACTTCCTGGTCGTCGCCTACCGCGAACTGCGTCGTCTGGACACCGAGATCCTGGTGCGTATCCGGGAGCTGGAGCTCGCCCGCAAGGATAACGACGAGTTCCAGGCCACGATATTCTTCGACGACCGGGGAGAACATGCTGAGATCATGGTCCAGCTGGACCACTTCTTCGGCATCGAGATTGAGGAGTGGCCGGCACGGATCGCGCAGACCGCCCTGCACCTCGCTCACCATCAGGCGAATCGCGAGATGGAGCGCCTCCTCGGCCAGGCTCCGTCGATCCTTCCCCTCAGCACGTCCGCCCATATCACGATCGGCAACGCGCTACGCACGGACTGGACACAGGTGTGTCCTCCCTCCCCCACCGTCAGGATAGTCGGCAATCCACCGTTCATCGGCCAGTACATGCGTTCCGAGGAGCAGACCGACGATCTGCGCTTCGTGTGGGGTGACGCCTACGACGGCTACCTGGACTACGTGACCGGATGGTTCATCAAGGCCTCCCAGTACTTCCACACTGTTCCGCGAGGCGGTCGCTTCGCCTTCGTCTCGACCAACTCGATCGCGCAGGGAGCACCCGTCGCTTCTCTCTTCAGCCCCCTCCTCGAGGGCAGCTGGCGGATTCGCTTCGCCCACCAAACCTTCGCGTGGACGTCCGAGGCACCGGGGGCAGCCGCCGTCCACTGCGTCATCACGGGCTTCGACCGGGGAGCGCCGCACGAGAAGGCACGCCCCGTGCTCTTCACGTATTCGAGCCTCAAGGCACAGCCCGAGGCGCTGCCGGTCAAGCACATCAACCCCTACCTAGCCGAGGGACCCGACGTCTTCGTTGTAGCCCGCAGGTATCCTCTTTCTCCGCGTCTTCCAGAAGTTTGCTTCGGGTCAAAGCCTGCGGACGGCGGCAATCTCATCGTGGAGGCGGAAGACTATCCCCGCTTCGCGGCTGACCCGATCGCGGCCAAGTACCTGCGCCCCTTCCGCATGGGCCGCGAGGTCGTTCGAGGCCTCGACCGCTGGTGCCTGTGGATGGATACTGAAGACTTCGATCCTCGCGACATCGAACGAAGCCCCATCTTGAAAGAACGAGTGCGAGCATGCGCCACTTTTAGACAGGGCTCAAAGAAAAAGGCAACTGTGGCGGGAGCCCAGACCGCTCACCTCTTCCAAGAGAATCACCAGCCGTCTGAGCCATACGTCGCGATCCCCCGCGTGGTGTCGGAGACGCGACTTTTCTACACGGCAGCACATCTGAATGAAGACGTCATTGCTGGCGATCAGCTCTACACCGCCCTTGATCCTGAGGGTTTTCTGTTCGGCATCATCAGTTCCTCAATGTTCATCACCTGGCAACGTACAGTCGGCGGAAGGATGAAATCCGACCTGCGTTTCTCAAACAAGATCGTCTGGAACACCCTGCCGCTGCCCGAGGTCTCCGACAAGCAGCGCGCCGCCATCATCGCGGCCGGGCAGGGGGTCCTGGATGCTCGCGCGGAGCAGCCGGACGTCAGCCTCGCCAACATGTACAACCCGTTGGCGATGGCCCCGAACCTGCTGAAGGCTCACCGGGCCCTCGATCGTTTAGTCGACCGAGCTTTCGGGGCACGCAAGGCCTTGGAGACCAACGAGGAGCGCCTCGCGATTCTCTTCAAGCGCTACCAGGAGATGACGGCGGCAGAGAGCTGATCACACGTTTTCGATCGAGTGTCCCACGGATAGATAAGCGGGCGGGCCGGGAGGTTTTCCTCCCGGCCCGCCCGCCTGCAAGACAGCACTCAGTGCTTGGCGACGCGAACCTGAAGCTTGTCGCCGGCCTCGACCTCAAGCGACAGAGCGAGGGTCTCGGCGGCGATCATGTCGCGCCAGGCCTGAACGTCAGCCACGCGGTCGGCGGGCACCGTCAGCGACAGGTCGATGCGGTCCGCGATATGCAGGCCGACGTTCTTACGCTCATCCTGAACGGCGCGCACGACGTCGCGGGCGTAGCCCTCGGCCTCGAGCTCGGGGGTCAGCTCCGTGTCGAGCACGACGAAGGTGCCCGACGCCAGAACGTCCGCGACCTGCCCCTCGGCGGCATCCACGGACGTGGACACGGAGAACATGTCGCCCGTGAGCACCAGCGGCGCCCCATCCAGCTCGACGGAGGCGAAACGGCACTCGCCGTCAACGACCTCCCACTCGCCGGACTTCTGAGCCTTGAACAGCTGGCTCGTCAGCTTACGGAACGCCGGATCAAAGGCACGCGGGTTCAGCGCCAGCTCGGTGCGAACGCTCAGGCCCGAGTCCTGTGGTGCGGAGAACACCACGGACTTCACGTTCACCTCGGAGGCGATCAGGTCCGCGAAGGGCTCCAGGGCAGCAAAGTGCTCGGAAACGACCTGCAGGGAGGCCAGCGGCTGGCGCACGCGCAGCTGGTGCGTCTTGCGCAGCGCGTGGGCGGCCGACACGATGGAGCGAACCTCATCCATGGCGGCAACCAGCTCGGGGGCGTCCACGGCCTCGTCGATGACCGGGAAGTCCGTCAGATGCACGGACTCGCCACCCGTCAGGCCACGCCAGATCTCCTCGCTCAGCAGCGGCAGCAGGGGCGCCGCCAGCTCCATGAGCGTCACGAGGGCCGTGTACAGCGTGTCAAACGCGGCGCTGTCCTCATCCCAGAAGCGCTGACGCTGGGTACGCACGTACCAGTTCGTCAGAACATCCAGGTACTCGCGGATCGCCTCGCACGCGCCGGCCACATCGTAGCCGTCGAGCGCGCCGCGCACGTCCTCAACGAGGGTGCGGGTGTGGGCCAGCAGGTAGCGGTCCATCTGCGCCAGCGCGGCCACGGCCTCGGGCGAGGACAGGTCGACACGGGAGGCCTCGTAGCCCTCGCCCTTGTTGCAGGCGCCCGCGTACAGTGTGAAGAAGTAGTACGTGTTCCAGATGGGCAGCAGTACCTGACGCACCGTGTCGCGGATCGACTCCTCCTTGACGATCAGGTTGCCGCCGCGCACGACCGGGCTCGACATGAGGAACCAACGCATCGCGTCGGAGCCGTACTTGTTGAACACCTCGGCCACGTCCGGGTAGTTACGCAGCGACTTACTCATCTTCAGGCCGTCGTCACCCAGCACGATGCCGTGGGAGACGCAGGAGCGGAACGCGGGGCGATCAAAGAGCGCGGTCGCCAGGACGTGCAGCGTATAGAACCAGCCGCGCGTCTGACCGATGTACTCGACGATGAAGTCGCCCGGGTAGTGGTTCTCGAACCACTCCTGGTTCTCGAACGGGTAGTGCACCTGCGCGAAGGGCATCGAGCCGGACTCGAACCAGCAGTCGAACACGTCGGAGATACGACGCATCGTCGACTTGCCCGTCGGATCGTCCGGGTTCGGCCGCGTGAGCTGATCAATGAAAGGACGGTGGAAGTCCGTGACCTTCACGCCGAAGTCGACCTCAAGCTCAGCGATGGAGCCGTAGACGTCGGTGCGCGGGTAAGCCGGATCGTCCGAGACCCACACGGGGATCGGCGCGCCCCAGAAGCGGTTACGCGAGATCGACCAGTCGCGGGCACCCTCCAGCCACTTGCCGAAGATGCCGTCCTTGGTGTGCGCGGGGGTCCATGTGATCTCCTGGTTGAGCTCCACCATGCGGTCGCGGATCTCGGTGACGCGGACGAACCACGAGGACACGGCCTTGTACATGAGGGGCTTGCGGCAGCGCCAGCAGTGCGGGTAGGAGTGCACGTAGGACTTCTCGCGCACCAGCACGGCGCGGATCTCGGGGGCGCGGCGCGCGATGGGGCCACCCTGCTCGCGCAGGTCGGCGACCACGTAGCGGTTCGCGTCGAAGATCTGCATGCCCTCGTAGTCGCTCACCTCGGAGGTGAAGACGCCACCCTCGTCGACGGGCAGGACGACGCCGATGCCGTACTCCATGCACGTCCACATGTCGTCCTCACCGAAGGCGGGAGCCTGGTGGACGAGGCCGGTGCCGTCCGTGGTCGTCACGTAGTCGGCGGCGATGATCGACCAGCCGTTGGGGCCGGGGGCACCACCCTCAGCGCGACGCTCGGGGGTGTCGAAGTAGTCGTAGATCGGGTGGTAGTGGATGCCCACCAGCTCCGAACCCTTGTAGGTGGCCACGACGGTGGGTTCCTCGCCCAGCTCCTTAGCGTAGGCGGGGATCAGGTCTGTGGCGATGAGGGCGCGCTCGCCCGCGAGGACGCCCTCGTGGTCGGCAGCTACCTCAACGAGGGAGTACTCGATCTCCGGGCCCACGGCGACGGCCGAGTTCGAGGGCAGGGTCCAGGGCGTGGTCGTCCAGATGAGGGCCAGCTCGGGGCGCGCCGAGTCCTCGCGCAGCTTCGTCTCGAGGCGCAGACCCACCGTCACCGTGTTGTCGGTGCGGTCCTGGTACACGTCGTCGTCCATCTTGAGCTCGTGGTTGCTCAGCGGCGTGCGGTCGTTCCAGCAGTAGGGCAGAACGCGGTGGCCCTGGTAGGCCAGGCCCTTGTCGTAGAGCTGCTTGAACGCCCAGATCACGGACTCGGTGTAGGACATGTCGAGCGTCTTGTAGTCGTGCTCGAAGTCCACCCAGCGGGCCTGGCGGGTGACGTACTCTTCCCATTCCTTCGTGTAGCGCAGGACGGAGGAGCGGCAGGCGGCGTTGAACGCCTCGATGCCGACGCCACCCTCGCGGGTGATCTCGGTGACGTCCTCGATGCCGAGCTGGCGCTGGGCCTCGAGTTCGGCGGGCAGGCCGTGCGTGTCCCAGCCGAAGCGGCGTTCGACGCGGTGGCCCTTCATGGTCTGGTAGCGGCCCACAACATCCTTGACGTAGCCGGTCAGGAGGTGACCGTAGTGGGGCAGGCCATTGGCGAAAGGCGGGCCATCGTAGAACACGAACTCGTTGGAGCCATGCTCGCCGGCGTCGCGCATCTCAATGGACTTGCGGAAGGTGTCGTTGCTGGCCCAGAACGCCAGGGTGCCCTCTTCCATCGTGGGGAAGGAAGGGCTGGGATCCACCTCGTCTTGCCGGTGGCGGGGGTAGAAGCCGTGCTTCGTCATGAGTGTCCTCGTCTCGCGCCTATACAGGGACGAGGACCGGCGTCGCCGGCACCCGCGGTACCACCCCGCTTGCCGCTCCCGGTTGGTGCGCGGCCGCTTCGTTGGGGCTGTGTCGGGCCCTCCCGTCCGGTTCTACTGGAGGGGACGAGGCCGTGGCCGGCTCTCGCTGCCCTCTTTCTTCCGGATGCTCCCCGGTGATACCCCGCGGCGGCGGGCCGGATCGTAGCGAAAAACCAGTGTAGCGAAGAAACTCGCGAGCGCCCACTGGGCGGAGCGTCTGCCTGCCCACAGCGAAACCGCGAGCGCTCCGCGCCGCGGGCGCGGACGAGGACCCGGTGGGCACCTGGTGGGCACCTGGTGGGCCGTGGTCGGCGAGTGACAAGGAGGGGTGCGCCTGGCCTGCCCTAGAGTTGTGGGGTGAGTGTGATGGATACGAAACGCCCTGCGCGTCCCTGGGGCGCGCTTGTTGGCGCGCTTGTGTTGGTGGCGCTGATTGGCGTGTGGGCGGCGCAGGGATCCTTGGCCGGATCGGGTGTGCCCGTTGGTCGCGCGGCGACGATCGCCGTGGGTATGACCCTGCAGGCAATTCCCTTCTTGCTGTTGGGCGTGTTCGTTGCCGAGCTTATCGAGGCTTTCGTCTCCCCCGCTCTGATCGCGCGCGTGTTTCCGACGAACCCGGTGGCCTCCGTGTTGACGGCGCTCGTCGCGGCTTTCCTTCTTCCTGTGTGCGATTGCTCGGCGGTGCCGATTTTCCGTTCGCTGCTGCGCAAGGGTGTTCCCCTGTCGGCGGCAACCACTCTCATGCTGGCGTCGCCCGCGATCAATCCCCTGGTGGTTGCGTCGACGTATTACGCGTTCGGCTCGTGGGCGGTTGTGGGGGCGCGTATCGGCCTGAGCATCATCGTCGCTGTGTCGGTGGGCCTGTCGATGCTGGCCTCTCCTCCGAGCGCCCTGCGCGAGGATACCCACCTCCATGACGGGGATTCGTGCGGATGTGACGGCGGCTGCGAGATGCCGGATCGCTCTTTCTCTGGAGTTCTTGGCGCAACCGGTCATTCGTTCGGGCGAATCTTGCCCTACCTGCTGGGCGGCGTGGCTGCCTCGACTGCGGCGCAGGTGTTCTGGCCGGTGTCTTCCCTGCTCTCGGGCTTGCCGGCGCCCGGCGCATTGGCGCTCATGATGGCGGCGGGCTTCGCCCTGTCACTGTGTTCCTCGTCGGACGCGGTGATCGCGCGTTCGCTGGCCTCCCTTGCGCCGCAGGGCGCGCTCATGGGGTTCATGGTTTACGGCCCGATGATGGACGTGAAGAACGTGGCGCTGCTGTCCTCGCAGTTCCGCGGCGTGTTCGTGCTTCGCCTGTGTGCGACCGTCACGGGCGTCGCCGCTGCCGTCATTGGTGGTGCCTGGTGGATGGGGGTCCTCGCGTGAAGCTCATCGCCCGCATCGCTCCCGTCCTCGAGTCGCTCTCTCTCGCGTCCCTCGGCGGCGTGCTGCTGTGGCTGGCCATGTCCGGCCGCTACGCGTCCTTCGTACCCCCGTCGGCGCGCCTGGGCATCATCGCGTCCAGCATCGGCCTGTTTGCATGCGCGCTCGCCCTCTCCGCACGCATCGACGCCGGCGCGCACGACAGCGCCGACACGGCAGCCTCCTACCGGGCCACCACGCGCGGGCTTGTCGCCCTCGTGGCGGCAGCCCTGCTCATCCTCCCCTTCCGCGTCTCCCCCTCCGAGCTGGCCGCGGGCGCGATTGGCGCACGCCCCACCTCCGGTGGATCCACCATCGACGCGGGCACCGACGATTCACCCGAGGACACCCCCGGGGATTCCAACGACGCGGCGAACGGGGGCACACACCCAGCCAGCGGGGGTGGCAGCCAGGACGGGGGCGCGGGGCAGGCCTCGTCGAGCGCAAAGCTGGAGCTGACGACCGAGAACTTCTACTCCCAGGTGGAGGACATGATCGCTAGCGGACGCGCACACGACGGTCAGCGCGTCGAACTGACTGGCTTCGTCCTCAGTCCCGAGGCCGCGAGCGCCCAGGCGTCGATTCCGCGAGTGACGGATGAGGAGAGCTTTGCGGTGGCGCGTATGGCTATTTGGTGTTGTGCGGCGGATGCGTATCCGGTTGGTTTTGCGGTGCGGTGGGCTGGGCCTGCTCCTGCGGCTGATAGCTGGGTGCATGTGAGCGGTACGTTGCGGGTGCGCGGCGGGAAGGCGCTGGTCATTGAGGCTGACTCGGTGACGCCGGCACAGGCGCCGAATCCGGAGTTCGTGGTTCAGACGCGCTAAACGCACACATGTTAGTGACTCAGTTCACTATCGCTTTTTATGTCCGTTACTTCGGACACAAAATTGCGCGCGTACGGTGAGTGAAGCGCACACGGCAGGCGCGGGCGCATCACCACACCTTCAAGGATGAAGACATGCCATCGACAACCACACTTACCCCCCGCGACAAGCAAGCGAGGCGCTACGCAACGACTCTCGCTCTGATCGCCACCCTCGGCCCCTTCTTCTACGGATTCGAGGGCATGGTCCTCAACGCCGCCATCAAGGCCGTGGGATCCACTTTCGAACTCGGCCCGATCCTCCAGGGCGTTGCAGGCGCAGCAGGTGTCATCGGCGGCCTGATCGGCGCACTCGCCGCGGGACGCATCTCCGACAAGATCGGCCGCAAGACCACGCTCATGTGGGTCGGCCCCTTCCTGCTTTTCGAGGCCCTCCTCGGCCCCATCTCTCCCCTCCTGGGCAGCTTCGGCTACCCCTTCCTGCTCCTGACCCGCATCGTCGGCGGCATCGGCTTCGGTGCCGCGACCACGGTTGCTCCCGGCTACGTCGCTGAGATCGCCCCCGCAGATATCCGTGGCCGCCTCATCGGCTTCCGCCAGCTCGCGATCATCCTTGGCCTGTTCTTCGCAGGCCTCATCAACACAGCGGTCGTCTCGGTCACGGGCGGCGCCGCCAAGCCCGCATTCGGCGGCCTCATGACCTGGCAGGTCCTCTTCGCCTGCCTCATCATCCCGGCCCTCCTCTTCGTCATCTTCACGGCGAAGATTCCCGAGTCTCCCCGCTACCTCGTCTCCGTGGGTCGCACCAAGGAGGCCGAGGAGATCCTGGCCAAGCTGTCCGGCGAGGAAGACCCCGCAGACCGAGTCACAGCCATCGCCCAGTCGCTGACGATCACGGGCGGCGCGAAGCTGTCGATCGGGCAGATCCTGTCCTCGCGGTGGCGCGGCCTCGTGTTTGTCGGCATGGCGATCGCAGCGTTCCAGCAGCTCACCGGCATCAACGGCGTCTTCTTCTACTCCAACTCCCTGTTCGCCGCCGTCGGCTTCACCGAGTCGATGGCCCTGGCCCAGACCCTGCTCATCACCGCCTTCAAGATCGTCGGCGTCCTGTCGGGCATCATGCTGGTGGACCGCGTGGGCCGCAAGCGCATGCTGATCTACGGCGGCACCCTCATCTTCGTCTCCCTCGGTATCGTGGCCACGGTCTTCACGGCCGCCCCCACCGTCGACGGCAAGCCGGACGTCGCAGACTCCCCCATCCTGGCGTTCCTGGCGGTCGCAGCCCTGTGCACCTTCCTGCTCGGCTTCACCTCCTCGTGGGGTCCCATCTTCTCCATCGTCATGGGAGAGATGTTCCCCAACTCGATCCGCGGCGGCGCCATGTCGCTCGCATCGGGCGCCGACTTCCTCGTCAACTTCCTGGTCGTCCTGCTCTTCCCATTCCTCATCGGCTGGTCGCCCGCTGGCACCTACTGGATCTACTGCGCCTTCGGCGTCCTCGCGGTCATCTTCACGGCGAAGTTCCTCACCGAAACCAGCGGCGCAGAGCTTGAGGACATGGACAAGGTCGTCACCCAGAAGTGAGTGCTCTCCCCTCCGATTTCAACGACGAAAAGGCATTGCAATGACTGATACGACCCGGGACATTCCCGACAACGTACGCAACGTCCTGGTCATCATGACCGACCAGCACCGCACCGACACGATCGGCTGCCTGGGAAACCCCCACGCGCGCACCCCCGTCATCGACGCGATGGGCGAATCGGGCTTCGCCTTCACGCACTGCTTCACCCCCACGGCGATCTGCACCCCGGCGCGCGCCTCGCTGCTCACCGGCAAGCGCCCGGGCAAGCACCAGGTGCTGGCCAACCCCGAGTGGAACATCGCCTACCAGGTCTCGATCCCCGAGGGGACATGGACGTACACGCAGGAGCTACGCGACGCCGGCTACAACGTCGGAATCGTCGGCAAGTACCACTGCGGCTACAACCTGCCCGACAAGTTCGGCGCGGACGACGACACCTACTGGGGTGCCGAGAACCCCGTGGCCAACGAGTTGTACGTCGCCTGGCTCGAGGCCAACAACCTCCCGCCCGTGCGCGCACACGATCTGTGGCGCGGCAAGCTGCCCGGCGGGCGCGACGGCCACATCATTGCCGCCCGCCTGGATCAGCCCGAGGAGGCTACCTTCGAGCGTTTCCTCGCCGACCGCGCGATCGAGAAGCTGCGCGAGTACGCGGCCGACTGGAAGGACTCGGCACAGCCCTTCTGCCTCGACGTGCACTTCTTCGGCCCCCACCTGCCCTACTTCCTGCCCGATGAGTGGTTCGACCTCATCGATCCAAGCGACGTCGAACTGCCGGAGAACTTCGGCGACTCCCTCATCGGCAAGCCCCCGATCCAGGAGAACTACGCGACCTACTGGTCCACGTCCTCGTTCACGAACGAGCAGTGGAAGAAACTCATCGCGGTCTACTGGGGATACACGGCCATGATCGACTTCGAGATCGGGCGCATCATGGCGGCGGCGCGCGAGCTGGGCATCCTGGACGACACGGCGGTCTTCTTCTGCGCGGACCACGGTGAGTTCACGGGATCGCACCGCCTCAACGACAAGGGCCCGATGATGTACGACGACATCTACAACGTCCCCTTCATCGCCCACATCCCCGGCGTCTCGACCGTGGGCCGCTCCGACGCGTTCGTCTCCCTCATCGACCTGCCGGCCACGGTGCTCGACATCGCGGGCCTGGACACCTCGCTCGTGGAGGACGGCCGCTCGATTGTGGACCTGACGCGCGGCGAGGACGTCGAAGGCTGGCGCGAGGACATCGTGTGCGAGTTCCACGGCCACCACTTCCCCCTCCAGCAGCGCATGCTGCGCACGCGGGACTTCAAGCTCGTCATCAACCCCGAGTCGATCAACGAGCTCTACGACCTGCGCCTGGATCCGGCCGAGATGAACAACGTGTACACCGTGCCCGTCTACGACGAGATCCGCAGGGAGCTGGCCACGAACCTGTACCTGCAGCTGCGTGAGCGCGGGGACCACTCCTTCGCCAAGTGGATGGCGGCGATGACGGACTTCGACATCCCGCTGGTGAACACGGCTCGCTCCGACCTCGACGAGGTCACGAGCGACTAACCCCTGCCTCGGCGGCGTGAGGACAGGCACGTCCCCGCCGCCGAGGCGAACACGCGCCCTGCACACCCCTCATAGTGACGCGTATCATAGAAACTGTGAACGAGGCCGGAGCACCACGAGCGGACACCAACGACGAAGTGCCGGGAAGGAGAGTCATGCACTACCCCACACGCAGACCACTGCCCACCCTCGAAGACCGCATCGTCCTCCGCCTGGCCAAAGCCCCCGCGACGCGCTCCCAGCTGTGCGAGGCACTCGACACCTCGCGCACCAACCTGGGGCGCGCGCTCACCACCCTCCTCGACGAGGGATCGGTGACTCCGGTGCGCACGAACGCCCCCGGACGAGGCCGCCCCACCCAGCTCCTCACCCTCAACTCCTCGGCGGCACACTGCGTCGGCCTGAATGTCACGCGCACGTCGTGCGCGGGCGTCATGCTCTCGCGCGCCGGCACCGTCCTGGCGGCCGTCCACATCGTCTCCCCCACATCCCCCTCCCTCCAGATTTCTCTCGAACAGACCTGCGAGGCCCTGGCCGCGAGCGCGGCCCGTCAGGGGATCGACACCTCGACGGTGCGCGCGGTGGGCGTGGGAGTGCCCATTCCGATGGGGCGCAACGCCAGGCTTTCCTCGGACGCGTACCCGACCGTGGAGGAGCTCAGCGAGCTCACGCGTCGCTGGTGGGATCGAATCCCGGTCGTCGACAACACCGTGCGGATGGCGGCGCTGGCGGAGGCCATGTGGGGAGCGGGCGCGGACATGTCCTCGTTCATCTATCTGCGCCTGTCAGGAGGAGTGGGCGGCTGCGTCGTCTCCGATTATCGCCTGGTTGGCGGGGCGGGCGGCCTGGCCGGGGAACTGGGGCACATGACGGTGGGTGCCAATGACTTGCCCTGTGCATGTGGCAAGCGCGGTTGCCTCGAGACGCTCGCCTCCGTTCCGGCGCTGTGCGAGAGCGCGGGTGTTGCCGATGTCACTGAGCTGCGGGCCGCAGTGTTGTCCGGTGATACGCGTGCGCGCGAGGCCTTGGAGCGCGCCGCCCAGGCTGTCGGCTATGTCCTCGGCTCGGCCGCGCTCCTCATTAACCCGCGAGCCATCATCGTGGCCGGCGAAATCGTCGACGCGTTCCCCTCCCTGCGGTCCGACATCGCGGCTTCCATGTACGCGGAACTCCTTCCCGTCATGGAGTGGGACATCGACGTCGTGGGGGCATCACTGGGGCCCCTGGGCGCCGCTCAGGCCAGCGCCTACATCGCCGCCCATCCCTTCGAAGAGGGTGCCTCGGCTGGCCACTGCCCCGAGGAAGGCTCACCCCGGGAGGCGGGGCCGGCCTCGTCGGCCGGGGCGGGCACCGATCGCGGGGGCAGGCCGTGACGCGCTCGATCCCTTTCTCCGTCGTCACCAAACCGACGGGGGCCGCCTGCAACCTGGACTGTCAGTATTGCTTTTTCCTGTCCAAGGAGCTGCTGTACGACGCTGCCGCGCAGACCATGTCCGAGCAGACACTGGAGCGCTACGTCGAGGCGTTCCTGGAGTCGAGCCCCGACGGCGAGGTCACGATGCTGTGGCAGGGCGGAGAGCCAACCCTGCGCGGCCTGCACTTTTTTGAGCGCCTCATCCAGCTGTGCGAGCGCTACCGTCGACCCGCCCAGCGCGTGCGTCACGCCCTGCAAACCAATGGCACGCTGATCACCGACGAGTGGGCACGTTTTTTCGCCGACCACGACTTCCTCGTGGGCGTGTCTATCGACGGTCCCGCTCCCCTGCACGACGCCTACCGGGTCAACCGTGGCGGGCGCGGCACCCACGCGATGGTTGTGCGCGGCTGGGAGGCACTCGAGCGCGCGGGCGTGGAGACGAACATCCTGTGCACGGTCAACGCTGCCAACGAGGAGCACGGGGAGCGGGTGTACCGCTACTTCCGCGACGATTTGGGGGCACGATACCTGCAATTCATCCCGATCGTGGAGCGCGTGCGCGCAGCCGACCTGGCTCAGGCCGAGCGCGGCTGGCGCTCCGGAACCTCCGCGCTCCTGTACCGCCAGGACGGGGACTGCGTGACCAGCCGCTCCACCTCCCCGGCCTCCTACGGGCGCTTCTTGTGCGAGGTGTTCGACCAGTGGCTGGCCGCCGACGTGGGCGAGGTCTTCATCCAGGACGTGGATTCGACCCTGTCGGCCATGTTCGGGTCGGCCACGGTGTGCGTGCATGCGCCCCAGTGCGGGGCGAACATGGCGATGGAGTTCAACGGCGACGTGTACGCCTGTGATCACTGGGTGGAGCCAGACTGGCTGGTCGGGTCGATCAACTCCTCGTCCTTCACTCAGCTGGCGTCCTCCGAGAAGATGCGCGACTTCGCTCGTCTCAAACCCGACCTGGACGGGCAGTGCCGCTCATGCCCGTACCTGCGGCTGTGCTGGGGTGGGTGCCCGAAAGATCGTTTCGTGCGCCGGGGCGATGGGGTGCACAACTACCTGTGCGAGGGCTACCGGGCGTTCTACGAGCACGCCACCCCGGCCCTGCGCGCGATGGGCATGCTGATCGCGGCGGGCAGGCCGGCCTCGGACATCATGGACTCCGCGGTTTCATCCTCCCTTGGACTACCTCTCACGACATCAACTCGGACATGACCAATGATCATTGAAGCGCTCCTCATCGGCGCATTCGTCGGCATCGTCGTCGGCTCTCTCGGCGCGGGAGGCGGCATCTTGTCGGTGCCGATCCTCGTCTACATTCTTGGGCAGGATCCCCACCAGGCCACCGGCCTGTCCCTCGTCATCGTGGGGCTGACGGCCGCCGTCTCGCTGGCGACTCGTGCGCGCGGCGGGAACGTCGCGTGGCGCGAGGGTTCACTATTTGCTCTGGCTGGCCTCGTGGGCACGTGGGCGGGTTCGACACTCGGCCCACTCATCCCGGCACGCACCCTCATGCTTTCTTTCTGCGCTCTCCTGGCAGCGGTCGCGGTCTTCATGGTGCGCTCGGGGCTGCGCCCACCTCCTTCACTCTCGTCGAACGAGGCCGACGCTGCTTGCGGCGACAAGGGTTCCTGGACGATCGCGACCATCTGCCGTGTCGTCGCTCTGGCGACGCTGACGGGTTTCCTCACGGGATTCTTCGGCGTTGGCGGAGGCTTCGCGATCGTGCCCGCGCTGCACCTGGCGCTGCGCTACCCGATGAAGCGCGCATCGGCGACATCCCTGCTGGTCATGGTGATCACCGCCGCCTTCGGACTGGCTTCGCGCACGATCGCGGGGACCCTGACGATCACCGCCGAGGCCGGGGCCATGGTCGCGCTGTTCACCGCGGCGTCCATGGGTGGCGGCATCGTGGGAGCCAAGCTCACCAAGAGAGTGTCGAACCGGGTTCTCGGCATGGTCTTTGCGGCGCTCCTCGTGTGCGTGGACGCCTCGACCCTGGCGGCAACGCTCCGGTAAAGGGCGCGCGAAACGGATGTCGTCTCGCGCGCCCTCATCGCTCAGCTGGCAGTCGTTCCCTCATTCTGGGTGGAGGTGTCCGCACTGCCCTGGCTTCCAGACTTGCTGCCGGGGCCTCGGCCACCCTCCGGAGGGCGGCCCGGGCGGGTGCTGCCAGTGTCTCCCTGCTGCGAGCCCGGGCCCTGTTGCTGGCCGCTGCCGGGACCTTTCTGGCCACCAGAGCCGTGCTGCTGACCGTCACCCGGCTCCTGCTGGCCGTCACCGGGGCCCTGTTGCTGGCCGTCACCCGGCTCCTGCTGGCCGCGGGGGTCGACATCACCGTCTTCGTCCCCATAGCCCTGGTCGTTGTAGCCGTCCTCGTAGCCCTGCTCGTAGACGTCCTGACCATCGCCCACGATGGCCGCATGCGTGATGATGCCCGCGCCGAAACCGACGGAGAGGATTGCCGCGGCAGCTCCTGCAATGGCGGCGCGCTTTCCCCACGAGGCTTTCGTCGATGCGGGCTCAACCGCAGCGGGGCCAGCCGCCACGGCCTCGTCGCCAGACTGAACGTCGGTAGAAGACTCCGCGACAGACTCCAGGGGTGTGCCTGCGAACGCGCCTGCACCTTCCTGCTGCGTAACGGGTGGCAGCTGCACCGTTTGGGCCTGAGATACGCCGGTGGGCAGGACTTCGGTCTGATCCGCGACCTGTGGCTCCGACTGGGGCAGGATCGAGGTACGCTCAGTGTCGGCCGCCAGGTTCTTGTTGTCGTCCGCCATGGGGACGCTCCTTTCTGCTGTTTTGTGCGTCATTGCTTCTCAGATTAGGGACGACAATTAAGCGTGCGTTATGGCGAAACTGTGAAAACGCTATGAAACGATAGGTATCGCACATCACCTTTCGGAGCTTGATTAATTTGTCAGCTGACGAAGGTCACGGACATCGCCGGCGGCAAACACGTCATCCTCGCCTGGAGCGAGTGACACAGACCCGAGGCCGGGACCGCGACGCGCACCTCATCGCGCAAGCGGCCCCGGCCTCGTTCCATACATACGACCGGCGCGGCGGTACTACTCTCCGGCAGCATTCCTAGCGACGAGAGTGTTCGTCGCCTGAGCCACCGGGCGCACGATCATCGAATCGATGTTGACGTGGGAGGGGCGCTCCAGGGTCCACACGATCGCCTCGGCAACGTCCTCGGCAACAAGGGGCTGAGCAACGCCCTCGTAGACTCGATCGGCGGCCTCCTGGGAGCCGAGCCGGTTGAGCGAAAACTCCTCGGTCCGCACCATGCCGGGCGCAATCTCGATGACGCGCACGGGCTCGCCCACCAGCTCCTGACGCAGCGTGTTCGCGATGATGCGCTCGGCGTGCTTGGCGGCCACGTAGCCGCCGCCACCCGGATACGTGTCATGAGCCGCGGTGGAGGTGAGGAAGACGAGGTCTCCCCCGCGCTCGCGCATCCCCGGCAAGAACGCACGCGAGCAGTGCAGGGCGGTCAGCACGTTGCGTTCGAACATCGCGCTCCACCTGGCAGGATCCCCCTCCGCCACACGGTCCACGCCGATCGCTCCCCCGGCGTTGTTGACGACCGCATCCACTGGACCACCCTCCAGGACGCGTGCGGCCATCTCCTTCACCTGGGCCTCCTCGGTGAGGTCGGCCGCCCAGTACTCGCAGCCGATCTGCTCTGCGAGGGCCTCGAGGCGCTCGCGGCGCCTGGCCACGGCGACGACCCTCCACCCCCGCTTCGCCAGCAGGCGGGCGGTAGCCTCCCCGATTCCGGTGGAGGCTCCAGTGACGACGACGCGACGAGAAATGCTCATAAGCAAACAGTAATATCCCCGGGTACGCACAGTCGTGCGCGCCCGGGGATACTCGCTGCTGTCTCAGCCGTTGGGCAGGCCGTATGCCTTGTGGATTAGCCATATCGGGTGGACGACGTTCGCGCCCGTGGCCGTGCGCAGCTGCCAGCGGCACGTCTCCGTGTCACAAGCGGCCAGCTCGGCGTTGACCTGCTTAATGAAATCAAAGACCGGGGCGCCCACGGCCTGGGCGATCGCGTACTTCTCCTTCTTCATGCCGTAGGTGCCCGCGATGCCGCAGCAGGGCTGCTCGGAATCCTTGACGGTCACGCCGGGGATCAGGCTCATGAGCTCGATCGCCGGCTTGCCCAGCCCCTGGGACTTGACCTGGCAGGGCGCGTGGTACGGGATGGTGACATCGATGCGCTGGAAGTTCGTGTCCAGCTCACCCTTGTCGTACAGGTGCAGCAGGAATTCGCTGATATCCCACGTGCGGCTACCCACATCCTTCAGCTCCGGGGTGTCCATTTCGAGAATCTCGTGAGCCTCGTGGCGCAGCATGCCGCCACACGAGCCCGACGCGGAGATGATCGGGGCGTCACGGTTAACGCTGCGTAGGTCGTTAGTCAGCTTGGAGACGTACTTGCGCGCGTCGTCGTACAGGCCGTTGGACTGCAGGGCCAGGCCGCAGCAGCCGTGCTTGGGCACCAGGACCTCGTATCCCAGGTGCTCGAGCACCATGACCGAGTGGATCGAGGTCTCCACCTCGAAATACTGGCCGGCGCATCCGTGGAAGAAGATCACCTGGCCGCGCGTGCCGGAGTTAGGCAGCGGCTTGTGCTTCTTGAACCAGGACTCGAAGGTACGTCCGTAGGCGCGCGGCATGGGGGCCGAGCGGTGCACGCCAATGACGGCCTCCATCGCCAGGCGAATCGGCTTGACGTCGAGGGCCCAGTTCGCGATGGGGGCGACAGGGGTCATCATCGTGCCGATCAGGGAGGTGCGGCCGATGAGGCGGTCGCGCATGGGGATGCCGTGCGCTTCCTTCATGGCGGTGCGGCGGTGGTGGATGATCTCGGTGACCTTCACGCCCTGGGGGCACACGAGCGAGCAGGTGCCGCACGAGGAGCAGTAGTCGATGGACTTGTCCACCATCTGCCCGTCCTTGCGGAAGCGCTCGGCCTGCGGGCCGGAGTACTTGGGGCCGGCGAACAGGTCGGTGACGCGCATGACCGGGCACTGGGTCTCGCAGATCGTGCACTTGACGCACGAGTCGAGGCTCGCACGCAGAGCGGCGTCACCGCTCAGGGCGAAGACGTCCTCTTCCTCCACGCCCGGTCCCATCAGCGTTGACATTTCCAGGGTCATTTCAGTTCCTCCACGATCGAGTCGACGGCCGCGAGCGCGCTGGCCAGCGCGATTCCTTCGCCGCTCTTTTCGCGCCAGCGGGTGGCGCCGGCGAGGTTGCCTCCGGCCGCGTACAGGTTGGGGCACACGGGCGCGCCTTCCTCGTTCAGGACGCGCATGCTGTCGTCGACGGCGAGCCCGGAGAGGAAGAGGGGCTGATCCTCGCCCCAGAAGTCGGCGTGCAGGAGCTGTCCGGAGGAGCCCATGACGGGCAGCCCGCAGATGGTTTCACGCACGGTGCCGTAGGAGTCCATGTCGAGGGCTCCGGATTCGAAGCCGCCGGCGGCCAGGATGAGGGAACGCGTTTCCACGATGGTGGAGCGTCCCGCGCTGGCGTACTCGACGGCGCTCACGCGTCCGTCGCTCGTGTGCACGGCCTTGATCGGAGATCCGAGGACGACGCGGCACTTGGACGAGGCGATGCGGGTCAGCAGGGCGTTCAGGCGCATGCCGGGCACCGACGGGGGCTGGATCGGGATCTCGAAGACGGGGTGGCCGAGCTTGTCCGCCAGGTCGCGCCACGCGTTCGGGTCGTCGAGGCCGAGGACGGCGGGCAGTCCGACGACTTCACCATCTTCCAGGAGGGGGCGGATCTGGCCTGCCAGGCGCGCGCGATTCTCCTCGCGGTCGAGGCTGCGCGCGTGGTTGGTACCGGTCGAGTCGACCTCCCCCTCGCGCACGACGTAGTCGACGGACAGGGCGCGCGCCTTGATCGGGGCACCGTCGGGGCCGTCTTGGCGCGTCAGGTTTTCGGCGACGAGGCCGGGGTAGAAGTCCTTGAAACGGGCCAGTCCCACGATGGCGTAGCGGGCGCCCGCCTGGGGGATGCCGGCCTCCATGGAGGGCGGGATCAGACAGGTGGGGCGCAGCGCGCCAACGCCGGTGAGGATGCGCACGTTGCGCGTCTCGTCGCCGATGAGGGCGTCCGCGCCGACAAGGTCACGCAGCCACGCGACGGACGCTCCCACAAAGTCGGGGGTGACGTGGCTGTAGGGGTGGGTGGGTCGGGAGGCGACGTGAGCTTCCAGGGCCTCGAGAGGCTTGTCGACCGGCTCGGGGCGGTAGCCGAGGATGTCGACCGTGCCCGTGCCGAGCTGGATTCCGCCCACGCCCTTCGTGACGAGCGTGACGCTCAATCCCGCGTCGGCTGCCTTGATTGCGGCGGCCAGGCCTGCCAGGCCAGCGCCGATAACGACGACGTCCCTCATCGAACAACCTCCTCGCTGGGTGCGGGCAGATGCTCCACGTCGAGCGTGCCCTCGTGAATCCAGGCGTCCAGTGCGGCCTGCCTGGCTTGCTTGCCGAACATGATGGGCCACAGGCCGATCCAGCGGTTCTTCAGGAAGAGACGCAGGAGGGAGTTGGCGCGCATCGAGTCGATGTCGCCACGCTCGTGGGCGATGCCCGCGGCGCGCTGGGAGCAGAAGCCGCCCTGGCAGGGGCCCATGCCCAGGCGCATCTGGCGACGCACGTCATCGAGCTGACCCTTGGGCAGGGTGTCCATGACGTTTTCGAGCATGGCGCGCGTGGCCATCTCGCACTCGCAGATGATCTGCTCGTGGGAGGGGGATTCGTTGCGCGATTCGACATTGTCGAGGCGGTGGCCGATCGTGTAGAGGCGCTCTTCCTTGGCGGGAGGAACAGCCTCGTCGGCGGTCTTGCAGGCGCGCTGCTCGCCCATCTCCTCGCACATGATGTCGACGATGCGCTCGGCCATCAGGCGGTAGGTGGTGAGCTTACCGCCCGCGATGGTGAGCATGCCGTAGACGCCGTCGCGCGTGTTGTGGTCGATGATGCTCATGCCGCGCGCCATGTGGCGCGTGTCGGTTGCGGACACGCGCGAGTCCTTGACGAGGGGGCGCGCACCGGCCCAGGCGTGCACGGCACGGGACTTGCGGAAGCCGGGGATCATGGCCTCACCGGAGTCGAGCATCTGCTGGACCTGGTCGGCGGGAATCGACAGGCGATCCGGGTCGTCGGCCTTGAGGTCGGTCGTGCCGATGATGCACACGGTGTGGTCGGGCACGAGGATGTCACCGTCGGCGGGCCACACGCAACGGTTAATGACCGACTGGCTCAGTCGGTGGTTCATGGCGATCATGATGCCGGCGCCCGGGACGACGTCGACGCCGTGGCAATCCGCCATGGCGGCGATCTGTCCGGCCCAGGGGCCGCCGCAGTTGAGGACGAAGCCGCATTCAATGCGCACGTCCTCGCGAGCGCGTTCATCGTGGACGATGACAGCGCTGATGCGCTCGCCCTCGCGTTCGATGGAGGTGACGCGGTGGTAGGTCAGGACCTGCGCCCCGTACGCCTGTGCGGAGCGGATCGCTCCCCAGGTCATCTGCCAGCCATCGACCGTGCCGTCCTGAACCTCGAAGGCGCGCTTGATGCGCGGGTCCAGGCGGGGTTCGCGACGCAGCGCCTCAGCGATCGAGATTTCGGCGGCGGGCACCTTTGCAGCCGCTGCACGGGCCAGGAACTGGTCCGCGTACTCCTCATCGTCCTGGGCGGTCACGACAAAGAGGCCTCCGGTGGCCTCGACGGCGTTGGCGTTGATCCGCTTGACGATCTCGTTTTCTTCGGCGCACTCGGTGGCCGACTCAGGATCGGACGCAATGTACCGGCCGCCCGAGTGGAGCAGACCGTGGAAGCGACCGGAGGTTCCCTGAGCGATGTCCGCCCGGTCCACGAGGACGGCTGAGAAGCCGCGCATGGCGACGTCGCGGACGACGCCGGCACCGGTGGATCCGCCACCGATGACGCACACGTCAGTGCGAAGTGTCTTCACCGTTAAAAATCCCTTCACCTCTTGATGAGGAAGTGCCTCATTGCTTGATCCATGATGCCCCTTCACACCCCTTTTGCACGAATGTACACACCACTGTGCACATATGTGCACAGTGGGGACGCATCAAACTGACATCCGCACTCCCCCGCACAATTCCGCGCGAAAATGACGAATTACATCCCACACGTATCACGTAAATGCCGTCGATGCGTCCCTCGTGAACACTCATCCCACGCGACCCCCATCTCTGCCCCTAGAGTTAAGGCATGACGAACACACTGCTCGCCCGAGTCCTCGACACCGCGAACATCGATTCAACGGTGCGCCCGCAGGACGATTTCTATCGCCACGTCAACGGTGCGTGGCTGGCGACCCACACAATCCCCGCAGACCGCCCGATGGACGGAGCGTTCCACACGCTGCGCGACGCATCCGAAAAGTACGCGCGCGCCATCGCCCAGGACGCAGCCGACGGCTCCCTGGACGATCCGGATGCGCACCGCATCGCCACACTGTGGACTCAGTTCCTCGACGAGGACACCATTGAAGAAGCAGGAGCCACTCCCCTGCGCCCCGACCTCGACGCAATTCATGCCTGCACCACCCACGAGGAACTCGCCCGCGAGATGGGCCGCCTCATGCGTGAAGGCATCGGAGGCCTCATCGGCGCATACGTGGGCACCGACCCGCATGATTCCTCCCGCTACATGGTCTCCCTCGTCCAGTCCGGAATCGGTCTGCCCGACGAGGCCTACTACCGCGAGGACGACTATGCGCCGATCCGCGAGGCCTACGTCGCGCACACCGCCCGCCTCCTCGGCCTCGCCGGCATGGCAGACCCCGAGGGCGCGGCGACGCGCATCATGGAGCTGGAGACCCAGGTCGCCTCGCACCACCGTGACTCCGTGAGCAACCGCGACCCGCTGCTCTCTGACAACCCGACCCCCTGGGAGGAGATTGCCTCCCTCGCCCCTGGCTTCGACTGGGACGCGTGGGCGCAGGGCGCGCGCATGCCCGTCGTCGGCCTCGTCGTGAACGTCGACCAGCCCGACTTCCTCATCGCCGCCGCCGCCCTGTGGGCCGGCACCGATCTGTCCGTGCTCAAGGAGTGGCTGAGCGCCTCGGCGATCGACTGCCACGCGTCGCTCCTGTCGAACGATTTCGTGAACGAGAACTTCGACTTCCACGGCCGCGCCCTGTCCGGCACGGAGGAACTGCGTCCGCGCTGGAAGCGCGCCCTCGGACTCATCGAGGCCTACCTGGGCGAGGCCATGGGCCGCGCATGGGTGACCCGCCACTTCCCGCCCGACGCCAAGGAGGCCATGGACGCGCTGGTGCGCCGCCTCCTCGACGCCTACGGCGAGTCGATCCGTAGCCTCGACTGGATGAGCGAGGACACCAAGGTCAAGGCACTGGACAAGCTCGCGACCTTCAACCCCAAGATCGGCTACCCCGTCAAGTGGCGCGACTACTCGACGCTACACCTGGATCCCAAGGCCACGATCGTCGAGAACGTGCGCGCCGCTAACGCTCACGCCACCGACCGCGAATGGGCCAAGCTGGGCCGCCCGGTGGACCGCGACGAGTGGTACATGACCCCCCAGACGGTCAACGCCTACTACAACCCCACCCAGAACGAGATCGTCTTCCCCGCCGCGATCCTTCAGCCTCCGTTCTTCGACACCGAGGCCGACGACGCGGTGAACTTCGGCGCAATCGGCGCGGTCATCGGCCACGAGATCGGACACGGCTTCGATGACCAGGGCTCACGCTACGACGGGGAGGGAAACCTGTCGAACTGGTGGACCGACGAGGACCGTGCCGCGTTCGAAGAGCGCACGCACGCCCTCATCGAGCAGTATGACGCACTCACCCCCGCAATCTTGCTGGAGCAGGGCGAGGAGTCAGAGGAGGGCGGCGAACACACGCTCGCCCACGTCAACGGCGCGCTCACGATCGGTGAGAACATCGGCGACCTCGGCGGCCTGACCATCGCGTGGAAGGCCTGGGCAGCCTCGCTCGCCGAGCAGGGGCTGACCCCGCACACCGCCCCCGTCATCGACGGAATCTCGGGTCCGCAGCGCTTCTTCTACTCTTGGGCACGCGCATGGCGCACGGCCACGCGTCCCCAGTTCGCACGCCAGATGCTGGCGATCGACCCCCACTCTCCCGCTGAGTTCCGCTGCAACCAGGTACTGCGCAACCTTGACACTTTCACCCAGGCGTTCGACGTCACCCCCGGTGACAAGATGTGGCTGGACCCCTCCCAGCGCGTCACCATCTGGTGAAAGCGTGTCCCAGCCGACAAAAAGCGGCTCGCCCCGCGCAATCACACCCAACACATGACAACATAGAAATGTTGAGCGCAACAGCGCCCCCATTCCATCGACGGAAAGGCAACCCATGCCAGGCCTGAACCTGACTCGCGAGGAAGCGACCGAGCGCGCCTCGATCATTTCCTCTGTGACCCGCTATGAGATCTCCCTGGACCTCACGCGCGGAGACACCGACTTCGGTTCATTCACCCGCATCGAGTTCGACGCGCGCGAAGGCGCCTCCACGTTCGCTGACCTCGTGTCCAACAACGTCCACTCGATCACGCTGAATGGCAACACCCTGGACCCCTTCTCGGTGCACCAGGACAACCGCATCGCGCTGGAGAACCTTGCCGAGCACAACGTCCTCGAAGTTGAGGCGTCCTGCCAGTACATGCACACGGGCGAGGGCTTGCACCGCTTCGTGGACCCCGCCGACGGCCAGGCCTACACCTACTCCCAGTTCGAGGTTCCCGACGCCCGCCGCGTCTACACGACCTTCGAGCAGCCTGATCTGAAGTCCACCTTCACCCTGACGGTCAAGGCCCCCAAGGGCTGGAAGGTCTTCTCCAACGCGCCGACCCCGGCCCCCGAGGAAGATCGCGAGGCCTGGGTCTACCGCTTCGCGACCACCGAGGTCATGTCGACCTACATCACCGCGATCGTCGCCGGCCCCTACGAGGGCACGACGGCCA
>ERZ772917.677-NODE-677-length-22927-cov-25.050673_pt1 | contig 22927 bp, 19 predicted proteins | sample MGYA00511187_ERZ772917 | MGnify/ENA primary metagenome ERZ772917 (study PRJEB29015, sample SAMEA2737925) | human oral metagenome | biome: human oral; feature: human-associated habitat; material: dental | place: China | collected 2012 ...
CCGTCGGACCCGCGCCCACGACGACGAAGGTGAGGAGCTTGCCCACCAGAGCAGGGTCGGTCTCGATCTCCGCCAGCTCAAACGCGCCGAAAATACGCGCGCGCAGCTCGAGCGCGTCATCGATCGTCTTCATGCCCGGCGCGAACACCGCGAAGTGGTCGTTGCCGAAGTAGGACTGGCCCGCACCCGCCGCCACGATCAGCGTGTCGTACTCGGTGCGCTCATACTTGTTGTGGTTGCGCCACTTCACGACGCGAGCCTCGACGTCGATCTCCTCGACGAGCGCCTGCAGGACGGTCACGTTCTTCTGCTTGCGCAGGATCTCGCGCGTCGTGGGGGCGATGTCGCCCTCGGAGAGGATGCCGGTAGCCACCTGGTAGAGCAGGGGCTGGAAGAGGTGGTGCGACGTGCGGGCCAGGATGGTGATGTCGGCGTCGGCCTTCTTCAGTCGACGAGCAGCCGTCAGGCCAGCGAAACCGGAGCCGATGATGACGATGCGATGGCGGGGCATAAGACTCTCCTTCGATTATGCAAGGCTAATCTTACCTAAATGTGGTGCGCATAAATTGTGAAGTCTCGCGCACTCGTCTCTAGCGTTCCGACGCCGAAAACAGCTCCGCCGCCCCGAGCGGATCAGGCTTGCCCGTCGCCGTCGTCGGCAGCTCGTCCACGACCACGATCCGCCGCACCTTCTCCCACGGCGCCAAGGCCTCGCGCAGGGCCTCCGACAGCGCGTCGGCGCTCAGGGACGAGGCCTGGGCGCGGCCCTTGGGAGTGGCGACGATCAGCGCGGCGACGATCTGCCCCCAGCGTTCATCCGGCAACCCCACGACGAGGGCATCGGACACCGTATCCAGCGACCGCAGCACGCGCTCGACGCTCGGGGGAGCCACCAGCTCACCGGCCGTGTTGATCATGCGGTGGGCGCGCCCCACCATGTGCAGCCAGCCGTGGGCATCCCGAGTCGCCAGGTCGCCAGTGCGCAGCCACTCCTCGCCGCTCACGACGCCGGGGCCGCGCACCCAGATTTCGCCCATCTCATCGACGCCGGCCTCCCGTTCGTCGGTGGCCATGACGCGCAGGTCCACGTAGGGGAAGGGAACCCCCAGCGATCCGGCTGGTGCCGAGGAATCGGGCGTGGCGACCGTGCCAGCCCCGGAGGTCTCCGTCATGCCCCACACGTGAATGGGGGACAGGCCGACCGCGCGCATCGCCTCGGCGAGGTCCGCCGTCATCGCGTCGCCGCCGATGAGGGGACGAACCCACGACGAAAGGTCCCCGCCGCCGCGCTCATGCTCATCGAGGATTGCACGCACGATCGCGGGCACGGCGAACATCATCGTGATCCCGTAGCGCTCGATCGCGTCGATGACGCCGCGCGCGTCGAAAGACCCCGGGAAACCGAGGGTGACCAGGGTGCCGCCGTGCGTCCACACGTCCATCGACGTTCCGTTGAAGCCCCCGATGTGGCTCGCGGGCGCACATACGCCCACGACCGACGAGGTCGGCGCGTAGTCGAAGCCCTCGCGGAAGTTCGTCGATCCCCACCACATGACTTCGTGGGTGAGCTCGACGGGGCGCGGTGTCCCGGTGGAACCAGACGTAAACAAGATGGCTGCGAGCTCGGTCCCGCAGCGCGCGGGAGCTTGTTCGATGGGTGCGGCGCGGTCCGCCCACACCGCGAGATCCGCAAACGACGCAACCTGCGCGCCCGCGCCGGACAGGGCGGGAGCGTGGGCGGAAGAGGCCTCGTCGAGAAACACCCAGGAGACGCCCACCTGCACGCACATCGAGGCGAGCGCAGCCGAGGGCATGCGCGGTGACAGCGGAACCGTCACCGCGCCTAGCCATGAGGCCGCCACATGGACGATGTAGTGCCACGGCGAGTTCGCCCCGATGACGGCGATGCGCGTCCCTTCGCCGATGCCAGCCTTCTCGAAAGCGGCTGCGAGGCGTGCGACCGTGTCGGCCGCCTCGTGGACGCTCCACTCCTCGCCGGTGGTCGCGTCCACCAGGGAGAGCCGGTTCGGGTGGCGACGTGCCGCCGCGCGGAGGGCGCGCGCAGGCGAATAGTCGGGTGTCACGAGGCCGAGGCGGCCTTCGCGGCCATCGCCGCGTGACGCTCCGAGCGCTCCTTCAGGCGCGCCAGGACGGAGCCAGCCTCCTGCAGCGTCGAACCAGAGTTCTCAATGTGGCGCAGCTGCTCGGGGATCTCAAAGCCGCGAGCGCGCATGCCCTTGGCCCACAGCAGGCCCGCGCGGTACGACGAACGTACGAGGGGGCCCGCCATGACGCCCGCGAAGCCCATCTCCTCGGCCTCGGCGGCCAGTTCGACGAACTCTTCGGGGTGCACCCAGCGGTTGATCGGGTGGTGCAGGGGAGAGGGACGCAGGTACTGCGTGAGGGTCAGGAGGTCGCAGCCCGATGCGTGCAGGTCACGCATGGCGGCGCTGATCTCCTCGCGCGTCTCGCCCATGCCCAGGATCAGGTTCGACTTGGTGACCATTCCGCCGTCGTGGGCGCGCTTGATCATTGCGAGCGAGCGGTCGTAGTTGAATGCGGGGCGAATCTTTTTGAAGATGCGCGGCACAGTCTCGAGGTTGTGCGCGAATACCTGCGGGCCGGCCTCGATGACCATGTCGATCGATTCGGCCTGACCGCGGAAGTCATCGACAAGGAGCTCCACGCCCGTGCCAGGGTTGAGCTCGTGAATGAGGCGGCAGGTCTCGGCGTAGAGCCACGCGGCGCCGTCGGGCAGATCGTCTCGGGTCACGCCCGTGATCGTCACGTACCGCAGGTCGAGGTCGCGCACGGACTCGGCGATACGACGCGGCTCGTCCTTGTCGTACTCCGTGGGACGGCCCGTCGCGATGTCGCAGAAGTCGCAGCGGCGCGTGCACAGCGCACCGCCGAGCAGGAAGGTCGCCTCGCGGTCCTGCCAGCACTCGTAGATGTTGGGGCAGCCCGCCTCGGCGCACACAGTGTGCAGGCCTTTGGCGTGCGAGAGCGAGCGCATGTCCTGGTAGTTCTCGCCGGCCTTGGCGGTCGTACGAATCCACTCTGGCTTCTTCTCGATCGGTGTTTGAGAGTTACGCACCTCGATGCGCAGGAGCTTGCGTCCTTCGGGATCGGGCAGGGTACTCATAGCGTTGACCTCGTCGTATAGGAAACAGAAGTGGGAGTGGTCGCCAGGCAGGGGGAGATGTGCTCCACCATGCGCGGGAGAAGTTCGGATGCGGCGTCAGAAACCGTCGTGTGGATGCCCTCCCACGACAGGGAGGTCACGTCAGCGTCGGTGAGGCCGCAGGGGATGATGCCCTCGAAGGCGTGGGCCGGGTCAATGTCGACGTTCAGAGCGATCCCGTGCAGGGTTGCTCCGCGCGCCACCTTCAGGCCGATCGCGCAGATCTTGCGGTCGCGGCGTCCCTCCTCGGTCAACCAGACGCCCGCGCGGCCCTCGACGCGGTGAACGGGAAGCTCCCAGACCTCGCGCACGGTGTCGATCACCGAGGCCTCGACCGCGCGGATCCACTGCACGAGGTCGATGGGCTCGCGCAGGCGAACGACGGGGTAGACGACGACCTGTCCGGGACCGTGCCACGTCGCGGAACCAGCACGATCGGTACGGATCACTGGAACGGTCGTGGAGGGAATGTCCTGCGGCTTCGTGTGGCGGCCCGCCGTCCACGTCGGCGTAAATTGAGAAACGATGAGCGTATCCTCGCCGCCGGCGAGGACCTCCTCGTGCAGGGAGCGCTGGAGCGCGTCAACCTGCGTGTAATCGACCAACCCCTGGTCGAGTAGGCTCAAAATCTGCACGTTGTGATCATAGTCGCGGGCAGGGTCCCTTGCTAGATGGGGGTCCGGTATGCTTGCCGTATGCAGTCTTCGTCTCATCAGAATATGTCCGGAGTCTGCGCCTCCACCTGGACCGTCGGCGACATTATGGCTCTCATGGAGTCGTGGTACCCGGCGGCCACGGCGCAGTCCTGGGATCGCGTTGGACTCATCGTCGGCGACCCGGCCGCGCCCGTGCGGTCGATGCTCCTCGCGCTTGATCCCACCGCGGCTATTGCTCAGCAGGCCGTTGCCGGCCCGTCCGGTGACGGGCAGCCTTTTGACATGGTGATCACTCACCACCCGCTGCTCCTGCGCGGCGCGTCCTTCCTGCCCGTGACCGACCCGAAGGGCGGCGTCGTCACGACTCTCATCCGCTCAGGTGTCGCCCTGTTCAACGCGCACACCAACGCTGACGTGGCCTGCGACGGCGTCGCGACGGCGCTCGCCGACCTGATCGGTCTGCGCGATACCTCGCCGCTGGAGCCGTGTGGAACCGACGCCGAGGGACACGAGATCGGCCTGGGGCGCGTCGGCACCGTCGACGGTATAACGCTCGGAGCCTTCGCAGACCACGTGGCATCCGTGCTGCCGGCGGGCCCCTCCGGTCTCTTCGTCGGCGGGGACGAGGACGCGACGGTTCGGCGCGTGGCAGTGCTGGGCGGCGCAGGGGATAGCGCGCTTGAGGCGGCTCGCGCCGCGGGAGTTGACGTGTACCTCACGGCGGACTTGCGCCACCACCCCGCCTCTGAGCACCTCGAGGGCGGAGCTCCCGCGCTTCTGTGCGGATCCCACTGGGCGACGGAGGCCCCGTGGCTCCCCGTCCTCGCACGTAAGATTCGCCAGGCCGCTCGTAGCGCCGATGTGGAACTTCGCGTGGAAGTCTCTACGATTGTCACCGAGCCATGGACCAGCCACCGAGTCACTCAGGGAGAACTAGCGTGAAAGCATCGCACACCGACCAGCTCGAGCTTCTCGAGCTCCAGAAGCTCGACCAGAAGGAGTCGGCGCTGCGCCACAAGCGCGATTCTCACCCCGCGCATGCGACGGTCCGCGAGTTCGCCGGCCGCGTTGCTGACCTCCAGCGTGCCGCGATTAGCCAGAGCGCTGTCATCGCGGACACGACGCGTGAGGTGACCCGCATCGAAGACGAGATCGCGAAGGTCTTAGAGCGCCGGAAGCGCCAGCAGAGCCGTATCGACAACAACCAGGTGCCCCTGCGCGACATCTCGGCTATGGAACACGAGATCGCCCAGATGGACCGCCGCCTCGCCAAGCTCGAGGACGATCAGGTGGAGGCCGAGGAGCGTGTCGAGGCCGCCCGCGCGGCCCAGGAGCAGATGAAGGCCGAGGCGCAGGCTATCGCCGCCGACATCGAAGCGCTCAAGGCCCAGTTCGAGGCCGACGTCGCCGACGCGGATGACGAACTGCGCCGCGTCATCGCCACCCGCCGCGAGCTCGCCGATCGCCTGCCCGCGGACCTGCTTGAGGAGTACGAGGATGCGCGTCGCCGCAACGGCGCTCTCGCCGTCATCGAGGTCCGCGACGGCAACGGCATCGGCGTCGCCGCCGACCTGAGCCCGATGGAACTCGAGCGCATTCGCCTCACGCCCGCCGACGAGCTGTACCTGACCGAAGACACGGCACAGATCGTCGTGCGAACGGCGGCGAACACGCCGCGCTGAGCCTCAGGCCTCGATCACGTAGGCATCCGCCAGGTAGAATCCCTGCCTGCTCTTCGTGACCGTCACCCGCACCTGGGTGGCGGTCACGGGCGTCTCCAGGGTGACGATGCGCCGGTAGCCCACGCAGTGCACGCGAGCGATCTCGCGCTCACCGTCGCCGTTGACGCATGCGCTCACCACTGCCTCGTCGATGCGCTGCCCCTGGGCGATGTCCTCCTCGAGAACGACCCCAGCAACCGCGCGCGGCGCGTCAAAGCGCAGGGTCACGACATCACCCTAGTCCTCGCGGGATGCCTCGATGCGACGCGAGCGGAAGTCAGCGACCTTCTCGCCGAGGCGCGCCAGGACCTCGACGTCGGCGTCCGCGAGGAGGCCGTCGCGGTTCGGGGGAACGTTCAGGAGGAAGGTGGCATTACCGCCGACCGAGCCCTTCCAGATCGAGAACAGCTCGTCGACGCTGCGCACCTGGGAGTCTTCGACGTCGTGGTGGAACCAGCCCTTACGCGTGGATGTGTTGACCTCGGCGGGGTATCAGGCGAGGGGACCGGAATAGTCGGCCAACGCCTCGCGCGAGCCGAGATCCTCGTCGCCCGAGGCCACCTGACGGGAGAACTCGCCGTCGTCGGCCTTCTGGGACTTCTCTGCGGTGCGCTCGGCCTCGCGCAGGGAGGCGGGAACGACCGACCATTCGTTGGGTCGAACGGAGCCGGCCTCGTTGCCGCACCAGCGCACGTCCGGGCCACACACGGAGATGACGGCCTCGGGCGCCAGCGCGCGGACCGTGTCGTAGATGCGCTGCCAGTCGTAGACCTGCACCTTGCCGTTGGGGCCTTCGCCGCACGCGCCGTCCAGCCACACGGAGAAGACATGGCCGTAGTGGGTGAGCAGCTCAATGAGCTGGTTGATGTAGAAGTCATTGTAGGCGTCGCCCTGGCCGTAGGTCGGCTCGGTCATGTCCCAGGGGGACAGGTACACGCTGAACTTGAGGCCGTGACGCGCAGCCGCGTCGGACACCTCGCGCACGAGGCCTCCGCGCCCGTCCTTCTACGGTGAGGAGGCCACCGAGTGCTTCGTGTAGGCCGACGGCCACAGGCAGAACCCGTCGTGGTGCTTGCACGTGAGGATCACGCCGCTCATGCCAGCGCGCACAAGGGCGTGCATCCACTGTTCGACGTCGACGCTGCTTGGGTTGAACAGGGCCGGATCCTCGTGGCCCTCGCCCCACTCGCGGTCCGTCATCGTGTTCATGCCGAAGTGGATGAACGCGTACATCTCCATTTTTTGCGACTGGAGCTGACGGTGGGTCGGCCGAATATTGGCAAGCTAGTCCTCGTTGATCATGCCTATGGTTTCCGTTTGATGGCCGATGCGTCGGCGGGTCCTGCACCCTGCAGGTTCCGGAAAAGGATAGCCTACCTGTCAGTGCGTGACCAACGTTACTGTGCGTGTCGATCCGCCCTTTTTCGTCTGCTTTTCGGGGCCGTATTCCACGTCAGTCACACGGTGCTCGTTTCCCTTCGCGTCCCCCAGCGACAGCGAGTATGCGGCCTTCTCCAGGGCCCTCTCGGCCGCCGCCGTTTCCTCGGCCGCGTAGCCGTCGGAGGCGAGCAGCAGGCCGGTGATGGCGCCGCGCCAACGCTTCGCGTCGTGCGAGATCACCGAGCGTTTACCGTCCGCTTCACGCACGACGCGCAGCTCCCACACCCTTGCCCACGGGGCCTTGCACGCGGCGCGATACGGGCCGGAACGGCCATCGATGATGATGCGCTCCGACGCCTCGGTGGACAGTGCCTCGTCAAGGCGCGGTGCCCACCAGGTTGACAGGACACCAAGGCCGGGCAGCGACACACCCATTGCAAGACGGTGGTCTGGAATGATGTCGCTAGGGGAGAGGACACCGAAGAGCCCAGAAAAGATCGACACGTGCGCCGCGCCTGCGCTCGACCATGCGCCCGGCGCGCACTCCTCGATCGCCTCGTAGAGCACTCCGGTAAACACCGACGAGGCCGGGGCGCAGGGGGCAGAATTGAGCGCGGTGTTGACGGACAGGTCGATCCTCGCGCCGACCTTGAGAACGGCTGCGGCTTCGGGGCCGTCCCCGAGAGCAGCGAGCGTATCGCACACGGTGCGACGGCTTGTCGCAAGGCCGGCGCGCGACAGCGCGTTGACTCCCAAAGACGGGCCCTGCGCGGGCGCGTTCTTTCCCTCCGACGGGGGCAACCAGATCAGCATGGTGACCACCCTATCGCGGGGGCGCGGCCACGCGCGCTATGATCGATGCGGATCTGCCGGCTGGGCGGCCGCGCGCGGAAACGCTCGAGGAACGTCCGGGCTCCGCAGGGCAGGGTGATGGCTAACAGCCACCCGGGGCAACCCGCGGGACAGTGCCACAGAAAGGAAACCACCTCCACGGCGCGTGGAGGTAAGGGTGAAAAGGTGAGGTAAGAGCTCACCAGCGGTGCGGGCGACCGCGCCGGCTAGGTAAACCCCACCCGGAGCAAGACCGAGCAGCAGGCAGGGCGGCCCGTCCAATGCCTGCGGGTAGGTTGCTGGAGGCCGTCGGTAACGGCGGTCCTAGATAGATGGTCGCCACCGCACGACCGGTAACGGCGTGCGTGACAGAACCCGGCGTATAGGCCGACAGATGCCGGAAGGACCCCGACTCGCGTCGGGGTCCTTCTGCGTGCTCGGTGCGCCCGCGATCAGGCGCTGTGGCGCGCCGCGTAGTAGGCGGCACCGACGATGCCGGCGGTGTTGAGCAGTTTCGCCGGGATCATCGGGGTCTTCAGATCCAGGAGCGGCATGAACTTCTCGTGGTTTTCAGACACGCCGCCGCCGACCACGAAGAGGTCGGGGTTGAGTAGGAACTCGACGTGGCTGTAGTAGCGCTGGAGGCGCTGCGCCCACTGCTCCCAATCCAGGCCCTGGAGGGTCTTCTGGCCCGAGGATGCGTTCTTCTCTGCGTCAGTGCCGTCGATCTCGAGGTGGCCGAGCTCGGTGTTGGTGAGGAGCGTGCCGTTGACGATGATTGCCGAGCCGATGCCGGTGCCCTGGGTGGTGAACACGATGACGCCGTCGCGGCCCTTGGCTGCGCCGTAGGCGACCTCGGCGATGCCCGCCGCGTCCGCGTCGTTGAGCGCGACGACGGCGCGGCCCAGGTAGCGTTCCATGAGCTCGTCGACGTTGACGTTGACCCACGACTGGTCAAGGTTCGCCATGTAGGGAATGACGCCATCAAAGACGGGGGCGGGGAACGTTACACCGATCGGAACACCGACCTTCACGCCGAGCTGGTCGATGACCTCGCGGCACACTGCAGCGACGGCGTCAGGCGTCGCGGGGGCGGGTGTGGGGATTCGAACCTGATCGCCGATGTACTCTCCGTTTTCCAGATCAACGAGCGCGCCCTTGACGCCCGATCCGCCGATATCGATGCCGCATGCGACCTGAGCCATGACCCCTCCTTGGGTGATGAAATCCTGTTGTCCGCGGGCCCCTGAAGCCCGTCGTAACCGAATTGTATGGGATGTCACGACTAATAGCGAGGCCCGCCTCAGACTGTGAGAGTCGGAGGTGGGCCTCGAAGCATCTGTGTCACGGAAGGGTGAGGATCTCGGCCCCATCCTCGGTGACGACGATCGTGTGCTCGAACTGGGCCGTGCGCGAACGATCGGCGGTGACGATCGTCCAGTCGTCGTCCCACTGGTCCCACTCGACTGTGCCGAGGGTCAGCATCGGCTCGATCGTGAAGACCATGCCGGGTTCCATGACCGTGTTGTAGGCGGGTGCTGCGTCGTAGTGGGGGATGATCAGGCCCGAGTGGAACGCCTCGCCGACGCCGTGTCCGGTGTAGTCGCGCACCACGCCGTAGTCGAAGCGCTTCGCGTAGGCCTCGATGACGCGACCGATGACGTTGATCTCGCGGCCCGGGCCGACGGCCTTGATGCCGCGCATCATGGCGTTCTTCGTGCGCTCGACGAGCAGGTGGGATTCTTCGTCAACGGTGCCGACCTCGAACATCGCGCAGGTGTCGCCGTGGACGCCGTCCTTGTAGGCGGTGATGTCGATATTGATGATGTCGCCGTCTTCGAGCGGACGGTCGTCCGGGATGCCGTGGCAGATGACCTCGTTGATGGAGGTGCAAATGGACTTGGGGAAGCCCATGTAGCCCAGGCACGAAGGGTAGGCGTCGTGCGCGATGAGGAACTCGTGGCCGATGCGGTCAAGCTCCTCGGTGGTGACGCCGGGTGCGATGGCCGCGCCGACGGCCTCGATGGCTCCCGCCGCGATACGTCCGGCCTCACGGATCTTCGCGATGGTTTCGGGGCTCTTGATCTCCGAGGCGGTGACGCGCTCGGGGCCGTCGTGGAACATGTATTCGGGGCGCTCGATGTGCTCGGGAACCGCGCGCATCGGCGAGACACGGCCGGGCTTGAGCGTGCCGAGGGGCGCGCGACGGGCGAGTGCGGATGCTTCCATGGGTTGTCCTCTTTTCAGCGGGTGGCGTCAGTCGTTCTTGTAGTTCTCGGGGCCAGGGAAGGAGCGCTCGCGCACAGCCTCCACGTAGTCGGACGCCGCGTCGCGCAGGGCCTGCCCGAGCTGGCCGAAGGTGCGAACGAACGACGGCGTCCACTCGGAGTAGCCGGCCATATCGGACCAGACCAGCACCTGGCCGTCCGTGTTTGGGCCCGCGCCGATACCGATGGTCGGGATGGTCAGGCTCTGGGTCAGTTCAGTGGCGATCGACGCAGGTACCATCTCGAAGACGACAGCGAAGGCACCGGCCTTTTCGACGGCTTCAGCGTCTCGGCGAAGCGCATCGGCACCGGCTCCTCGGCCCTGCATGCGGGGCCCGCCGAGGGTGTTTTCCGACTGGGGCGTGTAGCCAAGGTGCGCGCACACGGGGATACCGGCAGAGACGAGGCCCGCGATGATATGGGCGCGGCTGCGCCCGCCCTCAAGCTTGACCGCGTGCGCGCCAGCCTTCATCAGGCGAGTTGCGGAGGCAAACGCGTGCTCGACCGTGTCCTCGTACGTGCCGAAGGGCAGATCGGCCACAATCATGGCGCGGGAGGTCGAGCGAGCGACGGCGGCGGTGGCGCGCTCCATGTCATCCAAGGTGACGGGCAGCGTCGAGCTATGGCCAAGAATCACGTTGCCGAGTGAGTCACCGACGAGCAGCATGTCCACGCCCGCGGCCTCGAGGATGGGCGCGGTGAGAGCATCGTATGCGGTGAGCATCGTGAGGGGAATGCCCTCGGCCTTGGCGCGCGCGATGTGCTGGATGCGCACGCGCTTAGCTGAAAACAGGGCTGGCGTCTGCGACGAGGCCGGGGCACCGCCCTCCGGTTGTGTAATGTGGGACACGGAAATCCTTTGGTGAGCGAATGGAGCGCGAGAGCGCATGCACGTCTTACAGGGTAGCGCGCCCGTGGATCCGGTGAGCTGTGAGGATAGGCGAACGGGTAGGATGGTGGGCGGTGCGCGTGATGCGCGCAGGAATGACCCCAGATGGAAAGAAGAAGGAAGCAGGACATGGCTGGCAATGCCCCTGACCTTGATCCTCTTGACGAGGCAGCCGTCAACGCAGTTCGCGAGGCCGGCCTCGCCGATATCGAAGCCGCGGACTCGCTTGACGCCCTGAAAACCGTTCGAGCTGCGATCCTTGGTGACCAGGCGCCGCTCGTGACCGCGAATCGTACGATTGGCTCGCTTGAGCCCGCGCAGCGTGGTCTCGCCGGTAAGAACCTCGGGCAGGCGCGCAAGGCGCTGACCGAGGCGCTCGAGGAACGCAAGGCTGTCCTCGCGGCTGAGCACGAGGCTCGCATGCTCGTCGAGGAATCCGTCGACGTGACGCTGCCGACCACGCGTCGCCCGGCGGGTGCTCGCCACCCGCTCGAGACACTGATGGAAGAGGTCGCCGACTTCTTCGTGGCGATGGGGTGGGATATCGCCGAGGGTCCGGAGATCGAGCACGAGTGGTTCAACTTCGACTCCCTGAACTTTGATATCGATCACCCCGCGCGCCAGATGCAGGACACGCTTTACATCGACGGCCGCAGCGTCGGTGCCGAGACCGAGGACGGCGCTCACCTCGTGATGCGCACGCACACGTCTCCGGTTCAGTCGCATGCGATGCTCTCCCGCGGTGTTCCGCTCTATGTGGCCTGTCCCGGCAAGGTCTTCCGCTCCGACGCGCTCGACGCGACCCACACGCCGGTGTTCCATCAGGTGGAGGGCCTCGCAGTCGACAAGGGGCTGACGATGGCTCACCTCAAGGGCGTTCTTGACCACTTCGCCAAGGCGATGTTTGGCCCCGAGGCGAAGACTCGCCTGCGTCCCTCGTACTTCCCGTTCACGGAACCCAGCGCCGAGATGGACCTGTGGTTCCCCCAGAAGAAGGGTGGGCCCGGCTGGATCGAGTGGGGCGGCTGCGGCATGGTCAACCCGAACGTGCTGCGCGCCAACGGCATCGATCCCGAGGTCTATTCGGGCTTCGCGTTCGGCATGGGTATCGAGCGCACGCTGATGCTGCGTCACGGCATCGCTGACATGCACGACATCGTCGAGGGAGATGTTCGCTTCTCCCAGCAGTTCGGCGTCAATGGAAGGGGAAACTGACATGCCTATGGTTCCGCTGAGCTGGCTGGCCGATCACGTCGACGTCGCGGAGGGAACGGATGCCCGCTCCCTGGCCGCCGCCCTGGTCAAGGTCGGACTCGAAGAGGAAGAGATCCACCCCGCCCGCGTCGTCGGCCCCCTCGTCGTGGGGCGCGTCCTGACGCGCGTCGAGGAGAGAGCCTCGAACGGGAAGGTCGTGAACTACTGCCGCGTCGACGTGGGTGAGCACAACGACGCCCCCGGCACGGGCAAGGAGCCCTCGGAGCTGCCCAGTCGTGGCATCGTGTGCGGCGCCCACAACTTCGACGCGGGTGACCTGGTGGTCGTCTCCCTGCCGGGAGCCGTACTGCCGGGCAACTTCCAGATCGCCGCGCGCAAGACCTACGGCCACGTCTCCGACGGCATGATCTGCTCCGCGCGGGAGCTGGGCCTGGGAGAGGACCACTCCGGCATCATCGTGCTGCCGCAGTTTTTCCCGGACCGTGAGATCCCCGCCGTGGGCACGGACATCGTGTCCTGGCTGGGCTTGGGGGAGGAGGTCCTGGAGATCAACGTGACCCCCGACCGAGGATACTGCTTCTCGATGCGCGGGATTGCGCGCGAATACTCCCACTCGACCGGCCAGGCCTTCCGTGACCCGGGCCTGCCCGGCGTCATCGCCGCCGAGCCGCCCGCCGCCAACGGCGAGGGCTTCCCCGTCGCGTTCGCAGACGAGGCCCCGATCCGTGGTCGCGTTGGCGTGGACCGCTTCGTCGCTCGCGTCGTGCGCGGCACGAACCCCGCTGCCCCCACTCCTCGCTGGATGGTCGAGCGCCTCGAGGCCGCCGGCATGCGCTCCCTGTCTTTGCCCGTGGACATCACGAACTACGTCATGCTCGACCTCGGGCAGCCGATGCACGCCTACGACCTGGGGGCCCTTGCCGCGCCGATCGTCGTGCGACGCGCCGAGGCGGGCGAGACGCTCGTGACCCTGGACGAGACCAAGCGCGAGCTGGATGAGCAGGACCTGCTCATCACCGACTCCCCCCACGGCCAGGGGTCGCGCATCATCGGCATCGCCGGCGTCATGGGCGGGTCTTACTCCGAGGTCGAGGCGGGCACCACGGACGTCCTCTTCGAGGCCGCCCACTTCGATCCGGTCTCCGTCGCGCGCTCTGCGCGCCGCCACAAGCTGCACTCCGAGTCCTCCAAGCGCTTCGAGCGCGGGGTCGACCCGGCCCTGGCTGCGGTCGCCGCTCAGCGCGCCGTCGATCTGCTCGTCGAGTACGGCGGCGGAACCATCGACTCCGGCGTCACCGACGTGGACGAGCGCCCCGGCGCGACCGTCATCTCGCTGCCCGTCGGCGAGGCCGAGCGCCTCACCGGCGTCGCGCACAGCCCCGAGCGCATCGCGGACCTCCTGCGCACGGTCGGATGCCTCGTCGAGGGCCCGAACGACGGCGCCTTCGCGGTGACGGCGCCGACCTGGCGCCCCGACCTGACGCTGCCCGCCGACCTCGTCGAGGAAGTCGCGCGCCTGGACGGCTACGACAACATCCCGGTCATCCTGCCTACCGCCCCCGCCGGTCACGGCCTGACCCGGGGGCAGAAGGCGCGCCGCCTCGCCGCCGCCGGCCTCGCCGAGGCGGGCCTCGTCGAGGTCGAGTCCTACCCCTTCGTCTCCGCCGACACGTGGGACCGTCAGGGAATCCCCGAGGGTGACGCGCGCCGAAGCGCCCTGCGCCTGCGCAACCCGATGGCGGACGACGCGCCGTGGCTGCGTACCTCGGTGCTCGATACCCTCCTCGACGTGGCCGGCCGCAACGTCTCCCGCTCGAACGCGGACGTCGCCGTGTTCGAGATCGCCAAGGTCGCCCGCCCCGAGGGCACCGTCGCTGCGGGACTTCCCGGGGCGCAGGAGCGTCCCTCCGACGAGGTGCTCGCCGAGCTCGAGGCGGGCATCCCCGCCCAGCCCTGGCACATCGGCGGCGTGCTCACCGGCGCGGCCGAGGCCGCGGGCGTCCTGTCGACCCCGCGCGCATACGACTGGGCCGACGCGCTCGATCTCGTGCGCCGCGTCGCCTCGGGCCTCGGCGTGCGCGTTGAGGTGACGCGCGCCTGGATGGACGAGGTTCCCTCCCACCGGGGGGCACCGATGCCCGCGCCCGCGACGGATCCCGCCGAGGTCGCCCCCTTCCACCCGGGCCGCGTCGCCCGCGTGTTCGTGCGCGCCGGCCGTGACCTCGTGGACGTTGCCCTGGCGGGCGAGCTCTCCCCGGCGGCGTGCCGCGCCTTCGGCCTGCCCGCGCGCTCCTGCGCGTTCGAGATCGACATGGACGCGCTGATCGCGCACATGAGCGAGGACCCGATACAGGTCAAGGCGGTGTCGACCTTCCCGCTGGCCAAGGAGGACATCGCCCTCGTCGTGCCCTCCGAGATTCCCGCCGCCCGCGTCGAGCAGATCGTGCGTCAGGGAGCCGGTGCGCTGGCCGAGTCCGTCACCCTCTTCGATATCTACGAGGGGGACCAGGTGCCCGAGGGATACCGGTCGCTGGCCTTCGCCTTGCGCCTGCGCGCGGCCGACCACACGCTGACCGCCAAGGAGTCCGAGGCCGTTCGCACCCAGGTGGTCTCCAAGGCCGCCAAGGTGCTCGGCGCTTCGCTGCGCGCCTGAGGCCGCTTCGCGCAAGACCGGTCGAATCTCACTTGTGGCGCCCCGCTCATTTGGGGCGTTGCGCCCGTGGATTCGACCGGTCTTCGCTTTACTATGGGCTTATGCACATCCTTGTAACTGCAGCATCAAAGCACGGAGCGACGGATGAGGTCGCCGACGCCATTGCCACGCGCATCGCCGCGAGTGGTTTCACCGTTGATCGCCTCGCGCCCGCCGATGTCACGTCGGTCGAGGGATACGATGCCGTCGTCGTCGGCTCGGCCGTGTACATCCTCCAGTGGATGCCCGAGGCGCACGACTTCATGGAGCGCTTTAAGGACGAGCTTCCGGCCGGCCAGGTGTGGGCGTTCTCCGTCGGCATGAACGACGTTCCCAAGAACTCCGAGCAAGACGGAAGCCGCGTCGGGCCTCTCCTGACCCACGTGAAGTGCCGCGAGCTGCGTACTTTCCCGGGTCGTTACAAGCCTTCGCTGCTGTCGCTTCGCGAGCGTTCCATCGCCCGGCTGGCCCGCGTTGCCGAGGGGGATTTCCGGGACTGGGAGGCCATCGACCAGTGGGCTGACGAGATCGTAGCCGCGCTGCGGGGCTGATACTGTCTGGCGTCGACTCGGCGAGGAACTCTGCCGGCACGCTCGCGCAAATATATGCGGATGCATGTATAGTCATGCGCATGATTTCAACTGCAGCGTTTCCGGGCACCAAGAGTGCCAGGCACGAGATGATCCGCGATCTGCTCGCCTCCGAGTCCATCGGCAGCCAGGAAGCGCTTCGTTCTCGCCTCGCACAGCGGGGCATCGACGTCACCCAGACGACGCTTTCGCGCGATCTCATGGACCTTCGGGCCACGAAGGTGCGCAACGCGTCTGGCGCGCTTATCTACACCGTCTCGGACCACGACGGGGGAGCGACCCACGAGGGAGAGGCCGCCAACGTGCGCCTCGCGCGCTGGTGCCAGCTTCTCCTCGTCACGTCTGTCAAGGTCGGCAACCAACTCGTGCTGCGCACTCAGGTCGGCGCCGCCAACCTGCTCGCCTCGTCGATCGACTCCGTGCGGCGCGAGGAGATCGCCGGAACGATCGCCGGCGACGACACCATCTTGGTGATCTGCCGCTCCGGCGAGGGCGCCGCCACCGTCGAGCGCATGCTCCTAGCCCTCGCTGAACCCGGCGCGCTTCCCGAAAACTAGCCGCGCCCTCGCCCCCAGAGGCACCGCACAGACCTACGAAACACCCATTGGAAGGAACCTACATGTCGAGCAAAGACCGCGTCGTCCTGGCCTACTCAGGAGGCCTGGACACCTCAGTCGCCATCGGATGGATCGGAGAGCAGACCGGCCGTGAGGTCGTCGCCGTCGCCGTCGATGTCGGCCAGGGAGGCGAGGATCTTGAGGTGATCCGCCAGCGCGCCCTGGACTGCGGCGCGGTCGAAGCTTACGTCGCCGACGCTCGCGACGAGTTCGCATCCGAGTACTGCATGCCGGCCCTGAAGGCCAACGCCCTCTACGAGGGCAAGTACCCGCTCGTCTCCGCGCTGTCTCGCCCCGTCATCACCAAGCACCTGGTCAAGGCCGCGCGCGAGTTCGGTGCGACCACCGTCGCCCACGGCTGCACCGGAAAGGGCAACGACCAGGTTCGCTTCGAGGTCTCCATCACCTCAATGGCCCCTGACATGGACTGCATTTCCCCCGTTCGCGACCTCGCGCTGACCCGCGACGTCGCCATCGACTACGCGGAGAAGCACAACCTCCCGATCGAGACGACGAAGCACAACCCCTTCTCGATCGACCAGAACGTGTGGGGACGCGCGATCGAGACCGGGTTCCTCGAAGACCTGTGGAACGCGCCGACCAAGGACGTGTACGTCTACACCGACGACCCGACCTACCCGCCGCTGCCCGACGAAGTCGTCATCACCTTCGACAAGGGTATCCCCGTCGCGATCGACGGTCGCCCCGTCAGCCCCCTCGAGGCCATCCAGGAGATGAACCGCCGCGCTGGCGCCCAGGGAATCGGCCGCATCGACATGGTCGAGGACCGCCTCGTGGGCATCAAGTCCCGCGAGATCTACGAGGCCCCCGGCGCCGTCGCCCTCATCGAGGCCCACCAGGCCCTCGAGTCCATCACCCTCGAGCGCATGCAGTATCGCTACAAGCGTCAGCTCGAGCAGACGTGGGGCGAGCTCGTGTACGAGGCCCAGTGGTACTCGCCGCTCAAGAGGTCCATGGACGCCTTCATCGAGGACACGCAGCGCTACGTCTCCGGTGACATTCGCATGATCCTGCACGGCGGTCGCGCCACCGTGAACGGGCGCCGCTCGGAGTCCTCGCTCTACGACTTCAACCTCGCAACCTACGAGACCGGCGACACCTTCGACCAGTCCTCCTCGCGTGGCTTCATCGACATCTACGGCCTGCAGTCGAAGCTGGCGGCGGCCCGCGACGTGCGCTTCGGCGTCAATATGGGATACTGAGTATTCACTGAGGGCGTTCTCACAGGGAATGTCTCAGTTGGGTTTCAAGAGGTGGGAGCGTCGGCGACGGCGCTCCCGCCTCGCTTACTGTTTCGTGTATGACGGACGAAGTAAGTGCGCCGATGGACGCTAAGGCTGGCATAGATCGGGACGAAGCACTGCGAGAGCGCATGATGCGCTACACGGTCGCGTGTATGTTCTTCGTCGGCTTCGCGGGAAAGGGCATTCGCGGAATCTTCGGCGATATCGGATCCCTGGTTCCGATGCTCATCCTTCTCGTCGCCTTCGTCGTCCTGTTCCGCAGCTCGGGGCGCTCCCTGCTGCTGCGCCGCCTGCCGACGACGATCAGCGTCTTCGTCGCTTGGTGCGCGCTGACCTGCGTGTGGTCCGTCGATCCGTTGCTGAGCGCGCAGTACTGGGTCGTTCAGGTCTCGCTCACGCTCGTGGCGATAGCGGTCGCCGTCGCCCTCGACCTTCGTTCTCTGGTGGAGTCGCTGATCCTGTCTTTTCAGTGGATCGTCGGTTCCTCCTTCGTTCTTGAGGCAGTGGTCGCCATCATGGGTCGGGGGCCGCTCGCTCCTCCAACGATGTGGGGCCGAGGCCTCCTTCCCGCGTCGTCGTACTGGGTGGACGGCTTGCTGTTCAAGGGCGGCCCCATTCAGGGCTTCCCGGGCAATCGAAATCCGTTGGCTTTCGTGGCGCTTCTTCTCGCGGTGTGCCTGATACTGCGATACATGCAGACGCGCAACGCCCCGGCATCCACCCTCGCATGGCTTGGGGCGTGTGGCGCCGTCCTGGCTCTGACACAGTCCGCCACCGTGTCGCTGTCCGCGGGGGCATGCCTGGTCGTCATCGTCGGCCTGGTCATCCAGCGCCGCGTGCCCGTGCGCATGCGGCTGCGCGTCGTCGGCGTCTTTGCCGGCATCGGCGTCGCCGTCGCGATCTGTGCCTTCTTTGCCCGCCACTGGATCGCCGACTCCTTCGGGCGCAGCCCGGATATGAGCGGGCGCTCGGTTATCTGGCACGCGGTGGTGCCGCTGATCGGGGAGAATCCCATCGGAGGGTGGGGGTGGTTCATCGGATGGCCCACGCAGATCGAGCCTTTCGCCTCCCTCGTCATCCGCCCCGACGGAACGCCCACGAATCAGGCCCACAACGTCTATGTCGAGGCCGCACTGACCACCGGCATCGTCGGCGCGCTCATCATCACCGGCGCGATCGTGTGGACGCTCTACCGCGTCGTGAGGGTCGCCGTCGTCCACATTGATGACAACCTGTGGGACGTGATCCCCGCCGTCCTCATGATCGCCATGTTCATCCAGTCCTTTACCGAATCACGCCTACTCTTCGAGGGCAATTGGATGCTCTTCGTCATGATCGCCACCTGGGTCAAGGTCCGCGGCGAGGTGCCCGTGGTGTGGCCGTCGGCGGCACGCCAGCATCTCGAATACTCTTGAGTCATAGTGCCCTCACTTCGTTGACCTTCGGAGGTCCACCATGTCGCAGTCCGAAACGCACGTGTCCCTGTGGGGTGGCCGCTTCGCGGGCGGCCCGTCGCAGGCGCTCGCCGCGCTGAGCGTATCCACCCACTTCGATTTCCGCCTCGCCCACGTGGACATCGCCGGTTCGCACGCTCACGCGGACGAGCTGCACCGCGTCGGTCTCCTCAGCGACCAGGAGTGCGCGGACATGCACGACGCGCTGGCGCGCCTCGACGCCGACGTCGCCTCGGGCGTCTTCGTTCCCAGCGCCGACGACGAGGACGTCCACACCGCGCTCGAGCGCGGCCTCATCGATCGAGCCGGCGCGGCGCTGGGGGGTAAGCTGCGCGCCGGCCGATCGCGCAACGACCAGATCGCGACGCTCATCCGCGTCTACCTGCGCCAGGAGGCCCGTCACCTGGCCGGCCGCGTTCTCGACATCGCCCAGGCTCTCGTCGGTCAGGCGGAGCGCGCGGGTGACGCCGTCATGCCGGGACGCACCCACATGCAGCACGCCCAGCCCGTCCTCGTCGCACACCACCTGCTGGCGCATGTGTGGCCCCTCCTGCGCGACGTGGCCCGCCTGCGCGACTGGGACGAGCGCGCCGCCATCTCGCCCTACGGTTCGGGCGCTCTCGCCGGCAACACCCTTGGGATGGATCCGCGCCGCATCGCCGCCGCCCTGGGTTTCACCGACTCGGTGCCCAACTCGATCGACGGCACGGCCGCCCGCGACGTCGTCGCCGAGTTCTCCTTCATCTGCGCCCAGATCGGCATCGACATCTCGCGCCTGTCCGAGGAGATCGTCATCTGGAACACCAAGGAGTTCGACTACGTCACCCTGGATGACTCCTACTCGACCGGCTCGTCGATCATGCCTCAGAAGAAGAACCCCGACGTGGCCGAGCTCGCGCGCGGCAAGGCGGGGCGCCTCATCGGCGACCTGACGGCGCTCCTCGCCGTTCTCAAGGCCCTGCCCCTCGCGTACGATCGCGACCTCCAAGAGGACAAGGAACCGGTCTTCGACCAGATCGACACGCTCGACGTCCTGTGCCCCGCGGTGGCCGGCATGATCGAGACCATGACGATCCACCTCGAGCGCCTGGCCGAGCTCGCCCCGCAGGGCTTCTCTCTCGCCACCGACATCGCCGAGTGGCTCGTCAAGCGCGGGGTCCCCTTCCGCGACGCGCACGAGATCTCGGGGGCGTGCGTGCGACTCGCCGAGGCCAGGGGAGTGGAGCTAGCCGATCTGAGTGACGCCGAGCTGGCCCAGGCCTCGTCGATGCTGACCCCCGAGGTGCGCGCCGTGCTCACCGTTGAGGGGTCGGTCAACGCCCGCCAGGGACGAGGCGGCACCGCCCCCGCGCGCGTGGCCGAACAGCTCGACGAGGCCCGCGCCGGCCTGAGGGACGCGCGCGAGTGGGCGGCCGCCGCGCTGCGCTAACGACGTCGGCCGCCGAGCCGATACACTACACACAACAAACCGTCGAATCCGCGAGGAAGGACAACTTTCGTGACAGACATTCTGGACGACCTGCAGTGGCGTGGGCTGCTCGCGCAGCACACCGACCTTGAGGCGCTTCGTGCACACCTGGACGCCGGACCTGTCACCTTCTATTGCGGCTACGATCCGACGGCCCCCTCGCTGCACCACGGCCACCTCGTGCAGCTGATCGTGATGCGCCACCTGCAGCTCGCCGGGCACCGTCCGCTCGCGCTTGTCGGTGGCGCCACCGGCCAGATCGGCGACCCCCGCCAGAGCGGCGAGCGCCAGCTTCAGTCCACCGATGTCGTCACGGGTTGGGCGCAGCGCCTTCGCTCGCAGATCTCCCAGTTCCTCGACTTCGAGGGCCCGGCAGCCGCGCGAATGGTGAACAACCTGGACTGGACCCAGGAGATGAGCGCCATCGACCTGCTGCGCACGATCGGCAAGTACTTCCGCGTGGGCACCATGCTGAACAAGGACATCGTCGCGCGCCGCATCGCCTCCGACGAGGGCATCTCCTACACGGAGTTCTCCTACCAGGTGCTCCAGGCCAACGACTTCCTTGAGCTGTACCGACGCCACGGCTGCACACTCGAGACCGGCGGCAACGACCAGTGGGGCAACATGGTCGGCGGCGTCGACCTCATCCGCAAGGTCGAGGGCGTTGAGACGCACGTCATGACGACCCCCATCATCACGAAGGCCGACGGCACTAAGTTCGGCAAGTCCGAGGGCGGCGCCATCTGGCTCGACCCCGAGATGATGACTCCCTACGCCTTCTACCAGTTCTGGCTTCAGGTGGCCGACGAGGACGTGGTGCGCTTCCTGAAGATCTTCACCTTCAAGTCGCGCGAGGAGATCGAGGCCCTGGCGGCCGAGGTCGCCGAGCGGCCGCATCAGCGGGCCGCCCAGAAGGCCCTCGCCGCGTCGGTCACCGAGCTGGTGCACGGAGCCGACCAGCTTGAGCGCGTCCTCGCCGCGACGCAGGCCCTGTGGGGCGGGGGCGACATCCGGGACCTTGACGAGGCGACCCTGGCAGCAGCGACAGCGGACCTGCCGCGCGCCGCGCTGAAGCTGGGCGAATCCACCGTCGTCGACGCCCTCGTGGCGCTCGGCTTCGAGAAGGGCAAGACCGCTGCCCGTCGCACCATCTCCTCAGGTGGTGCCTCCATCAACAACGTTAAGGTCGAGGATCCGGAGGCAGTTCTGGGCCAAGATGACGTTCTCGCTGGTGGACTGGCTCTCATTCGTAAGGGTCGTAAGAACCTTGCGGTGCTTGAGCTGAGCTAATCCTTCTGAAAGAGAGGGCGTTCGACGAAGGTCGGACGCCCTCTTTTCGTTGTGTTTGTTGGGTTTGTGTTGTGTGTGGTGGGTGTCACGGTGGTTGGGTTTGACTTTGGGGGTGGGGGTGGGTAAATTGTTCTCTTGTCGCCGCGAGCTTGTTTGTGGGTTTGTGGTGGTGGTTCACTGCTGTGGGCGCTGGGTTTTGGCTTGGTTGTCTGTGGTGTGTGGGTGTTGTTTGTGAACTCGATAGTGTGTTTGTTTGTTTTGTTTTATGCCTGTTTTTTGTTTTTGAGTGTTTTTGGTTGGGATTGCTGGCTGGGCTTTTTGTGGGTTTGGTTGGTTTTTCTGGGCTTTAACGTTTTTGTTTTTGTTCGGAGAGTTTGATCCTGGCTCAGGACGAACGCTGGCGGCGTGCTTAACACATGCAAGTCGAACGCTGAAGGCTCAGTTTTCTGGGTTGGATGAGTGGCGAACGGGTGAGTAACACGTGAGTAACCTGCCCTCTTCTTTGGGATAACGCCCGGAAACGGGTGCTAATACTGGATATTCACTTGCCTTCGCATGGGGGTGGGTGGAAAGGTTTTTTCTGGTGGGGGATGGGCTCGCGGCCTATCAGCTTGTTGGTGGGGTGATGGCCTACCAAGGCTTTGACGGGTAGCCGGCCTGAGAGGGTGACCGGTCACATTGGGACTGAGATACGGCCCAGACTCCTACGGGAGGCAGCAGTGGGGAATATTGCACAATGGGCGAAAGCCTGATGCAGCAACGCCGCGTGAACGATGAAGGTCTTCGGATCGTAAAGTTCTGTTGCAGGGGAAGATAATGACGGTACCCTGTGAGGAAGCCCCGGCTAACTACGTGCCAGCAGCCGCGGTAATACGTAGGGGGCTAGCGTTATCCGGATTTACTGGGCGTAAAGGGTGCGTAGGTGGTCCTTCAAGTCGGTGGTTAAAGGCTACGGCTCAACCGTAGTAAGCCGCCGAAACTGGAGGACTTGAGTGCAGGAGAGGAAAGTGGAATTCCCAGTGTAGCGGTGAAATGCGTAGATATTGGGAGGAACACCAGTAGCGAAGGCGGCTTTCTGGACTGCAACTGACACTGAGGCACGAAAGCGTGGGTAGCAAACAGGATTAGATACCCTGGTAGTCCACGCTGTAAACGATGAGTACTAGGTGTCGGGGGTTACCCCCCTCGGTGCCGCAGCTAACGCATTAAGTACTCCGCCTGGGGAGTACGCACGCAAGTGTGAAACTCAAAGGAATTGACGGGGACCCGCACAAGCAGCGGAGCATGTGGTTTAATTCGAAGCAACGCGAAGAACCTTACCAGGACTTGACATCCTCTTGACAGATCCTTAATCGGATCCTTCTTCGGACAAGAGAGACAGGTGGTGCATGGTTGTCGTCAGCTC
>ERZ772917.687-NODE-687-length-22668-cov-142.114934_pt1 | contig 22668 bp, 20 predicted proteins | sample MGYA00511187_ERZ772917 | MGnify/ENA primary metagenome ERZ772917 (study PRJEB29015, sample SAMEA2737925) | human oral metagenome | biome: human oral; feature: human-associated habitat; material: dental | place: China | collected 2012 ...
GAACCCGCGCAATCTGCTTGGAAGGCAGAGGCTCTACCATTGAGCTACACCCGCGAGGGGAAGGACCTGACCTCACGCGGAGGCGTCGGCCCACCCGGGTCTGAGCACCCCGTGCGTCTCAGTGCTCGATGAGACCAGTCTTGTAGGCCTTCGCCAGGCGGCGGGGCACGGTGATCTCGCGACCGGCGACGCGGATGGTGTTGAGCTCGGTGAGCTCCGCCTTCCACTGCGAACGGCGGTTACGGGTGTTGCTGCGGGACATCTTCCGCTTCGGCACTGCCATGAGCCCGCTCCTCTCAAAACGTCTGGGGATCCTTCGATCCAACGAAACTGGACCGAGGGACACCATAACGACTCGGAGTAACCCGGTTCCACTCCATGACCGCCGCTGCCGTGTGAGATCGCTCCCTCAGCCCGCAGGCGGCGGGTCCTCGCCGTGCCCGCCGGCCGGGCCGGTCTGCGACGATGCCACCATGTCATCCTCCCCGGCCGCCAGCCCCGTCCTCACCCTGGTCCACGGTCGCCAGCCGGAGACCGAGCTTGAGGTCAAGCGCTCACGCTTCCTGGCCCGGGCCGCACGCACGGACACCGAGGCCGAGGCACGGGCCTTCGTCGCCGAGGTCCGCGGCGAGCACCCCACCGCACGCCACCACTGCTCGGCCTTCGTCGTCGGCGTCCCCGGGGCGCTGCCCGTCGAGCGCTCCAACGACGACGGTGAGCCCTCCGGCTCGGCGGGCCAGCCGATCCTCGAGGTCCTGCGAGGCACGGGCCTGGTTGGGGTGAGCGTCGTCGTCACCCGGTACTTCGGCGGCACGCTGCTGGGCACGGGGGGCCTCGTGCGGGCCTACTCCCAGGCCGCGGCGCAGGCGCTCGACGCCGCCCGCCGCGCCCGCCTCGTCACCCGCCACCTGTGGGACGTGCGCGTGCCCGTCGCCGAGGCGGGCCGGCTGGAGGCCGAGCTGCGAGCGCTGGCGGGCGCCCGTGAGGACTCGCCCGACGTCGAGGAGACGGTCTGGGGCCCCACCCACGCCGTCCTCCTGTTGTCGACCGCCTCGGCGGAGGCCGCCGCGCTCACCGAGACGCTCGCTGCCCTCAGCCAGGGCACGGCCGTGCCCCAGGCGGCGGGCAGCCGGGTCGTCGAGCTGCCCTGCTGAGCCCCGGTGACGCCTCCCGCCCGGGGGCCGTCACCGGGCGCCCCGGGTCATGACGACGAAAGCAGACCAACGCTCCGAAGAAGATGAGGCATGGTCGTTGACGGGCACGGACCCTGCGTGTCGAGGGCGGGCTCGTCAACGTGGGGCAAGTGGCAGCGGGTGGCGGCACGCTCCGCCTGGTCCCAGGGGAAGTCGAGGGGAAGGGATTTCCCCTCCTTCTGACTCAGGTCGGTCAGTTTGCGGTAGTGCTCCTGAGCCTCCTTCTGGCTGGGATAACTGCCGACGGCGGCGTAGTGAGCGATGAGCCAGACCTCGAAACAGGGAACGGAGACAACACCGTGGACCGCCGTGTGCCTCGTCGATAGCTTTCGGCAGCGTGTGAGGAACTCAGAACGGTCCTGACCATCGTGGTCGACGACGATCCACACCTCGTCGAACGCGTTCAGGTCCCAGCGCGGCCCGCTCAGCTCCTTGAGCACCGTCAGGGGATCTCCGTCAATGAACTTCACTGTGATGGAGTACCTCATGCGGTCGGCGCGACGTTTGAGACCGTCCAAGTAGCTGCGCTCGGTGTTCCTACCGTTCGTGAGCAGGAGGACCGCACGTCGCTCATCTCGATGCTGGCGCCCTTGACGTCCACGAGGCACCATCTCAGTGGTTGTCCGTCATCGAGGCGATGAAGCGGCGGATACCCGAGGTGTCTACCCGTGGGATGGCGCCGAAGGTACCGGCGAGGTAGCGGCGTTGCTTGTTGGTGCCCTTCCGGGTCGAGGCGAAAGCAGACAACGCAAGCAGGTCGCTGGCACCGTCGTCGTTCTTCTCACACAGCCAGACCTCACCGCTGTCGAGGAGCTGAACAGGAGAGTTGTCGAGCAAGGAGGTGTCGTGCGTCGTGAACACGATCTGGGCGCCGCGCGTGTTGAGATCTGGGTCCTTGAAGAGCTCCACCAAGGCGGCGGTGAGAGTCGGATGCAGGCTCGCGTCGAGCTCGTCAATGCACAGGACCTGACCAAGACGCAGGGCGTCGACGGCGGGTCCGACTGTCGCCAACCATGTCTGCGTGCCCTGGCTCTCCTGACCGATCCGCAGCTGATGGCGCTGACCGTCGGCACCGAGGTGATGGAAGACCAGGTTGCGCTGAAGCTCCTGGAGGACGGGCTCGGGGATCTCGGTGTCCTCGTCCTCATTCCAGGGCAGGCGTCGAAGCAGATCGAGGACCTCCCTGGGGACCTCCTGCTCCTCAAGCGTGACACCAGCGATACCGACGTCAGCAGCTTGCACAATGGTGTCGCAGAGCTCCTTCCACTCCTCCGGGCTCTCCGCCAGGCGACCCATTACCCACCTCAGCCGGGCGAAACGCTCCTCATCGCTGTGATGGATGAAACGCATGGTGCGCAGGCTGCGCGCGACGGGCGCCAGCGTCGCGTGCTTGTACCTCAGGGCGACAGCGAGGAAGAGGTCCTTGATCGTTGTGATCCGGCTGACCTCGTGGGTCGCACCCCGCAGCGAGGCGCCGGCCTCGATGACGGGAATGTCCTCACCCTCGGCCTGGGTGCGGACGAAGACCTTGCGCCACCGCGGACCGGCCGCCCACAGCTCCTCGCGCGCGATGCCCCACCGGTGGGCCTCGACGCTGTAGCTGTAGCGCTCGCTCTCGTGCGTGAAGGAGATGGAGAAGCGCGAGGGCCGGGTGCGCTGCTCGTCGTCGAGGGCGAAGGGCTGGTGAAGGATGTCGCGCTGGCCGCCGACGGCGTGGTGCAGGCAGTCGAGGGCGTCCAGGAGCGTGGACTTGCCCGAGGCGTTGGCACCGAAGACCGCGGCCACCCGCCAGGTCTGCTCCTGCCACGTGCTACCCGAACGCGGCGTCAGCGTCCGCAGTGACTCGCAGGTGAGGTCAAGCGTGGCCTCCTCGGCGAAGCAGCGGTAGTTCTCCACGGTGAAGTCGAGCAGCATAGACGCCAATGTACTCTACAGAAGGTCGATACGGGAAGAAATTTCCGAGACCGTCTCACTCGTGAGCCCATCTGCGTCCCTTGGAGGCGTCGGCGAGTACGTCACTGCGGACCAGCATGCGGTCCCCTTGACGCCCGCCCCGCCAGTCGGTCTATGGTCCCCACAACACCGGGCGGCCCGCCCAGACGGCGGCCGAGCCCGCCACGCGCACGGAAGGGAGGACCCCCATGACGGCGACCAGCCTCATGCGCGCGATGTCCCCCTCCTGCTGCCAGTGTCGATAGGGCGCCAGGCCTCGACACCGTGCGCGCGTCGCTGCGCGCATGCCCGGCGCTCGGGCTCCCCAAGCGAGCCTCCTCCCCCGCCACCGCGCCCAGGCGCACCGCGACAGTGGCACCCCCGTCGTCGTCGGGCCCCGCGCCCGGCACCCCGGCCGCAGCCCCGCCACCCGGGGCGCGCCTTACCCGTATGAAAGAAGCACCATGACGTACCTGTCCAACATCACCGAGGCCGTCGGCAACACCCCGCTGGTCAAGATCAACCGCGTCGTCTCGGGCCCCGCCACCGTCCTGGCCAAGGTCGAGGCCTTCGAGCCCGCCAGCAGCGTCAAGGACCGTATCGCCCTGTCGATCGTCCGCGACGCCGAGGCCTCGGGCGCTCTCAGGCCCGGAGGCACCATCGTCGAGGCCACCAGCGGCAACACCGGCGTCGGCCTGGCCATGGTCGGCGCCGCCCTGGGGTACAAGGTCGTCATCACGATGCCCGAGACCATGTCCAAGGAGCGTCGTGCGCTCATGCGCGCCTTCGGCGCCGAGCTCGTCCTCACCAGCGAGGGCGGCGTCGCCGGGGCCGTCAGGCACGCCGAGGAGATCCAGGCCGCCACCCCCAACTCGATCCTCGCCTCCCAGTTCGCCAACCCTGCCAACCCCAGGGCCCACCGGGAGACCACCGCCCTGGAGATCCTGGAGCAGGTGGAGCGCATCGACGCCTTCGTCGCCGGCATCGGCACGGGTGGCACCCTCACCGGCGTCGGCACCGTCCTGCGTGACAAGGTCCCCGGCATCAGGATCTACGGCGTCGAGCCCACCGAGTCCCCGCTGCTGAGCGAGGGCACGGCCGCCCCCCACAAGATCCAGGGCCTGGGAGCCAATTTGGTCCCCGCGGTCCTCGACCAGGGCATCTGGGACGAGCTGGTGCACATCAGCTCCGACGAGGCCCTCGCCTACGCCCGCCGCGCCGCCCGGGAGGAGGGGCTGCTCGTCGGCATCTCCTCCGGCGCCGCCCTGGCCGCCGCGGACCTGCTCTCCCAGCGCCCCGAGCTCGCCGGCAAGACCATCGTCACGGTCCTGCCGGACACGGGTGAGCGCTACCTGTCCACCCCGCTGTACAGCGAGTACCTCAACTGAGGTCCCACCGGGCACCCCACCCGAGGCCAACGGCGACCCGCCCGGGAACAGGAGGGCCGCCGTCGGCGTTGGGCCACCTGAGAACTACCCAGGAGCAGCATGAACGCCACCCCCCAGGCCGCAGGCAGGAACGGCCGTCCGACGGCGAGGCGCCGTCGCAGCGTCCTCGACCTCGCCAAGGAGGACCTCGCCACCGCGCGCAGGCAGGACCCGGCCGCCCGCACGAGCGCCGAGGTGGCGCTGCTGTACCCCGGTGTCCACGCCGTGTGGGCCTACCGTCTCGCGCACCGCCTGTGGAGCAAGGGCCACCGCTTCGCCGCCCGGGCGGTCTCCCAGACGGCCCGGGGCCTGACCGGCATCGAGATCCACCCGGCGGCGACCATCGGGCGGCGCCTGTTCATCGACCACGGCATGGGCGTGGTCATCGGTGAGACCGCTCAGGTCGGTGACGACGTGCTCATCTACCACGGGGTCACGCTCGGCGGGGTCTCCACCCGCCCCGGCAAGCGTCACCCCACCATCGGCAACGGCGTCCAGATCGGGGCCGGGGCCAAGGTGCTGGGGCCGGTCACCGTGGAGGACAACGCGCGTATCGGCGCCAACGCGGTCCTGGTGAAGAACCTGCCGGCCGCGCACGTGGGCGTGGGCGTGCCAGCCCGGGTGCGTGACCCGCGCACGGACCCCGAGCTCATGATGGACCCGACGATCTACATCTGATCCCGGCCCGGGGCGGAACGCTGCCCGCACCCGGGCGCCGTCCCTCTCAGCGCAGGACAGTGCCCCCGGCCAGGTCGACCAGACGCCGGAAGACCTCTCCCCCGCTGGCGCGCGAGCCGTCGTGCTCGTACTCGCTCGTGACCCAGGTGCGCAGGCCCGGCACGAGCGCGGCCGTCGCCAACGAGGTCTGCACGGGCACGTAGACGTCGCGGGCGTAGACGGCGGCGGCGCCGTCGACCCCGCTGGTGCGCAGGGCCTGCTCGTCGTACAGGCGCGGCCACTCGACGTCGGCCAGGGCCTGGGCCACCTCCAGCCAGGGGCGCAGGAGCGGGTCCCCCTCGATGACGGCCGGGCTCACGTGCTCGCCGGTGAGCAGGGTGGGGTCCTCGTCGAAGACGGCCGGACGCACCCGCTCTGCCGCCCAGGCCGTGCGGCCGCCGTCGGCCCAGCAGGACTCGTGGATGACGGCGTACAGCGGGTTGCGGGCGGAGAAGGCGAGCGAGTCGGCGAGGTCGCAGCGCAGCGCCCAGCCGGCGGGGTCGCGCTCCAGCAGGTGGTGCAGGCGGTCCATGCCGCCGCTGGCGCCCAGCAGGGAGCCGAGCGAACGGACCCGCTCAGGCCCCACGGGCGCGCCGTGCGGGTCCCGCAGGTCGCCGCGCGCGGCGGCCTCGACGAGGGCGGCCACGCGGTCGCGGTCGCCGGGGTAGCGGGCGTAGTACTCCTCGCTCTTGAGCCGCATCGCCTCGTAGGTCAGGGCGTAGACCTCGTCGATCGCCACCCCGACGGCGGGCAGGCCCCCGGTGATGTGGACGCGCTCGAGCGAGTCGGCGTGGGCGCTGAGGTAGCGCAGGCAGCAGAAGCCCCCGAAGGACTGGCCCAGCAGGCTCCACCGCTCGATGCCCAGCTCGCGGCGCAGGTCCTCGCAGTCCTCGACGATCTCGTCGGCCCGCAGGTGGGTGAGCAGGCGGGCCGTGCCTTCGGCGTCGCCGCCGGCGTCCGGGTGGTCCACCGGCGTCGAGCGGCCGGTGCCGCGCTGGTCGACGAGGATGACGCGGTAGTGCTCGAGGACGGCGCCCAGCCAGCCCAGGCCCGCGTCAGCGCTGGGGCGCGGCGCCTCGCAGCCGGGGCCTCCCTGGAGGAAGACGAGGGGTGGGCGGGCCAGGGGGTCCGAGGCCGTGGCACCCGGGACGGCGCGGGCGACCTCCCGGGCGTAGACGGTGAGCGTGGCGCTGCCGTCGGGCCAGGTGTCGCCGCCTCCGCTGCGGTCCAGCGGGACGGTGAGGTGGTGCTCGCGGGTCAGTAGCCCGGCGGTGGCACAGCTCCAGGGGCCAGAGACCAGGCGCGCGGCATCCGCAGAGGTGGGCGAGGCGGGCCCTGTCGGCCCGCTCGTCGGTGTCGGTGTCATGCGGCCACGCTACCCACCGGCAGCCCCGGGGCGGGTCTCGGCTGGTCTCAGCGGGCCTGGCAGCCGGGGCACCAGAACAGGCGCCGTCCGGCGACCTCCCGCTCGCGCACCGGCGTCCCACAGCGCAGGCACGGGCGGTCCGTCCGGTGGTAGACGTACCAGCGGCCGGCCTCCGCGTCGCCCTCGGGCAGGGGGACGGGCACGTCCTCGGGCTCGACGGTCGTGATGAAGCCGGTGGCGACGCCGTAGGTCATGAGGGGCACGAGGTCCTCCCACACGGCGCGCAGCCGCGCCCGGCTCATCTGCTGGCCGGGGCGAAAGGGGCTGATGCCGCAGCGCAGCAGCGTCTCGGCCCGGAAGATGTTGCCCACCCCGGAGATGACCGACTGGTCCATGAGCAGCTCGCCCACGGTCTTGCGCCGTCGGCGCACGTTGTCGACGAAGCGCTCACGGTCGCCGTCGGCGCGCAGGGGGTCCGGGCCCAGGCGGCGGCGCACGGCGGCGACGCCCTCGGCGTCGAGGAGCTCGCAGGCGGCGGGGCCGGTGAGGTCGGCGACGCCGTGCTCGCCCAGCAGCCGCAGGCGCACCGCCCCGCGGGGCTCGGGCGCCCGCCACCGTCCCGGTGCGGGAGCGGCCGGCACCTCCTCGTCCCCGCCTGCCAGTCCGGACAGGGCGGAGCCGCCGCCGTGTGCCAGGGCGTGCTCGCCGCGCTCGCCGACGCGTCGGCGTGGGGCGCCGATGGCGTGCGGGGCGGTGAAGGCGCTGTCACCGTCGAAGGTCCACGAGCCGTACAGGCCCAGGTGGATGCGCAGCCAGGTGACCGCCTCGTCGTCGGTGGCAGTGTCCGGCTCGGGGGCGAAGGGCAGGAAGAGGTGCTTGCCGTGGGCCTGGGCTCCCAGCAGGACCTGCCCGTCAAGGCGCTCTGCACCGGCGGCGAAGCGCCCCTGGGGCGAGGAGACGGCCAGGCGCCGGCCGCCGTAGAGCTCGGTGAGGGCGGCGCTGAGCCGGTGGATGGTGTGGCCTTCGGGCATGCGAGGACGGTACCTGAGCGCCCGGGGACACACGGACGGGCCGTCAGAGGACGGGCCGTCGGGTCAGCCGGGCCGTCGGGTCAGCCGGGCCGTCGGGGCCACGGCCGGGAGGTCGGAGCACCCCGGCCAGCGGGCCAGCCGGGAGCGGATCCGGGGCCGTGGGCAGGCGGGTAGTCAGGCTCCCTGGTGGGCGCGCCTCTCGTACTCGGCGAGCTGGTCGATGCGGCGCTGGTGGCGCTCGTCGCCGCTGAAGGGCTCGGCGATGTACAGGTCCACAAGGTGCAGGGCCTCGGCGAGGCTGTGCATACGGCCTCCGACGGCGATGACGTTGGCGTTGTTGTGCTGGCGGGCCAGGCGGGCCGTGTCCTCGTTCCAGGCCAGGGCGGCGCGCACGCCGTCGACGCAGTTGGCCGCGATCTGCTCGCCGTTGCCCGAGCCGCCGATGACGACGCCCAGGCTCCCCGGGTCGGCGACGACGGCCTCGGCGGCCTCGATGCAGAAGGACGGGTAGTCGTCCAGCGGGTCGTAGGTGTGGGCGCCGTGGTCGACGACCTCGTGGCCCTGCTCCCCGAGGTGGGTGACGAGGGCGCTCTTGAGCTCGAACCCGGCGTGGTCTGAGGCGATGTGGATGCGCATGGACCGGATTGTGCCTCACGCGAACACCTGCCGTCAGGGGTGGGGCGGGGTCCTCGTACGCCGGTGGGTGTCGGAGCCAGCCGCTACCGTGGGCCCATGACTGAGAACCCCGTGACGGGCGAGGACCGCCAGGTGCTCGCCGGTGTCCTTGAGACCGCTGCCGCAGACCCGTCCGTGCGCGTCCAGGACGACCTCTTCCGCCATGTCAACGGCACCTGGCTGGCCGAGGCCGTCATCCCCGCGGACAAGCCCGGCACGGGCTCCTTCATCGTCCTGCGCGACGAGGCGGAGGAGGCCTGCCACGCCATCCTGACCGAGCTCGCCGAGCAGGTGGACCCCACCGAGGCGCCCACAACGCCGACGGGCAAGGTCGCCGCCCTCTACGCGACCTTCATGGACGCCGAGCGCGCTGAGGCCCTGGGGGCCGAGCCCCTGGAGGTCGAGCTGGCCCCGCTGCTGGCGGCCGCGGACAAGGAGGCGCTCGCCCGGGCCGTGGGCGCCGGGGTGGCCGCCGGGTTCACCGGGCCCGTCGCCGCCTTCGTCGAGACCGACCTCAACGCCCCCGAGCGCTACACCACCTACCTCGGCCAGTCGGGCCTGGCCCTGCCGGACGAGTCCTACTACCGCGAGGAGGCCCAGGCGCAGGTGCGCGCCGACTACGTGGTCCATGTCGCGCGCGTCCTGGAGCTCGCCGGGGTCCCGGACCGGCTGGGGGCCGGGGCGGGCGAGCTCGCCGCGAGGGTCATGGCGCTGGAGACGGACCTGGCCCGCGGGCACTGGGACCGGGTCTCCTGCCGTGACATCGAGAAGATCAACAACCCGCGCACCTGGGCGCAGCTGGTGGACAGCGCCCCCGGCTTCCCCTGGGAGGCCTGGCGCCAGGGCCTGTCCGACGCCGCCACCGCCGCGGGCGCACAGCTGGGCACCTTCCTTGAGGAGGCCGTCGTCGAGCAGCCCGACTACCTGCCCCACATCGCCCAGGTGTGGCAGGCGACCTCCCTGGAGGACCTGCGCACCTGGGCGGTGTGGCACACGGTCCACCAGCGCAGCTCGCTGCTGTCGAGCAGCTTCGTGGAGGAGACCTTCTCCTTCTACTCCCGGCGGCTGCAGGGCGTGGACGAGCTGCGTCCGCGATGGAAGCGCGGCGTCAGCCTCGTCGAGTCCTGCCTGGGCGAGGCCCTGGGCGAGGTCTACGTCGAGCGGCACTTCCCGCCCGCCCACAAGGCGGCGATGGAGACTCTGGTCGCCGACCTCATCGAGGCCTACCGCCGCTCCATCAGCGCCCTGACCTGGATGGGTGAGCAGACCCGTCAGCGGGCGCTGGACAAGCTGGCCCTGTTCACCCCGAAGATCGGCTACCCCTCGCGCTGGCGGGACTACTCCGCCGTCGTCATCACCCCAGGGGACCTGCTGGCCAGTGTGCGCTCGGTGGAGGACTCCGACCTGGCCCGCGCGCTGCGCAAGCTCGGCGGCCCGGTCGACCGCGAGGAGTGGCACATGACGCCCCAGACGGTCAACGCCTACTACAACCCCACGATGAACGAGATCGTCTTCCCGGCGGCGATCCTCCAGCCCCCCTTCTTCGACCCGACGGCGGACGACGCCGTCAACTACGCGGGCATCGGGGCGGTCATCGGCCACGAGATCGGCCACGGCTTCGACGACCAGGGCTCGACCTTCGACGGCACCGGCAAGGTGACGGACTGGTGGACCGAGGAGGACCGGGAGGCCTTCGCCGAGCGCACGAAGGCGCTCATCGCCCAGTACGACGCCTACGTGCCCTCCGAGCTGGCGGAGCGCGCCGCGGCCGAGGGCACCCCTGCCAGCGAGGTCCCGCACGTCAACGGCTCGCTCACCATCGGTGAGAACATCGGCGACCTCGGCGGTCTGGGCATCGCGCTCAAGGCCTACGGCCTGGCCCTGGAGCGCGCCGGGGTCTCCTCCGTCGCCGAGGCCCCCGTCATCGACGGCCTGACGGCGCTGGAACGGTTCTTCTTCTCCTGGGCGCGTATCTGGCGGGGCAAGAACCGCGTGGAGCGCAGCGAGCTGCTGCTCACGATCGACCCGCACTCGCCCAACGAGTTCCGGTGCAACGGGATCGTGCGCAACATGGACGCCTTCTACGAGGCCTTCGCGGTGGGTGAGGGCGACGCCCTGTGGCTGGATCCCGCCGAGCGCGTGTCCATCTGGTGAGGCGGCCGCGCCGGGGCGCCGCACGGCATCAGTCTGCGGCGGCGTCCCGGCGGTCGGCGCCCGGCGGCGCGGTCGGCGCCCGGCGGCGCGGTCGGCGTCCCGGCGGCGGTCCGGTGGCCCAGAACCCTGCCGTCGGCGCAGCGCCGTCGGTCCCGATTCCTCGCGCACAGGGCCAGGGTGAGACGATGACCTCCCCACGCGCCGATACCCGGCGCGGGCCGGCAGCGGCCACGAGCCCGTCGGCACACCGTCCCAGGAGGAATGCATGCCCGGTCAGAACCTGACCCGTGAGGAGGCCGCCGAGCGCGCGGGCCTCGTCGCCGTCGACACCTACACGGTCGACCTCGACCTCACCCGCGGGGAGGAGGTCTTCGGCTCGACGACGACCGTCCGCTTCAGCGCCACCCCCGGGGCGGCGACCTTCATCGACCTCATCGCCCCCCGGGTGCACTCCATCACCCTCAACGGCGTCGGGCTCGACCCGGCCGAGGTCTACCGGGACTCGCGCATCGCGCTGACGGACCTGGCGGCCGACAACGAGCTCACCGTCGTCGCCGACTGCGCCTACATGCACACGGGTGAGGGCCTGCACCGCTTCACCGACCCCGCCGACGGGCTGACCTACCTCTACAGCCAGTTCGAGGTCCCCGACTCGCGCCGCGTCTTCACGGTCTTCGAGCAGCCCGACCTCAAGGCCTCCTACGTCTTCACCGTCACCGCCCCGGCCGGATGGACGGTCTTCTCCAACTCCCCCACGCCGGAGCCCGTCCCCGCCACCGGTGCCGACGGTCAGGACGCCGGCGTCTTCGCCTTCGCCCCCACCGAGCGCATGAGCTCCTACGTCACCGCCATCGTCGCCGGCCCCTACGAGGGTGTCACCGACGAGTACCGGGCCGCCGACGGGCGCGTCATCCCCCTGGGCGTGTACTGCCGGGCCTCGCTGCGCGAGTTCCTCGACGCCGAGGAGGTCCTCGACCTCACCCGCACGGGCTTCGCCTACTACGAGGACCTGTTCGCCACCCCCTACGCCTTCACCAAGTACGACCAGGTCTTCGTCCCCGAGTTCAACGCCGGGGCCATGGAGAACGCGGGGATCGTCACCCACCGCGACGACTACGTCTTCCGCTCACGCCCGGTCGAGGCCCGGGTCGAGCGCCGCGCGGTGACGATCCTGCACGAGCTGGCGCACATGTGGTTCGGCGACATGGTGACGATGACGTGGTGGAACGACCTGTGGCTCAACGAGTCCTTCGCCGAGTACACCTCCACGCTCGCTGTCGCCGAGACCACCCGCTGGTCGGATGCCTGGACCACCTTCCAGTCGGCGGAGAAGAGCTGGGCCTACAACCAGGACCAGCTCTCCTCCACCCACCCCGTGGCCGCCGAGATCCGCGACCTGCACGACGTCGAGGTCAACTTCGACGGCATCACCTACGCCAAGGGGGCCTCCGTCCTGTCGGCACTCGTGGCCTACGTGGGCCGTGCGAACTTCTTCGCGGGCATCGCCTCCTACCTGGCCAGGCACGCCTACGCCAACGCCACGCTGGAGGACCTGCTGCGCGAGCTGGAGGCCACGAGCGGGCGTGACCTGGGCACGTGGACCCGCCTGTGGCTGCAGGAGGCGGGCGTGACCCTCCTGCGCCCTGAGGTCACGACCGACGCCGAGGGCGTCATCACCTCCGCCGCCGTCATCCAGGAGGTCCCCGAGGGCTCTCCCGCCTCCCTGCGCCCCCACCGCCTGGCGCTGGGCTCCTACAGCCTCGTCGACGGCGCCCTCGTGCGCACGGGCCGGGTCGAGATCGACGTCGACGGCGCGCGCACCGAGGTCCCCGCTCTCGTCGGCACGGTTCGCCCCGACGTCCTGCTGGTCAACGACGACGACCTCACCTACGCCAAGGTCCGCCTTGACGAGTCCTCGCTCGCCACCGGCCTGGCGCACGTGGCCGCCTTCGAGGACACGCTGGCCCGCTCGATCCTCATGGCCTCGGCCTGGGACATGGTGCGCGACGGCGAGCTGCCCGCCTCCCGCTTCGTGTCCGCGGCGCTGACGGCCCTGGAGGTCGAGCGGCACTCCGCCGTCGTCCAGGTCCTGCTGTCCCAGCTGGGCACCTGCCTCGGCTTCTACCTGCCCCCGCAGCACCGCCAGGCCGCCGCCGAGCAGGTGGTTGACGCGCTGACGACGCTGGCCCGGGCCGCCGAGGCCGGCTCCGACACCCAGCTGCAGCTGGTCAGGGCGGTGGCGGCCCACGCCGTCACGCCCGAGCAGACCGCGGCCGTGGCCGGCTGGCTCGACGGCTCCGCCCCGTTGGAGGGGCTGGTCGTCGACCAGGACCTGCGCTGGGAGCTGCTCATCGGCCTCGTCGGCGCCGGTGCGGCCGGCGAGGAGGAGATCGCCGCCGAGGCCGAGCGCGACCGCACGACGACGGGCACGGAGCGCGCCGCGCAGGCCCGGGCCGCGGTGCCCACCCCCGAGGCGAAGCGGGTGGCCTGGGACACGCTCGTCACCGACGCGACGCTGCCCAACGAGACGCAGGTCAAGATGCTGCGCGGCCTGACCGACGTCGACCGTGCGCCGCAGCTGCTCGTGCCCTTCATCGCGGAGTACGTGGCGCAGGTGGACACGATCTGGTCCTCGCGCACCTTCCACATGGCGGAGAACCTGCTGGACAGCCTGTGGTCGCCCACGACGGTGGGGCTTGAGGGCTGTGACCCGGTCGGGGCGCTGGAGGGCTGGCTTGCCTCCCACACCGACGCGCCCGCGGCCCTGCGCCGGATCGTCGCGGAGAACCTCGACACGACGCGGCGTGTGGCACGGGTGCAGGCACGCGAGCTCGAGGGCTGAGAGCGCGCCTGCCGCAGGCGCCTGAGACGGGGGTGGGCCCCGGCACCGATGGTGCCGGGGCCCACCCCCGTCCTGGCAGTGCCGGAGCCGCTCACCCCGTCCGCTGGGGCGGCGCTCACGGCACGGGCCCGGCTACCGCTTGCGCGCAGCCTCGGCGTTCTTGCCGGTGGCCTCGGCGGCGATCGCCTGGGCCTCCTGGAAGCCGTCGGTCTCGTCCTCCTCGCGTCCGGGGGTGCGGAAGCCGAACTTCGTGATGAGGAAGCGGAAGAGGAAGTAGTAGACGGCCGCGTAGGCCAGGCCGATGACGATGAGCATGATCGGACCCTGGATGAAGCCACCCGACAGCTCAGAGGACTTGCCCATGTTGATGAGGTAGTCGAACAGGCCCGCGGAGAAGGTGAAGCCCGTCTTGATGCCCAGGGCGTTGACGATGACGAGCGCGAGACCGGTGAGGACCGCGTGGATCGCGTACAGCGGGAAGGCGACGTAGGCGAAGGCGTACTCGAGGGGCTCGGTGACACCGGTGAGGAAGGCGGTCAGGGCCACGGAGACCATGAGCGCGCCGGTGGCCTTGCGCTTAGCGGGCTTGGCGGTGTGCCACATGGCCAGGGCGGCGGCAGGCAGGGCGAACATCATGATCGGGAAGAAGCCGGTCATGAAGCTGCCGGACCAGGCGTTGGTGCCGTCAACGCCCTGGAAGAAGCAGTTGAGGTCGCCGTGGACGGTCTCGCCCGCGGCGTTGGTGCACGTGCCCAGCTGGAACCAGGGCAGGGAGTTCCACAGGTGGTGCAGGCCGAAGGGGATGAGCAGGCGGTTGATGACACCGTAGACGAAGTACGCGATGGAGCCGCCGACCCCGCCGTGCGTGCCGGCCTCGATGAGCCAGCCACCGAGCTGCTCGTTGATGAGCCAGTTGAAGGCGGGGTAGATGGCGCCCAGCAGGACGCCCAGCACGACGGCCGCGCAGGAGGTGATGATCGGGACGAAGCGGCGTCCGCCGAAGAAGGCCAGCCAGTCCGGCAGCTTGACGCGGTAGTACTTCTCCCACAGCTTGGCGGCCACGACGCCGATGAGGATGCCGCCGAGCACGCCGTAGTTGATGGTGTTCTCCTCGGGGGTCTCGCCTCCGGCGCCCCAGTAGGGGGCGAGGGCCTTGAGCACGCCCTGTAGGACGAGGTAGCCGAAGAGGCCCGCGACCGCGGTGGAGCCGTCGGCCTTCTTGGCGAAGCCGATGGCGACACCGACGGCGAAGATGAGCGCCAGGTTCTCAAAGACGGCGCCACCGGCTGCGGCCATGACCTCGGCGACGGGCTTCATGAAGGTGAGGGTGGCGGCCAGGCCGCTGCCCTGTCCGTCGGTGCCGAGCATGTCGGCCTGGCCCAGGCGCAGCAGCAGACCTGCTGCGGGGAGTGTGGCGATGGGGAGCATGAGCGAGCGCCCCAGGCGCTGCGCCAGGGCGAACATGCCGCCCGCCTTCTTCTTCTCTGACACAAGGTCCTCCAGTTCCGGGAGCGCGCGGCGTCGGTGCCGCGCGGGGGGATGTCGCCCGGGGAGGGCGACTCTGGCCGGACGGGCACCAGATCACTCGTCTGGACCAGCGGCATCAGCAAAGACCAGGCGGCCGGTCTTGTCAAGCCCCGACTGTCGTCGGCTCATCGGCGGGATCTCGCGGATCGAAGGAGGACGTCATAGGCGCGTCCCGGCGGCCCGCACGATCGGCTCTCGGCGGGCACAATGGTCACACCCACCATCCGTCCAGAAGGAGACCGCCGTGGACCACGCTTCCCGGGCAGGGGCACGTGATCGAGACGGAGCACGCGCCAAGTACGTCGTCGTGCGCGAGTACCTGCTCGCCCTCATCGCCGACGGGCTGTCCGCCGGGGACCCCCTGCCGTCCGAGCGCGAGCTGTGCGAGCACTTCGGCGTCTCCCGCATGACCGTGCGACAGGCGGTCGACACCCTGGTCTCCGACGGCGCGGTCGAGCGCCACCAGGGGCGCGGGACCTTCGTGGCGCCCGACAAGCTCGACCTCCAGGTGCGCCTGACCTCCTTCAGCGAGGAGATGCGCCGACGGGGAATGAGGCCCGGGTCGGTCTTCCTCGTCGCGCAGACCGTGCCGGCCACCCCCGCCGTCGCGACCCGCCTCGAACTGGCGCCGGAGGCGCCGGTGCACCACCTGCGTCGTCTGCTGACGGCCGACAGCGTGCCCATGGCGCTGGAGGAGACGTGGATCCCGGCGGGCCTCGTACCCGAGATGCTCAGCCGCGACCTGCCGACCTCGGTCTACGAGGCGCTCACCGAGGCGGGTGTCACGCCCGAGTGGGGTGAGGACGTCCTCGAGGCCCGCGCCGTCACCTCCGAGGAGGCGACGCTGCTGGGCGTGCCCGAGCGCGCCCCCGCGCTGGACATCGTGCGACGCACCTTCCACGAGCACACCGCGGTGAGCTACTCGCGCTCCCTCTACCGCGCGGACCGGTACACCCTGTGGGTCCCGATCTCCGCCCCGGGGCCGCGCCGACGCCGCCCCCAGGACCGTCCGGAGCGCACCTGAGAGCCGCGTCCCCGCCCGGCGGGGCCGCACGGCCGCGGCCTCGCCAAGGACGCGCCCACGCGCTACCATCTCGCTGGTATGGACCACCGCTCCGCCAGGCGAGGACGCCCCACGGGCTGGTCCAGCACTCCCCTCGGCCCCGTGCCACCAGACCCAAGGAGGATCGCCATGTCCCAGGCCCAGAGCATCGTCGACGCCCTCGGAGGCTTCGACAACATCATCGAGATCGAGCCCTGCATCACCCGTCTGCGCTGCGAGCTGGAGGACGGCTCCCTCGTCGACCAGGAGGCCCTCAAGGCCGCAGGCGCCCACGGGGTCCTCCTGCAGGGAGACGCCGTGCAGGTCATCGTCGGCCCCAACGCCGACACCATCGCGGAGGACATCGAGGACCTTCGATGAGCCTGGACGTCGCCGCCCCGCTGGCCGGCACGGCCGTGGTGCTCACCGAGGTCCCCGACCCGGTGTTCTCCCGGCAGCTCGTCGGGCCGGGCACCGCCCTCGACCCCGACCGGGCCGACGGCGCCGACGTCACCGCCGTCGCCCCCGTTGACGGCACCATCGCCAAGGCGCACCCGCACGCCTTCATCGTCGCCACCGAGGCCGGGCCCGCAGTGCTCGTCCACCTCGGGCTCGACACCGTCGGCCTCGCGGGCAAGGGCTTCACCCTCCACGTCCAGGAGGGCGACACCGTCACAGCCGGCGACCCGGTGGTCACCTGGAACCCGGCCGGCATCGAGGCGGCAGGACTGAGCCCCCTCGTTCCCGTCGTCGTCCTCGACGGCCAGGAGTCAGACCTGTCCGGCGTCGAGGCGGGGACCCACCTCGACGCCGGGGACGTTCTGCTCACCTGGTGCTGAGCCTTGCGCGGGCCCCACCGGGTCCGCGCAAGGCCTCAGTGCCGCTCCATCGCCTCGCGCACGACGGCGAGCAGGCTCGACAGACGCGCGTTGCCGGGCAGGTCCTCGACGAGGACGACGTCGCCCGCCCCGTCAGCCAGGGGCTGCTTCCAGTTCGGGTACTCCTGGTCCGTGCCGGGCTGGTTCTGCGCCCGGCGCTCACCGACGCCGTCGACGAGCGCGACGCCCACGAGACGGGCCGGGGTGAGGGCCACGTAGCGGTACAGCGCCTCGACCACCTCCCTCTCGGAGGGGTCGGGGCCCAGCAGCTCGTGCTCGCGCAGCCGCGCGACCATGCGGTCACGCTCGATACGGGCCTCGGCACGCACCTGCTCGACAGGCTCGGTCAGCAGGCCGAGCCGCTCACGCAGGGCGACGTGCTCGTCCGCGAGGTAGCCCGCCGTCGGCGGCAGGTCGTGCGTGTTGACGGTCGCGAGCTGCATGGACCGGTAGGCCTCGGGGTACTTGGGCCAGCCGTCGTCCTGCTTCTCGAACCACAGGACGGCGGTGCCCAGCACCCCGCGGCTGGCCAGGTAGTCACGCACCCACGGCTCGACGGTGCCCAGGTCCTCGCCGATGACGACTGCGCCGGCGAGATGGGCCTCAAGCAGGAGGACACCGACCATCGCCTCGTGGTCGTAACGCACGTAGGCGCCCTGGTCCGCGCGCATCCCGTCGGGGATCCACCACAGACGGAACAGGCCGATGACGTGATCGACCCGCAGGGCACCGGCATGGCGCAGGACCGTGCGCGCCATCTCGCGCAGGGGACGGAAGGAGTCGGAGGCGAGCCGCACGGGGCTCCACGGCGGCTGGGACCAGTTCTGGCCCAGCTGGTTGTACATGTCCGGCGGCGCCCCGACACAGACCCCCGGGGCGAAGGCTCCGGGATCGCCCCACACGTCCGCGCCGTGCGGGTGGACGCCCACGGCCAGGTCGTCCATGATGCCCAGCGCCATGCCCGAGGCCTTGGCGACCGCCTGTGCCCGCTCCAGCTGCTCGTCGACCACCCACTGCAGCCACGCGTAGTAGGAGATGCGGTCGGTCAGGGTCCTGGCCTCGTTGGCCACGTGGGCGGACCCGGCGTCGCGCAGCCTCTCGGGCCACTGCTCCAGCGGCCCGTACTTCTCGGTCAGTGCGCACCACAGGGCGAAGCGCTCCAGGCCCTCGCCCTGCTCGGCACGGAAGCGCTCGAAGCTGCGCTGGCGCGCGTGCGAGCGACCCGCCGCGAAGATGACCTCCAGGGCCTCGCTCTTGGCCTTCCAGGCGGCGTCGCGGTCGATCGGCTCGGCGCTGAGGTTGGAGTCCTCCACCTCCTCCAGGGCCCACTGCACGAGCGAGCGGCGCGGGCCCGACAGACGAGAGACCTCAAGGATGTTCTCGGGACGGATGTAGACGGGGTTGACGAAGCGTCGCGTCACCGGCAGGTAGGGCGAGGCCGTCATCGCCCCCGAGGGCTCCGCTGCGTGCAGCGGGTTGATGAGCAGGAAGTCAGCGCCCTCGTCCCCCAGGAAGGAGACGATCTCCGCCAGGTCGTCGGCGTCGCCCACGCCCCACGAGGCCCGCGAGCGCACCGAGTACAGCTGGGCCATGACGCCCCAGCCCCGCTCCCCCATGGCCTCGGGAAAGTCGAGGTGGTCGGGGGTGACGGCCAGGGCGCAGCGCGTCTCGGTGCCCTCCTCGCCCACCACGGCCAGCAGCTCGTGCCAGCCCAGGGGCAGGTCGGTGGGCAGGACGAAGGTGGCCTGGCCGACGAGCGCGCCGTCGACGTAGCGCGGAGGGATCCAGTCCTCGGTCTGCGTCAGGGTCCTGCGCGAGCCGTCGGCCAGCAGGACGTCGACCCGCACCGGTGAGCCGTCCGGGACGTGCACGACCACGGGCGTGCCCACGCCCTGGCGCGCCACAACGGTGGGTGGCAGGACCTGGCGCCACGGCGCCAGCTCGGTCTCGAGCAGGGAACGCTCGACCTCCTCGTCGGTGGACGCGGGGACACCGAGGGCGGCGAGGACGGCGACGAGGGTGTCACGCGAGGGCGAGGCGGGACGTCCGCGGTAGTCCCAGTACTCGACGGAGACTCCGTTCGCCTGGGCTAGCTGGAGGAGTCGCTCTCCTGCAGGTACGGAGCCGGGATGGGGGTCGGTCATAGCGGGGCCTCTGAGGTCGGGCGCTGGGCGCGGGCGGGCGGGACGGGAAGCCGGGCGGGCGAGTGAGCCGTCACGCGCCGACCGCAGCGGTGCGGGACGGGGACGGGTGCTCGCCTGTCCGCCTTGCCGCACGAGTCTCACACAGGTCTGCGCCGCTCCGGCACCATGTGCGGGCGCGGCGCAGTACACGTGGGCTCAACGGGCCCGTGAACAGCGCGGTGACGGGGGTTGCGGGTCAGTCGAGCTCGGCGATGGCTGTGGCCAGCTCGTCGGCGCTCGGGCCGACGACGACCTGGACGACACGTCCGGAGCGCACGACACCGAAGGCGCCGGTGGCGCGCAGCGCCTCCTCGTCCACCTTCTCCTGGTCGACGACCTCCACGCGCAGACGCGTGATACAGGGCTCCAGGTCCGTGATGTTCTCACGGCCACCCAGGCCCTTGACGATGTCAGCGGCTTTGCTCATGTCCGTATCCCTCCTGGTCGGTGCGTGTCGCGTGTCACTGTAACCCAGATCGCCTGTCGCGTCCCGCCTGGCTCACCCCGCCCGGAGCGGGTGCTCACGCCCGCCGTGTGTCCATCGTTGTTCACCCGACGGCGGAAACCCCACGACCGGGCACGCCTCGGTGCACAATGTGCTGTACTCGACTCCATCACCGCCGAGGAGCAGCCCATGACCACGTCCACAGAGTCCGCCTCCACCCCTCAGCCGCTGTCGGGCATCGGCGTGAGCCCGGGCCTCGTCGCCGGCCCCGTCGCCCGCATGGCCCCTGGAATCGCCGAGCCCCCGATCGAGACCCTCGACCAGGCCCGCGACCTGGACAAGGAGTGCGAGCGCATCGCCCAGGCCGCCCAGACGGTGAAGAAGGGCCTTGAGCTCTCCGCTGCCGAGGCCAAGGGCGAGGGCCGCACCCTGCTGGAGACCACGGCCCAGATGGCCGCGGACCCCACCCTCACCTCCTCCGCCCAGGCCATGGTCCGCGAGCGTCGCCTCGTGCCCGAGCGCGCCGTGTGGGAGGCCGCCGGCACCCTGTGCGCCATGCTCGAGTCGCTGGGCGGCTACATGGCCGAGCGCACCCGGGACGTGCAGGACGTGCGCGACCGTATCGTCGCCGTCCTCACCGACTCCCCCATGCCCGGCATCCCGCGCCTGCCCGAGCCCTTCGTGCTGGTCGCACGCGACCTCGCCCCGGCCGACACCGCCCTGCTCGACCCGGAGAAGGTCGTCGCCTTCATCACCTCCGAGGGCGGCCCCACCTCCCACACGGCGATCCTCGCGCGAGCCCTGGGCATTCCCGCGATCGTGGGCACCGGCGAGGCCGTCGCCGACGCCCTGGCCGACGGCGACATCGTCCTCGTCGACGGCACCAAGGGCACCATCACCCTCGACCCGAGCGAGGACGCCCTGCGCCACGCCCGCGAGCTGGCCCAGCGCGTGCGCGTCTTCAACGGCGACGGCGCCACCAAGGACGGTCACGAGGTCCAGCTGCTCGCCAACGTCGGTGACGGTGCCGCCGCTCGCTCGGCCGCCGAGGCCAACGCCATGGGCGTCGGCCTGTTCCGCACCGAGTTCTGCTTCCTCGACCAGCCGACCGAGCCCACCGTCGAGCAGCAGGTCGAGGCCTACACGCAGGTGCTCGCCGCCTTCCCCGGCAAGAAGGTGGTTGTGCGCACCCTCGACGCGGGCGCCGACAAGCCGCTGCCCTTCCTCACCGACGCGACCGAGGAGAACCCCGCGCTGGGCGTGCGCGCCTACCGCACCACCCGCCGGGACCCCGACGTCCTCGACCACCAGCTCGAGGCCCTGGCCCGCGCGGAGGCCGCCACCGAGGCCAAGGTGTGGGTCATGGCCCCGATGATCTCCACCGTCGAGGAGGCCCAGGCCTTCACCGAGAAGGCACGGTCCTACGGGCTGAGCACCGCCGGCATGATGATCGAGGTCCCCTCCGCGGCCCTCATGGCCGACGCCATGTTCGAGCACGCGGACTTCGCATCTATCGGCACCAACGACCTCACCCAGTACGTCATGGCGGCCGACCGTCTGCTGTCGACGCTGGCAGACCTGTCGACCGCCTGGCAGCCGGCCGTCCTCAGGCTCATCAAGACCGCCTGCGACGGGGCCGCGCCCCACGGCCGCCCGGTGGGCGTGTGCGGTGAGGCCGCGGCGGACCCGGCCCTCGCCGTCGTCCTCGTGGGCCTGGGGGTCGCGAGCCTGTCCATGACCGCGCGGGCCCTGCCCGACGTCGACGCCGTCCTCAAGTCCGTCACCCTGGAGGACTGCCGGCGCATCGCCGCCCTCGCCATCGCCGCGCCGACCTCAGAGGCCGCGCGCACCGCGGTGCGCGCCGAGCTGCCGGTCCTCGAGGACCTCGGTCTGTGACCCGTCCGTACCCCGTCCCCGCCGCGAGCGACGAGCCGCTGGGCTCCGTCACACGCGTGCTCCGCCTCGAGGCGGGCGACGGGGCGGACGTCTTCACCGGCGGGTCCCTGCCCCAGCTGTCGGGGCGTGTCTACGGCGGCCAGGTGGTCGCCCAGGGGCTGCTCGCCGCCGCGGCGACCCTCGTCGACGACGGCGACGGGCCGCGCCTGCCGCACTCGGTGCACGCCTACTTCATGCGCGGAGGCCGACCGGACGCTCCGATCCGCTTCGGCGTCGAGCGCATGCACGACGGACGTTCCTTCTCCCAGCGGCGCACCACCGCCACCCAGGAGGGATCGACCATCCTCACGATGGTCTCCTCCTTCCAGGAGACGCAGGAGGGCGCCCAGGTCCAGCTGCCCGCCCCGCAGGTGCCGCCTCCCGAGGAGCTGACGAGCGCGCTGGAGATCTACCGGACCATCGACCACCCGGTGGCACGGTTCCTCGGGCGCACCGCCGCCTTCGACCTTCGGCACGTCGAGGGCAACATCTACCTGCGCCCAGGAGCGAGCACCGAGGGACGCCAGCACCTGTGGGCCAGGGCCCGGGGGCGGGTGCCCGAGGAGGCGACGCAGGTCGTGCACCGGGCCCTGCTGGCCTACATGTGCGACCAGATCATGCTTGAGCCGGCGCTGCGCAGCCAGGGCCTGTGCTGGCGCAGCGAGGGGATGAGCCTGGCGACGCTCGACCACGCCCAGTGGTTCCACCGCGACGTCGACGTCAGCGACTGGCTGCTCTTCGTGCAGGACTCCCCCACCTCACAGGGCGGGCGCTCCATGGCGCGCGCCGAGGTCTTCAGCGCCTCGGGCGAGCTCGTGTCGACCATCGCCCAGGAGGGCATGGTGCGCATGCCCACCGCCTCCCACCGCGGAGAGGGCCGGTGGGCCGTGCGTGCCGCCGAGGGCGAGGACGGCTCGCCGCTGCCCGAGCCGCAGCCCTGAGGGCGGTGCCCGACCCGAGCGCGAGCGGGCGCCGCCGTCGGTGCCCCAGGAGCGCCTGCACGCCCTCACGCGCCCCGACCCGCGCGGGCACCGCCGTCGTCACCGGGAGTGCGACCGTCCCGGGGACCGGCCCCCGGGGTGAGGTGGCCAACCACCCGGGCGGGCACCGCCGTCGCCCGTCTCCCGTAGGCTGTGGCCTGGACACCAACACCCCCACGAAAGGCGCAGTGAACCTGTGGCTGAGTACATCTACTCGATGATCAAGGCGCGCAAGGCGCACGGTGACAAGGTCATCCTCGACGACGTCACCATGTCCTTCTTCCCGGGCGCCAAGATCGGCATGGTCGGCCCCAACGGCGCCGGCAAGTCCTCCATCCTCA
>ERZ772917.688-NODE-688-length-22660-cov-70.567220_pt1 | contig 22660 bp, 5 predicted proteins | sample MGYA00511187_ERZ772917 | MGnify/ENA primary metagenome ERZ772917 (study PRJEB29015, sample SAMEA2737925) | human oral metagenome | biome: human oral; feature: human-associated habitat; material: dental | place: China | collected 2012 ...
ACCAGTAGCCATCGCGCCACTAGAAGCATCCAGGTAGTACCACGAGGAACCAACCCTCACCCAACCAGTAGCCATCGCGCCACTAGAAGCATCCAGGTAGTACCACGAGGAACCAACCTTCGCCCAACCAGTAGCCTGCGCACCAGAGGCATCGTGGTAATACCACGAGCCCTCTTCCGCGACCCAGCCCGTCCGCATGTAGCCATCCGCGGCGAAACGATAGGTGCGGCCGTCAATGACGACCTTGGTTCCCTTCGGGTAGGAGCCATCGGAGTAGCGGTACCACCAGCCGCCTGCGCCCCACTTCCACTGGCCAGTCTTCGGATTGGGAGCGGAGGCAGCCTTGACGGTCAGCGTGGTCGATCGAAGGAGACGCGACTCGTCGCGCACGTCGATGCGTAGGCTCACCTTCCTACTAGCAGGCGTCCACGTGTAGGACAGGGACGTTGAGTCCCCCTGCGAGGCATTCGGCATGGCGGTCCAGTCCTGCAGGACCGTCTCGGCTCCGTTCTTCGCCAACTGAACAACACGCATCTCGCGCCCGGTGGAAAGTCCACCGGTGACAGACGCCTTAACGCTCGTCGGCTTTCCAACTGCAGCGTTCAGGACGTACCCGTCCCCGGCCGCGGAGATCCCCGATCCCGACAGGGTCAGCTTCGCGGGCTTGTAGACGTGCAGGTGCGACGCGTCGATCCCCGCCTCCGCCATCGCTGCCTTCGCGACCTTCCATGCGCGCGAGCCCTTGGCGGCGGCGACGTAAATCTCGGTGTTCTTGCTGCGTTCTCCCGACGGGAACTTCTCGAGCACCAGCTCCTTGAGCGTTGAGGGCAGGACGAGGACGCGGGGCGCCTCGGTCATGAACTCGATCTTCGTCATGCCCTCGCCGAAGAACGCGCTCTCGGCAGGCCCGTTCGACGCAGCGCCCTCCGTGTAGAAGGAGCCATTGACACCCCCGCGCACGACGATGTGGCGCGCCATACGAAGCCCGTCCGACTTCATCTCGACGCTACGGATCTGCGTGCCATACTCGACGGTGTCCAACCCGGTATCGATGATCCCCTCGGAGACCTGCAGGGAGTCTGGGATGACCAGGTCGGTCAGGCTAGCGCACCCCTCAAAGGCGCCGTAGCCGATGGTCTTCGCTCCATCGGGCAGGACGACGCGCTTCAGCGCCTTGTTGTTGTAGAAAGCGGAAGCCCCAATCTCGGTGACGCCCTCGGGCACGATGAATTCGCTCACGCTGTTGGTCGGCACGGACAGGACGAGGCGACGACCGTTAGCGATCTTCTGGTAGAGCACGCCCTTGTCCACGGAAAACTTGGGATTGGCGGGGCTGACGCTCAGGGCAGCGAGGCTGTTGTCCTCCCACAAAGCGAAATCGCCGATGGACTTGATCGAGGCCCCCAGGTGGAAGTCGGTGAGGGCCTGGTTCCGGGCGAACGACTCGGCTCCGATGCTCTTGACCGAGTCCGGCAGGGTGACGGTGCGGGGGGACGTCCACTCGAATGCGTTGTCGCCAATCTTGGTGAGCCTGTTCAGGTCAGGACGCAGATTCACCTCGGACAGGGCGCCATCGTTGTAGAAGGCGCTGTCGGACACCTCCACGGTGCCTCCCAGGTCCACACGAGTGAGCTTGGGCATGTACCAGAATGCCCGCTCACCGATCTTCTCGAACGTGCCGGGCAGGGCAAGCGAAGTGACCTCGGAGTACTCGAACGCTCGCGACTCCACCGAGCGTAGCGAGTCGGGCAGCGTCAGGGATGCAAGCCTAGACGTCGCAAAGGCCGCTTCACCAATCGTGGTCGTTCCGGCCGGGACCGCAAACGCTGCGCCCGCGTTCTTGCCTGAAGGGTAGACAGCGAGGGTTGTGAGGTCCTTCGTGTACACGACGCCGTCGATGCTGGCGTAGGTCGCGTTGGCGGAGTCCACCTCGATGCTAGCCAGGCGAGGCGAGCGAACGAAGGAGTCCGCTAGTCGCTTCGAACTGACGTTGGGACCTAGGCGCACCTTCGTCAGGTTATCCATGTAGGAGAAGGCGTAGGTGTCGATATCCGTGACGGAGCGGGGCAGGGTGAGCGTCTCCAAGGTCGACTCGGAGAACGCTTGGATGCCGATCCACGTGAGCTGGGAGGGGTGGGCATCGTCGTCCTGGAAGGTGATCGTCTTCAGCGAGGCCCCCTTGAAAGCCTCCTCCTGCAGGGTCGTCACACTCGCGGGGACCCAGACGCTGTCCAGGTCCCGACCGCCGAAGACTCGCCCGCCGATCTCGGTGACGGATTCGGGAATCACGACGTCCCTGTCCGTGCCCCGATAGCCGGTCAGCACCCCGCTGTCGTTGATGATGAAGTCGTCGGATGCATCAGGCTTGGCGACGACGTTGAGAGGAGCCGAGACGGTCTTCGTCTTGCCTGCCGGAGTCGTCACGGTCGCTTTCAGGGTGCCACTGCCCACCTGGTTCGAGGTAAGAAGGGTTGCAGCGTGCCCGTTCGCGTCGGCGGTGATGGTACCCAGCGAGGCAGGCTCGACCGACCACGTCACCTGACCGTTCTGGAGAGATGATGCCAGGAGCGCGTTCACGAACACCTTCTGCCCGGGGATTCGGGTGATCGAGGATTCCGACAGCTCGATCCCGGTGGCATCCGAGACGGAGCGGACGTTGATCCAGGCGACGGCTTCGACCGACTCATCCTTCTTGTCGGTCACTCTGATCGCAACCTCACCGGGGCCCACGGCTGTGACGAGACCGTTCTGATCGACGGTCGCCACGGAGCCATCCGAGGTGTTCCACGTGACCTCGGAGCCGACGGGCATGCCCGTATCGTAGGCGGCCTGCAAGGACAGGCTCTGTCCGGGGGCGAGCGCCGTGCTCTCCGGCCACACGCTCAGGGATGCATTCGCGACATCCTGGTTAGGGCGCACTGCCGCGGCGGACTGGGTAACGCTTGGCTGTACTCCCGCGGCGTTGTCGGATGCGAACGCAGCCGGAACACTGACCGTGGTCGCTAATAGTGCCCCAGCTAGCGCTAGAGCCAGGGTCGACAGTCCTCGTTGAGACATCTGTAACTCCCTATGTTGACGGGTGATCAGAGAGGGATGACGCGCGATGCGCCGCTCCTATTATGCGCAATTTTTGCCAGTTGTGCAGTATGCATTACGCTTAGTTTCTCCCCTTCTGATCCCGCCTCAAGCCCTGGGAGGAGGCAAAATCGAACGACACTGGCAGCATTTCGTTGCTAAAGCGGCAAAACTTGCGCAGATATGCCGTGGGGCCGACCTGTTGGTCGGCCCCACGGCATATCCCATCAACACAGTGCAAGTTCTCCCAGATGACTCCTCAAAATCTCCTCGTCGGCGCTACCGAGCCCCAGCGGCCCGTGCCGTATTCCCTTGTGATGACACCAACCCTACGAACCCAACCTTGTGAGAGCCCATGGACAACCTGAGAAAACCCTGGGACTTACCGCGATCAGCGGAGCGATACCATCTCCAGCGAATGCGCACCGACCCCGTCGCCATCACACCCTAACCAGGCGCCAGATAGAGCCACGAGCCCCGAGCGTTTGCCTGCGCCGACATCGGGGCCTCCCCGCTGAGCTCTCGCGACTCAGGCACTCGTTCTCGAGGTCGTCAAGGGAAGCGCGCACCCGCTTGGAGCTGGAGGAATGCCCCGCAACCCCGGCCTCGTGCCGTGCAGGGACTGCCTTGAGCGGGACTGACCGCACGGCGGCGCGGGGATAGGCGGCGGGCAACGGGAGCGACCCAGGATTGCGGGAGGCCTGTTGCACTCGCGCAGCGCGCGTTCCAGATACTCTCCGCCTGCGACGACTGCCTAGGGCCTCACCCTCGTCGCGGCTGGAATGAACGTGGCTGCGGGACCGGTCTCTCGATCGGCCCCGCAGCCAATGCGCCCACTATCGGATCCACCGACCATCATCGGCGAAGGTGTACCAGCGCCATATGATCCAGACGCGACCGACGGCCATTCTCCCAGACCCCGGCCTGAGGTAGTACCAGTCATCGCCATCCTTGAGCCACCCCGAAGCCATCCTCCCAGAGTCCGGCCTGAGGTAGTACCAGTCACCACCGACCCTGAGCCAGCCCGTGACTATCGCCCCGGAATCAGCATTGAGGTAGTACCAGGAATCGCCATCCTTGAGCCAGCCCGTGGCCATCGCACCCGTGTCCGGACTCAGGTAGTACCACGAGGTGCCATCGCACACCCATCCGCTCGCCTGAACTCCCGAGGCCCAGTGGAAGTACCACCGATCACCCTCTCGAACCCAGCCGATGCGCGCGTATCCGGCCTCGTCGAATCGATAGACAAGATCATCTATCACGAGCTTCTCGTTCGCCGGGTACGTGCCATCCGGGTATACATAGCGCCATCCGCGTTCACCCCACGTCCACGTGCCAGCGTTCGGCTGAGGCGGCGCTGGAGACTCCGACACGCTCAGGGTCGTCGAGCGCACGACGTGCGTGACGTCGCGCGTGTCGATGCGCAGCCGCGCGGGCACGCCGACGGGAGTCCATGACACGTTCAGCGTTGAGGCCGCGGCACCCGCGGTCATAGCGGTCCAGTCCTGGACGACGCTCTCCGTACCGTCGGCGCCGACCTGGACGACGCGCAATTGACGCCCATCGGGCACGCCTGCGCTCACGGAGGCTGTGAAGTCCACGGGCGTTCCCAGGCGCCCCTTCCACGCGTATCCGTCCCCCGCCTCGCCGATTCCGGTGCCGGACAGGGAGATAGACGCGGGTTCGTAGACGTGCAGGTGAGACAGATCGATGTCTTCCTTGATCAGCTCTGCCTTCGCGACCTCCCACGCGGGCGACCCCTCGGCGGCCGCTACGTAGACCTGCGTGTCCGTCTTGAATCCCTTAGAGGAGAAGGGGTCAAGCTGGAAGGTCGTGACTGTCGAAGGTAGGACCAGAACCTTAGGTCCCTTGCTGCGCACGTCGATCGTCGTCATCCCCTCGCCGAAGAAGGCACTCTCCACTCGGCCGTTGGAAGGCTCCCCGTCGGTGTAGTACTCACCGTTCACTCCACCGCGGACGATGATGTGACGCGGGGCGCGATTCTCGCGCGTGGGCAGCCACAGCTCGCGCACCTGCGTACCCAACTCGAGGGTGTCGAGGCCGGTGTTCTGCATACCCCTGATCACGCTCAGGGATTCAGGGAAGGACACGTCGGTGAGGTTCAAGCAGCCGTAGAAGGCACCATTGGAGATTGTCGTGAGCCCATCGGGCAGGACGACGCGCTTGAGGAATTGGTTGCCTTGGAACGCCCACTGCCCGATCTCAGTTGTTCCAGCGGGCACCGTGAACTCCTTCTGGGCTTTCGTCTGCAGGTACAGGCTCAGGCGCGTGCCGCTTCCCACCCTCTGGTACAGGACGTCGTCGCGGGCGAAGAACGTCGGGTTATCGGGGCTGACGGACAGGTCGGTCAGGGCGCTGAGCCCTCCCAGGGCCAGCGATTCGATGCTCGTGATTCCGGCACCGAGGTGCAAAGAGCGCAGCATCCTATTCTTCGCGAAGGCCGAGGCACCGATCGACGTGACGGAGTCGGGCAGGATCACGGAGGACAGGCTGGCTTCCTGGAAGGCGCTCTCCCCAATCCTCGTCAGGCGAGCCAGGTCCGAACGGAAGTTCACCTCCGTCAGCGACGTCGCGTAGATGAACGCGCCGCTGGGCAGTTCCGTCGCGCCGCCCAGGTCGACGCGGGTCAGTTGATTCGTGTACGCGAACGCCCACGTCCCCGCCTTCTCGAAGCCATCGGGCAGGGTCAACTCGGTCAGTTGCGAGTGCTCGAAGGCATACGAACCGATGGTGCGCAGAGTTGAGGGCAGCGTCACGGACGAGACCTTCGCGTCCTCGAAGGCGCTGTCCTCGATCCTCGTGGTTCCTTCGAGGACTGTGTACGCCCCTCCGGGATTCTTCGCCGACGGGTAGGCAATGAGGCGCGAGCGGTCCTTCGTGTATAAGACGCCCGCGTCGCTGGTGTAGTTCGTGGAGGCCGGGTCGACCTCGATGCTGGTGAGGCTCGGAGTGTAGCGGAATGCGCCCACCATCTGATCGGCGGCGACGTTGGGCCCCAGGCGGAGCGTCTTCAGGTGCGCCATGTCCTCGAAGGGATCGATGATGGTGCGAACGGATCGGGGCAGCACCATCGTCTCGACGTCCGTCCTGCTGAAGGCCTCGCTGTAGATGTCGGTGAGCTGGGAGGGGTGCTCCTCGTCGTCCTGGAAGGTGATCTGCTTCAGGCCGGTGCCGTAGAACGCTCGGTAGTCGATGTAACGCACGCTCGCGGGAATCCAGGCCGAGTCGAGCGACGTGGTCGAGAAGCCGCTGGCGATGCCGGTGACCCCCTCGGGAATCACGATGTCCTTGCTCGTTCCCCGGTACGTGACGAGGACCCCCTCGTCGTTGGTGAGGAAGTCTCCGCGAAGATCGGGCTCGACGGTCACTGGGACGGTGACGCTCTTGGTCTGCCCCGCCTCGTCGGAGACAAGCGCGGTCAGCGTGCCGCTGCCAGCCTCGTCGGCTGCCCTGAAGCCCGTGGCCGAGTCACTGTCCACAGGATAGGTAGTTCCGAGTGAAGCCGGGGAAAGGCTCCACGTGACCTCGCGCCCCTGGAGGGAAGGAGCCAGGAGCGCGTTCACAAAGGCATGCGTTCCGACCATCCTCGTCACGTCCGAGACGGACAGCTCGATCCCGGCGTCCTCGGAAACCTCCCGCACCGAGATGGTGGCGGTATTGGTCAAGGTCGCGTCGTTCTTGTCTGTCACGGTGATCGTGGCCTCACCGGGGCTGATCGCGTTCAAGGTTCCAGTCGCGCTCACTGTGAGGACCGAGGAATCCGAGGATCTCCAGGTCAGATCCTCCGGTCTGGCATCGCCGGAATCATAGTAGGCGTTGAAGGTTAGGCTCTGACCGGGCGCGAGAGCGGTGGAGGTCGGCCATATGTCGAGCCGGGTCGTTGGTACATCTATCGTTGGCGCGAGCGTGCTCGCGGCATGGAGGGCGTTAACCGGGGACGAGGGGTTTGCCCCCGCCACAGCCGCGGGGACCGACACCGCAGTCAAAGCCGTCGCGCAGGCAGCTATCAGCGCGAGTGCCGAAAATCGTCGATGAGTCATCTGTGCCTCACTTGATTGAGAACTGCTGAGGGGCAGCGCCCACATCCGTGTGGCGCGCTCCCATACCAAGACTAGCCCACAAGGGATGACCCTCGCCGCTTTTTCCGGACTTGTACTTAGCTCTTGTCAAACCTACATGACCCGTAATGATGGGCTACCGCTCTTTCCTGTCGGCGATATGCAGGGGCCAAAGAGGGATGGCTATTGAGCCGCTCACGCTAGGCATCGCGTGCAGCTGCGCGCGCATGCGACGGGAGGGCGAGGCCGCCTCACGGCCGCCCCGCCCTCAAGCCAGACGATGTCGCTAGTGAACCCACCGCCCCGACTCGGCGAACCGGTACCAGGCCGACCCGATGCGCACCGTGCCGGTCGCCATCGCGCCGCTGCCGGGCGTGAGGTAGTACCAGGAGCCCCCATCCTTGAGCCACCCCGTGGCCATCACGCCGCTGCCGGGCGTGAGGTAGTACCAGGAGCCCCCATCCTTGAGCCAACCCGTGACCATCGCACCGCTGCCGGGACTCAGGTAGTACCAGGAGCCCCCATCCTTGAGCCAACCCGTGACCTGCGCGCCCGAGGACGAGTGATAGTACCAGTCGCCCTGGTCGCGCACCCAAGCGGTGAGCATGTAGCCGAAGCATCGAAGCGGTAAAGCTGGCCGTCGATACGCGAGGACCCGCTCGCGAGGTAAGTGCCATCCGCATTGCGATACCTCCAGCCGTGACCGTCTCGCTCCCACGAACCAACTCGTTGGGCGGGCGCCGGGGCGGGCGCCGGGGCGGGCGCCGGAGCGGGTGCCGGGGCGGGTGCCGACGGAGGAACCGACTCGGATGCTGGCTCCTCTTCGGTGGTGGGCGGAGCCTGCGCCGCAGCATCTGCCGAGACGAGGGTCAGCGTCGTCGAGGAAACGACACGCGAGGCATCGCGCACCTCGACGCGCAGGCGCACTCCCGCGCGAGTAGGTATCCACGTGTACGCCAGGGAGGACGAAAGCGTGTCCGAGCTGGACGCCATCGCCCCCCAGTCCCTCAGGACTTCCTCTCGGCCCGCGCCGTCAATCTCAACGAGGCGCGCATCGCGTCCTCCCAGCGCGCCACCGCGGGCACCGATCGTGAGGGAGATCCTCTCCCCCGGCGAGGCCGTGACCGTATGCCCCGCACCGACCTCGCCGCCGACAACCGACAGGGTCAGCGAGAGCGCCTCGTACTGGAGCAGGTGCGAAGTGTCATAGCCGGAAGCCTCCATCGCTGCCCTCGCAACGATCCACGCTGAGGACCCCTCGGGGGCGGCCACATAGACGATTGTGTCCGACTTGAGCTCGGCGGCCATCTCATTGGCGAGGGTGAGTTCCTTCAACGTGGAGGGCAGGACGAGGACGGCAGGCGTTTGACCGCGGAAGGTCACGCTCGTCATGCCGTCGCCGAAGAATGCGCTGCGCAGTCGCTGCGCATCGCGTTCACCATCGCTGCGGAAGACTCCGTCCACGCCCCCGCGCACGATAACGTGCCGGACGCCGCTGTCGCCCGTCGGATTCATCCGCACTTCGCGCACTTCAGACCCCAGTTCGACGGTCTTCAGCCCCGCTCTGTCCAGGCCGCTGGCCGACCTCACGGAATCGGGGATCGTGAGCTCGGTCAGCATCGCGCAACCGTCGAAGGCGCCTTCGCCGATCGCCTCAAGACCGGCGGGCAGGACGACGCGGCGCAGGGTGCCGCTGCCCTCGAAGGCGCTGGTACCGATCGCGGTGACCCCGAGGCGAACGACGAGTTCGGTTCCTGGACGTGCCGGAGGGTAGCGAACCAGGGTGGACGTGCCCGCTTCCGTGCGGTAGAGGGCGCCGCCCTGCGTCGAGAAGGTCTCGTTGGCGGGGCTGACGGTAATCGCCTCGAGGTTGCCATCGCCTTCCAAAGCGTAGTCTCCGAGGCTAGATAGGGAAGCTCCGACGTGGAACGAGGTCAGGGAGGGGATCTTCGCGAACGCCTCCTCCGCGACGCTCCGAACGGAGTCGGGCAGGGTGATCGAGGTGACGCCGACACCGACGAAGGCTCCGCCATCAATGGACGTGAGGGTGCCGAGATCGGGGCGCAGGTTGATCTCCCTGAGCCCGGCGTCGTAACGGAACGCGTTGGACGAGACCTCCCTGGCTCCCCCAAGGTCGACACGGGTGAGGTTAGGCATCTGCCAGAACGCCGAGGCCCCCATCGTCTCAAAGCCGTCGGGCAGGGCGATCGAGGTCAGCGTCGCCCCTTCGAAGGACTGTCTGCCGACGTGACGCAGCGACGAGGGCAGCGTCACCGAATCGATCTGAGCCTCGAGGAAAGCCATGTCATCAATCGTCTCGACCCCATCCTCGACTGCGTAGGATCCGCCCGCGTTCCTCGCCGAGGGGTAGGCGATCAGGTGCGAGAGATCCTTCGTATACAGGACGCCGTCAATCCCCTCGTAGTGCGGGTTGCTGCCGTCCACCTCGATGCTGGTGAGGGCTGGCGTGTTCGCGAAGGAACCCACCAGCTGATTCGCGGCAACGCCGGGTCCCAGCCGCACCGACTCCAGCTGGGGCATGTCGACGAAGGCGTCGGAGGAGATCCTCTCCAGGGATCGGGGCAGCGACAGTTCAGTGACGCCGGTATTGGCGAAGACTCGGCTGCCGATCTCAGTGAGCTGGGAGGGACCACCGACCTCGTCCTGGAAGGTGATTACCTCAAGCGGGGTTGCGTAGAAGGCTTCATCCCCGATGCTGCGCACGCTCGTGGGGACCTTGACCGACCTGATGTTGGAGCCACTGAAGGCGTGAGGACTGATGGCGCTCACTCCCCGCGGGATCGTCACGTCCACCCCGATCCCGCGGTACCCGACGAGGGAACCGTTCTCGTCGATCACGAAGTCGTCGGCGTCCCGGATCATCACCTCGAGGGAGATCGAGGAGGTCTTCACGACGCCGTCGACACCCGTCACGCTCGCGCTCAGCGTGCCGTAACCCCCCTCGTCGGCCGCCAGGACGCTGGCGGTCGGAGCCCCCTCGTCGGGGGTGATCGTGCCGAGAGACGGCGGACTCACCGACCAAGTAACCGGGCGCCCCTGGAGGGAGGGGGCGAGGAGGGCGTTGAGGAACGCCGAGTCTCCCTCGCCGAGCACGAGGGAAGCGGCCGACAGCTCGATCCCGGTCTCCTCGGAGACGGCGCGCACCTGGACGGGCACGGCCGCGAACATGGAGGTCGTTACCCGATCGGTGGCCCTAATCGTTGCCTCGCCGGGGCCGACCCCCGTCACGAGGCCATTGCCGTCGACCGTTAGCACGGAGGAATCCGAGGACGTCCACTCCACCTCGGAGCTGTCCGCGACGCGCGTATCGTAGCGCGCCTCGAAACCGATGCTCTGCCCGGGCACGAGCGACGTGCTGCCTGGCCACAAAGACATGAGCGTCGCCGGAAGCTCGCGGCTTGGGGCGACTTCCCCGGCGGGTTGCGCGATCCCGCTCGGGGCGGACAGGTCCGCGTCGGCACCGAGTGCCGAGCCCGCCCCAACCACGGTGATCGACAGCGCCCCGACCAGTGCCATCGCCAGCGCCGATAGTGTTCGTTGAAACAACCTAAACTCCCTCAATTGATAAGCATTTCAGGGAGCCTGCACCCAAGTGGTCTCGATTCCCCGACAAACAATACCCCACGAACTATTACCGCGTACCTGTTGAATTGAGGACACCCGCCGGACATGGCTCCACGATCACTCCCATCGATACGGAGCAAATCCCGCCGTTGCGGCGCGCGAGGGGGAGCCCACCGGTGTGACACAGCCGCGCACACCCCCTCGACACAAGATCGCGCCCCCGGATGAAACTCCGGGGACGCACTCATCAAGGAAGGCGGGCAGATAGCTAGGGCTAGCCGATCAGCTGACCGCTCTCGGCGAAGTGGTACCACCTACCCCAGATACGCTCCCAGCCGGTCACCATCGCGCCGCTGCCGGCCCTGAGGTAGTACCAGTGGCCGCCCTCCGCGAGCCAGCCCGTCGCCATCGCACCCGAGGAGGGCATCAGGTAGTACCAGGTCGAGCCCACCCGCACCCAGCCGGTCACCATAGCGCCGGAGGCGGGATCCAAGTAGTACCAGCGGCCACCCTCCGCGACCCAGCCGCTCGCCTGAGCGCCCGAGGAGGTGTGGTAGTACCACGCACCGTCCTCCTTCACCCACCCGGTGCGCATGTAGCCCTCCGCGTCGAAGCGATAGGTCACCCCATCGATAACGAGCGCGGTCCCTCTCGGGTAGGAGCCGTCCTCGTAGCGGTACCACCAGCGGACTCCGTCATGCTTCCACTGCCCCGTCTTCGGGGCGGGAGCCTTGACGCGCACCGCGGCGCTCGCGGAGACGCTCGGCTGGGTCGGATCCGACGCGGTGATCGTCGCCTCCCCCGCGCCCACGGCAGTCACGACGCCACTGTCGGAGACCGTTGCCACGGCCTCGTCGGATGAGGACCATACGACGTCTGTCACGTTCGCGTCGGCAGGTTCGTGGGAGACGCTCAGCGTGACTGTCTCACCGGGTTTCAGCGTGGCCGACTCGGGAGACACTGACAGCGACGTCATCGCGATGGGCTTCATGGCAACGGTCGCGGTTCTGGCGTTGACCGTCCAGTCCCACACTCTCAGCTCAATGGTCGCCGGATCCCCACCCAGTGCAGTCAGGACGGAGGAAAGATTCGCCTCGTAGTGCTCGTGGAACAGCCCGTCGTCCCCGCGCCGACTCGGATCCTCCTCGACGGCCCACAGGGTGAGTTCGCCACCCAGCGAAGACTTAAAGCCGTATCCCGCGATGGGCGAGGCGTCGGTAACGTCGAAGGACAGCGTGCGCGACTCCCCCTCGCCCACGACCCGCACGTTCTCGATGACTGGCGCCTGCGTGTCCACCCAGAAGCTGTAGCCGGTCTGCTGGGTCGTCGACGAGGGACCGTAGGTGCTCGCCTCGATCGTCACCGTGTAGCGCCCATCCGGCAGCTCCCTGCCCTTCGCATCGTAGGTATCGAAGTTCGGATCGCACCCGGGCGACATGAACTCGGCGTTGTGCATGGCACGCCAGTGGTCGTCATAGAAGGCCTTGTCCGCGCGATCGCAGGTGTAACTACGCACCGTCTGTCCTGCATCATTCGTGACCGTGTAGGTCAGCGAGGGGACGGCACGCAGCAGGATCGTCCCCGGGGTGACGTTAGTGCGAGCGCCTTCCGCGACCGAACGCGTGATGACGAAGCGCTCGGGATCGAACCAACCGAGTGCCCTCTCATCCTCCATCTCGAAGGGGTTGAACTGCCCGAAGGGTAGGTTCCCGCTCATCAGCGTCGACCCGAAACCAACGAGATGGTTGCCCGGAGTCTGCTGGTCGAAGATGCTCGCCCCTCCCCACGAGCCGTAGAATCCCATGTAGGGCACGGTCAGGTCGGGATGACCATCGGCGCTCTTGAAGGTCACGGCACCGTCGATGAAAGTACCCTTGGGCGTGCTCTCCTGCGCGAACGAGGCGAACTCGGCCCTGGGGGTCACGGTCACGCTCACGGTGGTGCTCGATGCCGCGGGAACCGTCACGGAGCTGGCCGAGAAGGTCAGGTCAATGCCCCGCCCAGCCCAGTCGGTGGAGTGGTTCGTGAAGCGTTCCCGGTTGACGTTCTCCGCGAGCGCCTGCCCGTCGAGAGTGTAGCTGAGGGCCTCGTTCGAGACGTTGGTCAGGCGTACTTGGAAGGTCCATCCGTCGGTGCCGTCGCCTAGGTCCGCCTTGGGGCGGGAGGGATTCGTTGCTCCCACAACGGTCGGGTACACGGGCGAGGTCGTGGCCCCAACCGCGTCCACGAGGCCAGCGCCGACGCGGCGAGGGGAGTAGTAGGTACCGTCGTTGAGCTCGGCGTCGACGATCGGATGCGCCGTGCCCATCAGGAAGTTGGTCACCAGGGAGTTCCTCTCGGCGGCGCTCATTGCCGAGAAGGCAGGATCGCTTGCGATGCGCTGGCGCACGAGGGCAGCGATACCCGCGATTTGGCCGGCAGCCTGGGCCGTGCCAGACATCCGACCGTAGTGGTTTCCGGAGATGGCGGACATGACGTCGCCACCGGGTGCCGCGATCTCGGGCTTGAGTCTCAGGTCGTAGGTCGCGCCCGTACCTGAGAAGCCGGAGACGTGTACCTTCGCGGGCACGGTGAGCGTGTTGGAGCGCGAGACGCTCACCTCGACCGAGCTGGATTCGGCTGCGTCGATAGCCGCGCGGAGCGCATCGCGATCCGCCTTGGTGATCGTTCCCGTCGGAGTGGAGAACGAACGGTCGACCTGAGCCTTCCCGGGAACTTCCAGATCTCTCGTATCGGCGATCATCAGGCCGGCTGGCCTGCTCGCGAGCGCTTCTAGGTTTGCCAGCTGCGTTGTCAGCTCGACCATGTCGCCGCTTTCGTCGGTCCCTGACCACTCCTCCAGGAGGATCGTGTGGGACAGGTCCCCGTAGTGGGGTCCGAGGTACTTCTCCAGGTCAGCGGTCGTTCCGTTTCCGGCGTACAGCACCCGATAGTTGCCGTCGGGCAGAGCGTTCAAACCCGGGCCGTCTTCCTGCCACGTCCTCGTCACGTCACGGTAAGCGATCTGGCGTTGGCCGAACGATACCGCGCCCAGGATCTCCTGTTCGCCGACGGAGGCCGCCGCCAGAGTCGATGGGTAGAACGCGGGGAAGCCGAGTAGTCCCTGATCCGGATCGCTAGCGTTGTTAGCCTTCCCATCGTTGCCCGCTGGCGCGTTCACTGCGATGCCCATGTCGCTCAGCTTCTGGTACACCTGCGAGTAGAGCGCCACCGAGTCGGTGCTCATTCCTTCGAGCGTCGCAAAGGATACGGCGATGGTGTCTGGTCCCAGGACCGCAGCATCGTCGAGGGCGGCCAGCAGGGCGCTATCGTAGGCTGCGTAGCCGCCATCCCTGTTGACCTTCGCTACGATGAGCTGCGAGGCCGGAGCGGCCCCCCGGAAGGAGGCCCCGTTGGCGGTGGCGAGGGCGGCGACGTGCGTCCCCTGCTCGCTCGACCATCCTCCGCCGCTCGCAGGAGAGGCGTCGGCGTCCCCATCGCCGTAGTCGTAGGCGAAGGGAATCTTGTCGCTGAGCCACGCGCCGTCCTTACCCGCGCCGAGAGAGGGAATCAGCGAGGACAGTGCCGCCCTCGTGTAGCGCTGCGAGGACGCGTCCATCGCACCGGAGAATGCCTCGTGCGAGGTATCGACGCCGGTGTCGATGACCTCAACGACCTGTCCACGCCCATCCTGTCGGGCCGCCGCAGTTCCGGTCATCCGCGAGGCGGCGCCCAGAGCTGGCGAGCTATCGAAGGATCCCGAACCGTGGTTGTAATCCCAGAAGTCCGGGTCGGTCACCGGTTCGTGAGAGCACTCGACAAAGGCTCCCTTCACGCCTTGCGTCGCCCTGATAGCCGCGAGGGCGGTGCGCGGCGCCCGCAGCGCAAATCCCTCGAATGCGTGTGTATAGTCCCGCAGAGCTTCGACGCTGGCGCCGGGGATCGTCCGGGTCACTTCCTGGGTGATGCGCTTCTTGGCCTCGGCAAACCTGGTCGCCTGATCGCCCGCCCCCTCCTCGAGGTGGACGATGATCGTGACCGCAGAGCTATCGCCTTCCCGTCCGACCGAGGAGTCCAGGTTCGCGCCTGTGTCGTCGGCGTAGGAGGGTGCCGCGCTCACGGTGGTGACGACGAGGGCACCCGCAGCAACCAGCGCCCATACCGACATTGTTCGATGGAGCATCTTCGCCCACTTTCTCGCCGACTGACAAACGGTGCGCACGCGCGCATCCACTCACAAGGGTAACCCCAACAGGCGATGCACACCGCGGTTTTCTCCCCCCTTTGTCAGCCCATTCGTCAAACACAGCTTTGCCGTAATGCTGGGACAGGAGAGTTTCTTGGCTAGATATTGCACGCGACATATCGAGGGTGAGAGATGCCGCCGGCTCCCACCCCTGACTCGCAAGAGCTCACGAGTTCCTCGCACGGGCGCCCCACCGCTTCGAGGCGCCAAGGGCAAACACCCACACAGTTCGACCTGTAACCTTCACTGTTCGCCAGCTCACGCAGATATGCCGTGGGGCCGACCTGTTGGTCGGCCCCACGGCATATCCCATCAACACAGTGCAAGTTCTCCCAGATGACTCCTCAAAATCTCCTCGTCGGCGCTACCGAGCCCCAGCGGCCCGTGCCGTATTCCCTTGTGATGACACCAACCCTACGAACCCAACCTTGTGAGAGCCCATGGACAACCTGAGAAAACCCTGGGACTTACCAGGTTCGCGCCCCGGACCCACAGCCCGGGGCGCGAACCCACAAACAACACCTCACAATCGGGCCACTAGCCCATCAGCTCACCAGAATCGGCGAAGCGATACCAGCGCCAGCCAATGCGCACCGACCCCGTCGCCATCGCACCCGAACCAGGGTCAAGGTAGAACCAGGACGACCCCAGCTGCAACCAGCCGGTGACCATCTGGCCAGAAGCGGGATCAAGGTAGAACCAGGACGACCCCAGCTGCAACCAGCCGGTGACCATCGCACCCGAATCAACGCTCAGGTAGTACCAGGCGCCGCTGTCCTTAACCCAGCCGGTCCTCAACGCGCCGCTATCCGGCTGCATGTAGTACCAGGCGAATCCATCGTGCGCCCAGCCTCTCGCCATGGCACCGCTCGCGGGATTCAAGTAGTACCAGGTGGGCCCATCCAGCAGCCAGCCAGTCACCATCGCACCCGACGTCGGATTCACGTAGTACCAAGCGGAGCCATCGTGCACCCAGCCGCTGGCCTGCGCCCCAGAAGCGTCATGGAAGAACCAAGATCCCTGATCGCTCACCCAGCCGGTACGCATATAGCCATCCGCATCGAAGCGGTAAATGGACGAACCGATAGTGACCGCACGATTCGACGGGTAGGAGCCATCGGCGTAGCGATACCACCAACCACGCGAGTCGCTCACCCACTGGCCGCCCTGCGGCTCGGGTGCCGGGTCCGGGTTGGGTCCCGGGTCCGGGTTGGGTCCCGGGTCCGGGTTGGGTCCGGGGTCCGGGGTCCCGGGCAGCTTGACCTTGAGTGTGCTCGTCAGGTAGGAGGCGTCGCGAATCTCCACGCGAAGGTGTACGTCCGCTGCAGACGGCGTCCACGGGAAGGTCGCGGAGGCTCCCGACGCGCGGTCACCGCCATCCGTCATCGCCGTCCAGTCGCGCACGAGCGTCTCGGTGCCGTCGGCCCCGACCTGCACGGCGCGAACCTGCGACGAGTCAGCGATGCCGCCCGTCACGGTGGCGGTCACGTCGACCGACGCCCCAACCGCGCCCGTGTACGTGTAGGTTCCCCCGGCCTCGGAGAGGTCGGTACCGGAGAGGGCCACGGAGGGCAGGGTGTAGGTGTGCAGGTGAGAAACCTCGATGCCGGCTGCCTCGAGCGCGGCCTTGGCGACGTCCCAGGCCGGGGATCCCTCGGCTGCTGCGACATACACGTGCGTGTCGGCCTTCTTCTCGTCACTCAGTTCCGGCTCGAGGTCGAGGCGGGTCAGCGTCGAGGGAAGGATCAGAACGCGGGGCACGTCCACGCCGAAGGACACGGAGGTCATGCCTTCACCGAAGAAGGCGCTCTGGCGACGCCCGTTCGTGGGGCGACCGTCGTAGACGAAGGAGCCGTCCTGGCCGCCGCGCACAATGATGCGACGAGGCATCGGAACCCAGCTGTCCTCCATGCGGATCGAACGCACCTTCGTCCCGTACTCGACAACCTCAAGGGAGTTGTTGACGACGCCCGTCGAGGTCTCAACCGAATCCGGGATGACCAGTTCGGCCAGGGCCGCGCAGCCTGCGAAGGCCTCGTCGCCGATGCTCTTCAGCCCCTCGGGCAGGACGACGCGGGTGAGCGCCTTGTTGTGAGCGAACGCCGAGGCGCCGATCTCGACCGTGCCCGCCCGCACCGTGTAATCGGTGATCGTGTTCGCGGACGGAGACAGGATGAGGTGCAGGCCGTCGACCGCCTTGCGGTAGAGCACGTTGGAGTCGGCAGAGTACACCGCGTTGTCGGCGCTCACCGTCAGCGTCGCGATCTTGCGGTCGTTGTAGAGCGCGGTCTCGCCGAAGGATGTGACGCCCGCGCCGATGTGGAAGGACGTCAGCGTACCCGCCTCCGAGAAGGCCTGCTCGCCGACCGTCGTCACCGAGTCCGGCAGCGTCACGGAAGTCTGCCCCGCTGCGGTGAAGGCGAAGTCTCCGATGGATGTCAGCCTTCCGAGCTCAGGTCGATAGTTCACGGCCAGCTTGGGTCCGGTGTGATCAAAGCCGCTGTCCTTGATCGTCACCGTTCCGCCCAGGTCAACGCTGTTGAGCTTGCCCGCAAGGCAGAACGCGCAGGTTCCCACGGTCTCGAAGCCCTCGGGCAGCGTCAACGCGGTCAACGCCGAGAGACGGAAGGCCTCGTCCCCGATCGTGCGCAGGGACGCGGGCAGGGCCACCGTCGAGATGGAGGCTTCCGTGAACGCTCTCCTAGCGATAGTCACGGTCCCGTCCAACACCGTGTACGAGCCGCCGGAATCCTTGGCCGCCGGGTAGAGGATGAGTCGGCTGTGATCCTTGGAGTACAGGACGCCGTCGACGCCGTCGTAGTTCGGGTTGTCCGCATCGACGTGGACGCTGGTTAGCGCGCGGGTCTCCGCGTAACCGGAGGTCACCGAATCGGCGGAGACCTTCGGACCGAAGCTCAACGTCGTCAGGGTCGAGACGTAGTCCACGACCTCGGCGCCAATCGTCACTACGTTGCGCGGAAGCGCGAGCGCGTCAAGGGATGTGTGCGCGAAGGCACGCTCGCCGACGGAGACCAGCTCAGACGGGTGTGCGGCCTCATCCTGGAAGGTGATCGTCTTCAGCGAGGAGTAGATGAACGCCTCCTTGCCGATCGAGCGCACCGCAGCGGGGATGGTCACGTTCTCCACGGAAGAGCTGGCGAAGGCGCGCTCGCCGATGTCGGTCACGCCCTCCGGGACAACGACATCGGTCGCGTTGCCCTTGTACTTGGTGAGAACGCCGTTCTCATCGATCTCGAAGTCGTCGGCGTCAGCCGCACGGACCGTGACGGGAATCTGCGCGGTCTTGGTCACCCCCTGCGCATTCGTAACGGTCGCGCTCAGCGTGCCGCTGCCCGCGTGATCGCGGGCGGTCAGGGTCGCCTTGCGGGTATCCGCTTCAGCTTCAACCGCGGCCAGGTCGGCGGGGTCCACGCTCCAAGTGACCTCGCGCCCCGCCAGGGAGGGCGCCAGGTAGACCTTCACGGAAGCCTCCTCGCCGACCTTCACGGAGACCGCGCTCTGCTCGAGCTCGATGCCCGTATCCTCGGAGATGGTGCGCACGCGCACCGTCGCGGAAGCCGACAGGGCGGGCTGAGAGGCGTCGGTCACGGTGATCGTCGCCTCGCCCGCGCCGATCGCGCTGACCTCGCCGGTCTCGCTCACCGTGGCCACGGCCTCGTCCGAGGAGGACCACACGAGGTCGGTAACGTTCGCGTTCGCTGGCTCGTAGGTGGCGCTCAACGTCACCTTCTCGCCCGCGACGACCGTGGAGGAGCTCGGGGCCAGCGTCAGCGACGTCATCGGGATGGTCTGGAAACGGATCTGCTGGCGGGTCTGGTTCTTGCCCCAGTCCCACGCGTACAGGTACGAGGTCGCCGGGTCGGAGCTATCCGCTCGCTCGACCAGCTCCGTCCACTTGATCTCGTAGTGCTTGGAGTAGCTGCCGTCTGCCTGGCGGTTTGCGCCCACGGCCTCCTTCGCGTCGTAGTAGTGACGAGACGTGGGCGACTCGGAGAAGGCGATCCCCGCCAGCGGCGAGTTGTCGGTGACGTCGAAGGACACGACGCGCGCGTCCCCCTCACCGGTCACGCTCAGGTTCGAGATAGCCGGGGCCTGGGTGTCCAGCGAGAACTCCCACGTCATTTCATTCTTCGTGGAGGATGGCGCAACGGAGTTGGCTCCGATCGTCAGCTTGTAACGGCCGTCGGGCAGCTCCTTGCCATCGGCGTCGTAGCCGTCGAAGATCGGGTTGTTTCCCTCCTGGCTCTCGGCGGGCAAGATGGCGCCCGCAGAGTAGTTGAACAGGGACTTGCGCGCGTCCTCGAAGGTGTGGGAGCGCACGGTCTGACCGGCATCGTTCGTGTACGTGTAGGTCAGCTGCGCCGTGTTGCGCAGCAGGCAGGTGCGCGGCAGCATCCGATTCGGGGCTTCCTGGGCGCTGGAGCGCGACATGATGAAGTAGGCCGGGTCGACCGCGCGCACAGAGAGCGGGTCCTGTCCGACGAGCGGGTTCAGGGCGCCCAGGGGAACGTCCGTGGCCGGGTTCATCAGGGTCGAGGAGCAGGCGTGTGCGGTGCTGGTCTTGCCGTCGTACCACTTGCCGTCAAAGACGGAGGGGGCTCCCCAGGAGCCGTAGAAGCCCATGTAGGGAACCGTCAGGTCGGGCTGGGAATCGGTGCTCGTGAAGGTCACGGCGCCGTCGATGAAGGTGCCCTTGGGTGCGTTCGCATTCGCGTACGAGGCGAAAGGCGCCTGAGGCGTGACGGTGACGGTCACGGTGGCGTTCGACTTGGCGGGGACGGTCACGGAGTTGGCCGAGAACGTCAGGTCGATGCCCTTGCCCGCCCAGTCCTTGGAGTGTTCGGTGAAGAGCTCGCCCTCGACGATCTCGGACAGCGCCTGGCCGCCGAGCGTGTAGGTGTGGTCCTCGCCCGACAGGTTTGTCAGCTGCACCTGGAAGGTCCAGCCTGCCGTTCCCTCGCCCAGGTCGGCCTTGGGGCGCGCGGGGTTCGCGGCTCCCACGACGGTCGGGTAGACGTACGAGGTCGTGGCCGCCAGCGCGTCCACCTGGCCCGCACCGACTCGACGCGGCGAGTAGTAGGTGCCGTTGTTCTGGTCGATGTCGAGCAGCGGGCGGGACGTGCCCATGAGGAAGTTGGTGACGATCGCGGTCTTCTCCGAGGCGGACAGGCGCGCGAAGGCGGGGTCCTCGTTGATGCGCTGGCGCACGAGGGTAGCTATCCCGGCGATCTGCGGGGTCGCCATGGACGTACCCGACATGGAACGGTACTCGTTACCGAGGACCGCCGCGACGATGTTGCCGCCGGGAGCCGCGACCTCGGGCTTGAGCATGAGGTCGGGAGTGACGCCCCACGACGTAAAGTCGGAGATCGACGGGTTGGCCGACGCCAGCTTCACGCCCTCGTGAGGGTTCGTGATGGAGATCGAGTGGGACTCGGCGGCGTTGATGGCCGCGATCAGAGCATCCTTCTGCTTCTTCGTGATGGTCACGGTGGGGAAGGTGTGAGTGAACTCGATGGTCGCCACGTAGGGCGCTTCCTTGTCCTCGGAGTCTCCGATGATGAGGGCGGCGGGCTTGGAGGCCAGCTTCGTCAGGGCGGCGACCTTGGCCTCGTGTGTCATGTCCGCGCCGGTCGCGCTGTCCGACCCGCCGCGGTCCTCCAGGACGATGACCTTGGAGAGGTCGCCGGGGTGGGCAGCCAGCATCTTGTCCAGGGCAGCCGCGTCGCCGATGCCACCGTAGATGACGGTGTAGGTGTCCTCGGCAATGTCGAGCAGGCCGGGCACGGCGGCGTCCTTGGGGCCGCGAGCCTTGCGGTAGACGATGTCCTGGTCTCCGAAGCGCAGGTAGGACAGGGTTTCCTGGTTGTTCACCGAGGCCACGGCCAGGGTCGAACCGTAGGATGCGGGCGCCGAGACCGTGCCCGCGTCGGGGTCGGTCGCGTAGGGCTTGCCCTTGCCGGAGTAGTTGGAGTAGGCGCTCGAGTAGGAGTTGCCCGCGGCGGCGTTCACGGTCACGCCGGCGTTGGCGAGGTTCTTGTACACGTCCGCGTAGACGCTTCCGGCCTCGGTCCCCATTCCCGCGTCGTCGCCGAGGGAGAGGTTGATCGAGTCGGGCTTGATTACGACCGCGTCGTCGAGAGCGGCCAGCACGGTGTTGTCCGGGATTGAGCCGTCCTTGTCCGCGGCGACCTTGGCGACGATGATCTGCGCGTGAGGCGCGGTTCCCTGCAGATCGGCCGCGTTGGCAGCGGCGATCGCGGCGACGTGGGTGCCGTGCGACAGGTCCTTGGTCGAGGAGGGCAGCACGTTCGCGTCATTGTCGGCGTAGTCGTAGACGAAGGGGATCTTCGAGTTCAGGTACGCGCCGGCCCTGCCGTGACTCAGCTTGCCCACGAAGGACTCAACGTCCTTTTGCGAGAAGCGAACGGGGACGTCCTCCATGGAACCCGAGAATGCCTGGTGGGTGGCCTCGATGCCGGTGTCGATGACCTCGATGACCTGCTTATCGCCCTTCTGGGCCGTCTGGTTCGCGCGGGTCATCTCGAGGGAAGAGCCGTTCTTGAGACCCGGGTCCACGGCGTTCACGCTGGCGACTCCGGCATCGCCCTCAACGACCATCGGCTTGTGGAAACGCTCGATAAAGGCAGCCTTGACACCCTCAGTGTTCTGGATGGCCTCGAGCGAGGAGGCGGGAGCCGTGACGGCGAAACCGTCAAGCGCGTGCGTGTAGTCCCGAACGTCCGTGACGCCCGCACCCGGGACCACGGCCTCGACCGCAGTCTCGATACGATCCTTGACCGCCTCGTGCTTGGCGGAGGAGGACAGGCCGAATACGCGGCGATACCAGGGGATACCGACGTTGCCGTCCTCCAGCTGGACGATGATAGTCGTCGGAGCATCGCCGGTTGCTTGCGGGGCTGCACTCGGGTTCTCCGCGCCTGCCTCGTCCGCGGCACCGGATTGGGTGGAGTCGCCCGATTGCGCGGCGTTCGACGAGGCCTGGGCGCCGACGGGCGCGGGAAGGCTCGCGTTGGGCTGATTCTCCCCGTCGGCCGCGAAGGTGGCCGGGGTACTGATAGTGGTCGCGGCGAGGGCGCCGGTTACTACCAGCGCGAGTGCCGCGAATGATCGATGGGACATCTATGGCTCACTTGGTTGACAACTGGGCGTCGGATGCGTCGCTTCGTGCTGGCGCACCCAGCCTTAAGAGTAGAGGGGCGAGACGTGAGCGCCTAGCTCGCGCCCCGTTCTCTCTCGCCATCTGTCAAGTGCTTTACGCGCAGGGTTCCACAGTGTAGACTCTATTACTTTAGCCTAACCTTAGTTTTGTGGCGTGGCCCGCGTTTTCGCCGATCTCTGAACGTGATTCCTCAGCTCGTCCCCCTCACCGGCCTTCGAGATGACGAAACGCCGGGCGGAACGCAGGCACTTCCACCCACATTCCACCCGGCGGTCTCTCGGGTGTTAAGCTACTCGCCCCGCTACCTCAGAGGATGACGGCGGTTCCCGTCGCGATGGCGGCGAGCATGCCTCCGTTGGTACCGGCGGTGAAATAGTCAACCTTCACGCCGACGATCGCGTTGGCCCCCATCGCCTGCGCGCGGGCACACATTTCGTTGACCGCGGTCGCCGAGGCGTTACCAATCTCCTCCTCGTACTGCGAGGCGCGACC
>ERZ772917.689-NODE-689-length-22652-cov-3.405585_pt1 | contig 22652 bp, 19 predicted proteins | sample MGYA00511187_ERZ772917 | MGnify/ENA primary metagenome ERZ772917 (study PRJEB29015, sample SAMEA2737925) | human oral metagenome | biome: human oral; feature: human-associated habitat; material: dental | place: China | collected 2012 ...
GGCGAGGGCCAGCAGGCTGTCCGCGTTCGCGATCAGATAGGGGTCCCCCGCAGTGCCGGAGCCTCCGTCGAAAGCCACTTCCGCTTTGTCGGAAGAACCGCCGCAACCGCCGGCGACCACGACCGCCAACACGAGAAAAGCCCACCACATCATTGATCTCTTCATCGTCAATACGCCCCTCTCTGAAGTGATTTTAACGAACGCACTATTTGCCTTTACCAAATTTCAGTCATCGTTCGTTAAGTTAGCAAGAGCTAACCACTTCAGCGCGAGTATATTACCTATTCGGAGTGGTGTCAAGGCTGGACCGGCATCCACCTCACCGGTGCGCCTTGCACACGGCCTCCATGGCCTTGAAGGTCATGTAGCAGTCCAGCTTGGCTGCCACCTCAAAGGGCGCGTGCATGGAGAGCAGCGGGACGCCCGCGTCCAGCGTGTCGATGTTGCGGTTGGCCATGAAGAGTGCCACGGTGCCGCCGCCTCCCGCGTCCACCTTGCCCATCTCCGACATCTGCCAGGTCACGCCGGCGTCGTCGAACCACCGCCGAACGGCGGCCACCGTTTCGGCCGAGGCGTCGGAGGCGCCGCTCTTGCCCCGCGCCCCCGTGTACTTGTTCAGGGCGATGCCGCGGTTGAAGCGGGCGGCGTTGCGCTTGTCGAACACGTCCGGGAAGTTGGGGTCGAAGGCTGCCGTCACGTCCGCAGAGAGGCAGAAGGAGCGTTCCAAACACGCCCGCAGCGGAACGTTCTGCGCCTGGCAGAGGTCCTCCATAAAGGTGTCGAAGGCGGCGGTGCGCATTCCGCTGACGCCAACGGAGCCGATCTCCTCCTTGTCCGCCAGCACGCAGACGGCGGTCCTCTCCGGAGCCGCGTCCAGGTCCAGGACGGCGCGCAGGGCGGCGAAGGCGCAGACCCGGTCGTCGTGGCCGTAGGCCCCGATCATGCTGGCGTCCACCCCCACGTCCACGGCGTCAAAGGCGGGAACGGCCTCCAGCTCCGCCGAGATGAAGTCCTCCTCCGTGAAGCCGTACTTCTCGTAGAGCAGCTTCATCACGTTCAGCTTGACGCGGTCCTTCGCCGCCCCTGCCCCATCCTCCTCCTCGCCTCCGTTTTCGGAGAGCGGCTCGCTGCCGATCAGCAGGTTCAGTTGTTCGCCCTTGATGCCCTCGGACAGGGGCTTCTTGTTCTGCTCAGCGCCAAGGTGCGGCAAGAGGTCGCTGATGACGAGGCGGGGCTCTCCGCGCTCCCCTCCCAGGGTCACGGAGAGCGTGCGCCCATCCTTCATGGCCACGACGCCGTGCAGCTCGAGGGGGATCGTCACCCACTGGTACTTCCGGATGCCGCCGTAATAGTGGGTCTTGAGGTAGGCCAGCTCGCTGTCCTCGTAGAGCGGGTTGGGCTTCAGGTCCAGCCGCGGGCTGTCGATGTGGGCCGCAGTCATCTGAACCCCCTCCGCAAGGCCAAGGCGACCGACGACCGCCAGGATCAGCATCTTGCCGCGGTTGTTGAAGAACACCCGGTCCCCGGCCTCAAGCGCCATGCCCCGGACGTAGGGGCGAAAGCCCGCCGCCTCGGCCAGCCGCACGCTCTCCTGAACGCACTCGCGCTCCGTCTTCCCCGCGTCGAGAAAGGCCTTGTACGCCGTGCAGTAGGCGTTCATCCGCTCCCGCTCCTCTGCGCTCAGGCGCTCGTAGCCGTTTTTGGGCTCGACGCATACCTTCTTCTTCCATTCTTTGGCGTTCATGAAAAAACCTCCTTGAAAATCGGGACTTCATAAAGATATCCGGCGGAAGGCCGACGATGCCCTCGCCGGCGACTACCGGCAAAACAGGTGGCACTGCACGAAGCGGCCCGGCTCCACCTCGCGCTCCGGCGGCAGCTCGGCGCTGCAGACGGGCATGGCACAGTCGCAGCGCGTGTGAAAACAGCAGCCGGACGGCAGGTCCATCGCGCTGGGGATCTCCCCACGGATGCCCGCGAAACGGTTCATGTTGTGCCCGGAGAGCGTGGGGATCGACGAAAACAGCGCCTTCGTGTAGGGGTGCATGGGGTTGGAGAAGATCTGATCCCGGCTCCCCTTCTCCACGATACGCCCCAGGTACATCACCCCCACCTCGTCCGAGATGTGCTTCACCACGGACAGGTTGTGAGCGATGAAGAGGTAGGAGAGGCGAAACTCCTCCTTCAGCTCCATGAGGAGGTTGAGGATCTGCGCCTGGATCGACACGTCGAGGGCCGACACGGGCTCGTCCGCGACGATGAACTCCGGGTTCACCGCCAGCGCCCGCGCGATGCCGATCCTCTGGCGTTGCCCGCCGGAGAACTGATGCGGGTAGCGCGAGGCCTGCTCCGGCCGGATACCAACGCGCTCCAGCAGCGCAAGCACGCGCTCCCGCGCCTCACGGCGCCCCGCGACGACGCCGTGGAACAGCATGGGCTCCGACAGGATGTCGAAGACGCTCTGGCGCGGGTCCAAAGACGCATAGGGGTCCTGAAAGATCATCTGGAGCTTTCGGCGCAGCGGCAACATCCGACGCTCCGACACGTGGGTGATGTCCTGCCCGCGGTAGGTCACCGTGCCCCCCTTGGGCTCCAGCAGGCGGATGATGCTCCGCGCCGCCGTGGACTTCCCGCAGCCGGACTCCCCCACCAGGCTGAACACGCGCCCCTCCGGCACGTCAAAGCTGATGCCGTTCACGGCGTACACGACGCGCTTGCGCCGCACCACACGGCCACGCTCAAAGCGAATCTGGCTCAGGAGCGAACGGTCCAAATCAAAGCGCTGTTCCAAGCCCCGGACGGAAAGGATGGGGGTCATGATCTCACCTCGCGATGGATTGGAAAGTGACAGGCGACGCAGTGGCCGGGCTCGAGCTCCCGCAGCTCTGGCACGGAGGTTCGGCACAGGTCCTGCGCTCGCTCGCAGCGCGGGCTGAAGCGACAGCCCTGGGGCAGGTCGAACATGTTGGGAACGATGCCGGGGATGGTCTTGAAGCGCCCCTGTTCGCGGTTCAGGTCCGGGATGGAGTTGATGAGGCCCAGGGTGTAGGGGTGGAGGCTCCCGTCGATCACGGCACGGGCCGACCCGCTCTCCACGATCCTGCCGCAGTACATCACGTTGATACGGTCCGCGATCTCCGACACCACGGCCAAGTCGTGGGTGATGAGCATGAGGGAGCATCCCTCGGCATGAATCAGGTTCGTCATGAGGCGCAGGATCTGGGCCTGCACCGTCACGTCCAGCGCCGTCGTGGGCTCGTCCGCGATGATGAGGCGCGGGCGCGCCGCAAGGGCGATGGCGATGACGACCCGCTGACGCATACCGCCCGAAAACTGATGGGGGTAGCTCCCCAGCCGCCCCTCCGGGTTCGAGATGCCGACGGAGCGAAGGAGCTCCACGCTGGCCCTGCGCCGTTCAGCCCGGCCCATGGAGGTGTGCAGCCGCAGGACCTCGTCGATCTGCTGGCCGATGGTGTACACGGGGTTGAGCGACGTCATGGCGTCCTGAAACACCATGGAGATGTCCTTGCCGCGCACGCGGTTCATCTCCCGCTCGGAGAGCTTCATCAGGTCGCGTCCCGCAAAGAGGATCTCTCCCGACTCGATCCTCCCCGGCTCGTCGATCAGGCGAATCACCGAAAAGCCCGTCACCGACTTGCCGCCTCCCGACTCCCCCACCACGGCCAGGACCTCCCCGACGCGGATGTCGAAGGACACGTCGTCCACGGCCTTGACGACGCCTTTAAAGGTATGGAACCACGTTCGCAGGCCCTTCACCTGCAGAAGCAAACGGTCATCCATGGCGCGCGCCTCACTTCAGATTGGGGTTCATCTCGTCGCGCAGAAAATCGCCGAGAAGGTTGATGCCAAACACGATGATCATGATGTAGAGCCCCGGCAGGATGGACACCCACCACAGGCCGCTGTAGAGCACGGTGAAGCCGTTGTTGCAGAGCATCCCCAGGGAGGGGCGCGAGATCGGCACCCCCAGGCCCAGGAAGCTCAGCGTCGCCTCCGTCAGGATGAAGCCCCCCACCTGCATCGTGGAGAGGACGACGATGGAGGCGAAGACGTTGGGCAGCACGTGCCGGAACAGGATGCGCCAGTTCGGCAGGCCGATGACGTGGGCCGCCTCGATGTACTCGTTGCGCTTGACCGAGAGCGTCTCCCCCCGCACGGTGCGGGCGTAGCGCACCCAGCCCACCAGCATGAGGGACAGGAGGATGTTCGCCACGCTCCGCCCCAGGATCGACATGAGAAAGAGCGCGATGAGCATGGAGGGGAACGAGAGCTGAACGTCCGCGATGCGCATGATGAGGGCGTCCACCTTTCCTCCGAAGTAGCCGGAGACCAGCCCCAGCACGATGCCGATAGCACTGGCCATCAGGGTGCCCAGGAGGCCGATGACCAGGGACACCTGACTGCCGTAGACGATGGCACTTACCATGTCGCGCCCCTGCTGGTCCGTCCCCAGCAGGAACTTCGGGTCCCCGCCTTCCATCCAGAACGGCGGCTTGTAGGCGTCGGCCAGTTGGAGCTCCGCCATGTTGTAGGGGTCCTGAACCGTAAAGTAGGGGCCGATCAGGGCCACCAGCAGCACGAAGAACACGATCAGTGCACCGGCGACGGCCGTCGGCGAACGGCGAAAGTTGTGGAAGAACTCCGACTGAAAAAAGGCGCGGAGCCGGCCTTTCCTTGTCTCTGACATGCCCGTCCTCCTATCGCAGGTCGATGCGCGGGTCGATGACCACATAGAGCAGGTCCACGACGAAGTTGATGGCCACGAACATCACGGCGACGAAGAGGATGTACGCTGCGATGATGGGCCGGTCCGCGCTGGACACCGCGTCGATCAAGAGCTTTCCGATGCCCGGCCAGGCGTAGATGGTCTCCGTGATCGTCGTGAAGGCGATCAGGTTGCCCAACTGCAGGCCGAACACGGTGACCACGGGGATCAGCGTGTTCTTTAGGGCGTGTCCGAAGAGCACCCTTCCGGTGGAGACCCCCTTGGCCCTCGCGAACTTGACGTAGTCCCGGCGCATGTTCTCCTGCATCCCGGCCCGCGTCAGGCGGATGATCGTCGCCACGTTGCCGAGGGCCAGCGTGATGGACGGCAGGACGACGTGGGCCCAGCCATCCGCGGTGGCAAGGCTCGTGGGCACGCCCAGAATCGTCCCCACCGCACCGCGCCCGGACACGGGCAGCACGCCGAGGTAAAGCCCGAAGAAGTAGATCATCACCATGCCGATCCAGAAGGAGGGCATGGATATCCCCGCGATGGAAGCGGCCATGACGCACCGGCTAAACCGGCTCTTGGGGTAGGCCCCCGCCCACACGCCAAGGGGAACGCCCATGACGATGGAGAGGATCATGGCCACCGCCACGATGTCGAGCGTGGCCGGAAGCCGTTCGGCGATCAGCGTGAGCGCCGGCAGGCGGTACATGTAGGACTGGCCGAAACGGCCGTGAAGCACGTTGTTGAGGAATATCCCGTACTGCACGTAGAGGGGCTTGTCCAACCCCAGTTGGGCCGACACCGCAGCGATTTCCTCCGGCGTGGCGTTCTCGCGCACCATGAGGTACACCGGGTTGCCCAGCACGCTCGTCAGGACAAAGACGATGAGCGACACGGCGAACATCACCAGGACCAGTTGCACCAGCCTCCTGGCAAAAAACTGAAGCACAACGTCACCTCCAAAAATTTTATGCGGGGAGCGCCGGAAAGTGCCTGAGGCGTCACAAACGGGCACGGTCCAGGGAGAGGACCGTGCCCATTGCCCATACCGGCGTTTTTACGAAAGGGGCTCATGGCCCCAAGGAAGAAGGCCTGAGTCCGTCAATCCTTAAAGGACACGTCCCAGGCGTAGACGTACTTGTTGTACCTGGGCGCGTAGTTGATGCGGCTGCCGACGGCGTAGAGGTCCATCTGGAAGTGCAGGGGGATGTAGGCCGTATCGTCCGCGGCCAGCTTCCACGCCTGCTTCACCAGGTCGGAGCGCTTTTCCGCGTCCGCCGTCTGCATGGCCTCCTCGATGAGCTTATCGACCTCCGGGTTCTGGTAGTAGCCGCGGTTCACCCCGCCCCAGCCCTGCTTCACGTACTCGCCGGGCTTCATGGAGTAGATGCAGTCCATCGCGATCAGGGCGCCCTCGCCGCCCGCGTCCGCCCAGCCGGTCTGGCAGAGGTGCGTGTTGTCGCCGCTCTTGTTGGTGGCGCCGATGTAGGAGAAGAAGACGTTGCGGGACATCAGGTTCAGGTTGACCTTGATCCCCACCTTCTCAAGGTAGCCGGCTATGGCTCCGGCGATCGCCGCGTCGTTGATGTAGCGGTCGTTCGACGCATCGAGCGTCACCGTGAAGCGCATGCCGTCGGCCTGGCGGGGGTACCCCGCCTCGTCCAGCAGCTTCTCCGCCAGGGCGGGGTCGTAGGCCAGCCGCTTGACGTCCGGGTTGTAGCCGTTGTAGCCCTCAGGGCAGTAGGTAGCGGCGGGCACGGCGTAGCCGTTCATGACCTTGGAGATGATCTCGTCCTCGTTGATGGCACGGTACATGGCCTCGCGCACCCGCTTGTCCACCATGGGGTTCTTCCCCGTCGGGGAGACGAGGGGGAACTTGGAGTCCTTGCTGGGCGACTCGACGCAGGACGGGTTCAGGTAGATGATGCGAAGGCTCGGCGCCTTCAGGATGGTGATGTCCTTCTGCTTCTCCAGCATGGACACGTCGCGCACCGGCACGTCCACGATCATGTCCACGGCGTTAGTCATCATGTTGGCCGTCCGCGTCCCCGCGTTCGTGATGGGCTTGTAGGTCACGTTCTCCGCCTGCGGCTTCTCGCCCCAGTAGCCCTCGTTGCGCTTAAAGACGATGCGGTCGCCCCGCACGTACTCCGCCAGCTCGTACTTGCCCGTCCCCATTGGGTTGTTGGCGTTGTAGTCCTCGTCGTGGGCCTCGCAGGTCTCCTTGTCCAGGATGTACACGTCCTTCAGGTGGCAGAGCAGGAGCGCGTTCGGCGCCTTGCAGGTCACCTTGACGGTGTGGTCGTCCACCTTCTCGTACTTCTCGACCGTGGCGAACGCATAGACGAAGGCGGACTTGCCCGCCAACTGCCCCATGTCGAAGGAGTAGATGACGTCGTCCGCGTTGAAGTCGTTTCCGTTCGTGAACTTGACGCCCTTCCTGAGATGGAAGGTCCAGACGGAGGCGTCCTCGTTCACGTCCCAACTCTCGGCCAGCAGGGGCATGAACTTCAGGTCCCGGTCCAGGTCGATGAGCGGCTCAAAGACGTGCTGCATGATGGCGTTGTTGATCGTCTCGTTCAGCGTAAAGGGGTAAAAGGAGTGGGCGTCCGCCGTCAGCCCGATGGTGACGTCGCGCGGGCCCGCCGCCCAGGCGCCGGAGGCCGAGAACACCAGCCCTGCCAACAACAAACACAGGATACTTCGCTTCATAAATCGCTTCCTCCTCATGGGGTAGATTGCAGGAACGTCCTGCTGCCGTGATAGAGTATACCTCAAAAGCTCCATCTGCGGGGGAAAATAAAGGACGCCGGACCGGGACGCCCTCCCCGCCCCCGCCGGCTCAGGACGCCATGGGCGCCGTCAAATAGGCGGTCAGAAGCCGAAGGGCGGCGTCGATGGAGTCCGCGTGGGTGCGCTCATAGCTGTGGGTCGCCTCCGCCGCCGGACCGAAGCACAGGGCGCGGACGTCCTTCCCCGCCTTCAGGCAGGCCGAGGCGTCGGAGCCGTAGTTCTGGTAGGCGTCGATGCGGTAGGGGATGCCGTTCGCCTCCGCCAGGGCCTTCAACTGACGCACCATGCGGCGGTCGTAGGGCAGGGCGCCGTCGCGGGAGAGGATCGTGACCGCGTGCTCGCTGGACGCCGTCCCCTCCGCCACGACGCCGATGTCAAGCGCCGCCACTTCCTCCGCGCGCGGCGGGATGGCGGGCGTGCCGTGACCGATCTCCTCGTAGTTGCTGAGGTAGAGGTGCGTCGTGTGAGGCAGCTCCACGCCCCGACGGCGAAAGTCCCGGACGGCCGTCAGCAGGATGGCCACGCTGAGCTTGTCGTCCAGGAAACGGGACTTGATGAACCCCGTCTCCGTCACCACGCTCCGCGGCTCAAAGGAAACGATGTCCCCCGCGTGGATCCCCAGGGCCTCCGTGGACGCCTTCGAGCTCGTCATCACGTCCAGGCGAACCTCGACGTTCTCCTCCGTGCGAGGCTCGTCGCGCTTGTTGATGGGCGTCGCGTGCCGCGCCGCCCGATCCGGCAGGAGCGTCCCGTCGTAGGCCGCCCCATCCAGGGTGTGCACGGTGCAGTTCTCGCCCTCAAAGCTGCGCCAGTCGTAGCCCCCGATGGGGTAGAGGCGCAGGCGGCCATTGTCCTTGATCTCGTGCACCACCGCTCCCAGCGTGTCCAGGTGGGCCGCCACCACGCGCTGGCGCTCGTCGTCCCGCCCGCTCAGGACCGCCAGCACGGCGTCCTTCGCCGTCCGGGTCGTGGCAAGCCCCGCGTCCCTCAGCTCGCGTTCCGCCACGTCCATGACCGCAGCGCAGTCCCCGGACACGGAGGGGATGCTCAGCAGCTTCAAGGTCAGGTCCACCACGTCCTCCACCAGCACATTCTTCTCGTAGCGCAAGGTTCTAACCTCCATCCGCTCGCCCGTCACGCGACCCTGGCAAGCCTCACGGCCGTGCCGCTGCAGGCGGCCATCAACATGCCGCCGTTGGGCCCCAGCACCTCGTAATCGACCCGGACCGCGAGGACCGCATCGGCCCCCAGCGCACAGGCCCGCTGCTGCATCTCTTCCAGGCTCCTCTCCCGCGCATCCTGCAATTCCTCCTCGTAGCCCCCAGAGCGGCCCCCGATGATGTTCCGGATGGCCGCTCCGAAGTCCTTGATGAAGTTGACGCCCAGGATCACCTCGCCCGACACGATGCCGAGGTAGCCAACGACCCGCCACCCCTCCAGGTCGTTCGTCGTGGTCACGATCATGCCGATCCCTCCTCAAAAAATTGACACGACGGCATTGTAGCACGCGAAGCGCCGAAAGGACACGTAAAACAAAGAAAGGGCCGCCGACGTGTCGGCGGCCCTGCGAAAGGTTCGGTGTATCGCGCTTTCCTTCTTGCGCCCTCCGGGCGCAGAGAGGTCTATCAGCGCTCCTTCTTCGGCCTGGCGCCCAGGTTTTTCGTCCGCACCAGCCCCACCTGTTTCGATATCTCGTAGGGCTCGGAGAAGTCCACGAGCCTCTTGCGCTCCTCCGTGACGGCAATGCCCGAACAGATCATGTCAACCCGTCCCTCCTCCACCGCCGAAAAGAGCGCGTCGAGAGGGTAGGCGACGACGCTGAGCTCCATGCCCAGCTTCCTGGCGACGGCGGCGCAGACCTCGACGTCGATGCCCGTGAAGCCGCCCTCCTTCGTCATGTCGTAGGGCGAAAAATCCGGCCCCATCCCCACCGTCAGTTTTCCGCCGGCGGCGGCCCCGTTGAGGTCGATGTCCTCCGGCCTCGTGGAGTCCGGGTCCTCCCGGTACTTCTGCACGATGGCCTCAAGCGTCCCCTCGGCCTTGAGCTCCGCCAGGGCCCTGTTCACCTTCTCCAGCAGGGCTTGGTCCCCCTTCCGGAAGCCGATGGCGTACCGTTCGGCGGACAGGAGCCCCGGCAGGATCGACAGATCCCCCGACGAGGCCTTGACGAACTGCATGGCGGAGGCCTCGTCCATGACGGCCGCCTGGACCTTGCCCAGCTTCAGCGCCTCCGCGACGTCCTCCCCCCGGTCGAAGGCCGTCAGCCGATCCTTCGCCCGGTCGCCAAGGAGCGCCCTCGCGAGCCCCTCCGCGCTCGTCCCGCGCTGAACGCCAAGCTTCGCCAGCCTCAGGTCCGCCGGCGTCGCGAACGTCAGCTCCTTCTCGACCGGACAGGCTCCGACCGCCGACGCCGGGACCGCACGGGCAAGAGCCGCCAGTGCAGCGCCCCCCAGAAAAACCGCGAACAAAAACCTTTTTATCGAAAAGACCTCCATTCATAATAGTGATGACACGTCCATATTATAACAACAAAGCGCCGGCGGGTGACGCTCGCTCCTGATCCAGAGTATCTCATGACAAAATTGAGATAAAATAAAGACAGTAGTCCGTGAACCACAGTATGACCAACGTGTACTGGCAGACATGAAAACGCTCATAGGGCACGCCGTCACGCCTTGCACGACGACCGATGGGGACGAAATCAGGCATTGATCTACTCAGGTGACTTTAACAAGGGGGGATTTTTCTATGGTGAAACTTTACGATGAGGGCGTATACCTCATCCATGGGGCGGAGGTCGTCCGGGAGTCAGAGGCGGCTAAAGTCCGCCAGTTGACCGGAAAGGACGCGGACAGGGCGACGGCCTTGCAGGGGACCATCGCCTGGGGCATACTCTCATCTCACAACACGTCGGCTTCCATGGAACGCCTGAAGATCAAGTTCGACGCCATGACCTCCCACGACATCACCTTCGTGGGCATCATCCAGACGGCACGGGCTTCAGGGATGGAGCGCTTCCCGCTGCCCTACGTCCTGACGAACTGCCACAACTCGCTCTGCGCCGTGGGGGGCACCATCAACGACGACGACCACCTCTTCGGCCTCAGCGCCGCAAAGAAATACGGCGGCATATACGTCCCGCCCCACATCGCCGTCATCCATCAGTACATGCGGGAGAACTTCGCCGGCTGCGGAAAGATGATCCTGGGCTCCGACTCCCACACCCGTTATGGCGCCCTGGGGACCTTGGCCGTCGGCGAAGGGGGCGGCGAGTTGGTAAAACAGCTTTTGGACGATACTTACGACATCGCTCGGCCCGGCGTCGTGGCCATCTACCTCAAGGGAAAACCCGCGCCCTTCGTCGGCCCCCACGACGTGGCGCTCGCCATCATCCGCGCCGTCTACAAGGACGGATACGTGAAGAACAAGGTCATGGAGTTCGTGGGACCTGGCGTCTCCTCGATGACGACGGACTATCGCAACGGCGTGGACGTCATGACGACGGAGACCACGTGCCTGTCCTCCATATGGCGGACGGACGGGGACACGAAAACGTTCCTGAAAAAGCACCACAGGGAGGAGGACTACAAGGAGCTGAATCCGGCGGACATTGCCTACTACGACGGCTGCGTGGAGGTAGACCTGGCGGCGGTGAAGCCCATGATCGCGCTGCCCTTCCACCCGTCCAACGGCTATACGATCGATGAGCTTTACGAGAACCTGGAGGACGTCCTCCGGGAAACCGAGGTTGCAGCGGAAAAGGTCGCCGAGGGCCGGGCGCGCTTCACGCTGCTGGATAAAATAACGCCGGACGGCAAGCTCCAGGTGCAGCAGGGCATCATCGGCGGTTGCGCGGGGGGAAATTACACGAACGTCGTAGAGGCCGCCCGCTGCCTCAAGGGAAGGTCCTGCGGTGACGACGAGTTCTGCCTCTCGCTCTACCCGTCGTCCCAGCCGGTGTTCACGGACCTGGACAGGAAGGGCTTCCTTGCCGACCTGATGGACGCCGGTGCGGTGATCCGCACGGCCTTCTGCGGCCCATGCTTCGGCGCGGGGGACACGCCGGCCAACAACGCGCTGTCCATACGGCACACGACGCGCAACTTCCCGAACCGCGAGGGCTCCAAGCCCGGTCAGGGGCAGATGGCGGCGGTGGCCCTGATGGACGCCCGCTCCATCGCCGCCACGGCGGCCAACGGAGGGAAGTTGACGAGCGCCGAAAATTTCGAGTGTCAATGGGGCGACGTGCCGGAGTACGACTACGACGACAGGGCGTACCGGGCCAGGGTCTATCAGGGCTGGGGGAGGGCGGCGCCGGAGACGAAGCTCCGTTCGGGCCCCAACATCAAACCCTGGCCGGAGATGGAGCCTCTTGCGGAGAACATCCTGCTGCGGGTGGCGTCGAAGATCCTGGACGAGGTGACGACGACGGACGAGCTCATCCCATCGGGGGAAACCTCCTCCTTCAGGAGCAATCCCTCAGGGCTTGCGGAGTTCACGCTGTCGCGGCGGGACCCGGAGTACGTGGCCCGGGCCAAGGCGGTCCAGACGCTCGAGGAGGAGCGCCGCGCCGGTCACAAACCCGAAGGCGCCGGCCTGGAGGAGGTCTTTGCCCTCATTCAAAGGATACCTGGTCAGGAGAGCGTCGATCCAATGAAGGTCGAGATCGGCTCCGTCGTGTACGCCAACCGCCCCGGGGACGGTTCCGCCCGCGAACAGGCGGCCTCGTGTCAGCGGGTGCTGGGCGGCCTGGCCAACATCGTGCAGGAGTACGCCACGAAGCGCTATCGCAGCAACTGCATGAATTGGGGCATGATCCCCTTTCACCTCAAGGGTAGGCCGGACGCGTTCGACGTGGACGACTACATCTACGTGCCGGACATCTGCAGGGCGCTGGACGGCAACCTTCAGGACATTCCAGCGTATGTCCTGAAGGACGGCCGCGCATCGGAGATTTGCCTTTACGTCCAGGATATGACGGCCGAGGAGCGGGAGATCGTCAAGGCCGGGTGCCTCATCAACTTCAACAGGAATCGACGGAAACGGGGAAAGTGAACCATGGGCACGCGCGGTCTGGCCTCCTTCGGGAGGCCAGACCGCCTTCCGCCCTTCTCCTAAAGCGAGGCCAGGTAGTCCAGACAGGTGCGGACGCCGAAGGCGCTGGCCCCCCTCGCGTAGACGCCCCACGCCTTCTCCATGAAGTCCACGCCCGCGATGTCCAGGTGGGCCCAGGGGATCGACCGATCCACGAAGTTCCCCAGGAAGATGGCGGCGAAGGTCGCCCCGCCGTAGCGCTGACCGGAGTTCACCAGGTCCGCGAAGGGGGACTTCAGCTTCTCCGCGATGTGCTCGTCCTCCGCGGGCAGCCGCCAGAAGCGCTCCCCGCGCCTGCGGGCCGAGGCCAGAAGGGCCCCCGACAGGTCATCGCTGCGCGAGAAGAGGCCCGCCCTCCAGTTGCCCAGGGCCACCGCGCAGGCCCCCGTCAGCGTCGCGATATCGACGATGGCGTCAGGGCGCATCTCGCTGGCCAGACAGAGGGCGTCCGCCAGGACCAGCCGGCCCTCCGCGTCCGTGTTGTTGATCTCGATCGTCTTGCCGTTCCGGGCGCGGACGATGTCGTCCGGCCTGAAGGAGGAGCCGGAGGGCATGTTCTCGGCCGAGGCCAGGATGCCGTGGACCTCCACGTCCAGCTTCATCTCCGCCGCGCCGCGCAGGATGCCCATGACGCAGCAGGCCCCGGACTTGTCCCCCTTCATGGTGGTCATGGATGAGGCGGGTTTGATGTCGAGCCCGCCACTGTCAAAGGTGATGCCCTTGCCCACGAACACGACCTTCCCCCGCGCCTTTCCGCCTCTGGGGACGTAGGAGAGGCGGATCAGGCGCGGAGGCGTCGCGGAGCCGCTGCCCACCGCCAGGAGCGCGCCCATGCGCTCCTCCTTCAGCCGCACCTCGTCCCAAACCTCGCAGTCCAGCCCCAGCTCCTTCGCCATCGCCTGAGCGCAGTCGGCCAGCGCCGGCGGGTTGATGACGCAGCCCGGCTCGTTGGCCAGGTCCCGCGCCGCGACCTGAGCGGCGGCGTAGGTCATCCCGCGCCGCCCCCCGGCCTCGTCCAGGCCGGGGACCAGGACCTCCCGCAGGGCGAAGGCACCCTCGTCGTCGTCCTCCTTCCGCTCCTTGTACTTGTCGAAGGCATAGCCGGAGAGCCCCGACGCCTCCCCCACGACGACGGACCAGTCGGGCGCCTCCGGGCCGAAGGGCCGCCCGGCCCCGACGTTCAGGTGCCCCATGGGGACGAGGGCGGACTCGCAGTGATGGCGCCCCGCCTCGCGCAGGGCGGCGGTCAGCGCGTTCCGCACCGCCTCGGCGCTGCAGGCCTCGTCCTCTCCGCTGCCCAGCCCCACCAGGAACAGGTTCCTCACGCCGCCGCTCAGGAGCGGCACCCGCAGGGACGTCCCCGCCTTCCCCGTGAAGTCCTTCCGCGCCGCCAGCTCCTTCACCGCATCCCGGCACGGCACCTCCGGCACCGACCTGCAGTCCTCCTCCCGCAGGAGAAGGACGACGGCCCCGCCGCTCCACCCTGCGGCGTTTCCGCCGTACACCTTAAGTTCCACCATACACAAAGACCCCTTTCATGAAATGGCCGCCACAAGTTCCGAAGGCGGAGCCGCCCCCAGGGGCGGGAGCCACGATCGAACCCGACCAACGCCCTCTAACCCTACTTCAAAACCCCCGTTTTGTCACCCCAAAAACCCGGTCGAAGGTTTTTTTGCGCAAGTGCCGGAGGTCGCCTCCGGCACGCGACCTCACTGCAGCGAACGCGCCACCTCCGGCGCGCTTTTTTGATATGATTTGATATAATACGAAAGAGCAGGGGAACCCCTTTCAATCCCCTGCGAAGCCGTTCACGAATCCGCACGAAAGGACAAGGATGTCGATGGCTTTAGGAATCGCGCAAAAAAAGTTGAAAAGGATTTTGACGTGCCTGCTTCCAGCCCTCGCCGCGGCGTTTTTTGCAGTGGGAGCGGAGGCGGTGCAGACGCGCCCGCCGCGCGTCGTGATCGACTTCGAGTACGCGGAGGCAAGGGACTTCCACGAGGGGTTGGCCGCTGTGAAGTCAAATGACGCCTGGGGCTACATCGACAGCCTGGGGCGCATGGTCCTGCCCTTCGTCTATCGAGTCCCGGAGGCGGGGCCCTTCAGCGAAGGGGTGGCCTTCGTCGGAGACCGCTACATCGACCCCGACGGGAAGCCCGTCTTCGGGGACGCCACCTTCGAGGGAGGGCTGCCCTTCAGCCAGGGGTTCGCCGCCGTGCAGCGCGGCGGCCTTTGGGGCTTCATCGACATGACGGGCCGGTTTGCCATCGCGCCGAGCTTCGAGGCGGCCGGCTCCTTCTCCCAGGGGCTTGCGCCGGTGCGGCGCAACGGCCTTTGGGGCTACGTCGACGCAGGAGGACACATGAAGATCCCACCCCAGTTCCTGAGCGCCGGACCCTTCAGCGAGGGGCTGGCCGCCGTGGAGGTCCAGGGGCGGTTCGGCTACATCGACGTGGCGGGACGGGACCGCATCCAGGCCTCCTTCGACGAGGCGGGCCCCTTCAAGTACGGCCTTGCCCCCGTGAAGCTCCACGCGAGCTATCGCGCCTGGGGCTACATCGACGCGCGGGGACGCCTCGTCATCCCCCACCGCTACAACGAGGCCCTGCCCTTCAGCGAGGGGGTCGCCGGGACGGCGACGGACGCCCGATGGAGCTTCGTCAACGTCCTGGGCGAGAACGTCCTGAACAACCAATACGACGAGGTGCGGCCCTTCAGCGAGGGCCTGGCCGCCGTGCGCCAGGAGGACCTTTGGGGGTACATCAGGGCGCAGTGAGGAACAAGTCGGACGCGCCGCTTCGACCTCGCGGACCGGCGGGCGTTCGGGCGCGGCCGCTTCCGGACCGGACAGATTCAAGAGGACTTCGTCCTCGTGTTTATTCCATAATTATTTAGGAGGAATTCAAAGTGTCAGAGAACCTCAAGCCCCCCGCGAAAAAGCTCCGTGAACTGCCCCACATCTTCGTGCTCCTCTTCTGCGTGCTCGTCCTGGCGACCATCGCCACCCACATCGTCCCCGCGGGGCAATACGCCAGGGTGATGGACGAGGGACTCAAGAGGACGGTCATCGACCCCACCTCCTTCAAGTACGTGAAGGACACGCCCGTCGGCATCTTCGACATGTTCGTTGCCTTGGAGCTTGGCCTGATCGAGGCGGCCAACATCGTCTTCCTCATCTTTGCGGCGTTCTCTTGCCTCTACCTGATGGAGAAGACCGGAGCCATCGACGCCAGCATCGCCCTGATGGTCCGCAAGGCGAAGAAGAACCCACGGTTTTCCCTGGGCCTGATCGTCGTCCTGATGACGATCCTCTCGATCTGGGGGTCGACCGGAACGCTGTCCTATGAGGAGATCATCGCCTTCTCGCCGATCTTCGTGTCCCTCAGCATCGCGCTGGGGTACGATGCGCTCACAGGCGTGGCCATCTCCGTGGTCCCGGTGGGGATCGGCTTTGCCTCGGCCACCGTCAACCCCTTCACGATCGGCGTGGCGCAGGGCATCGCGGAGCTTCCCATGTTCTCCGGCATCGGATACCGCTGCCTCGTCCTCGCCGTCATGACGGCCTTCAGCATCCTCTACGTCCTGAACTACGCGAACCGGGTGAAGAAGGCCCCCTCGAAGAGCTTCGTCAGCGACGTCGACTACTCCGACTTCACCATCGACGAGGAGAAGATGAACACGCCGTTCACGCTTCAGCGCAAGCTCTCGATGCTCGCGCTCCTCGTCGGCGTGTGCGTCATGGGCTACGGGCTGATCTTCCTGGGATGGTACATCAACCAGGTCGCCGCGATCTTCATGATCGTCTCCGTCGTCGTGGGGCTCATCAACCGCTGGGGCCCCAACCGCATCGCGAGCACGCTCTGCGACGGGCTGTCCAGGGGGGTCGTCGCCGCGCTGACCGTCGGTGTGGCCCGTGGCATCCTCGTCGTTCTCACGAAGGGCAACGTCATCGACACGCTGATCCACGGCTGCGTCAGCCTCCTGGAGAGCCTGTCCCTCTACGCAAGCGCCGTCGGCATGCTGGTGTTCCAGAACCTGCTGAACTTCCTGATCCCGTCGGGATCGGGACAGGCCGCCGTCGCCATGCCCATCATCACCCCCATCGCCGACCTCATCCACCTGAACCGGCAGATCGCGGTGCTGGCCTTCCAGTTCGGAGACGGCTTCTCCAACCTGCTGTGGCCCACGGGCTTCATGGTCATCGTCTGCGCCATGGTCAAGATCCCGCTCTCGCGTTACTATCGCTGGATCATCCCGTTCTACGCCATCTGTTTCCTGCTCCAGGTCGCCTTCATCGTCGGCGCGGTCGCGATCAACTACGGCCCATTCTAGGCCGGAGGGCGAGGACCCTGCCGGAGCACATCGCGACAGGGTCCTTTACATTTTCACGTCGGGCCGGTACAATAATAGTTATAAAATTTCTGCTCCTCAAAATTATTTCCAACGGCTTTCCCGAAATCTATTGAAATTATCTGGAGGTGGACACATTGAGAAAGGCTTTAGCGGTACTGGCAATGGTTTTGGCGGTTTCAGGGGCGGCGTACGCAGCGGAGGGACCCATCAAGATCGGCTACCTTGCCGCGCTCACGGGCGACTACGCGCAGTACGGCATCACCGAGGTCAACATGGCGAAGATGGTGGTCAGCGAAACCAACGCCGCGGGAGGCATCCTGGGGCGTCCCATTGAGCTCGTCGTCTACGACACGAAGACGCGCAACGAGGACGCGGTCAACGCGGTGCGCCGCATGATCGAGAGCGACGGCGTCTGCGTCATCGTCGGGGCCAACACCAGCGGCATCAACATCGCCACGGCGCCCATCGTGAACAAGGGCCAGGTCCCCCAGATATCCACCATCGGGACCAACCCGCTCGTGACCGTGGACAACAAGGGCAAGGTCCGCCCCTACTCGTTCCGCATCTGCTTCACGGACCCCTATCAGGGCGCGCTGGCGGCCGACCTGGCCTACAACGACCTGAAGAAGACGAAGGCCGCCATCCTGTACAACGTCGGCTCCGACTACGCCCACGGGCTCCGCGAGTTCTTCACCAAGGACTTCCAGAAGCTGGGTGGCACGGTCGTGGCGGATGAGGGCTTCCGCGAAACGGACGTGGACTACCGCGCGCAGCTCACCACCATCAAGAACTCGGGCGCGGACGTCCTGTTCCTGCCGGGGATGGGCAAGGACATGGCGCTGGCCATCAAGCAGGCCCAGGAGCTGGGGCTCGACGTCACCGTCATCGGCGGCGACGGGTACGGCGAGTTCATGAACGAGATCGCGGGCGACGCCATGAAGGGGACGTACTGGATCAACCACACCTACCTGGGGGACCCCGTCATGGCCCCGATCTTCGCGCGCTATAAGGAAGCCTACAACGACGAGTGCAAGGAGTTCGTGAACGGCACGATGGCCTACGACGCCATGTGGTGGGTCCTGGACGCCATCAAGCGTGCGGGCGTGGCCGAGGGGCCTGCGATCGCAAAGGCACTTGAGGAAACGAAGGGTCTCAAGCTGAACCACGCCACCCTCACCATCAACCCCGAGGACCACAACCCGCTGAACAAGGCGGGCATCATCCTGAAGGTCGGCGACGACTTGAACACGCAGTTCTACAAGAAGATAGAGCCGAAATAAACCGCGTTCACGGGGGGGCCCAAGGCTGGCGTTCGTCGGTCCTGGGCCCCGTTTCTATGCGGCCTCGCCCCTTTCGGAGTGCGGGCGCAGGACGCACAAGGGCCGACGATCCGGGCTCCAAAGCGTTTGGGCGGTTCCGCCTCCACCCCACTCAACGAAATCGAGGTGTTAAATTTTGAATACCTTCGTCACCCTGACTCAGCAGGTGATCAACGGGCTGTCGCTGGGGTCGGTCTACGCCCTCATCGCGGTTGGCTACTCGTTGGTCTACTCCGTGCTGCTCTTCTCGAACTTCGCGCACGGCGGCTTCCTCGTCATCGGCGGCTACATCTGTTACTACGCCCTCCTCACCCTCAAACTGGACATCTGGACGGCCTCCCTTGCCGCCCTCGTCGGCGCGGGCGTTTCGGCCATCGTCGTGGAGCGCCTGGCCTACCGTCCCATCCGTGAGCGCACGCCCGTCACGCTCTACATGCTCATCGCCTCCATGGGAATGAGCATCGTGATCGAAAACCTCTTCGTCGTGACCATCGGCGGCCGCTTCCGCGCTCTGCCGCCCGTGATCCCCATGACCCCCGTCCGCTTCTTCGGGCTGATCACGACGAGCGCCTTCGACATCCTGTCGCTGATCACGGCCGTGGTCTTCCTCATCGGGCTGCAAGTCTTCCTCGTCAAGACGAAGTGGGGGCTGGCCATACGGGCCGCGTCCTACAACCTCCGGACGGCGGGGCTGATGGGGGTCAACGTCAACCGCCTCATCGCCATCGTGTTCTTCGTCGCGGGGCTCCTCGCGGCCGTGGGGGGAATCTTTCTCTCCGTGCGCTACACGCTCTATCCCCAGCTGGGGAACGCCATCACGACGAAGGCCTTCATCGCGGCCGTCATCGGCGGGCTTGGCTCTCTGCCGGGGGCCGTGCTGGGCAGCATCATCCTGGGGCTCGCCGAGATGCTGACCGCCGGCTTCATCTCAAGCCAGTTCCGCGACCTCGTCGTCTTCGGCATCCTCATCGTGACGCTGATCATACGCCCCACGGGCTTCTTCGGCAAGTCCGTCAGCGAGAAGGTATAGGGGGGATCATCATGGTGGAAGGTTACGCATCCGGAGTCGTCACCCTTCTGGCGATCAACCTCATCGCCGCTCTGGGAGTTTCCCTCTTTACGGGCTTCACCGGCATCTTCACGCTGGGACACGCGGGGTACATGGCCATCGGCGCCTACACGGCGGCCATCCTGACCGTCGAATACGAGGTGCACTTCGTCGCCGCGATCCTCGCGGGGGGCATCCTGTCGATGGTGCTGGCCTACCTCATCGGCCTCCCGACGCTCAAGCTGGTGGGCGACTACTACGCCATCGTTTCCCTGGGGCTGGGGGAGGCCATCCGGCTCATCATCGAGAACTGGAACAGCGTCACGCGCGGCGCGCGCGGCTACCCCGGAATCGACAACTACACGTCCATGACCGTGGCCGTATCCTTCTTCCTCGTCCTGTGCGTGCTCATGTTCTTCCTGATCAACAGCCGGTACGGGCGCGCCTTCAAGGCCTGCCGGGACGACTACGTGGCGGCGTCCCTGCTGGGTTTCAACACGGCCCGCTTCCGCGTCCTGAGCCTCGCCATCTCGGCATTTTACTGCGGCGTGGCGGGCGCGCTCCTGGCGGGCTACATGTCCTTCATCCAGCCCGTCATGTTCGATCAGGTGAAGTCAACGGAGCTGGTCTCCATCGTCGTCTTCGGCGGGCTGGGGTCCACGAGCGGCTGCCTGATCGGCACGACGATCCTAACACTGGTCACGGAGCTGTTCCGCCCCATCTCCCAGTACAGGATGCTCGTCTACGGGGCCGTGCTGGTGCTGATCATGGTCCTCCGTCCGGAGGGCATCATGGGGACCAACGAGCTGACCCCGGCCTACGTCCGGCGGGTCCTGAAGCGCTGGAAGAAGTCCCCGGTCGCCGGACTGGACGAGAAGGGAGGGGGCCACTGATGAACCCGACATCGGAGAACGCGGTGCTGGAGCTGAAGAGCGTCAACAAGTTCTTCGGCGGGGTCCAGGCCGTCAGCGACATGAGCTTCGTCATCCAACGAGGGGAGCTTGCGGGGCTCATTGGACCCAACGGCGCGGGGAAGACCACCATCTTCAACCTGGTGACCGGCGTTTACGACGTGAGCAGCGGCGACATCGAGTTCATGGGCGAAAACATCAACGCACTGCGGTCCTATCAGGTCATCCGCCTGGGGATAGCCCGCACCTTCCAGAACCTCAGGCTCTTTCCGGCTTCGACGGTCCTTGAGAACGTCATGACCGCGGCGCAGCAGCACCACGGCTACTCGTTCTTCGAGGCCGTCACGCACCTCGGCCGCTGGCGCGGACGCGAGGCCGCGATCCGCAGGGAGAGCATGGAGCTCCTAAAGCAGGTCGACCTGGCGGACCGCGCGGAACAGGCTGCGGGGACCCTGCCCTACGGCCTGCAGCGCCGGCTTGAGATCGCCCGCGCCATCGCGCTTCAGCCGCAGCTCCTGCTCCTGGACGAACCAGCCGCGGGCATGAACGCCGACGAGGTGCACGAGCTCAACGAGCTGATCACCCAGCTGCATCGAAAACTCGGCCTCACCATCCTCCTGATCGAGCACCACATGGACATGGTCATGGCCATCTGCCCACACATCATCTGCATGAACTTCGGCGCAAAGATCGCCGAGGGCAGTCCGGAGGAGATCCGCCAGCACTCCGAAGTGCTCAAGGCCTACCTTGGGGAGGAGGAATGACAAATGGCTGACGAGAGAACCCCCATCCTTTCCGTTCAGGACCTCTCGGTGAACTACGGCGCCATTCAGGCCCTGAGGGGCATCTCGCTCGACGTCTTCCCCGGAGAGATCGTTGCGGTGATCGGGGCCAACGGCGCGGGAAAATCGACGATGATGAACGCCATCATGGGCGACGTCCCGCGCGCCTCGGGCAGGATCCTGCTGGAGGGCCGGGACCTGCCCCGGAGGAGCTATCAGGTGGTGACCAGCGGCGTTTCCCTCGCGCCGGAGGGGCGCAAGGTCTTCGCCCCGCTCACCGTCATGGAGAACCTCAGGATGGGGGCCTTCCCCCTCTCCGACCGCAGCGCCATTGAAGAACAGGAGCGGAAGGTCTTTGAGCTTTTTCCCCGCCTCCTGGAGCGCAAGGAACAGTACGCGGGGACGCTGTCGGGCGGCGAGCAGCAGATGCTGGCCGTCGGCCGCGCCCTCATGGCCCGACCCAAGGTGCTCCTCCTGGACGAGCCGTCCCTGGGCCTCGCCCCCATCATCATCAACGAGATATTCAAGGAGCTGACCGTCATCAACCGGAAGCTGGGCACGACGATCCTCATCGTCGAGCAGAACGCGAAGAAGGCGCTCCAGCTCTCCCACCGGGCCTACGTCATCCAGACGGGGTCCATCGTCAAGGAGGGGACGTCGAGCGACCTGCTGATTGACCCGGAGATCGAAGCGGTCTACCTGGGCGGAGGGAAGTGACAGATAAGGCTGCAGAAAGAGCGTCCGCCCCTGTTGGGGCGGACGCTCTTGATCTGGCTGTTGAAAAAATGCCAACACCCCATATGGAATTATAACCGCAACTGGCATTTCATCGTTTTGAAAACAGATAAAGAGATGAATCCGTTTACCACGATCTGGTGCTCTATAGAAAACATCTTTCTCGCGGCGACTGCCGAAGGATTGGCGTGCTCCATGAGAATCCCCATGAACGAAGAGCACGAGGCGGTAAAGAAGCGGCTGAAGGTGCCAGCAACCTATATGATGCCTGTGTTCATCGGGGTCGGTTATGCCGACCCCAACGAAAAAGAATTGGAGCAGACTGTCCCTGATTTAAAAAAAGCAACTGCATTTCGGCAGTTGGAGATGATTTGATATGTAGGTGGTGATGGTATGGAACTCAACATAAAACGATTCCATGAATTAACAAATGAAGAACTGTACGCCATTCTGAAACTTCGTGTGGATGTTTTCGTGGTCGAGCAGAACTGCACGTACCCAGAACTCGACAACTGCGATCAAGCTGCCATTCACGTGTATCTGAAGGACGAAAACGGCGTTCAGGCTTATCTGCGGGTAATGGATAAAGAGATCGAAAGCGAGTACGTTTCCATCGGTCGCGTCATCGCAGCGAAACGGAGATGTGGCTTGGGCAGCCAAATTTTGAAGGAAGGCTTACTGGTAGCGCAGAAACATTTTGGAGCAAAACAGATTTATCTGGAAGCGCAGACATACGCAAGGGGTTTTTACGAAAAACTGGGCTTTCAGCAGGTATCAGAGGAATTTCTGCTGGACGGGATACCTCACATAAAAATGATATTGCATATCTAAGGAAGCGCTGATTAATCTTCAAAAGTTGTTGAAAGCAATCAAGGAGCATCA
>ERZ772917.691-NODE-691-length-22636-cov-10.084806_pt1 | contig 22636 bp, 17 predicted proteins | sample MGYA00511187_ERZ772917 | MGnify/ENA primary metagenome ERZ772917 (study PRJEB29015, sample SAMEA2737925) | human oral metagenome | biome: human oral; feature: human-associated habitat; material: dental | place: China | collected 2012 ...
TGCAGAACCCCTACGCCTCCCTGAACCCCCGGATGACCGTCGGGGACATCGTGGCCGAGGGGCTGGACGCCCACCGCCTGTGCCGGGACAAGCGGGAACGCGAGGAGCGGGTCTGCCGCCTTCTCGAGCGGATGGGGCTGAGGCCGGAGTTCCGCTCCCGCTACCCCCACGAGTTCTCCGGCGGGCAGTGCCAGCGTATCGGCATCGCCCGGGCCCTGGCCGTGGAGCCGGAGCTGCTGGTCTGCGACGAGCCGATCTCGGCGCTGGACGTCTCCATCCAGGCCCAGATCGTCAACCTCCTCGTGGACCTGCGGCGGGACCTCGGGCTGACGTCGCTCTTCATCGCGCACGACCTAGCCGTGGTGCGCCACATCTCCGACCGCGTCGGAGTCCTCTACCTGGGCGCCCTCGTGGAGCTGGCCGGGACGGCCCAACTCTACGGGGAGCCGCTTCACCCGTACACCCGGGCGCTGCTCTCGTCCATCCCGGACGTCGATCCGGACAACCCCATGAGCACGCGGAGGGTGCGCCTGAGCGGAGAGGTGGGCAGCCCCGTCGATTTTCAGTGCGGCTGCCGTTTCGCCCTGCGCTGCCCGCTGGCCGAGGAACGGTGCCGCCAGTTCCGGCCCGAGCTCGAGGAGGTGTCGCCGGACCACTTCGTGGCGTGTCATCGCGTCGGGAGGGGCTGAAGGGCGACTTACGAAGCGCCTTTTTCGTGATGGCCCTCCCCATTGGCAGTAAGCCCCATTGTTTTCCGGGGAAGACATTTTCTCCGGCCACCTGGGGGCGACTTTTTCTCTGGCTCTTGACGCCGAGCCCCCGCTCCCTTGACAGAGGGTCTCTCCATGGTAGTATGTTTGTCTTGTTAAACGAAATACGCTGCCGCCCCACCGCTGCGGGAGATCCGTCGCGCGGGGGATGGGAGGTCGGCGGCCCCCGGTTGGAGAAACGACTCGGAATCATGAACGAACACCGTCCCTGCAAACGCATCCTGCCCGTTCTGGGCTTCATCGGAATCATCGGTCTCTGGTACGCGGCGAGCTCGGCGCCCGGGTGGAACCATTTTCTGTTTCCCTCGCCCGCCGTGGTCGCGTCGCGCATGGTGCAGCTGCTGGAGAACGGGGTCCTGTTCCGCCACCTGGGGGCCAGCCTGTTTCGGGTGCTCTGCGGCTTCGGGATCGCCGTACTCATCGCCTTTCCCACGGGGATTGCGCTTGCGCTGCTGCCCCTTTTTTCCGCCCTCGTCCGCCCGCTGCTGAACTTCCTGCGGCAGATCCCACCCCTGGCCGTCGTGCCGCTCCTGATCCTGGGCTTCGGGATCGGCGAGGCGTCCCGGATCGCCGTCGTCGTCATGGCCAGCTTCTTCCCCGTGCTCCTGAACGTGGAGAGCGGCATCCGCCAGGTCGACCGCCGCCTTCTGGAGGTGGGGCGCGTGCTCTCGTTCACGCCTCTCGCCCTTTTCCGTCACGTCGCGTTTCCCGCGTTCTTCCCCTATTTCCTCGTCGGCGTGCGCTTGGCGCTCTCCTACAGCTGGAGGTCGCTGATCGGCGCGGAGATCGTGGCCGCCTCCTCGGGCGTCGGCTACATGATCCGCGAGGCCGAGACCCTCTCCCGGTCGGACACCATCCTCTGCGGCGTCATCGTCCTGGGGTGCGTCGGGGCCCTCTCGGACCGGGCCCTCAAAGCTCTGTCCGAGAGGCTGTTCCCCTGGAGCGTCCCGGAAGGAGGGGCCTGAGGTGGTGCGCGTCGAGGAGGTCTCGAAGGTCTATCGCGGCCGGGGCGGAGCGGTGGAGGCCCTGCGCGGGGTCAGCCTGGAGTTCTCGGAGGGCTCCTTCACCGCGCTGGTGGGCCGGAGCGGCTGCGGAAAGACCACGCTTCTGCGCCTGATCGCCGGGCTGGAGCGGGAGTCCGGGGGCCGGATCGTCCGTTCCGTCCCAAGGCGGCAGGTGGGATACGTCTTTCAGGAGCCGCGCCTCATGCCCTGGCTCTCGGTCGCTGAGAACGTCCGCTTTGCCGCCCGGGCCGGCGGGCCGGCCGGGGACTTCGGGGACGCGGACGAGATCCTGCGCACCCTGGGGCTGGCGGATTTCGCCCGATGCCTGCCCCACGAGCTCTCCGGGGGCATGGCCCAAAGGGTCGCGCTGGGGCGGACGCTCTACTGCCGGCCCAGGCTGATCCTGATGGACGAGCCCTTCGGAGCTCTGGACTGGTTCACGCGCAGGACGCTCCAGTCCGACCTGCTGCGCCTGTGGCGGGAGGGGGGACGGACGATCGTGTTCGTGACCCACGATATCGACGAGGCTCTGACGCTTGCGGAGCGCGTCGTGGTGCTGAGGGAGGGATGCTTCGCGGGGACGTTCGGCGTCGATGGGGAGCTCCCCGCGGGGGCGCGCGCGGATCTGCGCGAGCGGATCCTGGCCGCCATAGAGTTGGGCGACACCCGGTCCGGCGTCGCGCCGCAGTTCTTTTAGGGGGCCTCCCGGCCCCGATATGAAGGAGGACGATCATGAAAAAGGTTCTTGCTCTTGGGCTCGGTGTTATCATATCCCTGTGTCTGCTCGCGGCCGGAGCCGGGGCGGAGGAGAAGCCGCTGGCGATCACCTACGTGAAGTCGCCGCTCAACATCCCCTCCATCCTGGAGAAACGCCTGGGGCTGCTCGAGGCGGAGTTCGGCCCCCTGGGCTACGCGGTCTCCCACCCGGAGATCACGTCCGGTGCGCAGCAGTCCCAGGCCATGGCCGCGGGGTCGGTCCAGGTCGCCAACTGCATCGGAGGGACGTCCCTGCTGATTGCCGCCGCGCAGGGGCTGGACGTCCGCATCGCGGGGATCTACTCCCGCTCCCCCAGGAGCTTCTGTCTGGTGGTCAAGGACCCCGCGATCCGCACCATCGCCGACCTCAAGGGCAAAAAGGTCGCCGGACCCAAGGGGACGGTGCTGCACCAGCTGCTCCTGGCGGGCCTGAAGCGGGAGGGGATGGAGGCCTCCCAGGTGGAGCACATCGAGATGGGGATCCCCGCCGCCGTCGCGGCCCTGATGAGCGGCTCCATCGACGGGGCGCTGGCCGCAGGGCCCCTGGCCCTGAAGGCCCTGGAGGGCGGTGCGCGGGTGCTCTTCAACGGCGAGGGACTGGTTGAGGGCACCATCGTTATCGGGGTGAGCGGCGCGGCGTTGAAGGAGCGGGACGACCTGGCGAGGCGGATGATCGACGTCCACCGAAGGGCCCTGGCCTATGCTAAGGAGCACCCGGAGGAGACCGTGAAGATCGTGGGCGAGGAGACGGGGCTCTCGACGGAGCAGGTGCTGGAGATGGAGAAGCTCTACGATTTCGATCCCACGGTGCGCTCGGAGGACCTCGCCGAGCTGGAGAGGACCATGCGCTTCCTCGTGGACGAGGGGCTGGCCACCCGGTCCGTGGACCCGGCCTCGCTGCTGGTTCGCTGATGGCCGGGAGCCTGGCCGCCGAGGGGCGCTCCATCCCCTTCGAGGCGGATTCCGTCCGGCTGTCTGCGGGGTACGGGGATGTCGCCGCCTTCCACGGGGGGCGGTACCCCGCCGGCGCCGTCCTGGGGTTCAAGGCCCTGACCCTGGCCCGTGAGCTGCTCTTTCCGCGGGGCGGGAGCTTCGTCCGTGAGCGCTGCGCGATCGAGACCCCCTTTCCGGGCGGCGGCTTCAGGGACGCGGCGGAGATGGTCCTGAGGAGCGTATCGCGGGACCGCTACCGGCTGGACCTGAGCCTGCCGGTCCCCGTGGGGACCGTGCCCGCCCCCGTGGAGGGGTATTTCTTCTTTCGGTTCCTGCAGGATGGGGGATGCGCCGGGTTCTCGCTTCGGCCGGGGCTGGTCCCCGAGGAGTTCTACGCCGCCACCGAGGACCTGCACCACGGCCGCGGGGACCCGGAGGCCGCGGAGGCGCGCGCCCTGGAGCTGCGCCGTGCGATCGCCTCGGCGATACGGTCCCTCGATCCCTCGGAGCTCTTCGTCGTTCACGAGGCCAGGGCGGCCGAGCCCCTTCCGGAGGGGAACGAGCCGCCCCTGCTGGAGGAGGCGGGGTCCCTCAGCCTGATCGATCACGAGGAGTATGATGTGACGGTGGAGAGCCTCCGCCGCTATCACGGGAACTCGGCCCTGTGCGGCCTGTGCCTGGTCTGGTCGCTGGTGCGCCAGCTCGGAAGGCGCGCGGGCGTCGAGGCGTTCGAGCGCCGCTCGGTCGAGGTGACGGCCGGAGCCCGCGGTTCGGGGATCCTGGATGGCCTGGAGTACCTGTTCCGTGGGTTCGGCGAGGGGCGGGCGTCCTTCGACTTCGGCTGGGCCGAGGGGCTCGGCGCCCCGAGGGCCCCGATGGGAAGCGGGGCCTTCGCCTTCCGGTTCGTGCTGCCCGGCCGTGAGCCGATGACCTTCGTCCTGAAGGAGCGGTACGTCCCGCACGAGTATTTTGCGCTCTGCGAGCGCAGGGCCGGCGACCCGGGGGCGTTCGGCGAGGAGCCGGAGCGCCGGAGGCTCCAGCTCGAGTTCGCGCGGCTCGCCCTGAGCGAGCCGGAGCTGTTCGAGGTCGTGCCGTAGTCTGTGCGTATGGTGGGGAAGGCGCGCGGGGAGGTTCGTCCTTGCGCTGGTGGACTGGCAGTCCTGACGCGGACGGTGCGGCGGCTGCCCTTCCGAACGATTGGACCTTGGAGGAGGAATGACGAACATGGTGCGATCTTCACGTCTTTTGAGCTTGTTTGCAGCGTTTGCCGTCTGTTCGGCGCTCTGTCTTGGCGCTCTGGCGGGGCCGGCCGCGGGGCTGAGCGATGCGGAGTATCGCGAGATGGTGGAGGACCCGGATTTCGCCAAGTCCGACAAACGGCTGAACGAAGTCTGGTCCGGGCTCCTGAAGGAAGGGGGCCTCTCGAAGGCGGGGATAAGGGTTCTGAAGGCGGACCAGGCGCAGTGGGTGAGGAAGGGTCGCGATACGCAGGCCAAAATCCTCATGGAGGGCGGCTCCACGGCCCTCGAGGCCTACACGGCGGCGACCCGGCTTCGCGCGGACGAACTGCCGGGGATCGCGGGACGGATCTTCCTTCAGGATCGCCCCGACGGCCCCCAGGGCTATTACGTCCGGCGCGAGAACGGGCGGGAGACGGGCTGGCTCTCCGTCCGCTGGACCGACAAGAAGGCCGGGGAGGTCAGCGTCGATGCGGAGGCCATCCTGGTCCTGCGGCCGGACAACGTCCGAAGCGGTCTCTGGTCCGGCGGGGGCGCGGTACAGAAAGGGGTGCTGAAGGCCCAGGACGAGGAAGGGGAGGGCAGCGCGACCTTCACCTTCAAGGGCGACAGGGTGCAGGTGGCGACGACCTCGGATTTCGCGTCGGGCTCCATGGGCATGGGGGTGACGATCGAGGGGACCTACGTCCGTCAGGGACTGCCGAAGCTGTAGCGCGCAGGGCTCCGCGCCGCCGCGCGGACGGTTGCGGCGTTTCGGACGCCCGGGCGGAGTTCGGGACAGCCTGCCTGGGGGCCTTCCTGCCCGAGGACGCTCGGGAGAATCCGCATCAACAGAACGGCGCCGGACCGTCAAAAAGATCAAAAAGAAAAAACCCCGCTCGAAAGCGGGGTTTCAACATAACCGGACCGTGCCGGATTATCTGCTGGAGCGGACAACGGGATTCGAACCCGCGACCCTCAGCTTGGGAAGCTGATGCTCTACCAACTGAGCTATATCCGCATTTCCGATGGTGGAATTATAGCCCAAAAAGCCCCTTCTGGCAAGCGGGCCTCCCCTTCGGCCGAGGACGCGCTCAGGCCGAGGGGGACCCGGAGCAGCCCCAGGCCGTCGGGCGGCCGATGGAGAGGTAGTCGAACCCCCTGCGGCGCATGTCGGAGCAGGAGTACAGGTTTCGGCCGTCCACGACGATCGGCTGCCGGAGCAGCCTCCTGATCCGATCGAAGTCCGGCTGGCGGTAGATGTCCCACTCCGTCACCACGGCGAGGGCGTCCGCGCCGTTCACGGCGTCGTAGGGTTCGTGGACGTACACCAGCCCCCGGCGGTCGCCCAGCGCCTCCCGGGTCTCCCCGACGGCCCGGGGGTCGTGGGCCTGAACCCGGGCCCCGGCGTCCAGCAGGCTGCGGATCAGGACCTGAGCCGGGGCCTCGCGCGTGTCGGAGGTCTTGGGCTTGAAGGCCAGCCCCCACACGGCGACAGTCCGGCCCGACAGCTCGCCCAGCCGCTCGGAGATCTTCTCGAAGAGTACTCCCTTCTGGCGCTCGTTCACCTCGTCCACCGCCGTGAGAAGCCGGGGCTCGTAGCCCGCCGACCGGGCAAAGTCGCGCAGCGCGCGGACGTCCTTGGGGAAGCAGGAGCCGCCGTAGCCGCACCCCGCGTGGAGGAACTTCGAGCCGATCCTGCTGTCCATGCCCATCGCCCGGCGCACGCTCTCCACATCGGCCCCGACGCGGTCGCAGATGTTCGCCATCTCGTTCATGAAGGAGATGCGCGTCGCCAGCATCGCGTTGGCCGCGTACTTCGCCATCTCCGCCGACGCGATGTCCATGAAGAGGAGCCGCGACGGCTCGAGGAAGGAGTAGAGCGAGGTCAGGATCTCCCGGGCCTCGGGGGAGTCCGTGCCCAGCACGACCCGGTCCGGCTCCAGGAAGTCGCGCAGGGCGGCCCCCTCTCGCAGGAACTCCGGGTTGGAGGCCATCGACAGACCGAAGCCGGCCGAACGGCCCTCGAGCTCGGAGGTTATCCAGTCCCGGACCCTGGCGTTCGTCCCTACGGGGACGGTGGACTTGACGATCGTCAGCAGGCTGCCGGACATCCCACGGCCCACGCTCCGGGCGGCGCTCTCGACGTAGGACAGGTCCGCGCTGCCGTCGGGCGCCGAGGGGGTGCCCACCGTGATGAAGCAGACGTCCGCGCCCTTCAGGGCCTCCCCGACGTCCGCGGTGAAGGAGAGCCGCCCCTCCTCCATGTTGCGGACCATCATCTCCGCAAGGCCGGGCTCGTAGAAGGGCACCTCGCCCCGGCGCAGGGTCTCCACCCGCTCCAGGTCCGTGTCCGCGCAGACCACGGTGTTGCCGAACTTGGCCAGGCAGGTCCCCGTGACCAGCCCCACGTATCCCGTTCCGATCGTCGCCAGCTTCATCGATTCCCATCATCTCCATCCCGCATTTTTACCCGCATTTGGGGCCTGGACTCGCCCGAGAATCATAACACACTCCCTGCCGACTTCCCCGGGCTCCGGACCCGATCCGCCGGGAATGCCGGGCGCGGGGTCAGGCAGTTCGCTCCTTGAAGCGGTCCACCCGGAACCGTTCGACGGAGATGCCCCGAAGGTCGGCGATGCCCGCCTTTCTCGCCGCGATGGCAAGCTGCTCCTCGACCGTGTCCACGCCCTCGAGGTCGGGAAGGAGGACGCCGCGCCGCCCGTCCTTCGAGACGATGACGCCCCACTCCCCGGGGTCCAGATCGGCGAGGTCCGTCACCGGCTCGGGGTCGGAGAGCACGTCCACCGAGAAGAGGACGCCCGGGAGCTCCTCGCGCGTCATGGGCGGAAAACGGGGGTCGCGGGTCGCGGCTGACACGGCGTTGGCGATGATCTCGCGGTCCAGGCTGCGCTGCGAAGGGGCCAGGGTGCCGATGCAGCCCCTCAGGGCCCCGGACCGCGTCTTGATGGAGACGAAGCAGGCGCGGCGTTCCGCCCAGAGCTCCGAGGGCGCCGCCTCCGTTCCCGAGGCCGGCAGAGGGCGTCCCTCCAGCAGGCGCGTCACCGTCTCGCGCGCCAGACGCGCGCAGGGATGGTCCTCCGACGCCTCCCCATGGGCCGCACTTCCATCGGATGCACCTCCATCGGATGCTCCTCCATGAGACGCACCTGCGTCGGACGGCTCCCAGAGGGCGCTGCAGTATCCCACCCCGAACGGGCCCTCGTAGGAGAACACCCGGATCGCCCCGCGGACTGCGCCGGCAAGACCCAGCATCGTCATGACGGAGCGCAGGCCGCACTCCCCCGCCGCCTCCAGCGTCTCCGGGGACAGCGAGAGCAGGGGGCCGGCGTCGGCGGACCTCAGGGCCTCGAGCACCGTGGCGTCGAATACGCGCCCCTCTGGGCTGTAGCCCGCCGGGGCGTCCGGCGTCAGGCGATGCGACAGGTCGCCGCTGGCCACCAGCCCCCAGCGCAGGCCGTCGTCGAGGAGCGCCAGCCTCTCCCCCAAGGAAAGAGCCTCGTCCGGCGTCAGCCCGATGGGCGAGGCCAGGAGGGTCGGCGGCAGATTCTCCGGCGGATTCTCTCCGTTCCGATCCCAGGCTCGGCGCAGGAAATACAGGGGCACGAGGGTCCCCTGATCGCTCGTCAGGTCGGGGCGGCTTCCCTCCCGAATCCGGGCCCCCAACGCGGACAGGCGGTCCGCGGCCGCCCTGCGAAGCTCCCCGGGGCAGGCGATCCCGATCGTCACGGACGGAGCGCCGAAGGGAGCCAGCGTCCCCGCCGCGCGCCCGGCGGAGTTGAGGAAGAGCGCCCCGGGCGCATAGGGCTGGTGGGGGGACAGGACCAGCAGCGCGTCGGGCCTCCGGTCCCTCAGGGACTCCGCCAGGAGCTCCAGCCCCTTCAGGGTCTCTCGAGCCTCGTTCTCGCGCCCCCGCCCCACCTCGGGGACGAGGATCGGGGGATGCGGCATCAGGGCCGCCCACACCCAGGGCATGACATCGCCTCCTTTATCGCTTCCTTATTTCTCCTTCACCGCGCCCTCGCCGCTGACGCCCCCGTATTCCGGGGAAACGCCGGTTCGCGAGCGCTATTGGTGCTCGCCCTTCAGGTAACGATAAAACGCCTCGTTGCACCAGAGGGGGCGCGTCTCGATCTTCAGCGCGGGGTCCAGCGCGAGGAACGCGGTGCGGAAGCGCCGTTCCCCGCCCTTGAGGACGAACGAGTGCATGCGGTATCCGACGCTCGCCTTCGAGCGGACCACGTTCTCCGCCACCTCCTCGTACCCCGGCCCCATGAGCGTCAGGGAGCTGTAGAGCGGCTGCCACCAGGAGCCGTAAAGCAGGCTCTTTCCCTCGGGGTTCGCGTCGTTCTTCTTGGCGTGGGCCTGGACGAGGGAGTCGAAGGCGTCCTTGTCCTTCAGGCTCCGGAACTCCAGCTTCAGGTCGTACTCCAGCGCGCTGGCGAGATAGAGGTCCTCGCGGACCTTGTCGACCCTGTAGTGGCGCGAGGGCTCCGGGACGGGGCCCCACTCCAGCAGATAGCGGTAGGACGACGTCTTGGGCTCGAGCGCCACCCTCGCGACGAGCCCCTTCTCGTTCAAAAGGGCCATCAGCTGCTTGGCGTGGCGGATGTCGCTGTGTCCGTACTGCAGAGTGTAGAGGGACACGAAACGGGAGTCGAAGGCGTCCGACTTGATGTTGTAGCCGGTCGAGGCCCCGTCGGCTATGGCCCTGACCCCGAGGTTGAAGAGCCTGCCCCCGTCGAAGAGGCGGAAGGAATCCCAGGCCGACTGGAGCCTGCCGTAGATCTCGGGGTCGTCCGAGCGCCCCAGGGCGCGGTCGCCTCCGTTCGAGATCCCGATGACGCGATAGAGCAGCCGGACCGCCTCCCGGACGGGGACGGCCGCTTCGGCGGCCCAGGCCTTCTCGCTCTCGATCAGGCCGATGCTCTTCGCCGCGGCGAGGTTGCGCGCGTCCGCCTCGTCCAGACGCTTACCCAAACGGCCGGACAGCCTCTCGAGCTCCTGCGGCGCGATCGGGTAAACGGCCTCCGCCATGCCGGAGGCCCTCAGGGCGAGGTCCAGCAGGGTCAGGTTCCGCGTGGAACGCTTCTCCCCCGCGGAACCGAGGTCCCGGGCCATCTGCGCCAGGCGTTCCTCGACCAGCGCAAGGCTCGGGGACGCGTCCTCGAACCCGGCGTACTCCGCGAGGAAGGCCCTCTCGTGGAGCCCGTCCCCATCCCTCGTCCCCGCCGCCGCGGGCAGGGCGAAGGCCGCCGCCAGCGCAAGCAAAACCAGCCCCAAGATACCCAGCCGTCTCCTGAAACGATTCTTCATCCCGGAACAACCTCCTGTTTTTTGTTTTTTCCGCCCGGAACCCTTCCCCCGCCCGAACGGCGGAACCGAGGACCGCGCGAAATTCCTTCCGTATTCCGATTCCAAACCATGCGCGCTGTCTTTCGCCCGCCTTGCCTCAGGGTTTTTCGGGAATGGCATTACCTGTTCAAGGTCATTTTAGCACCGCCGCCCGGCCCCTGCCGCCGGGCGGCATCATGAGAGGAAGGGGCTTGGGGAAAACAAAAAAAGAAGAAGGCCGGCGCCGTGTCACGCCGACCTTCTTCTTTTTGAGGGGGGTTCCAAACGACCGAACAAGAACGAGGGGGTGTGCCTACTTTTGCCCCTTGGGATCGGTATTTCCAGGAGAGGACCCCCGGGGCTTTCGGCATTCGCTATTTGTTGGTCACAACAAACATTATACAGGTCATCCTCATAATGTCAATAGGAAAGATAGGATTTATAAAACAGTCGTAAAAGCTGTGTATTACAGCTGTTATACTGATTTTTCCCGTGAGCCCGTGACGAAATAGATGGGCAGCCCAAAAATCGAGTTCGGAAGACCCCGGGGAGTGGGGCGTCATCGTCTTGAAGGACGGCGCGGCGGAGGCGTCTCCGACCTCGAGGGTGTGGATGCGGTTCGAGGACCCACTCGCCGTCGCGCTACGGATTCGGCAGCCTCTGACGGACGTAGGTCCCATCGAGCGTCAAACCCATGTTCGTGGTGTCCGGGGCGAGGTCCGGGGACGCCACCACCTGCACCCTGTCGCCCTGAAAGGTGAGGGTCGCGCTGCCCTGCCCGTCGTAGTCTCCGTCGACCTCGAGCACTCCTTTCCGCACCGTGCCTTCGCCGAACAAGGTGCGGATTTCGAACTTGTCCGTATCCGGGTCCAGAATGGCCTCCACGCCGACGCTGACCTCTCCGGCCTCCTTGTCGATCCAGCGGACGGAGAGCCGGCCCGTCTCCCGCCCGTCCTCGCTCCGGACGTAATAGCCTTGGGGGCCGTCGGAGCGATCCTTGAGGAAGATCGGCTCCACGATGTGCGGCAGGGCGTCCACGCGCATCGCGGTCACCGAGGTATAGGCCTCGAGGGCCGTGTAGCCGTCCTCCATCATGTAGCGCTTGGCCGCCGCGTCACGCCCCTTCCTTACCCACTCCGCCTGGTCCGCCTTCAGGGCCTTTATCCCCGCCTCCGAGAGGCCCCCCTCCTTCAGGAGCCTGGACCATTCTTCGTTCAGAGCTCTGTCGGCCTTGGCGAAGTCCGGGTCCTTCATCATCTCGCGATACTCCGCATCGCTCAGCCCCGCGGCCGGCCCCACCAGCGTCAGGACCGCCAGCCCCGCCAGCACAAGGACAAACCTCCTCGCGAACCTCCTGCCGAACTTCCCTGCCATACTCCTCATGCTCCGTTCATACCTCCCTGTCGTGTTCTGGACGCGTGCGTCCTTCAACGCCTATCCTTCAATTTCAATGCCTCCCCGAGAGTAATTTGGGAATGGCATGACATGTTCAAAATATTTTAACACCATAGGAGCCTCAGCCCCTGCGGCGGCTGCCGCATATCATATAAGGTAAGGATATAAGGTAAGATCATGGGGAAAAAGGGAAAAAGAAAAAGGCCGACGTCCTATCACGCCGACCTCTTTCTTTTTGAGGGGGGTTCCAAACAACCAAACAAGAACGAGGGGGTGTACCTACTCTTGCCCTTCGGGATCAATATTTCCAGGAGAGGACCCCGAGGCTTTCGGCATTCGCTATTTGTTGGTCACAACAAACATTATACAGGTCATCTTTATAATGTCAAGAGGAAAGATATGTGGTGGTGGATGCAGCGCGGGCTACGTCCTCCTGCCCCTGCTGGGGCTCCTTCCCTGGCCTCGAGGATGAAAAAACGATAATCGAAACGGATCGAATACAGCTTGAGAACGGGGGGCGATATCCGGCCCCCTTGCCTCATCTTGAAGGCATCTCCCAAAATGCACCCGATGCATCATGCTGGAGGCCCGCTTCTATTCGGAGGGCCGTTCCTTCCGAATCTTGTAGAGCAGCATCTTCGCGCCCCTGCCCAGCGGAGGGATGAGGTTGAACAGGACGGCCCAGCCCCAGCGGCGCAGCTCCTGGTTCAAATAGTACTCCGCCTCCCCAAACTTCAGCGCGGGGTCCCAGCTCTCGATGTCCCTGAGGCCGCCGAGCCCCCAGTGGAACCGCACGTCGTCCCCGTACTCCCGAATCGAGTCGTGCATCTTGGAGTTTCGGGCCATCCAGGGCGAGACCGCGTCGAAATGCAGCTCGCCGCCGGGGAAGCGCTGGGCCAGGTTCCGGAACAGCCCCTGGATGTCCGGCTCCTGCAGGTACATCAGCACCCCCTCCATGATGAAGGCGAAGCGGTGTCCCGGATAGCGCTCCAGCAGTTCGTCCATCCACGCCGTCTCGAACATCGAGGCGCCGATCTGCGGGTTGCGCTCCGAGCCCGGAAGGAAACGCTCCCTCACGGCCATGACGTCCGGCAGGTCCAGGTCCACCTGGACGCCCTTGCCCGAGTCCGTCCGCAGGAAACGGTCGTCCAGCCCGCAGGCCAGGTGCACGACCACGGGCTTGTCCCATTCCGCAAGGATGCGCCGCGTCTGGCGGTCGAAGCGGCGCACACGGATGACCGTCCCCACCTGCGACATCCTCTTGTTCCGGAAGCGGGACATGTCCACGCCGAGCTTCTCCAGGATCTCGATCGCCTTGGGGTCCTCGATGATACGGTCGGGGCGCTTCGTCTCCTGCGCCTTGAAGTACAGCGTCAGGAGCGATGTCTCCGAGATGGGGCTCCTGAAATCGAGCTCACCCTGCGCTTCCCTGTTCTCATCCATATTTTGACCGGCCATATTTGAACCAACCTCCTTTGCCATGGGCGTCCAAAACGGAAGCCCCTTCATGTTCGACTGATACAACACTGATGAGGCTAATACTTCTTTTCGGGAAAGTCAACACCGGTTCGATTTCCCGGGCGCCGTGGCGATCTGGCCGCAAAAGGCCCGTTCCCGAGACGCCGTTCTGCGCGGAAGGTCCTTTTCATGGCCCGAACATGCTAAACTCGCTTATGGCGCAACCTGCCGGGAGCGGGGTACGCGGGGCACGATCCCAGATATCGGCGACCGAAGGAGTGACAAAGATGAACAAAGCGTGGAACGCGCCGGAAAACGGGTATTCCATCAGCCGATTTGCGCTCTGGGCGTGGATACTCTCGTTTGGCTGCACATTGGGGGGCACCTTTGTGAGAATTGCCTTGCGGTTCCAGGGCGGGGAGCAAGGCGTCTGGCCGCTGTCCGTCCTGGCCGCGGCCGCCGCGGCCGCCTTTCTCCTGCACCTCCGGCGAGACCGTCGTGCGGCTCTGGCCCTGAGCATTGGGGTTGGCGTCTATGAGCTTTTGAACCAAGGGCTCTACCTCTACTCATTCTACTTCGCCAACGAGGACCCGGAGTTCCTGCGAAGGATGCTCCGCCTGCTGACCTCGGGGCATTGGTGGGTCTATCGGTGCCTTTGGCTTCCCCTCCTCGCAGGCGGCTACCTGGCGCTGTGCCGGAACCGACGCGCCTGGCCGCTGCTCTGCATCGGTGCAGCGGGCGCTCTGTACCAGCTTGCCGATCTCCCTTTCCTGCGATATTTCCTGACGTATTCCCCGCAGTATGGAGAACTGCGGTTCTCAACTATGACGGTGTTCGAGGCTTTTGAGGTCATGGGCTACGCTTCCGCCATCGCCGCGTTCCTGTTTGCGTACCTGGACGCGCGTTCTTCGAGGCCGGTGCGGTTCGGTGAGCTTGGATCCGGCGAGCTCGAGTCCGAGGCGGTCGGCGGCCTCCCGGGGGCGTCGACGCTCCGAAGGAGGCTCCGACGGCTGCTTCTGGCGAGCACGATCCTCGTCTGTCTCAACGAGTTCTTCGGCACGGGCACTTTCCTGAGCGTACTCCTGAGGATGACGGCATACGACAGCATCGGCAGGACGGGCACTCACCTGCTCGCCTGTCTTCTGCCCTGCGCCGCATACCTCTACAGCCTGGCTCCGTTCGCCTCGCCGAGGGTCCTCATGGCCTATGCCTACTATGAGGCCTTCGTGTACGGGGCATGGTCGGCCACGGCAGTGCTCCGTGCAACCATGGGCGAATCCACGATGATCGCAATCGGCCTGGGAGCGTTATACATCTTGTGCGTCCTGGCAAACGTGCTCCTGATGGTGCTGTTCCTGGCCGTCCTCCATACGGGCCGCCGCCTGGACGAACGGTCCCGAGCCGCTGGGGCGGGGGAGTCCTTCCTTGCGTGGAGCGCCTACGCCATGGCCTTCCTCTATCCGTTGGCGGACTGCATCTCTTGGGTGATGACGTGGGCCGATTTCCGACAGTACCCGGGTTCCCCGAGCCTGGGAGCAGTCCTGCCGTTCCTCGATGCCTTGCTCGTCATGCTCTGCCTGTTCCTCCTCCCGAGGAGGGATCGCCGCTCGGCCCTGGCCGCAAGCGCGGCCGCAGGTGCGTCCCTCCTGATCGGCATAGCCACCGGCATCCTCCTGTGGAGCCCCCAGGTGGAGCTCCGTTTCTGGCTGCTCTCTCCATCATGGTGGGTCATGCGGATATTCCCGGCCTTGCTCATCGTGGGCGGGTACCTGGCGCTCTATCGAAGACGCTGGGCGCCCCTCGTGTTGACCGCGAGCGCCGCGGGCGCGCTGTGGTCCCTGTGGGGATACTGTTCCTCCTTCAACCCGAATTCCATGCGGATAGATATCCGCACCACTCTGATGATCGTTCAAGACGTTGCGCCTCTCCTCGCCTGTGTCCTCGCCTGGTGCGACCGGCGATCGGATGGGTGAGGGGAAATCCGCCGATCCACAACCTCAACGCTGACATGGCATCCCTAGCGTCTGAGCGGGAAAGGTATCGTGTTTTCGGTCGAAGGAAAGCGTGTAGGGGGATGAGGAAAAGGTTTGTGTCCGTGACCATGGTTGTCCTGTCGGCCTTGTTTTTGCTTCGGCAATGACGGCGGGCGCTTCCGATGCCGAAGGACCTGAAGTCGGCCTGATAAAATGGGGCAAGGCGAACAGCGGATATTTTGCATATTATCTTGATAGAAGATGTATTTTTTTGTTTTAAGTCAGCGCTTCCTGGCGGTCTGATTGGGCGGGGGTTGCCGGCGTCCGGGGCCTTTGGGGCGCAGCGCAGGAAATCCTCTTGATGGGGCGGGAAGGGCCGTTTGCCCTTACGGAAAGGGAAAGGCGTGGCAGTGATTACGACAGCGGATGTGCAGGGAGAGTACAAGTTCGGGGCCGGCCGCTACTGGCAGATGCCGAATGCTTTGGATTTGATCGGGGCGGAGGTGAAACGCCTGGGGACGAAGGCCTGCGTCACGGGAGGGGAAACGGCGCTTGCCCTTACGCGGGAACGCCTGTCTTCAGGATTGGACGCGGCGGAGATACCCTGGGTGGAAGAACGGTACAGCGGCCCCGCCAGCGCGGCAAAAGCCGCCGCGGTCGCGTCTGTGGCCACGGAAAAGGGCTGCGATGTCATCGTTGGCGTGGGGGGCGGGCGAGCTCTGGACCTGGCCAAGGCTGCGGCGGCCCTGCTGGGGGCGCCGGTGATCACGGTGCCCGCTTCGGCGGCGACCTGTGCGGCGTATGCGCCGCTGAGCGTCCTCTATCATGAGAACGGCGCCTACGATCATTGCGTCTGGCACGAGAGGGAAGTCGATGCGGTTCTGGTGGACATGGAAATACAGTCCGCCCAGCCTCCGCGCCTGATGGCGTCCGGGATCCTGGATGCCATGGCCAAGTACCTGGAGATCTCCAACGGCCGGGCCGAATTGAACCTTCAGGATGTCCCCATCGCCATGCACAGTGCGCACTCCTTTGCGCGATACACCTATGAAGCGCTGGAGCGGTATGGGTACCGGGCCGTGCAGGATTTGAAGGAAGGGCGCCGTACCAAGCCGCTGGAGGATACCGTGTTCTTGAATATCGCATTGACGGGGATGATCAGCGGCATCACGAAGGGCAGGGGGCAGACATCCGTGGCCCACGCCCTGTACAATGCGGTGCGTACGCATTTTTACCTGGAGTCCAGAAATTTTCTGCATGGAGAAATCGTGGCCGTAGGCCTGCTGTCTCAGCTGTTTTATAACGAGGACGAAGCGCGGCTGCCCGTTTTGAGAGACTATATGCGGCGTCTGGGCATGCCCTGCTCCCTGGAGGAGATCGGTATCCGCCCGTCGGAGAGGAATCTGGAGGTCCTGTATCACGATATATGCCAACAACAGTTTATGGTGCAGGACGAGGCTCGCCTCACGCGTTTGAAAGCGGCTCTGAATCTGATCCGATAAGGGGCGGAGCTCCGGGCGAACGGCAGGGCTGGCGGCGGATGTCCATGCCTTCAGACCGTCGGTGAAACGGGAGAATTTGAAATCGTGATACTTTTCCCGGTAGAGGCAGTATGCCCCCCTTCTTGGGCACGGAGCGCGTCATGGTGAATCCGCTTATGGGGTGACATGATCACAGAACAACAACAAGCCCCCACAACGTGATTGACATTCTCCCGAGGGTAAGGTATAAACAACCTCGAATGGCCCTGTCGATATCGTCTGGAGAGGAGGAAGGCTCGAGTGCGGCATTGCGGATTCACCTGAGGAGCGTGCTTGGATGCACGGGATGCATGCCGTGAAGGGATTCCTTCCTCGAAGGAATCGTCCGTTCGGGCCGAACTCTCCGGAATTTGATCGAAAGCTGATCAAGCTGTGACGTGCGCGCCTCGGTGCGCCGTCATTGTCCCTTTTTGAGGAGAGGCTGCCTGCGCGGCCTCTCCTTTTTTTATCCCTTTCCGTTACGGCTTCCCTCACATCCATTTCCCTTTGTTTTCATGACAGGCGGAGAAGATCCAGTCAGGATTATGAACTAAAGATTGTCTCCACAACAACGGATTTCCATTTTTCATGCAGGAGAGGAGGGGGTCCCCATGCGCTGCACCGAGACGTGATGTGCCGTTATCGATGCACGTGATGCGTTTTTGACTCGACCTGGCTGTGGACGCTTGAGGGGATATCCGTTTTCCGCCTTCAGAGACGTTTGACTTCCATTCTCCGTCTTTTCCGTGATGGGGAAAAGCGTTCCCACCGTCGAACGCCTTTATCCTGTCCGCACCGTGTGAGATCCACCTTGTGCATGCGGAGGGCTTTGTCGCGCTGCAAGGGCCTGTACTCCTTGGGCCGCGCCGTTGTTTTTGGTTTGCGTGCGGTGCTGGCAGGTTCGATGTGCCTGTTTTAAGCGATGCTTTTCGCCGCGTTGAACTTTTGGGAAAGAGAGTGTGCCCTTTTGCTCGATATCGTGGTCAATAACCTTAGCTTTTCCTATGGAGAAAGCGCTGATCTCGTACTGGACGATATCAGCATGGACGTGAATCCCGGGGATTTCGTCTGCCTGCTTGGGCAGTCGGGATGCGGCAAGAGCACGCTGCTGCGCCTGCTGGCGGGGCTGGAAACTCCCAGCGCCGGCAGTATCGTGGTCGATGGCGTTCCCGTCCGTGGAGCCGGGCTCCAGAGGGGAGTGGTCTTTCAGGACTACGGGCTGTTTCCCTGGATGACGGTCGGTGAGAATATCACCATCGCGCTGGAGCGCCGTTACCCCAAGATGAATAAGGAGGAGCGCAGGGACTTCGCTCTTTTGTGGATGGATAACGTGGGTATGGACAAATCCCTGTATACGAAACTGCCGGGCGAGCTCTCCGGGGGGCAGAAACAGCGCTGCGGCATTGCGCGGGCCTTTGCCATCGATCCGCCTGTTCTGTTGATGGACGAGCCTTTCGGCTCCCTCGACGCGGTCACCAAAGCGAAATTACAGGACTTGGTCCTGCAGCTTTGGCAGAAGGATCGGGAGAAACGTAAGACAGTGTTCTTCGTGACGCACGAGGTCGACGAGGCGCTGCTGCTGGCGACGGACATCTACGTTTTCTGTCAGGCGCCGGCCCGGATCCTGTACCATCATACTTTTGACGCAGAGAAGCGGCCTTCTCGGAAGAACATGTACACCGATCCTGAAATCGCATCCCTGCGCAATCACCTTATTGGCCTGATCTATACGGATGCCAGCGAGAAAGCGTCAGTTTAGTCCTTCCTGTACGATGCGAAGAGCTCTCGGGTGCGGATCGAGACGGCGCACCTGAAAAAGCGTCAGGTCCTTCGATCATTTTGAAATATTGAGAAAAGAGAAAGGAAATTCGTGATGACCAGAAAAGCATTGATGGTATGCGTTGCCTTGTTGATTGTGGTTATGGCTGCCGCCTGTGCGGTGGCCGCCGGGAACGCCGAGACGAAACCGCTGAAAATCCGCGTAGCGGCGCAGCCCACGTCGGGACAGGTGTTTCAGTTTATTGCCGATGCCCACGGTTTCAACGCGGAAGAGGGGATCGACGTCGAGATGGTCTGGTTGAGCAACCTGTCCGATGCGGCTTCGGCCCTGATGGCGGGGCAGGTGGACGTACTGTCCACCTATGGAACCGGCGGCCCGCTCATCTACATCGCCAACGGGCAGGACTTCAAAATCTTTGGTGGTTACATGATCATCGGAGAGACCCCCGTCTACGGCAAGCCCGAGATGGCATATACCGGCCTTGAGAGCTTCAAGGGCAAGCGCATCGGCCTGACCCGAGGCGGCACGCCGGACATCGTGCTCAAGGGCATCCTCTATGACGCGGGTTACGCGTTTACCTACGGCAATGACGTTGTCATCGGTGACAAGAACGATCCCGGCATGATCCGGTTCCTGGAATACAAGAAAAATACCGACGTGCTCCAGGCCATCGCCAATGGGGAGGTAGATTTCGGCGCCACTGCGACGGGGTATCAGCTTCAGGCGAAGGAGCTGGGGCTCGAGGTCAAAATGTGGCCCGACGAGCTTTGGAACAATCATTCCTGCTGCAGGATGCTCAGCATGGGCTCTTACCTGGAGAAGAACCAGGAGGCCCTGTACCGGCTGCTCCGTTCGTACCTGAGGGCGGAGGAGTATATGCAGAACCACATGGACGAAGTTTCGGACCTGGTGGTCAAGAATCTGGACCTGAAGAAGGAGACCGTGGACAGCTTCGTGCTCAGCCCCCACATGAAGTATGACACCGATCCCTACACGAAGAGCGTGAAGAAGATGTGGGAGAAGATGGCGAACTTCGGATACCTGACGGCCGGCAACGTCAATCTGGATGACCACATGAACCATACCATCTACCAGAGGGCGCTGGAGTCATTGATCGCGGATTACCCCAACAGCCAGTTCTTCAAGGACAAGCAGGAACAGTTCAAAGCGAACAACCTTTAGGATGTTCCGGGGCCTTCCCGGGGCCAGGAATCGCTTTGCCGCTCCGGGAGGCTTTATTTTGAAACAGGATGTGTTGGGGGATCGCCGTATTTTTCTGAAAGGTTGTGCGGAAATAGATGGGTTTTATCAAGGACAGGCTGGGCGTCATCCTTATTTTCATTGGGGTCGTGGCAGGATATATCCTGTTGACGGACGTATTTCACGTGCTGAACCCCTTTTTGTTTCGCAGCATCTTTGTCGTCCTGCCGTTGTTTGGGGAGTATTGGGGACAGCTCCTGACAGGCCTTAAGAGTTCCCTGTCCCTGCTGGTGTGGGCCTATATGTCGGCATTGATCTTGGGGATTGGGTTGGGTGCCTTCATCGGCTCCAGAAAAGGGGTGCGCAAAAACGTCACCCCCTATATCAACGCATTCAGCGCCATCCCCGTGACGCTGCTGACGCCCTATGCGATCAACCTCCTTCCCTCTTTCAGGGTTGCCTCCATTTTCATCATCTTCCTGGGCTGTTTCTGGATCATCCTGGGGGCGACCACCACTGCCGTCATGACCGTCGACAGACGCTATCTCGAGAATGCCGCCACCCTCGAGATCCCCGCGTTCCAGCGCCTGTTCCGAATCGTTCTGCCGGCGGCATCCCCGGCGATCCTCACGGGATGCACCATTGCCCTCAAGCTGGCGTTCATGCTTTTGGCCGTGGCCGAGATGTTCGGGGTCACCTCGGGCATGGGGTACTTCATTCAATATTATTCGGATTTTGGACGCTTCGACCTGGTTGCGGTGGGTTTCATCTTTATGGCGATGGTCCTGCTGGTCATCCTCTACGTGTTCGACCTGATCAAGGGGCGTATTCTGCGCTGGACCTTGAACAATTATTGAGGACCTGAAGAAGGAGAGTTTTCCATGCTTGATCGAATGACGCCCGCCCAACGCGGAGCGGCGATAGCTCGGGGGCTCGAAGCGGATCGGCTGCCCTGTAACCCCAATATGGCGAACGGTGTCGCTCGCATTTACGGCTGTAAAATATCCCAGTTCAATAACGATCCGAAAACTCTTGCCGCAGCGCAGGTGGCTTCCTACCGCCGTTTTGGCTACGACAGCATACGGATATTCACGGATCTTTTCCCTTGGGCTGAGGCGATGGGGGCCAAGGTCAAGTTCCCCGAAGATGACACCGCGGACCTGGAACGGCCGGCCATACAGGATGCAAGCCAAATCGACTCCCTGGTCCCGGCCGACCCCTACAAGGACGGGCGGCTGCCCATTCAGCTGGAAGCCATGAAATATCTGCTGGAAGAGGTGGGAGACGAAATGTCCTGCTCTTGCGGCGTGGTGGGGGCCTTTACCAACGCCTTTTTCCTTATGGGAGTGGAAAAGACCCTGAAGATGCTTCACAGGGATCCGGAGGCAGTCCACCGTCTATGCCGCGTCTCCCTGGAGACGGCAAAGGCCTACGCCGAGGCTGCGATGAAAATAGGGCTCACTCCGACCATCTCGGAGCCCATGTCCTCATGCACGGTCGTCAACCCGAATCACTTCCGTGAATACTCGCTTCCCTACCTCAAGGAACTGGTGGACTTCATCAAGGAACGCGGCAAGGGGGTTGTTATCCACATTTGCGGGCAGACCAACAAAATCTGGAAGGACGTAGCGGATCTTGGCGTTGCGGGCCTGAGCATCGACAACGTTGCCAGCCTCCTGGAGTGCAAGCAGACGGTCGGGGAGCAGACCAAGATCCTCGGCAACGTGGACCCCGGCGGAATCATGCATTCCGGAACGGTCGAGGACGTGAGGCTCAAGACGCTCGAGTGTATTCTGGAGGCCTACGACAGCCCCAAAGGCTATATCGTCATGTCCGGGTGCAGCCTGCCGATCGATACGCCTCTTGAGAACATACAAGCCATGATGGATACGGTTCGGGAGGTGGGGTATCCCGTACACCCCGATCGGGTCAGAGAGATGATTGCCGCCTGCAGGAGTTCCCAGGGGGCCGTTTAGGTTCCTTCCCGGTCTTGGAAGATTGGGTCGGTTGGTAGAGAGGCCGAGAGGCCCGAGCCTCTTGACGTCATGGAAGCGAAAGGGGTGTCTGATGAAGGTTCTCGTCGTGTCGGGATTTCTGGGCGCGGGCAAGACCACGTTCATCCGTGAGCTGGCGCGCCGCATCGAGGGGGCCGTCGTCGTCCTCGAGAACGAGTTCGGGGAGGTGGGGGTCGATGGCGACCTCCTGGCGGACGTCCCCATCGAGGTCGTCGAGCTGGCCCAGGGCTGCATCTGCTGCACCATGAGGACGGACTTCCTGCGGGCCGTCGACGAGATCGAGCGTCGTTTCCACCCCGACGTCCTCCTCATCGAACCCACGGGGGTCGGGTCTTTGAGCCTCATCCTCTCCTCGCTCTCGAAGGGGGTGGGGGCGGGCGTCTCCCTGGTCCCGCCCGTCACGGTCGTCGATGCGGAGTCCTTCGGGGATTACATCGAGGTCTTCGGGGAGTTTTACCGGGACCAGATCGCGGGTGCGGCGACCCTGGTCGTCACGAAGTCGGAGGCGCTGCCGCCCGAGGAGCGCGACGCGGTCCTGAGGGCGCTTGCCGACATGAACCCGAAGGCCGGGATCGTCCTTCCCCCCTACGCGGAGCTCCCCTCGGAGTGGTGGGACGGCCTCCTCGGTGCGGAGGCGGCGGATGTATCCGCGCCGTCCGAGGGGGTGGCGGCTCTCTCGCTGGAGAGCCTGGGGTTGAAGGACCTGAGCTTTCGGAGCCGCGAGGACCTGGAGGGCCTTCTGGACCGCCTGGCCTCCGGGACGCTCGGGCGGATCTACAGGGTCAAGGGGCTGGCCCCCGTGGGCGGGGAGTGGCTGCGCTTCGACGTCGTGAACCGAAGCCGGACGATCGAGGCCTGGCGTCCGGCGGATGGCTCCAAGATGGCGCTGATCGGCGAGGATCTGGACATCCCCGGCATCGGCATGGCGCTCTTGGAGTTCCGGATGCCGAGCGCCCCGGAGACGGGGGCGTCCGGCGCCGGAGAGCACGGAAAAATCCGAATCGAAAAATCTTAACGAAACAGAGGCGATGATCGTGTCCATGAGCAAGGAAGAGTATCTCAAGAGTCTGTCGGACTGCGTTTTTGAGATGGAGGACGAGAAGGTCGTGACGGTTGCGGAGGAGTACCTCCGCGAGGGACACAGCGCCCTGGACGGGATCAACCTGGGGCTGGTCGACGGCATGAACCGCGCGGGCGCGCTCTACGAGCAGGAGGAGTATTTCGTCACGGACCTGCTGCTCTGTTCGGACGCCATGTACA